>Ga0207695_10000768_pt1 | contig 61199 bp, 54 predicted proteins | sample KBSC54metaG_FD_184354 | JGI IMG/M metagenome (GOLD analysis project Ga0207695, IMG submission 184354) | Corn rhizosphere microbial communities from Kellogg Biological Station, Michigan, USA - KBS C5-4 metaG (SPAdes) (version 2) | ecosystem: Host-associated > Plants > Roots > Rhizosphere > Soil...
GCTTCTTCCACCTGGGCCGCCGCCGCGCCCAAAGTTTCGGCTAGTTTACTGACCTGCTGGTTGGCCTCATCCCACTGCCGCGCCTCGACGGCCTCGCGAACTCCAGGCAGGGTTTTCGCCGTGTAGCCCGTAAGCATTCCCGGAGCGTAGATCTGATTGCGATACCAACCCCGGCGCGGAAGTCCATCCGCGGTCTGCAGCGCGCGCTCGATCTTGCGGATGGATTCGTCGACCTTGGCTAGCGTTTCAGGCGTCCCTCCGCGCTTGGTCCAGGCCGACAGTTGATCATCGTAAGCCTTGGCCGCGGCCGACAGGCGCGCCAGCTGCAGGGACATGGGGCGGAGATTTACTTTGCCGGGGCCCGACTTCCCGTGCGGCAATTGCTTGCGAATCTCCTCCACCCACCGCGTCGCACTGGCCGAGAGCGAACCGAAATCGAACGGCAATACGGGCGCATCCGCCAGCCGCAGAATAGCGATACTCATTACCTGCGTGAGCGCCTTACCGTACGTCCGGTCGCCATCGGAAAATTGCTGATACCAGGCCGAAGTGTCGTAAGCGGAATGATATACACCGTCGCCCGCGGCGAATCCAAGGTTGAGGCTGGCGATGCCGGCGTGATCCAGAAACGCCACGTAATCCGAGCCCGATCCCAAGGGGTCCAGATGGAACGGGCGTTCCCGCGGATCGGACGCCGCCGGCGGCGGCGCACCCGCAAACACCACTGGTGTCCGGCGATCGCGCTGGACGTCCAGCAAACTTCTCGATGTCGAGGGATCCGTGACGTCGCGCAGGACCTCGGCCAGGAAAGGTTCCAGCGAGGCGGATCCACCCGCGACCAATGGGCCGCGTCCGGTGGAATCGGAGTTGATATAAACCGCGGCGTTCCGATCCAGCTCATCCATGTGTTTTTCGACCCATTCGGTCGAACCTAACAGGCCGTATTCCTCGCCGTCCCACAGCGCCAGCAGGATGGTGCGCTTGGGCTGCCAACCTTGCTTCCGCAAAACCGAAAGAGTACGCGCTGTTTCCAGCAGCGCCGAAGCGCCGCTCACCGGATCGCTGGCGCCATTGACCCAGGCATCGTGATGATTGCCGTAGAGGATCCACTGGTCCTTGGCGATGCTACCTGGGATGGTCGCGATTACGTCGTACAGAGGCCGCGTGGACCAGTCAAAATCGACTTGCAGATGCACCGTGGCAGGGCCTGGCCCGGAGTGATACGTCAGTGGAAGCGCCCCGCGCCAGGATTCCGGGACCACCGGACCAGTCAATTGTTGGAGCAGCGGCAGCGCATCCGCCCAGGAGATCGGCAGCACCGGGATTTTAATCAGGGTCCTAGCTTCATCGCGGGTCAGGAGCTTGGAGCTGGGTTTGATCCCGGGCTCCGACGCGAATCCGGGGGACAACGGATCGCCGGGATAAAGCGCCATATCCATCACGCTGCCGCGCTGCACGCCGTCGGCGGGACGCATGGGACCCAGCGGATAGGCGTCGCTCTGAAAAAAACCGTCTTCGTGGGGATCGGAATAGATCAGGCAGCCGACCGCTCCATAATCCTGGGCCAGCTTGGCTTTCAGGCCGCGCCAACTCCGTCCGTATCGGGCGATCGCTATTTTGCCTTTGAGGTCGACGCCCAGTGTTTTCAAGTATTCGAAGTCTTCCGGTTGGCCGTAATTGACGTAAACCAGGGGCGCCGTCACGTCGCCAGATCCGCTGTAAGCGTTAAACGGCGGGAGCTGGTCCTCCTGACTGGTACTCGAGCCCCCGGAAATGGGCGGCTCGGTGAGCTTGGCGCGAAAATGGACCGGCGCGGTCATCTCCAGCGTTCGCGTGGTCGGGTAAGGGATCAGCGCCTGGAAAATTTCGATGCGTGTATCGAATCCCCACTCCGCGAGTTGCGCGGCGAGATATTCCGCTACCGACTTGGATCCGGGTGAACCGGCGTGATGGGGCTTGGCGGCCATCCGATCCATGTAGATGCGGAGGCGTTCCGCCTGGGGAACCGCTTTCGCCTGCTCCTCGCGGTCGTGCTGGGCTTTCCATTGATCCGGAAGGAAGCCGCGAATGGGCGCTGCCGCGGGAGCTTGAGCATACACAGCCCCCGCCAGGACAAAGGAAAGAAAGCGGAGGATCATGCCTTCGAGCGGGTTCTCAGAAACGCTAGAAACTCCTGAGTATTGCGGGTGTAGCTGCTGGTGGCAAGTACGTTCTCGTTGGCGTCAAGCAACGCATAATAGGGCGTCGAAACGCTGGCGAATTTTGTGTCCTCCAGTTTGGCGTTTTCTTCCGATGCCGCATCCGCGCCGTCAGTGTACAACTCCACCAGCACCAGGTCCTTGGCGACATCGGCGATCTCCGGCTGCGGGAACATGTTGGCCTTCATCCAGTGGCAGTTGGTGCAGGCGTATCCGGTGAAGGTCACCAGGACTAGTTTATTTTCCTGACGGCCGCGTTCAAGAGCGGCGCGGTAATCGTTCTTCATCCATTGCAGGCCGCCGTCGGCAGTGTTGGATCCGCCGAGCCCGCCAATGGCTGCAGGGACGTACGCATCCAGTTCTCCCAGGGGAGCACCGAACATTCCCGGCAATAGGCTCACGGCGAAGATCAGGAACAGAGCGGCGAAGGAAAGCCGTCCGATCCCGAGCTTGTCTTCGGCCTCGATCCCTTCCAGCCGCAACACGCCTAATAAGTACAATCCTGCCAGGGAGAAGAGCACGAACCACGCCGCCAGGAAACGCTCTCGCGTCAGCAGATTCGCCTGCAATACCTGATCGATATTGCTCACGTACTTGAGCATGACGGCCAGCAGGACGAACCCCATCACCACCTTTACGCGCGCCATCCAGCCGCCGCTCTTGGGCAGTTTCTTCAGGTACGAAGGGAAGGCGGCAAGGAAGAAGAACGGCGAGGCGAGTCCCGTGGCGAACGCGGCCATTCCAACCACCGGCTGGGCGCCTTGAGCTTGCACTGACGATGCTAGCAGCGGTCCCACGAAAGGTCCTACGCAGGCGAACGATGTGAGGGAAAACGTCAGGCCCATGAGTAGCGTGCCGAAGTAGCCGCCACGCCGCGACGCGCTGTCGAGCTTGGTCAGCATGCTCGATGGCAGGGTAATCTCAAACGCTCCCAGTAAGCTGAGCGCGAAGATGCCGAAGACCCCGGCAATAAACGCATTCACCCAGGGATTGCCGCCCAGCTGCGCGATCCCGACTGGTCCTGCAAGCGCGGTCACACCCAATCCCAGTGCGCAAAACAGCACCACGATGCCCAGCGAAAACACAACTGCTTGCAGGAGGCCGCCGCGCTGGTTCAGAAAGAACGAGACCGTGATCGGGATCATCGGAAACACGCACGGTGTGAAGATCGCCGCGAGCCCGAATCCGAACGCTGTGAGCGCGAAGGCTGCGATCCCTTGTTGCGAGGACGTTTGTTGCGAGGACGCTGCGGGTACGTTTTGAGCCACCCGTTCGACCGGTGCCGCTCCGGGCTTCACTTCGATGTATCCGGCCGGAGCCTTGAAATCCTCAATGGCCGGTGCAAATGCAGCCGCGGTTAGCTTAAAAGCGGCGGTTTTGGTTTTCGGGTTTAGGCACTGCTTGTCGTCGCAGACTCTGTACCGAACTTGCGCGATCAGCTCGATAGGCCCGGAGGCATCTTTCTTGAGAGTGGCCGGAATCCAGAACTCCGCCCGATTGGAGTACGTCTCCACCACTTCCTTGAGGTTCGGATCCATCGCTCGAACCGGCGGCGGTTGGTAGACAGTGTAAGAATCGACGGCGGCATTGTCGAGCAAAGTGAGTTTGGTCGGATATAAATCCTTGGGGATGGTCAGCGAATACAAATGCCAGCCACGGTCGATTTTGGCGATCAGATGCAACGGAACCGTGGCGCCCGGTTTCGCGACCTGGGCCGTCGAGGTCACGCTCCACTGGACCGGGTCCAGGCGCTTCGCACCCGCGTCTTGCCCGAAAGCAAGGGCCGATGCACACGCGGCTAGACCGGCGATCTTCGCTAGCTCACGAGACAGGTTCATTCCGCAGCTACTTTCAACGACGTGGTGCGATCCAGTTCTTCCTCTATCTTCTCATTCACGCGCCCCTCGCCGAATTCGGCCGCGACCCGGATGGCGTTCTTCACGGCATTGGCATTGGAGCGTCCATGCGAGATGGTACAAACTCCCTTCACTCCCAGCAGGGGCGCGCCGCCGTATTCCGAGTAATCCAGGCGCTTCTTGAACTCGCGGTAAGCCTCGCGCGAAAGCAGCGAGCCGATCTTGCGGGTCATGGTCTGGCTGAGCGAGTCGCGCAGCATGCTGACGAACATGTCTACCAGCCCCTCGCTCACCTTGAGCGCCACGTTTCCGATAAATCCATCGCACACGACTACATCCGCGATGCCGTTGAAGATATCGCGGCCCTCGACGTTTCCGATGAAGTTGATCGGCAGCGCTTTGAGCAGCGGCAGAGCGGCGCGGGTGAGATCGTTGCCCTTGTGTTCCTCCTCGCCGATGGAAAGCAAGCCCACGCGGGGCCTTGAATTGTGAAAAATAGTGCGCGAATAGATCTCGCCCATCACGGCGAACTGCGCCAGCATCTCCGGCTTGCAATCCACGTTGGCGCCCACGTCCAGCAGCACCACCGGCGATCCGGAGAGCGAGGGGAAGGCCCCCGCCAGCGCCGGACGAGTCACCCCGCGGATTACTCCCTGGACGATCTTGGCCGTGGCCATCACCGCGCCGGTGTTGCCCGCGGAGACTACGCCTTGTGCGATTCCATCCCGCACCAGGCGGCAAGCGACTCGGATGGAGGAATCTTTTTTAACCCGGACAGCCTTGGCCGCCGAGTCATCCATGGTGATGAATTCGCTGGCGTGGTGGACTTCGATCGGCAAGCCGGCCGCCCGCGGGTGCAGAGCCAGCTCAGTGCGGATGACATCCTCCAGGCCGACCAGAATCACCGCGACGCGAAGCTCTTCGGCCGCCCGAATCGCTCCTTCAACTTCACGTTTGGGAGCGTTGTCGCCCCCCATGGCATCGACTGCGATCGTCAGCATGGACGCGCTCGCAGGCTACTCCTCTGCGACTTCGATGACCTCGCGGCCCTTGTATTTCCCGCAGTGTGGGCAGACACGATGCGGCAATTTAGGCTCGTGGCAGTTGGGGCACTGAGCCATCACGGTGCGGCGCAGGGAATCGTGGGTACGGCGGGCGGAGGTCCGCCGCTTGGAATGTCGTCGTTTAGGATTCGGCATTTTTTCTTATCTCCTTAAGCGCTGCCCAACGGTCGTCACCCGCCGTAGTCTGGCAGCGGCACTCTTTCTGGTTGCGATTCTGCCCGCACACCGGACAGATCCCTTGGCAATTCTCGTCGCACAACTTCTGCATGGGGAGGGCTAACAATACAAACTCCCGCAGCACGTCGTTCAATTCCAGGCCGTCGCCTTCGTAGAAGCCCATCTCGGCTTCACCGGAGTCCAGGGACTTTTCCTCGCCATATCCTTCCGCCACCGGGCGATAGTACAGCTCGAAAGTCGAATCCACCGGAAACTCAGCCGGCTCCAGACAGCGGTCGCATTCGGCCTGCAAACGTACCCTAACTTGGCCCGTCACCCGGATTTCGCCGAGCGACCCCATCACCAACTCGGCTTGCCCCGATGCTTGCAGCGGCTCGGACTGCTTCAGCTTCGGATCCAGGAACTCGATGGTTCCCGGGGGAAGCACCACATCGAAACGGACGGGCTTGAGCTCCAGGTCTCGAACATGGAAAAACACAGAGGTACTCCTACCCGGATGGGGCAAAACCTTAGTATAACAGGACTTTCCTAGGAAAACAGGTCGGCCAGGGGCAGGCTGAATCCTGGGAGCAGGGCCGAAGTGATTGAATCCGTGCCAGTAAGCGCCGGTTCGGGCAGGATCGGCCCGGTCCAAATCTCGACTGTACGGTCCTCAGGATTAATCAGCCACACTTCCTTGACCCCGGCGTTAAAGTAGTGGGCCAGCTTCCGGTGGATCCTGGCGGGCGTCTCGCTCGGAGAAAGTACCTCGGCGGCGATGTCTGGAATTATGTGGATTACCTTGGCCTTTTGCAACTCCGCCCGCCGGTCTCCGAGGATCACGGCAACATCGGGCGCGAGACGGATAGTGGGTGATAGGGCATATAAATTTTCGGAAACCAGCGCCTGGCCGATGCGATTCTTGCGAAAGTAAAGGACCAGCTCCACAAGCAGATTCTGCAGGGCTTGGTTATGCTGATACGCCGGCCTGGTCATCTCGATCAACTCCCCCTCGTCGAGTTCGTAGCGCTTATCTTCCTCGAAGGGGTAGTTGTCGAATTCCTCTGCTGACAGGAGGGTTTTCGCGGCGCCCATATATTCAGATTGTATCTTGACTGTCTCTGCTAAAGTGGGAGCAATGGTCGTTGAAATCGAAGGAGTTGCGCTGCATCTGGCGCATCCGGACGAGCTTACCGTCAACTGGGTGGGCCAGGACGAGGTCATGCGCCAGCTGCTGGCCGCCTGGCTGGTGATCGATCCCCAGGATCTGCCCATGAACCCTCGCCTTCTGGGTAAGCCTGGAGTTGGGAAAACAACGCTCGCCTACGCCGCCGCTAAACGCCTGGCGCGCGAGGTCTACATCATGCAGGCCACCGTCGATACCCGGCCCGAGGACTTGCTCGTGACTCCCGTCATCGAGGGGGAAGCCCGGCTGCGTTACGTGGCGTCGCCTCTGGTGACCGCGATGCTGCGCGGCGGCATCGTGATTCTGGATGAAGGCAACCGTATGAGCGAGAAGAGCTGGGCGAGTCTGGCCCCTCTACTCGACACGCGCCGCTATGTGGAATCGATTGTCGCGGGGATCAAAATCAAGGCGCATCCCTTGTTCCGCCTGGTGGCGACCATGAACGACGACGCCAGTACATTCGATCTGCCGGAATATATTCACTCCCGCCTGCAGCCGCAGATCCTGATCGATTTTCCGGAGCACGATGAGGAATTGGCAATCCTGCATGAGAATCTGCCGTTCGGCGACAGCCAGATTCTGAGTTATGTCACCGATTTCCTGCAGCGGGCGCACGCCGCCGATGAACGTTATACCGCCCGCGACGGGATCAATATCGCGCGGTTCGCCATGAAGCTGGCGCAAGCGTCCAACGGGGCGCGCCAGGGAACCATGCAGGCCAGCTCGGACCTGCTGCGGATCGCCATCGTGCAGACTCTTGGAGAAGAGGCCCTGCGCTATGTCACTCGAAACTGACATCAAGCTCGGCAGCCTGGAGCGGGGCAAGGTCCGCTATTTCCCGGTGGTGCCGGGACGCGTCGAATTCGCCGCCGCGCTGCGCCGTTTCCTGCTGGCCCAAAAACCCGAAATTGTGGCCGTGGAACTGCCCGGATTCCTGGAGCCGGCTTACCGGCGCGCGCTGCAGCGGTTGCCCGAAATGTCGGTGATCCTGTGCACCACTTCGAGCGATTCAGACGAAGATCGTCCGGTCTACGTTCCGGTCGAACCGGCCGATCCGTTCACCGAAGCCCTCCGTACCGCCGAGGAAATTGGCGCCGAGGTTATTTTCCTTGAGCCTGATACTCAGGAGCGCCCGCATCTGCACGATACCTGCCCGGACACCTATGCGGTTCAGCGGATCGGCTTGGACGCCTACATCGAGAGCTATCGGGTGTGGCCCCAGTCACGCACCGAAGAAGTATCGGCGCATGCCGCCGCCATGGCCTGGAAGCTGCAAGGGGCCAATCCTGATTTACAAACGCTTGTAGTGGTTTCGCTGAATCTGCTCGATCCGCTTCTCGACGCGATGGAGATGCCCCAGGAAGCGCCGTCGCGCCGGCTGCTGCGGCCCGAGACGCAACTTCTGAATCCTCATCCGGAAAGCCTGGCCGAGATCACCATCGAATATCCCTATTTGCAGGAACGCTACGAATTCTTCCGGCTGGATCTGGAAGGTGAAGGTCGACTCGACAAGCCGAGGGTGCAGCTTGACCTTCTGCGTGAGGCCGCGACTAAATATACCGAATCTACGGGAGAAAGACTGACCCACTGGCAGAGACGGACCATCGCACGATACACCCGGAACTTGGCACACATCAGCGGCGATCTGGTCTCCAGCGCCTACGATCTGGCCGTCGCCGCCCGCTCGGTGGTGGACGATAACTACGGCTGGGAAGTCTGGCAAATGGCCAACCGCTATCTTGCGCAACAGGAAGTTTCGACTCTGGAAACCGTCCGGTTGACGGCCGGGGAGATCTGGCTGAACACCAAGAAACTGCGCATCCGCCGGCGTCTGCCGCGTCCCAAGCAGCGCATGAAGCCGGTCGGGCTCAAGCCTCGTAAGAAAGAGAAAGTTCCCGGCGAGTGGGCCAAGCAGACCACCGGCGAGGCGATTTGCTCCTATCCACCGGAAGACCTGGTGATCGAAGACTACGGCCGGTTTCTTAAGAAGAAAGCCAAGGCGCTCCTTTCAGAAGAGCGCGTGCGGGTGGAGCCCTTCACTACGTCGATTCTGGACGGCATCGATATCCGCGAAACCATTCGCAACTGGCATCAGCGCAAGATTTATGTTCGCCAGGCGGACCGGTTGGCGGGAGAAGTGGGTTCCGTGGTGGTGGTGTTCGACGAGGACGCGGAGGACCGTTATCAGTACCTGACCACCTGGCTCGGCGAGCACCAGAACGAATCCGATATGGCCTTTTATTCCACGCAGCCGTTCGACAACATCGTCGGCCCGGGCATCGGACGCGCGGAATATGGCGGATTGCTGATGACGCTGCCACCGCGGCGCCTATTCGATGTGTGGTCGGATCCCGATTACGATTTCGCCGAATCGAAACCCGAGCGCTTGCTGCTGGCTGCCCTGGATTATTCGACCGAGCGCTTTGTCGTGTACGTAGCGCCCAAGCCGCCGCGCTCGGTGTTCCGCTCGATCGCCTCGCATCTGAATCGCAAGATTCTGTACGTGCCGATCGGCCAGCTTTCGCCGACCAAGCTGAAGAAGCTGCGCGTGGTGCATGTGCTCGATAGCTACGAGCGCCGCGAAGAAGCTAAAGACTATCTCTGGTAGATCCTAAACCGCCGCCAGAGCTGCCGTCGGCGACGGTTCCGCACCGTGCGGCGCGTCGTGAGTAACGGGGTCGAAGCGGACACTGACCAGCGACGACAATCCCGGCTCCTGCATGGTGACCCCGTACAGAGCCTGTGCGGCCTCCATGGTGCGCTTGGCGTGAGTGATCACGATAAACTGCGTCTCGGCCGACATCTCCTTGATCAGGCGCGTCAGGCGCTGGATGTTGGGCTCGTCTAGCGGCGCGTCCACCTCGTCCAGGATACAAAATGGGCTGGGCGTGTAGCGGAAGATCGCCATCAGCAGAGCCATCGCCGTCAGCGATTTCTCGCCCCCCGAAAGCAAGGCGATGTTCTGCAGCTTCTTTCCCGGGGGCGACGCCATAATGTCGATGCCGCTATCGGCGAGATTGGTTTCGTCGGTCAGCCGCATTTCACCCTGACCCCCGCCGAACAGAGTGCGGAACATCCCGCGGAAGTTATCGTTGATCAAGTCGAAGGCTTCCTTAAAGCGGCGGCGCGATTCGATATCCAGCTCCTGGACGGCCTTTTCGGTGTCGCGGATCGAATCCAGCAGGTCCTGCCGTTGGGTGTTCAGGAAGTCGTAGCGCTGCTGTGCTTCCTGGAATTCTTCAAGCGCCTGCGGGTTCACGGGGCCCAGGGCTTCGATGCGAGCGCGAATTTCCTGAGATCTGATCTCCACTTCGGCCACGCCTGCTTCATCGAGCGAAGTTTCTTCGGTGGCGGCAAGCTCCGCCGCGGACAGGTTCAGATCCTTGCGGCTGGTCTCGTCCAGATAACGCAGATCTCCCTGCTTGCGGACCAGTTCCACTTCAATCGCACTGCGGCGTTCCTGCGACGCTTGCGCGTCGGCTCGCAAGGCCTTGAGCGATTCGTCCAGCGCAGCCAGAGATGCGCGTCCTGTTGTCTCCGCGGACGCCAGATTCTCTACCCACGCCACTGCCGAAGCCGTGTCGTTGGCCAGTACACCGGCTTTTCGATCCAGCTCGATGTTATCCGCCAGCAGCCGCGCGCGTTCGACACCCATGCGTTCCAGTTCGCGCTCCAGCTCCACGCGCCTCGCGTTCATCTGCTGGATTTGCGCGTCGATTCTTCCCGCCGCAGTCTTTTCCGCTCGCAGGCGCTCGTCCAACCCCGCCAACTCTGCTCGTACGTGAGCGTGTTCTTCTCCGATGGAGTGAGCGCGGGCTTGCAAGCCCTCGTATTCGCCGCGCGCGAGTTCCAGCGATTTCTCCTGATCGAAGCGCTCCTGCTCGCGCTGTGCCACGGCCGCCTGGCTTTGCTCGCGCTGCTGGCGGGACCGTTCGTCTTCTCTCGTTAGGCGTTCCAGTTCCAGCCGTGCCACCGAAAGACGCTGGCCGGAACGCGCATATTCCTCGGCCAATTGCCGCTGCTCGTGATCGAGCGCCAGCGCGCCCTTTTCCTGCTGCTGCTGCTGCGTGCGAACGTGCTCCAGCTCTTCGGCCAGTCGCGCCGAATGCTTTTCCAAATCCTCCAGCGTTCCCGTCAGCGTGTCGGCTTCCCGCTCACGCGCTTCTACCTGGGACGCAAGCTCCCGCAGCTCGCGCTTCAACGCCAGCGGCCCGCCGCTCGATTTGCGGCCGCCGCTCACCGCGTGGCCGTGATAGCTGACGCCGTCGGGAAGCAGGAAGTAATAGTCGGGATGTTCCGCAGCCAACCGCTGCGCTGCCGCATGCTCCTTGACCAGGAAACATTGTCCCAGGCGAGGCAGATAGTAAGCTTGGCTGAGGCGGAGCGCATCGCTCAGACGTCCGGCGATTTCCGAACTGATCAAGGTGACAGTTGGATGCGGTTGCGTGGCGCCGTTGTTAACCAGGAACGTCACGCGCCCGTCGGACTCCGCGCGCATCAGCTCAACACCACGCTCGGCTTCTGCCCAATCCGACACGACAACGTACTCCAGCTCCTCATGCAGGAACGTTTCGCACGCCTTTTCCCACGCCGGATCGATGACTTCCACAAAGTCCGCCAACACGCCGGTGGGCTTGAACCCGGCCACCTGCCCGTGTTCGATCGCGGTGAACAAACGTTTCACGGACTCAGTGGTATAAGCCCGATGTGAAAGGATTTCTTCCAATGAGTCGCGGCGGGCTTTTTGGCGCGATAGCGCGGTGCGAACTTCTTCCAGCCCCTGACGGGAAGCCGCGACTGCCGCTTGCCGGGTCTTCAGATCTTCTTCCACACGATGCCGGCGGTCCGCCAGCGACTCGAGCTCGAGTTGCTGCGCCGAAAGCTTTGTGGATAGCTCGGCCTTCACTTGATCCAGGCGAGCTAGGTCGCCCGACGCGATCTCTTCCTCTTTACGGGCCCGCGCCGAATCGCGTTCGATCGCAGCCAGGTACTCATCGATCTGCACCACCTGGTTACGCAGCGTGGAGACTTCGCCCAGCAGTTGCAGCACCCGCGTGCGGGCGGTTTCGAGTCCTCGTTCGCGATCCCGCAAATCGTTCTGGAGAGCATCGCGCTCAATGGTTTTCTCTTGAAGCCGCTCACGCAGTGACACGCTTTCCGCGTCCAGTCGTGCGATGTTCGCCGTGTGAACGTCCAGCTCGCCCTGCTGCTCTTGCCGGCGAGTCTCCAGATCCTGCGTTTCCGTTTCGTTCGCCGTCAGGCGTTCGCCGATCGCACCGATTTGTTTCGCCTGCAGCTCCAGCCGGCCGCGCGTCCGCTCGCTCTCGAGGTTCAACTCGGCCACGCGAGCACGGGCAGCCGTCAACTCGGCTTCCGTGCGATAGCAAGTCTCCTGGATGCGGGTATGCTCGCCTTCCTTCTCTTGTAGCTGCCCGGAGATCTCCGTCAACAATCCTTGCGCCTGGCTCAGGTCGAGGGCCATGCGGGCGGCATCGCCTTCCAGCATGCGGAATCGTCCGGCGACAGCCTGCCGCAGAAATGTCACCATCTCCGTCCGCAGCTCTTCGTAGCGGCGCGCTTTGGACGCCTGGCGCTTGAGCGAATTCACCTGCCGTCCGACTTCTTCCAAGATGTCGAACACGCGCGAGAGATTCTGCTTGGCGCTTTCGAGCTTCGCCTCGGCCAGCCGCTTGCGCGTCTTATATTTGCCGATGCCGGCGGCTTCTTCGATGATCGCCCGGCGGTCGGCCGGTTTGTTGGAAAGAATCTGCCCGATGCGGCCCTGTTCGATGATCGCGTAGCTTTCAGGACCCAGGCCCGTGCCGCTGAACAGATCCTGAATATCACGCAGGCGTGCGGTTTTCCCGTTAATCAGGTATTCGCTCTCACCCGACCGATACAGCCGCCGGGTGATGGTAATGTCCTCCGGACTCACGTGTTGTGCATGACCATTGCCGTTCCCGTTCCCGTTCCCGTTTGCAGGCGCTTCATGTCCCCCCGCGACCAAATGTTGGCCGAGCGGATCCACCATGGTCAGCGTGACTTGAGCCATCCCCAGGGGCTTGCGTTCCCGGGTACCCGCGAAGATCACGTCTTCCATCCGGGTACCGCGCAGACTCTTGGCGCTTTGCTCGCCCAAAACCCAACTGATGGCGTCCGAGATATTGGATTTTCCACAGCCGTTTGGCCCGACCACGGCAGTAATGCCGGAGCCGTGGAACTTCATGTCCGTGCGTTCGTAGAATGATTTGAAACCGTGGATGTCGACGCGCTTAAGCTTGAGCAATGCGAGCCCCTTCCATAAAAGACATTCTCAAGGGGGAGGGTTGAAACCATCCTAAACTGATCGGAAGTGAAAGTAAAGCGGGTGAACCACCGAATCTTGGGGCGGCCGTACTATGACCCCTAGATATTGTGGTGCAGGCCCGGTAATAAACAGCTCCGCTTCCTGTCTTAGCGGGTAGAAAGGCCTTAACGGGCAGGAAAGCGATGCTAGTGGAAACACTCATAACAACAAAACACGAGGATCCTGTTCCTATTATCCCCAACCCGGCTGACTTTGGTGACATGTACCGCGCGCACCACACCATGGTGTTCCGGACGGCCTACCGGATTACCGGCAACGCTGCCGACGCAGAAGATGTCCTCCAGACGGTGTTTCTGCGGATAGTCAGTAGAAACGAAGGCCGCGACGATTCGGCGGACGCCATCGAGCGTCCCCAGAACTATCTCCGCCGTGCCGCGGTGCATGCGGCTCTCGATCTGGTCCGCGCCAGGCGTTCGGGCGTGGAAATAGACTTAGAACGGCTGCCAGCCGCGATCGGTTCGCAGCCTGACCAGGGCGATCTTCGGAATATTCTCCGGCAGGAGTTGTCGGAACTTCCCGCGCGCTCGGCGGAAATCTTCACGCTGCGATTCTTCGAGGGACTGACCAATCCCGAGATCGCGGACGTTTTGGGAATATCCTCCATCACGGTGGCGGTGACACTGCACCGGACGCGCCGGGCACTTCAAAAAAAACTGAGGCACAAATCATGACCAACCAGGATTTCGATCGTTTGATGAATTCTGTCCGCGACGATGTGCCGGCTGCGGAGGTTGTACGAGACGCCGCGGAACGCGTGCGCGAAAAGTTGGGTAAGACTGGTCCTGACGAGGTCTGCTCGCAGTTTCGTGCCGATTTCGAAGCGTATCGCACCGGCAATCTGCCAGCAGGTCGCAGAATGCTGGTCGAAGATCACCTGCATTCGTGCGTAGCCTGCCGCCGCGAATACTCCGGCGCCAGGAATGCGTCCGTGGTCCCGATCTCGAGGCCAATCGCCCGTCGGTTAGGTTGGGCCGCCGCAGCCGCGGTGATTATCGGCGCCACGGCAATCGGAGGCTTCGCGCTATCTCCGCGGATCGATCGCGCCCTGGCGCCTTCGGGAGCGAGAGGAACGGTCGTCAGCGTGGCCGGAACCCTGGTACTGGTTTCCGAAGCCTCGACCATGCCGCTGGCGGTGGGCGCCCAGATCGCCGAGGGCCAGGAAATCCGCACGGGCAAGGGATCGCGCGCCGTGATCCATTTGCGCGACGGCTCGCGCGTCGAAATGGACGAGCGCAGCGACCTGGAGCTCAGCGAGCGCTGGTCCGGCAAAACCATTCGTCTGGCTCGCGGGAGCGTCCTGGTGGAAGCCGCCAAGCAGGGCTTCCGCCATCTCGAAGTAGCCACGCCGGATTCGCTGGTCTCGGTTAAAGGCACCATTTTCGGCGTGAGTTGGGGCTTAAAAGGTTCGCGAATCTCCGTGGTCCAGGGCGAAGTCAAGGTGGATCACGGCGGCCTATCGAAACTTTTGTATCGCGGCCAACAATCGGCTACCGAGCAGAGCATGCTGCTGACTTCGGTCGCCAGCGATATCTCTTGGAGCCAGAACGCGGCGCAATATCTGGCGATGCTCGGCGACCTGGCGTCGATCCAGGCGCAGGTCGACCAAATCCCCGCTCCACCCATGCGCTATACCTCGCACTTGCTGGATCGCGTTCCGCCCGCGTCTGCCGTGGTTGCCTCTATTCCTAACTTGAGCCAGACCCTGGCCCAGGCCACCCAGATTTTCGACGACCGCGCCCGCCAGAGCGCATCTTTCGCGGAGTGGTGGAACGGGACGCGGGCCCAGGCCATCCGCCAGGCAGTGGACCACGTGCGTGCCGTGAGTGATTACCTGGGCGACGAAATCCTCATCGCCGCGCCGCTCAACGGTCCTCCTATCGTGCTCGCAGAGGTTCGCCGCGACGGGCTGGACGCCTATCTGACCCAGGCCGGGATCACTGGTCCCCGTGCATTCGAGGGCAATCTGGTGGTTCTGGGAGCCTCGGCGGTCCCTGCTGCCGGTCCATTTCCGGCGAGCCCCCTGGGCGCGCAGCTCCTCGCCAGTTATCAAAATGGCGCCGGACTTCTTTTAGCCGCGAACATGGAACTAATCGTCGCGCAACGCGTACCTGCTATTAACGTGCCTGATCCAGCAGTCATTACCGGGGTCGATAATCTTCGTTTCGTGGTCGCGGAAAGCAAGGCCAGTGCGGCTTCGCCGCTGAATACGGCTTCCTTCACGTTTTCGGGTGCGCGTCACGGACTGGCAAGCTGGCTGGCTGCGCCCGGACCCATGGGGTCGCTCGATTTCATTTCCCCCCAGGCGAGTTTCGCCACGGCATTTGTGACCCGGGATCCGCGTCAGCTACTCTCTGAGCTGCTAGCGGCCGTTGGACCCCAAGCCGCCGAGGCGCTCAACATGATTCAGCAGAACGCGGGATTCAGCCCCCTCGACGACGTCGCCGGGTCACTCGGCGGTGAGGCGACCATCGCCGTCGATGGTCCGCTGCTCCCGATTCCCGGTTGGAAGGTTGCCGTTGAAGTCGATAACCCATCGCGCCTGGAATGGGCCATCGAACAGATGGTTGCCTCGATCCAACGTGTCGCGAGCCAGAGTACTGCGCCGCAAAGCGGAATCACGCTGGTGAACGAAACTGTGAACGGACGCACGTTTTACACGCTCACGCTCGCCAAGATCACGATTCAGTATGTCTTTGTGGACGGATACCTGCTGCTTGCGCCCAACCGCGGTCTGCTGACGTCCGCCCTCGACGGCCGGGTCTCAGGGCAGACTCTGCCTGCGTCCACCGCTTTCCGGTCACAGTTGCCGCTCGATACTCACACTGATTTCTCCGCCGTGGCGTATTACAACCTTGGTAGCGCCGTGGGTCCCATCGTGGACCAGTTGAACGCTAGCGGTCTATTGACGGCCGACCAGCAGAAGCAGGTCGCTTCACTCACTGCCAATCGCGCGCCGACGCTGGTCTACGTCTACGGCTCGACTAATCAAATCCTGGTGGGCAGCCGCAACAGTATTGCCGGTATGGGGCTGGATGCTCTTTCCGGCTTGGGATTGGGTTCAACGCTCGGTCCCCTGATGCGGACCATGTCGCTGGCTCCGCAATAGAACACAATAGTAAAATATGGACCCTGTTATCGAACTGGCCGGCTTGAGCGTCCGTTTCGGTAATCGAGAAATCCTGCACAACCTGCGCGTATCTCTTTCCGGCCGGACAATAGGGCTCCTGGGCCCGAACGGGGCAGGGAAGTCGACCTTGATCCAGACCCTGCTCGGATTCGTCCCGCTCAGCGCCGGATCCGCCAGCATCTTCGGACACGATATCCGTCAGCAGACCCGCGAACTTCGGACGCTAATCGGCTACATGCCGGAGAACGATTCGTTCATCGCCAACCTGACCGCCGTCTCTTTCGTCCGCATGATGGGCGAGCTCGCGGGACTTCCGCACGACGCCGCACTCGAACGCGCCCACGAAGTCCTGTTTTATGTCGGACTGGGCGAAGCGCGCTACCGGCTTCTGGGAACCTATTCGCTGGGCATGAAGCAGCTCGCCAAGCTGGCGCAGGCGATTGTCCACGGCCCCCGGCTGTTGATTCTGGACGAGCCCACCAACGGCCTGGATCCGCCGGCGCGCCTGCGCATGATCCGCCTGATCAAGGAAATGAAGCAGACCGGCAGCATGCATATCGTGGTCTGCTCGCATCTGCTGCGCGATGTGGAGGAAACCTGCGAAGAAGTCCTGATCCTGAAGCAGGGCCGCATCGTGCATTATTCCAATCTCGACGAGGAGCGCAGCGCGAACAAGCGCTTTGTGGAGCTGGAAACCGTGGGCGATGAGAAGGATTTCGCGGGCGCGCTCACTGCCCTGGGGTGCGAATGCGTGGGAGCCGGGCTGGGCCGCCTTAAGATGGTTCTGCCGGCCGAGTTCGAGCTGCGCGAAATCTACCGCTTGGCGGCCGAGCGCGATCTGCAGCTGCGCCGCCTCAACTATCGCCGCGACACGCTCGAAGACATTTTCCTGAAAGCGATGGAGGTCTAGCGATAGCGATGGAGACAAGCCTTGGCAGTCTATAAGCGCACCTATGCGGCCTACGAAGGCTCACTCACGCCCTCCTGGTCGCGATTTCTGATCCTGCCGCGCTACAGCTTCGCGCGCCTGTGGCAATCGAAGTTCCTGGTGATGTTCTTCATGGCGTGCTTCTTTTATCCGCTGGGGTGCATCGGCTACATCTACTTCGCCAACAACCTTTCCATCCTGAGCTCGTTCGGAATTCCCGCTCCGGCCGGTCAATTCCTGAAAGTTCAGCCCAGCCTGTTCCTGTACTTCTGCTGGGTGCAGGCCGCGTTTACATATTTACTTACGGCCTTCATCGGGCCGAGCTTAGTCTCGCCCGATCTGGTTAACGGCGCGATGCCTCTCTACTTTTGCCGTCCTTTCTCGAGAACCGAATATATCGCCGGAAAGATGAGCGTGCTGGTGTTCCTGCTGTCGCTGGTCACCTGGGTGCCGGGCCTGATCCTGTTCGCGGTCCAGGCTAGCCTGGCGGGCTGGGAATGGACCAAGGCGAATTTTTGGATCGCCGGATCGTTATTCGTGGGACTCATGGTGTGGATCGTACTTCTTTCGCTGCTGGCGCTGGCGCTGTCAGCCTGGATCAAGTGGAAGATCGCTGCCGGCGGACTGGTCCTGGGCGTGTTCTTCGCAGGGGCAGGCTTCGGCGCGGCGCTAAATAGCGTGATGCGCACCAATTACGGCACGCTGCTGAACTTGACCGAAGTGATGTTTACGATTTGGTCCAAGCTCTTCCGATGGCCTTCCGATACCGGTATTTCGCTCGAATCCGCGTGGATCTGCGTGGCCATGGTGGCCGCAATATGTCTGTGGCTGCTGGTTCGCCGGGTGCGGGCGTTTGAGGTCGTGAAGTAAGTGCAAGATCGAATCATCTTGGATAACGTCTCGCGTTTCTACGGCGAAGTGCTGGGAGTGAATCGCGTGACGCTTTCGGTTCCTCCCGGTATCACCAGTCTGGTCGGTCCCAACGGATCCGGCAAGACCACGCTGATGAACCTGATCACCGGGCTGGTGCGTCCGACGCGTGGTTCGATTCAGGTGTTGGGCATTTCCCCCACCGATCCGGAAAAGCTGTTCCGGGTGTGCGGCTATGCCACGCAGTTCGATTCGTTCCCGCGCGGCATGACCGGCTTTCAGTTCGTCTACTCCTATCTGCGCCTTTCCGGCATGTCGCATGACGATTGCCAGCGAACCACGGCCTTCGCTATCGGACGCGTGAACCTCGGCGATGCCGCGCATCGCAAGGTTGCCGGCTACAGCAAAGGCATGCGGCAGCGCATCAAGCTGGCACAAGCTATCGCGCACGATCCTGGCGTGCTGGTCCTCGATGAGCCTCTCAATGGTCTCGATCCCCTGGTACGCGCCGAAACCATTGCGCTGTTCCGCGAATTCGCCGCCGAGGGCCGCCACGTGATCGTATCGAGCCACATCCTGCATGAGGTGGACACCATTTCCGATCAGGTGATCCTGCTTAGTAACGGTTACGTGGTTGCCGAGGGGAAGATCCACGGCGTCCGCGAAGAGATGTCCGAGCACCCCATGCAGGTGATCATCCGCTGCACGCGCGCAAATGTGCTGGCATCACGGGTGTTCGAGCAGGATCACGTCGTCGAAGTGCGGCTCCACGCGGACGGAGGCGGCCTGCTGGTGAAAACTCGCGATGCGGATCGCTTCTATCGCGCACTGAATCACCTGGCACTGGACGGAGTCGGCATCGAAAGCGTTGCCCCGGCCGACGATAATGTCAATTCGTTGTACGAGTACCTGATCGGCGGAGAGGAGAGCACGCGGTGAATCAAAAAGTGTCGATTTCGCAATGGCTCTCTCAAATCGGCCTGGTCATTCGCCTGGAGATGCGCAAGACTTTCTTCTCGCGCCGCGGGCTGTGGGTATACCTGCTGGCGCTGGCTCCGGTTCTGATCTTCCTGGGACACTCGCTCTCCGAGATCAACAATCGTAAGGAACGCCAGTCGCTGAATGCCGCACACCCGGTTTCGAACGAAGCTCTGCGCTCCATCCAGCGCGGCGCGACGATCGAGGATGTCGTCGAAAAGGTCGGACAACCGTTCACCAAGGTGGAATTCCACCGTCCCAGAGCCAGTTTGGATATTTATCAGTACACGGACGGCGAAAACGTATTTGTCTTCGCGTTTAACAACAGCCGCCTCACGGATATCAACGAGCGGGATCGCGACACCATCGCCAAGGACTCGCTGATCTTCGCCGCCGTCTTCCAGTCTTTCTATTTGCGGCTGGCGATCTTTTTCGGCTGTGTGGGCGTATTCACCAACCTTTTCCGCGGCGAGATGCTCGACAAGAGCCTGCACTTCTATCTGCTCACGCCCATTCGGCGCGAAATCCTGGCGATCGGGAAGTATCTGGCCGGCCTGATTGCTACGGTGGTGATCTTCTGCACCAGCACGTTTCTGCAACTGGCCGCGCTCTCGTTGCACTTCACCGGCAGCGAAATTTCCGAATACCTGGCGGGACCCGGCTGGGGACACGTCGCGTCTTATCTGGGCGTGACGGCGGCCGCCTGCGTGGGATACGGCAGCATCTTTCTGGCGGCAGGATTGCTGTTCAAGAATCCTATTATTCCTGCCGCTACGGTGCTGGTCTGGGAAGGCATGAACATTTTCCTTCCCGCCGCGCTTAAGAAGGTGAGCGTGATTTTCTACTTGCAGTCGCTAAGTCCGGTGGTCGCGCCGCCGGATGCAAACATGCCGGCTCTTCAAAAGCTCCTGGTTACCGCGGCCGAGCCGGTGGCTCCCACCTGGGCCCTGCTGGGACTCCTGACGCTGACGGTTCTGGTTCTCGCGGTGGCCGCGAGAAAGGCCCGCAAGATCGAGATTAATTACAGTACCGACTAGGCTGTTGCGCGAACTGTCAGGCACTTGCCGAACGCCTCGAAGAACACATCCAGATTGGTCTCAGTGGCCAGCGGCCCCATCACGCCGATGCGGAAGATCTTCCCGGCCAGCGGACCGAATCCTGCCCCGACTTCTATCCCGTACTCGTCGAGTAGTTGCTTGCGAACCCTGGCGTCATCGACGCCCTCAGGCACTCGCGGTGTATTCAGCGTAGTTAGCCGCTTACCCTCCGCCGCGTGCATCTTCAATCCCATGGCTTCGATCCGCTTAACGAATGAGCCATGCGCCTGGAGATGGCGCGTGAACCGCTGCTCGACGCCTTCGTCCTGAATTGCAGCAAGCGCCTCCCGCAGCGCGTAGAACGTCGATACCGGCGAGGTGTGATGATACTTTTTGCCCTCGTAGTACTCCATGAGGAGCTTCAGGTCAAGATACCAGATGGAATTTGGCGCGGTGCGGGCATTCAGCCGTTCCACCGCGCGCGGGGAGACCGTGAACGGCGATAGTCCCGGAGGCGCGCTCAAGCCTTTTTGGGTGCAGCTATAGGCTATATCGATCCCGGTTTCATCCACGCGGACCGGAACCGAGCCGAGTGTCGTTACGCAGTCGGCGATAACCAGGGCGCCCACGTCGTGCGCCGGACGAGTGATCGCTTCGGCGGCCTGCATCGCGCCTGTGGAAGTCTCGCCATGGACGAACGCGACCACCTGCGGACGCTCCTTCTCGAGAAACACGCGGGCTTCCGACTCAGTGAAAACCTCGCCCCAAGGCTTTTCCGCACGTACCACATGAGCCCCGTGGCGGCGGCCCATCTCCGCGATTCTCTCGCCGAAGTATCCGTTGATAAAGACGGCCAGCTTCGCGCCCGGATCGACGAAGTTGGTCACCGCGGTTTCCATTCCCGCGCTGCCTGTTCCGGGGATCACCAGCGTGTACGGATTCTTGGTGCCGAAGACCGCGCGTAAACCGTTGCGGACGTCGTCGAACACCTGGTAAAGGAAGGGATCGAGGTACCCGACTAGCGGTTTGGACATAGCCTCATAGACGCGGGCTTCCACCTGCGAAGGGCCTGGACCAAACAGAAGACGGCGGGGAGGATTCAATGCGGGCATGAACCCCGATTATAACAATCGATCCTCGTATGGCCGCAAAGGAAAGTTGCCATGTTATCCTGACCATTGCACGTCCGCTTTTCCCGGGCTCGTAGCTCAGTTGGTTAGAGCGCCTGCTTGACACGCAGGAGGTCACAGATTCGAGTTCTGTCGAGCCCACCACTTCTTTCAAGGAGATACGGACAGAGGGAGACCAGGCGGGATGTGTTTGTGACGTGGATTGTGACGTAACCGTTCAATTTGCTTTCCCAACTGCGGTATGAGTTTCGACCGCGCTGTCTTCCTGAAGGTGCTGAAGAAAGCGCGCGAGGAGGCGGGGCTTAGCCAAGTGCAGCTTGCCCGGAAGATCGGCGAGACTCAGACCTTTGTGAGCAAGTGCGAGCGTGGCGAGCGGCGAATCGATGTCATCGAGTTGAGGAGGTTCTGTCGAGCATTCGGTGTGACCCTGAAGCGGTTCGTTTCGGCGTTGGAGCGAGCGATTAACCGCCAGCGAGCCTGAATCTTCCAGGCTGGAATCTTTCCCTTATAGACCCTCGATCCCGTGTGTGATTAAGAACCTCTGGCAGGCAGTATCATCGTTACACTTGTGATTAGGTGAAAGCCGATCCACATGCCGTTCAGATTTCGGTTGACGGGTCCTGTTTCCCGAATGAGGGCCGAAAATCCGGTTACGCAGGAATACTCGTGTATCCGGATGATCCAATCGAACACGAAATCGTATTTCAGGGATTCAGCGAAAGCACCATCAATCGAATGGAACTATCTGCGTGCATCGCGGCGATGGAGTGGGTGAGGGATCAAGAACTCGGGCGCAAATACAATAGGGTGCAGATATTCAGTGACTCTCAGTATGTGGTTAATGGTCAGGTGAATGCGCCGTTCTGGCAGAAAGCAAAATGGCGCACTGGTGCTGGACGCCCGATCGACAACTCGGAATTATGGAAGAAGTTCTTGTCAATCCGATCCAAGGCCGGAATCCGAATCGACGTTTGCAAGGTGCAGAACAAATCCACGCCCCGTTTGAAGGCTGTGGACAAGTTAGCGAAAGCCGCAGCGAAAAGTCACCCTCGCATTGACCGAGGACTCATCGTGGGCAAGATTGGGCGGGCCAAAATCAAAGGTAGTGCCACGATGTTTCCCGCAGCGAACCAAGTCCTCGTTATTCGCATAGTTGGTTCTAAGACTGTTGGACCGTCGCGAGAGAACCGATTCGTCTTCGAAATCTTTGACGAGAACGCATATACGTACCTTTCAAAGCACTTTGCCTACTGCACTCCCGCGACTGGAGCCCAATTGCACCGTCAGCGAGGATTCCGGGTGCGAATGAATAACGATACTCGTTACCCGCAGATCCTTGAGGTTATCGAAGAAGTGGCGCTCCCGAAACAGGAACGGACGTAGTTGTGACGCGGATTGTGACGTAACGCCACGCAGAATGAGGGCGAGCACCGCACTAATCACCGATACTCACGAACATGCAGTGTTGCTAACCATTGACGCGACGGCCAGCGAAGCCCCTGACAACACAGAGGCTTGCTGGCAATCACGATCAGCGTAAATCAGTCACGGGTAATCGGCCATGACAGTTGACACGCAGGAGGTCACAGATTCGAGTTCTGTCGAGCCCACCACTTCTCTCAGTGGTTATCAACGAGCGACTCCCAACACTCTCGTGGGCCTCCGACCTTGCGTGGTACGCTCACGTCAGAGGACCGGCGATGTCACTGAGCGTACGGAACGTTGAGTACTTCTACGTCAGAATCCAGGGGACTCCCGAAAATGCGTACGAGCTTCTTGCTCAGCTGGCCTCGGAAGAGGTAAACGTGCTGGCGTTTAGCGCCGTGCCTTATGGGCCGAATCACGTCGAGCTGACCATATTCCCCGAGCGGCCAGAGAACTTTGTACGCATAGCGCAGAGCCTCGGTTGGACTGTGACTGGACCCCAGCATGCGTGCCTGGTTCAAGGTGACGATCACCTTGGAGCCGTCGCCGAGATCCATCAGGTGCTTCTCGGTGCTGGCGTGAACATTTACGCGTCAAGCGGCGTCACGGACGGCAGCGGACATTTCGGGTATGTGATCTATTTCAAGGAAGAAGATCATCAGAGGGCCGCGAATGCGCTTGGAGCCGTGACACCGCCGGGCAGCGCAACTCATCTGTCCCAACCCTGAGCGCTAATCGGCGGATTTCCTGAGCGGCTGCGGCGCCAGCTCACTTCGCGACGGGGCGTTCCAGCCGCCCGCCAGCAGGGGATCATGCCTTCACACTCAAGTAGCCCCCCGGGGTGCGAGCGAGCCGGTTGTGAAGAGTACGCACGCTGATTCCCAACATCGCGGCTGCTTTCGTTCGGTTCTGGTTGGCTGCGGTGAGCGTGAGCTGGGTGAAGGCTGCTTCGACCTCATCCAGCCGTTGACCGGGATGAACGGTTAGAGAATGGGCGTCCTGCAGCGACGCTGGTGGCAGTCCAGATGACATCCAAGAGACATCGGATGTAAAATGATGCGGCTGGAGTGTACCCACGCCCGCGAGGATAGCGGCCCTGGCAATCACGTTGCTCAGTTGTCTGATGTTACCTGGCCAGTGGTGCTTATGGAAGAGGTCCAATACGTCTGAATGAATCGAAGTGATTCGGGTCCCGTGCGTGGTGTTTAGGGCTGGGAGGAGCACTTCGGCAATGACCGGAATATCTTCCCTGCGCTCACGAAGGGGCGGTAGCACGATCTGGAACAGGCTCAAACGGAAGTATACGTCCTCCCGCAAGGATTCCCGTGGAACCCTGCTCGTCGCAGCGAGCACACGCACGTCCACTGGGATTTCGTTCTGCCCGCCCAAGCGCCGTATGCGCAAATCTTCCAGAACGCGCAGGAGTTTAGCTTGAGCGGAAGGAGCCATCTCGCCAACCTCATCGAGAAACAGCGTCCCCCCGTCAGCCTGCTCAAAGCATCCCTCGTGGCGTTGGGCTGCTCCCGTGAAGGCATTCTTCTCGTGCCCGAATAACTCGCTTTCGATTAAACCGTCGGAGAATGCAGCCGCATTGATCGCGATGAAAGGACCGTTACAACGGCGGCTCAACCGGTGGATCTCGCGCGCGACAAGCTCTTTCCCAGTGCCGCTTTCGCCTCCGATCAAAACAGGTGCACTTGTGGGCGCAAGTAGCCGGATGGTATTGAAGATGTCATGCATAGCCGGGCTAATTCCAGCCAGTCCACCAAGCGCACGTGGATCTGAACGCGGCACGCCATGAATGCCAAATGATGACGATCTTGGTTCTGCGGTCAAATCGTAGCTATCAACCCTGATGGCTGTGCGTTCCATGTGGACGTTTACCGAAACAAGAAGACATCTAAAGAGCATGTCAGGGGCCACTGTGGTGATGTCGCATCTAAAAGGGATAGCAGTTGAATCGCTGTGAGGAAGCTCCGCCGCTTGACCCTCCGAGGTCAGAGATGGAATCACCTTTCGCCTCGATATGGGACGGGTGATTTTCTCGAGACAAAGGCACCACAGCACGTGTAACGCCAGACCATCTGTACTGACCGATGGCCCGTCTGCTTCAGGATCGAGCCTTCTCAGGCTCCCGCACTCGCTGCGCTGGTCCCTTGCGGCTCGCTCCCACCTGGTCGGTATTGCTTCGACGCAACGCGACCGTCAGGCCGTCGTTTCCAAAGGTGCAATCCTCCGCGTCCAAACCGACGAGTTGCGACCGGCGGAACGTCCAGAAATTCCAGTAAGATCAGCGCACGGTCCCGCAGCCGCTAGCTCACTTCGCGACGGGGGGCTTGCGTCGGCGGGGCGGTGTCATTACGAACACTACACTTCCAGCCACCAGCAGAAGCGTGAAAACGAGGACCGCAATATAGGGCATGGTGTACTCCATTTTTGGGCGTTCCAGCGTCCGCAAGTATACTCCCGGCGAGATCGTGCAACAAGGGAGTGAGGATCACGGAGCGAATGGCTGAGCCCACTCGCTTAGCCCACTTAGATGCCACTGAGCTCCCGAAACACATTCGTTTCGAAGAGGTCTATTAGGTAGGGGAGGCGTATAGCCACCAAAAAACGATCCAAGGGCCGTAGCAAAGTCAAGAGAGTAATGCACGAGTACAAGGAAGGGACGCTGAAATCGGGAAGCGGAAAAAAGATTACGAACCGCAAGCAGGCCGTGGCGGTCGCCCTGAGCGAAGCGCGTAAATCGGGGGCCTGGATTCCCAAGAAAACGCGGTCGTAGGCACTTGCATTCAGGCCGCCAGGTCCATACTTGCCGGCCGGCCTTCTCAGGCCGTACGTGAGAGCAGCGCCAGCGGCGACCTGGTCTGAATTTCGACTTGATCCACGCGGCATTGGGATGGAGCCTTATCGGGACGCCATCGCACCAGTTTGGTTCCATGCCGGAACCGGCCCGATGTGAAGTGATCGTACCGCACTTCCACCACCAGCTCAGGCCGCAGAGGTTCCCATTCGGTGGAACGGTCTGAATTCCAGCGACTCGGTCCGCCTGGCGCGCGACCTGTAAAGCCTGGGAATTCGATCAGCGCCTTGAGCTTCCGGGTGAGTGCCGCCCGGCCGGAGGCTTCTATTGATGATGTGAAACCGGCGTAATGCAGAAGGCCGTGGTTATCGTAGAGCCCTAGTAACAATGATCCCACCAGCTGCGTGTTCGCGCCATACCGGAAGCCCCCCACCACACAGTCCGCCGTACGCAGATTCTTAATCTTCAGCATGGCGCGTTCCCCCGACGAATACGGCGCCTTAAGGGGCTTCGCCAACAGCCCGTCGAGCTGACCGCGCATGGTCTTTAGCCACTGGCGGGCGACGCTGACGTCTCCCGTTGCCGGCGATAGCAGGATGCGGGGATTGCCGCGCAGATACCTGGCCGTGAATGTCTCCAAGCAGGCCCTTCGCTCCGCCAGCGTTTTATCGATCAGCGACCGGCCCGTTGCGTCTACCAGCAAATCGAACAGCAGCATTCGCGCCGGGGTTTCCTTCGACAGCTTCGTAACCCTGCTCGCGGCCGGGTGAATGCGCTGAAGCAAATCATCGAAAGAAAGCTTGTCTTCCACCAGGACGATGATTTCCGTGTCCAAGACGAACCTCTCCGCCGCCAAGCCGCCCAGGTCCGCTACTAACTCCGGGAAATAGCGGGTCAGCGATCTTCCGGATTTGGCTTGCAGCTCCACCAAGCTTCCGTCACGAAAGGTGACGCACCTGAACCCGTCCCATTTGGGCTCATACTGCCAATCGGTTCCCACGGGTAGTTCCGCCACGCTCTTTGCCTCCATCGGGGGGAACGGCGGCTTGATGGGAAGTTCGATCCGAGGTTTGGTCGGGGTCATTGGTATCCACCGGGAGTGTGAAGTTCACACCTCCGTCCACGAGACCGTCGGCTTTCGGAAAGGGTTAAACTGGCCTACGCTTTTCCAGCCTTCTCGGATTCCGCCGAGGGGATGTACCTGTTTGGATCACGATCGAAGGCTTCCTTGCAGTCTTTCCCGCAAAAAGCGTATTGCTGTCCGCCGTACGTGGAAGTCGGAGCTTTCTTTTCGTCTACTCGCATTCCGCAGACCGGATCTTTCATCATAAATGCCTCACATTGAGAAGAGTCGCGCCCCGGCTAGCGCGTTTCATCGCATGCGGAGGCAGTGCAAAGCCCAGGAAATGCATCACATTGGATCCGGCCGCTAATCTGCGGTCGGGGGCTGCTGGTAATCCGAAATCTCGATTCCGCGGCCTTCCACGTCGATCGCGAACATCTGGAGGGTTCGACCTTCCCACAGGACTTCGACCATGCGATCGCTGACGCTCCTCGGGCCCGCTAGAACCTGAATGGTGGCTCCGGCAGGGATCGCGACAGCCTTGGACTTGCCGTCCAGCACATCCAAAGCCAGTGTGGATTTTCCCAGCGTGAATCGCTTGCCCTTCAGCATTTAGTGCTCCCGGCTCGAGGAAAAGTATACCCGATACCACAAGTAGGGGCTCCCCTAGCGGTGACGGTCGCGCCGGCTATGCGTGCGATAGACCTCGAATAACTAGCGCGCTACGGGCCAGAATATCTCGGTCTTCCAATCCTTGGGATCCGGATAATCGGTCGGATCGGTGACATACGATTCCCACGGTGCTCCCGCCGCGACCAGCCCTTTCGTTTCCATCCACTGTTCCATCGCAGCGTAGGCGTCGCGAAGTTTATCGTACGGTCCCGTGTGAGTTGTGGTCACTGCGGGCCCGCCCGGCAAGGTGTCCGCGATGATCTCACCGTGACCGGTGTGAACTGGTCCCATCACCCGCATTCCGGGTTCCATGGTGATCAATCCTGGTCCCATTTCCACGTAGCGTGTGAAGGGAAGCCCGGTCAGCGCGATCCCATTTTGTTGCGCGTGGATAAAAATGTGAGGAAGTGCCTCCGCGATGGTGGCTGCAATATCAGACTGCTTCACCCGCCGCCGCACAATGAGCACAGGCTGCGGCAACAGTTCCTGTTTGGTAATGGAGTAGGCCATTTCGTTCTCCGGTGATCTCCTCGGTTCGCTGATGTGAAAGAGTCCAATGCATGGGCCAACTGTGCTGACCATCTCGGCATGCGTTCGTGCCTGCGCCCGATCCACATTCGAGGTAAAACCGCGCTCACGATAAGCAGTTGGAGTCATGCCAAAACGTTTAAGAAATGCCCGGCAGAACGCTTCGTGGCTCTGAAAGCCGCAGGATAACGCCACATCCAGCACCGACTGGCCGCTGGTAAGCAGCATGACGGCCGCCCGGCCGAGCCGCAGGCGCAACGTGTATTGCTTGGGTGTTTCGCCGGCAGTGGCGGTAAAAACCCGATGCAGATGGAACGGTGAAAGACCGGCCTGCTTCGCCAGTGCAGCCAGCGAGACGTCTTCGTCCAGGTGCGCCGCGGCGAATTCAAGGATCGGAAGAACCCCCCGAATCATCCTCTCAGTCTAATCAAAGCTACGGCCGAGTTCTTGATAAATCTTGCTCGGAGATTCTTGATGTGCCAGTGATTACCATAGAGTAGTGACCCACACCCCGGCCGACCGCATGCGCGGACTTGTGAGCGGTATACAAGAACTCGAAGAACAGCTCAAGATGGGCGGCGGCGCGAAAAAGATCGAAAAGCAGCATTCCGAAGGCAAGCTGACCGCCCGCGAGCGCGTGACCCATTTGATTGATCCAGGTTCGTTATTCCTGGAAGTCGGCTTGCTAATCGCCTACGACCGCTACGATGGGCAGGCGCCCGCGGCTGGTGTCGTCACGGGCCTCGCGCATATCGAACAGCGGCCTTGTGTCATCGTCGCCAACGACGCCACGGTCAAGGCCGGCGCGTGGTGGCCGGAAACCATCCACAAGATTCTCCGGGCTCAGGAAATCGCCATGCGCAATCGCTTGCCGATCGTCTACCTGGTGGATTCGGCGGGCGTAAACCTGCCCTATCAGGACGGCATTTTCCCGGGTCAATACGGTGCGGCGCGGATTTTCTACTACAATTCCCTGATGCGGCGGCGGCTGAAGGTTCCGCAAATCGCAGCGGTCATGGGGATGTGCATTGCCGGCGGAGCCTATCTGCCGGCTCTTTCCGACGTCATCATCATGGTCGAGAAGACCAGCTTCATGGGACTGGGTGGTCCCAATCTGGTGAAGGGCGCGGTCGGTCAAGTTGTCGATGCCGAGTCGCTGGGCGGAGCGGCGCTTCATACCAGGATCAGCGGCGTGGCGCATTATTCGGTCCAGGACGATCTTGCGTGTCTGGCGCTGATTCGGGAAAAGATCCGCGAGCTGCCCATTTATCAAAACCAGCCCGCGCCGGAGGTCAAAGGGACCGCTCCCGCGAAACCCGCGGAAGGACTGTACGATCTGGTTCCCGACGATCACCGTCTGCCGTACCACATGGAAGAAATTATCGCCAGAATCGTGGACGCGGACAATTATCTGGAATTCCAGCCGGAGCACGCGCCTGAGATGCTATGCGCGCACGCCCGCCTGCATGGCCGGCCGATCGGGTTGATGGCCAACCGCCGTGGATTCCTGAAGACTCCGGAAGGGCCTCGGATCGGCGGGATCGTCTACACCGAGTCGGCGCGCAAGGCGGCGTATTTCGTCGACACCATCGAACGCCAGGGATTGCCGCTGATCTATTTGCAGGACGTGTCCGGGTTCATGGTGGGCCTTGAGGCGGAGAGCGAAGGCATCATCCGCGCGGGCGCTGAAATGGTGGAAGCCATGGCGTGCGCCACCGTGCCGAAGATTATCGTGACGCTGAACCACGCTTCGGGCGCGGGATATTACGCGATGGCCGGCCAGGGGTTCGATCCGAATTTCACCTTCGCCTGGCCCACGGCGCGGATCGGCGTGATGGATGGCGATGCCGCCGTGCAGGCGGTGCATGGAACGGAGTTGGAGCGCTTGAAGTCGGCGGGGCAGCCGGTTCCGCCGGAGCTGGAGGGTCGCATTGCACGGACCCGGGAAGATTACGAGCGGTGGCTCGACGCACGTTATGCGGCGGCGCGCGGGCACGTGGATGCCATCATCGATCCTTTGGAAACCCGCCGAATACTCCAGTTCACGCTGGAGGCGTCAACCGCGGGCCGCCATCGCGAGCACCTGCCCCTGGAGCTGATGCCATGAGCATGCGTGTCGAGCAGGATGGTCGCGTTCGCCGGCTGACGCTGGCGGCTCCGGCTCGGCGAAACGTGCTGGACTCCGGACTCGCGGCAGCCTTGTTGAACGAGCTGCGGGACGCGCAGGCCGACTCAGCTACCGGCGCGATTCTGGTGGACGCCGAGGGTCCGGTTTTCTGCGGCGGCCTGGATTCTTCCGAATCGGTTCCGCAGGAAGTCTTCAACTTCGGCCGGCAGGCTTCAAAGCCCATCGTAGTCGCCGTGCAGGGCGTAGCGGTCTCGGCCGGTGTCGCGCTCATTGCCAATGCCCACGTCGCTGTCGCGGCACAAGGTTCGAGCTTCGGCTTGATCGATATCCGCGAGGGGCGCTGCCATCCGGGGATTCTCGGCGCCGTGACGGCCGCAATCGGACGCCGCCGTGCGGTCGAATTGTCGCTTACCGGGCGCGTGTTCACTGCTCCCGAAGCTTTGGCGTGGGGACTCCTACATGCAGTCGCTCCTCCCTTTGAGCTCGACGACCGCGCCAGCGCCATCGCGGCCGCGCTTGGTAATGCCGATCCCGGCGCGGTGGCGGCGATACTGGAATTTTATCGCTTACCGGCCGACTCAGTTTGAAAAGCCCGGAACTTTCCCGGGCCGGGCACGTCAAAACACAAAGCATGCCGCCGCGATCTCGCTGTACCTGGTTGATGCTGTGTTCGGCCGCCTGCTTGTCCGCCCAGAATACGCCCCCCGTCCAGACATCGCGCGACCTGCACATCATGCGGGTTTCCACTCCGCCCGTCTTGGATGATTACATCAACGGCGCCCCCCCCGACGGCGAAATGCCGGTTTCCCATTTCATCCAGCGCAATCCCGACGATGGCAAGCCCGCCAGCAGCGAGACCAAAGCCTGGCTGTCGTATGACGCCGAAAACCTGTACGTGGTGTTCGTGTGCCGCTCGCCCGTCCGCGAGCTGCGCGCCCGCTATACCAAACGGGACGATATCTTCGCCGACGATTTTGTCGGCGTCCTGCTCGACACCTTTCACGATCGCCAACATGCTTTCGAGTTTTTTGTCAACCCCTACGGCATTCAACTGGACGGCCTCAACACCGAAGGGCAGGGTGATGACTGGAAATTCGATACCTACTGGAAATCGGAAGGACGGCTCACCAAGGATGGATACGCGGTCCGCATGGTCATCCCCTTCAAGAGCCTGCGCTTCACCAGCATGGATATGCAGACCTGGGGATTTGCGTTTTTTCGCAATATCCCCGCGCGCAATGAGAATTCTTTCTGGCCCGCCGTTACCAACCGCGTGAGCGGCTTCGTTCCGCAGTTTGGCGACGTGGATGGCTTCGATAGTATCTCGCCCGGCCGCAACATTCGTCTGATCCCTTATATCGCCGGATCCAGCGCGCACCTGCTGGATCAACCCGCCGACCTCCCGCCTCTCTTCCGTACCAACCGCGACGTGCGCGTCGGTATGGATGCAAAGCTGGTGATTCGCGAATCGCTCACGCTGGATGCGACCATTAACCCGGACTTCAGCCAGGTGGAGTCGGACGATCCTCAGGTGACCGTCAACCAGCGCTTCGAGGTATTCTTTCCGGAAAAGCGCCCCTTCTTCCTGGAGAATGCCAGCTATTTTCAGACTCCCGAGGATCTGTTTTTCTCGCGGCGTATCGGCGACCCCTTAGGCGGCGCTCGCCTGACCGGACGACTGGGGCGCTGGTCCATTGGCTTGCTGGCGGGCGCCGATCGCGGGCCGGGTAAACGCGTCGATCCATCCGATCCGCGCGCGGGATCCTACGCGCCGGGAGGCGTCCTCCGCGTCCAGCGGAATATCGGTAAGGAATCCACGGTCGGCGTGTTTTTCTCCGATTACAACTTCGGAGCCAGCCACAACCGCGTCGGCTCCCTTGACGCCCGCTGGAAAATAGCCAAAAACTGGGTGGCCGTGGGTCAGGCTATCGCCAGCGCCACGCGCTATCTCGACGGTTCCCGATCCGCCGGTCCGGCGTACGTGGCGAATTTGAACCGCAACGGCCTGCACTTCAATTACTTCGTCCGTTATCTGGACCGCAATCCCGGCTTTCATACCGACCTCGGCTTCGTACCCCGCACCGACATCCGCATGGTCCAGCAGAATTTCAGCTATGACTGGAGACCGAAAGCCACGCCGGTGGCGGACTTCGGTTTCAATAGCTTTAGCAACGGAGACTGGAACCGTCAGAATCGCTTTCAGGATGGCTTTACGGGCGGGACGTTCTTCTTGAATTTCCGCCGGGCCACGGGTTTCAATGTCGATCACATCTGGTCGTACGAGCTGTATCAAGGCATTGGATTCCACAAGACCGCGACCGAGATGTTCTTCTACTCGGACCGTTTCAAGCGCGTGGGTATCAACGCGTTTTTTGGCGACGGCGTGGGAGTGAACTATTCTCCGGCTGCGGGAGTCCTGGCTTCGCTCGCGAGCAATCAATACGGCAACGCGACCATCACGCTGCGTCCGAACGCGCGGCTGCGCATCCAGCAGACGTACTTTTATACGCGTCTGGCGCACGTGTTCACCAATCACATTTTCCGGAACACGGTGAATTATCAGTTCAGCCCGGCCTTTTCGGCGCGTGCGATCATCGATTACAACGCTGTTCTCTCCAATCCCGCGCTGGCCGATTATGATACGTCCAAGAAATTCACTGGAGACCTGCTGCTGGCCTACCTCCCGTATCCGGGCACGGCCGTGTACCTGGGCTACACCAACGGCCGCGAGAACCTTGCTCTTTTCGGTGAACCGGCCACGCTGGTGCGCACTCCCAATCCGGATTTGCAGACGGGATCGCAAGTGTTTGTGAAGGTCAGCTACCTGTTCCGGTTTTAAAAGTGAGCGACCCGCGGCGACTTCCTCCCACGAGGCCGGGCCACCAGTGGCGACGGCTTCTGTTCGTGGTCCCCTCAGGGCCTAGCTGGCCGGCCCTGCCGGTTCGATCATCGCGCTCATCGAGCCTTTGGAAATTGGCATGCGCGGATCGGCCCCATATGCATGGATCTGGTCGCGGCCGAATTCGGCTTGTTCCCGCTCGCAGGTGAGCACGATGGTTCGCCCGTCGGAATCGACTTCCACCGCGTGCCGGAAGGCGGTTTCGGGCGAGTGGCAGAAGATTTTCATCAGCATCTCGATCACGTAATCGTAAGTGTGTTCGTCGTCATCGAGCAGAACCACATGGAATAGTGGTGTAAGCTGATCCTGACTTGCGGTGCCGGACTCGGGCGCGGCCGTGGTCTTCGTCATATCAACCCAGTCGCCATCAGGAACCTTTGAGGACTTCTGCAATGGCCGTCTCGGGGATGACGCCCTGCTTGATCACTCGCCAATACGGCTCGGTGATATCAACGGTAGTGGCGCCGAGGCCCGTGGCCGGCCCGGCGTCGAGTACCAGGTCAACCCGGCCGTCCATCACCCCAAACACTTCGATGCCGCTGGTACAGGTAGGCTGGCCGGATAGGTTCGCGCTGGTGGCGATCAGGGGTTGCGCGAGCCGCTCCAGCAGTGCGTTGGCAACTTTCGATTTGGATTGACGCATGGCCAGACGGCCAGTGTTCCCAGTGACTTTCAAAGGCACTCGCGACGAAGCCTGCACGATGATAGTCAGCTCACCCGGCCAGAAGTGCCGGGCCAGAAGATAGAATCTGGCCGATATCTCTTTGGTCAGGTCTTCGGCCATCACCACGTCGCTGACCAGAAGAGGTAATGCGCGGTCGTGCTCGCGGCCCTTGGCGGCGAAGATTCGTCCCACAGCATGCAGGTTGAGCGGGTCGCACACCAGCGTGTAGAGCGCGTCGGTGGGTATCGCGACAACCTGGCCTCGGCGGACGGCGGCTGCCGCGCGCTCGATGGCGCGTTCGGAAGGTCGCTCCCCGTCAATCTCGATGAGGTCAGTTGGCATCTATCGCTCAATTACCTGGTTCTATAGCTTGGGCTACGTCGACGGCCGTCTGGTACTGTGCGCTTATCTGGACGCCAGCGACCAGGGGCCGGACGCGCTGGATCATCTCTCTGGCGATAGCAACTCCCTCGGCTTCCGCGTTGCTGGCGTCGCGCATCCGCTCCATATAGGATTCAGGAATCAGAACCCGCCGCTCGTGGACCATGTATTCGGCATCGCGGAAGGCGGCGAGGGGCCTGATACCGGCGATCAGGGGAATCCCGAATTTCAGGAAAACTTCCAGCGAGTCGAGATTGAAGATTGGCTGGGTGACTGCGAATTCGGCGCCCGCCTTGACTCTGGATTCGAAGCGGCGCACCTCATCGTCCAGATCATAAGCGCTGGTATTTATTTCTACTCCCAGCAGCAAGCCGGTTTGCGATCCCATCCTATTGCCGCCCAGATCCAGCCCACGATTAAGATAGTCCCCAATAGCGGCAACATCGCTGGTCACGCAGATCAGATTGCGTATGCCTATTTTGTGGGCACTCAGAAGCTCGCTTGAAATGCTCAGGAAATTGCGGTCGCGCCCGTGAACGCGGAGTGCCGCTTCTATACCCGTCTCCTGCTGGATGAGTTGGCAGGCGACCTGCGCGCTCAGACGGGCGCCGGAGCGGGAACCGTCAGGAACGACAATGCAATCGAAGCCGGCTTGCTTGTAAAGTCTGGCTGCGGCGATTTCCTGGGAAGCGTCCAGACCGCGCGGCGGAAAAATTTCGACCAAGGAGACGAAGGTCCCGGCCGCCAGCTTGGGTCCCAGATCGCTCTTGGAGGCAACCGGCAGATTCTCCATCGGCCGCGGTTTAGCCTCAGGCTGCAGGATGACCCTGGAGCGGGGCACGGGCTGCGCATCACGAACAGCGTCACGGATTTCCTTAATGTGCTCCGGCGTAGTTCCGCAGCAGCCGCCCACGACACTTGCGCCGGCTTCTACGAAGTGCGCGGCGCAAGAAGCCATGTACTCTGGCGAAAACAGATTCTTGCCGAGTCCGGCGTTGGGCATCGCACTGAGCGGCTTGTTCGTATAGGCGCCCAACCGCTGAAAAGTCTGTAACAGAGCATAGGGGCCGGAGGAGCAATTTAGCCCGATCACGTCCACGTGCATGGCGTCCAACGCGCGGGTGAAATCTTCGATCGACGTTCCGTCCTGAAGACGGCCGTCTTCTTCGATGCTCAGGTGCGCCATCACGACCATCTCTGATCCGGCGGCTTCGCGAGCGGCTTCGACCGCGACGCGAACTTCGTTTAAGTCTCGAAATGTCTCAAGCATCAGGCAGTCTACGCCGGCCTCGACCAGGGCATCGATCTGCTCGCGGAAGATGGATCGGGCTTCGTCGAGGGTCGTGGAACCAAGCGGCTCCACGCGCACCCCCAGTGGTCCGATGGCGGCTGCCACAAAGGCCTGATCACTTTCATCACGACGGGCGGCCTCACGGGCAATTCTCACGCCGGCTCGATTAATCAGCCGGACCTTGTCCGCGAAGCCGAACGATGCCAGGCGTTTGCGGTTCGCACCGAACGTGTTGGTTTCAATCAGCTCGGCTCCTGCGCGGATGTACTCCTGGTGAACGTCGCGGACCAGAGCGGGGAGCGAAAGGTTCAGCTCATCGTAACAGCGGTTGATAAAAGCCCCTTTGGAATGCAGCATGGTACCCATAGCGCCGTCCGCGACCCATAAGCGCTGGGTAAGGGTGTCCCGGAACTCGGCGGCCCGGGTCGGTGTCGCGGTCACTGGCATGTTCGTTCTTTGTGCAAAATCTTTACGGGCGCCAGTCCGGGAACGGATTGGATGGTCCCGAACAACACTGTTCGATCAGGTCCGGCACTCGTGCGCGTCGCCTCATCAAGCGTTCCAGCAGGCGCTCCAACTCGTCACCATCGCCCTCCAGCCAGACCGGAGGAATACGTTTGACCGCCTGATCCACCACTTCTTCCGGAAAATTCCGGATGCGGCCGAGCCAAGGCTCGAATTCGGCGAGGCCACGCACGGTCCGATAGACCAGCGGGCGGAAATATAAGCCTTGAATCGCCGATTCCCCCAAACGCCAGTGGGGTCCCTCGAATACATATCCATTGTCCACCATCTGGGCCACGAAACCCAAACGCGAAGGTTCCGGCGCCAGTGGTTCCAATACTCGCGCCCTAAAGAAGATGGCCTGCCGCGAATCGGCGTTACCCATCCATTTATCGAACGCCAGGACGGCGATGAAGTCCGGCAGATTTTCGACCTTATCGAGCAGGGTATCGGGGAGAAAGTCATAGACCACGGTACGCGCCGGATCGCCGGGGAAGCGCGAGCCGAAATGCCATCCGGGCGTCACCGCACGACGCTCGCGACCCAGTTGGATGTAGGTGTCTGGGTCGCCGGCCAGGAAGTCTTCCGTGATCTGAACCATGGCCACTTCAGGTGCGGCGATACCCAGGTAATGCAGGAACGTCGAGGCGATCCATTCATTGACCAGGATCCGGCGATGCTGCGGATTGTTGTGGAACTTAACGACGTAGGAGTGGCCGTCAGAGGCTTCCATCAGGTGGGCCTGCGCTCCTCCGCGCATCTTGCGGATGAGGCGGCGAGCGATAACCGGCATCTTCAGAAGTTTGGTGGAAGGAGGACCAACTGGAGTACCTTAAAGATTATATGCCTGATGAAAAGGAAACACCTCGCCCTGATTCGTCCAAGGGAAGTTCAAGCGAAGAAGTCGCGCTGGAGTTGATGAAGTTTATTGCCACAACTACCGGCATCGGCAAGACCAATACCGGTGCAGGGTTCGGCGGGAAATCACCCAAGGGCCCGGAAGACCAGGTGGACGCTCTATTGGAGCTTTACGAGCGCTGCAAGAGAGCGGTGGGGAAGTAGGCTCTACTTCTTTTTCTTAGCTGCCTTCTTGGCTTTCTTACCGGCCTTTTTTGACTGCTTTTCGGCTTTCTTGGCCTTCTGGCCGGCCTTCTTGGCTACCTTTTTTGAAGCGGCTTTCTTCGGAGCAGCTTTTTTGGCCGCTACCTTCTTGGCCGCTTTCTTGGGAGCAGCTTTCTTGGCAGCCGCTTTCTTTACAGGGGCGGCTTTCTTCGCCGGAGCGGCTTTTTTCGCCACAGCGGCTTTTTTCGCCGGCGCGGAGGCAGCCTTCTTGGCTGGCTTCTTGGCGGGCGGTGGTTCGGAAGCCGGAATGTCGATCACCGGCATGGAAGGAGCGAAAACAGGCGTAACCACGGTCTCCGTGACTACTATGGTTTCTTCTTCGTCGTCCTCGTCGTAGTCCCCGATGTCGTCATCCATGTTGATGCTGGATTCCTGCTCAAAGTCATCGTCTTCGTCTTCCATCGAGAACCGGTACTCTAACATTCAGACTGCCTCCTGTTTTGGGCGCATCGCGCATTGTTCTACAACGTGGGCAAAACGTGACAAGAATTAGAATATCGCGTTTTGTTCAGAAGGCAAGGGGAAATGTCCGAATGCGCGATGCCGCGCGCCCGGTGCGTGACCTAGGCGCCGGAGGCGCGTCTTCCCGCGGTCCGAGCCGTTTTCCCGGCAGTTCGGGTTGCGGGCTTGGCGGCTCTCTTCGGGGAAGCCTGCTGCAACGAGGCGTGCTTTCCGGAAGCCCGCTTGGCGGTTTTCCGGGCGGCGGCTTTCGTTGTCCTTTTGACCACCGGTTTCGGGTCCCCGGGGTAGGACACCGGCACTGCCGCGAACATGCCAGCCTCAGGAAGCTGGTCGTGATTCGCCGAACTCAACAGTTCGGCCGACGTCCCGTAGCGCTTGGCGACCGCCGCGAAGGTGTCTCCCTGCTCCACGCGGTGTACGCGCCAGGAATCGCGCCGGTCGGCCGGAATCACGTTCAGAGCGGCTTCCAACCGGGGCACCTGTCCCTTGGGGACGCGCAGCGTGAATCCGGCGGGAGCCACCGACTTAATAAGCGAAGGGTTCAGTTCCTTGAGTTCACTGACGGACCGGTCCAGGGCGGCGGCCACCAGACCGATGTGCGTCGGAGTCTGCAATTCCAGGCTGTCGTAATTTACCGCCGGTTCGAAGTCGACGTCCTGAATGCCGTATTCCTTGGCATTTTTGGACATGATCACCATGGCCAGAATCGCCGGGACGTAGTTGGCGGTCTGTAGCGGCAGGGCGTTGCGTCGGCGAAGCTCCCAGAAATCGGCATAGCCGGTACGCATCACGGCGTTGTCCACGCAGCCGGGACCGCAGTTATACGCCGCCATGGCCAGATACCAGTCGCCGAAGTGCTCATAAAGGTCGTGCAGATGCCGGGCGGCCGCGCGAGTGGCCTTTTCCGGATCCATACGATCGTCGGTGGCGGGAGTCTGGTTCAGGCCGTACTCGTTACCGCGGAACCTGGCGAACTGCCAGATGCCGACACACAACTTATTTGAGACCGCGCGAGGCTGGAAGCCCGATTCGGCCTGGGCCAGAAAGATGAGTTCCTCGGGAAGCCCTTCCTCCGCCAGAACCCGCTCGATCATCGCCTTGTAGCGTCCGGAGCGCTGCATTCCGCCCAGCAGAATGTGCCGGCCCTTGGTACTTGAAAAGAAATTAATGAAGCTGACCACCGCATCGCTCTCTTCGAGGGGAAGCTGCGATACAGTCATGCGGACCTGTTCCCGGACCTTGCCGCGCAGGCTCGGGTCGATGGGGAAAGTCATGTCCAGAATGTCGTCGAGCGGAGCCTTGTCATAGGACACCTGCTCATCGGGGGCGCTGGATCCGAGCTGGTCCTGGTCAATGCGGTAAATCGAGTCGACCAGTTCTTCCAGGCGGCGTTCCAGGGCAGCCCGGCCGGACAAATTCTCGGGCGCATTAAATAGCATCTCCACGGCGCGATCGAATTCCTGGCGGGCTAGCTCCGCCTGGCCTTGCTGGAGGGCGCGTTTGCCGGCGGCGAAACGGTCATTGGCGCGCTGGATCAGGAAATCGGCATCGGTGGGGCGCGGAATCTGGGAAACGCTGGCGGTGGGGAGGGAGGGAGAATCGTTGGCGTACAGTCTCAGGCCGGGCGGATCAGCGAAGGCTTGCTGGACCGGGTCCGTCTGGGCCTGCTGGGGTGGCAAGAAGAACTGCTTATAGCGCTGCGCCTGGCTGTTTTGGGTGGCCGCGCATCCGGTGAGCCCTATCCCCACCGCTGTCAGTGCAGCAGCCGAAGCTGCCCATGATAGTCGGCGGTCTTGTAGGACGCCCATATCAATATCTCGGTCAAGTTTAACAGAATCATGACTGCTTGCGTCAACCTCACCCGGCAAAGAAACGGGGTGGCGACCAAACGAACCCAGGAAAGTTGCTGAAAGCAAAGGGCGGCGGTTTTGGACCAGCGTGGCCGGGTGAATCTATATGCAAATTAATAGGGCTTCTCCCGTTGCCGGGATACGGCGAATTTGGAACCGGGGGAACTGAAAAGGGCGGACTCGAGAACCGTCATTCATGACGGAGAGCGGTCATCGGTTGCACCCGCATGGCACGACGCGCGGGGATATAGCAGGCCCACAACGCGACAAAGCTAAGCAAAACCGCGGCCGCAAAGAAGATCACAGGGTCGGCGAAGGAAATCGAGAACAGGAATCTCACCAGCACGCGCGTCACTGCGGCGGCTATGGTCAGACCGGCCGCGACGCCCAGGGTCACCATCCAAACCCCCTGTTGCAGGATCAGCCCCAGGACGGTTTTGGGCGTGGCGCCCAAAGCCATCCGGATCCCGATCTCGCGCGTGCGTTGCGCCGCGCCGTAGGACATCACGCCGTACACGCCCACTGCCGCCAGAAGCAATCCCAGGAGACTCATTGCGCCAGCTTGAATCGCGCCGACTCGCAAAAGAAAGAAGCCTTGGGCCCCCGCCACTGCTCCATCCAAGGTCTGGAAGCTAACAGGCATCGCCGGATCGAGCGCGTGGACTTCCTGCTCTACACGGGTGCTAAGCGTCGCGGGATCCACTAAAGATCGAATGTGCAACACCCGCATCGACGCGAATACCTGGGTGAACGGTACGTAGAAGTATGGCAAGGAGCCTTCGACGACAAACAGGTATTTACTGTCGTGCGCGACGCCCACCACTTCCATTAGCGGGGATTCCGCCGAATCCATGCGGAAACGCTTGCCGATCGGATCCTGGTTCGGCCAGTAACGCTGGGCCATGGTCTGATTAACAATCGTAACCAGCCGCGTACCTTCGGTGTCTGAGTCCCGGAACCCACGCCCGCGCAGAATGGAAATCCGCATAGTGTCGAAGTACGTGGTGTCCACGGTGTTGTATCCGACCAAAGGAGCCTGCTCACTCGGGTCAACCGAGCGGCCTTCGATGTAGACGGTATCTCCGGCTCCGATCAGTCCCAGGGGCGCGCTAAACGCCAAGCCGGCGGACTGCACCTCGGGCCAGCCTTGCACTCGCCGCTCGAGTTCGCGGTAAAAATCGATAGTGCGCTGCTTGTCGTAGCCCACCCATTGCGGATTCATCCTCGCGTTCAGCACGTGGTCGGGCACATAGCCGAGATCGAGCCGCTGGGCGCTCTGGAGACTGCGGACGAACAGCCCCGCGGCAACCAGCAATACAAGCGATCCGGCTACTTGGCCCGCTACGAGCAGGCCGCGAATGCGCTGGCGCTGCGGACCGCTCGAATTGCTGCGGCTGCCATCGTGCAGCGCCGCCCCGGGTTCGGCCCGCGAAACGCGCAGCGCCGGCCAAATCCCGATGAGGCCGCCCGCAAGGAGGGCCGCCGTGAGGGCATAAGTGAAGACGCGCCAGTCGAAGCTGACGTCGAATTGTATCGGCAAATCCGACACCATGTTGGGCAGCGCGGCGGCGAACGTCTGGCTGGCCCAGTTTCCGATGATCATGCCGGCGATCGCTCCGAGCAGCGCCAGCAGCACACTTTCGGTCAGCATCTGACGAATCAGGCGCCCTCGCCCGGAGCCCAATGCCGCCCGGATGGCCATTTCGCGCTCCCGAACCGTGGCACGGACCAGCAGGATGTTGGCGATATTCATACACGCTACCGTCAGCACCAGCGCTGCCAGGAAGAGCAGGGAGAAGCGGATGAAGGGAAACATTTCCAGTCCGGCGCGCAGCGGAATCGGCCGGGCCAAGGGCTCAGGGACCACGCGTGCGCCGGTTCCCTTATCTGTGGCCGGATATTGCTCTTGCAGGCGCCGCGTCAACACGTTCATCTCTGCCTGAGCTTCCTTCACACTCACATGCGGCTTCAGGCGGCCGAGCACCGTCAAAGGCCGTTCTGAGCGACTGGTAAAGACGGGATGGAGCGCCGCAGTATCCTCCGAAATCAGACCTCGCAGCGGAACGTATCCTTCCATTTCCAGGCCTTCATAAACGCCGTGGAATCCCTTTGCGGCGATACCGATCACGGTCGCGGTTTTGCCGTCCACCAGGACCTGGCGGCCTAGCAGGTCAGTATCGCCCCCGAATCGTCTTTGCCAGAACGAATATCCGAGCACCACCACCAGCGGAGCGTGTTCGTTTTCTCCTTCGCCGGGTTCCAGCAGGCGTCCGGCTGCCGGTCTTACGCCCAGGGCCGAGAAGTAATTTCCGGTGACGGCGCTGTACATGAACTGGGTAGTCTTCGTGCCCGAGCTGAATCCGCCGATCCGCGGCGTGAACGCGAACAGATCACTGAACTTGTCCGATTGATGCCGGAAATCCTCCAGCGCCGCATAGGAGAAGCGGAATCGCAAGCCAGTTTCATCACCTCTGGTGTCAGCGGCGATCACGACCAGTTGCTCAGGCGACCTTACGGGAAGGGGTCGCAGAAGCCCGTTCAGCATGCTGAAGATCCCGGTATTGGCTCCGATGCCCAGGGCCATGGTGATCAGCAGCACGATAGTAACGCCCGGTTCCCGGGCGAACTGCCGGACGGCGTAGCGAAGATCGTCGCTTAGATCCCGCAGCATGACAATCATCGTAATAGATCATGTCACGCTCCGAGCAGTTGCAGATAACGTTCCCTCGACATGTGGGCCGTGCGCAAGTTGTTTTTAATGATAAACACCGGCACGGAGGCATATTTCGGGATCACAACTGGCCGGATGACTCCAGGTTTGGTGAACACCATATGATCGTCTTCTTCGCGAACGCACAGGAAGCCATCGGCCTCAAAAACCCGGATCAGATGTTTGTAGGAGACCGGACTAAGCTTTGGCATGCTCCAGCGGAAGGGGTAACGATACTTGCTGGGTGCCGATGAACTTGGGGCCCTCCAGCTTGCTCTTCCGCTTGGAGTAACCGGCCTCTTCCAGGATCTGGTCGAGGGTTCCCATCCTGGCAGTCTCTTCCAGGAACAGGCGGACCGCTTCTTTGAGGTTCTTTGCGGCCTTTTCTTTAGTGCCACCGCAGGAGGAGACATCCAACTCGGGTGTGTGGGCGACGAACGAGCGGCCTTCTTTGAAGATTTGGGTTGTGAAGCGAATATCCATAGATTCAACCGTTAGTGAGACAGCACGCGTTTATCGTATCACCCGAGGGGTGCCCGCATGCCTATTTCTAAACCTGCGAGTTCTGGGCGACATCGGCCAGTTTGTTGAGCGTGGCAGCCAGTTCCCGTGCGGCATCCGGTTGAAGGTCCATGCCAATCACAAATCGGCCCTTTAGCTTGCCGGTCTCCTTCACGACCAGTTGCAGTTGGACGATCGGGCCGAAAAACACCATGTTCGAAGATCGGGCGTTGATGGAATCCAGCGCCAGGTCGCGGCCGGAGTGGAGGTCCGAAATTGCCTCACGCAGCTCGCGAGGGAAAAACATCGCGTTCCGGCGTGAACGCCCCCGCATGGGCAGCTTCCCGGCTGTGAGTTTGTTGCTCATAGGCTTAGTATAAGACCCGTATATGACCGGGATCATTCGCAATCCCTTCGCCGTCGTAGAATCGTAAGTGAAGGAAAAGGATGGAATCGAGCGTATTCTGGTTACGGGTGGCCGCGTGTCTCTACGCGGTGGGACTCCTGCACTCGATTCTGGTGCTGGTGCGCCACGGCCAAAACGTCTTTCCGCTGGCGCGGGCGACGTTTCGCATTGCTGTGGTCCTGCATGGCGTGGCGATCGTCGAGCGCCTGATGTTCGGAAACGGGTTAGGCGCCGCCTACCAGACTCTTAGCGTCTGCGCGTTCCTGATCGCGGTGGTGTTCCTGATCGTCGAATGGAAATACCGTTTCGAAGGTATATCCGTGGTTCTGTTTCCGCTGGTGTTTGTGATGACGCTGGTGCCAGCGATGGAACGCGCCTCCGGACCGGGCGCGGGTGAACCGATGGGTCAGATGTGGCTGGGCGTTCACATCCTGCTGGTGCTGGCAGGATATGCCGCGTTATCACTCACGGCCGTGGCGGCCTTCGCGTACCTGATCCAGGAGCGGAGGCTCAAGCAAAAACGCACGAGCTCTTTACTCGAACGGCTGCCGCCGCTGGCCACGCTCGACAACATGATCAGCAGGTCGCTGGGTTTAGGTTTTGCGTTCTTAACGCTGGGGCTGGTGTTCGGAATCATGTGGGCCGAAATTTATTCGCCTGGCACCAGTTGGATCGGCGACGCGCGCATCGCCATATCGCTGGTGACATGGGCGCTGCTGCTGGTGACCATGATCCTGCGGGCCTCCGCGGGCTGGCGCGGACGCAAGGCGGCGGTGATGGCGCTGGCGGTGCTCGGCTGTTCCGCGCTGACGTGGGCGGCGCATGCGGGATTGAGGGCCACCCTTTTCCAATGAAGCTGCTGCTCACCGGTCTGAACCATCGCACCGCGCCCGTTGAGGTGCGGGAGCGGCTGGCTTTCGAAGATAAGGCGCTGCCGCAGGCTTTGGACGATCTCAAGCGCCGGCCCGGGCTGCTGGAAGGCATGATCCTCTCCACCTGTAATCGGGTGGAGGTGGCGGTGACAGCCGACGAACAGGCCGATGTCGAATCCGCGGTGGAAGGTTTTCTGGCCGATTCCAGACGTGTCGAGCGGGCCTGGGTGACTCCCTATCTGTACCGTTTCGATGGTCCTGAAGCGATTCGCCATCTGTTCCGCGTGGCGTCCAGTCTGGATTCGATGGTGGTGGGCGAGCCGCAGATTCTGGGGCAGATGAAATCAGCTTACGCGCTGGCCAGGGAGCGTGGCGCGATGGGCGGATTCCTGGGGCAGGTGATCGACCGGGCGTTGAGCGTCGCCAAGCGGGTTCGTACGGAGACCGACATTGGAGAGAGCGCCGTCTCGGTAAGCTACGCCGCGGTGGAACTGGCTCGCGAGATTTTCGGGGCTCTTCAAGGCAAGAAGGTGCTGGTGATCGGCGCCGGAAAAATGGCCGCGAGCGCGGCTCGTCATCTGCGCCGCGCGGGCGTTTCCGAAATTCTGGTGACGAATCGCACGCGCGAGCGCGCTGACGCGATGGCCGAGGAATGCGGCGGCCGCGTGATCGACTACGAATATTTCGAGGATGTCGTGCCCGAGGTTGATATCGTGCTGGCATCCAGCGGCGCGCCGCACTTTATCCTGACGCGCGACCAGATGCGCGCGGCGATGAGCAAACGCCGCAACCGTCCCATGTTCCTGATCGACATTGCAGTGCCGCGCAACATCGACCCCGCCGTAAACGAAGTCGACAGCGTATTTCTGTACGATATCGACGACCTGGGCAAAGTGGTCGACGACAATCTGAAGGGTCGCATCGAAACCGCCAAGGACGCCGAAGAGATCGTGCGGGAGGAAGTGGATCGCATGGTGGTGCGGCTGAAGACGCGCGAGGCGGCGCCCGCCATTGTCAGCGTGCAGGAAGAGCTGGAGAACTGGCGCAAGGGTGAGATCGAACGCTGGCGTCCCAAAATGGGCGCTCTGACGCCGCAGCAGGAAGAGGCTATTCACGCTATGATGCGCGGCTATATGAACAAGGTGGCCCATCGAATCATTTCGCAGCTTAAGAATCGGAAAGGCGACGAGTGATCGTCATTGGCTCGCGCGGGTCCAAGCTGGCGTTGTGGCAGGCCGGACACATTGGGGAACAGCTTAAAGCCCTCGGCATAGAAACGCGGATCGAGGTCATCAAGACCAGCGGCGATAAGATCCAGGATGTTCTTCTGGCGCAGGCGGGCGGCAAGGGCCTGTTCACCAAGGAGATCGACGAGGCGCTCTTAAGCGGCGCGATCGACCTGGCGGTACACAGCATGAAGGATGTGCCTACGGGGCTTCCGGCCGGGCTGACCATCGCCGGGATTCCGGAACGCGAGGAGCCGCGCGATGCGCTGATTGGCTGCTGGCTGGCCGATCTGAAACAAGGAACCAGAATCGGCACCAGTTCGCTCCGCCGATCCTCGCAGTTGCTCGCTTTGAATCCGCAATTGTCAGTCGAGATGTTAAGAGGAAACGTCGACACGCGGCTGCGCAAGCTGGACGAAGGGCGCTACGACGCGATCGTTCTGGCAGCGGCGGGCTTGCGACGGCTGGGCTGGCAGGATCGCATTCGCGAATTGATTCCCGCCGAGACTATGTGCCCGGCTGTGGGGCAGGGCGCCCTGGCCATCGAAACTCGCGACGACGGCGGTCCGGCCTGCGAATTGGTTCGCAAACTGGATCACGCGGATAGCCGCACCGCGGTCACCGCCGAACGCGCGATGCTCGAGAAGCTGGGCGGCGGCTGCCAGGTTCCCATCGGCGGTTACGCATTTATCGAAAAGGGCGTGATCCATATGCGCGCAATTGTGGCGTCGCCCGACGGCAAACGTGTGGTGCGCGCGGAACTTTCGGGTGTCGACCCCTTGCGAACCGGAGCTTCACTGGGTCGAAACCTTTTGGAAAAGGGCGCGGAGGAGATTCTCGAAGCCCTCGCCTCATGAAGGTTTACCTGGTCGGGGCCGGTCCCGGCGATCCGGGACTGATTACCGTCAAGGGTAAGAAAGTCCTGGAGCGGGCCGACGCCGTCCTGTACGACAACCTCGCCAGTGAACGATTGCTGGATCACGCGCCGCTGCGCGCCGAGCGGATTTACGTCGGGAAGAAGCGCGCGCAGCACGAGATGTCGCAGGAGGAGATCTCGGCGCTGATGATCGATCGCGCGCGCCGCGGCTGGATTGTGGTGCGGCTGAAGGGCGGCGATCCATTTATCTTCGCGCGGGGCGGGGAAGAGATGGAGGCGCTGGCGGCCGCCGGCATCCCCTTTGAGATCGTACCGGGCGTGACCACGCCGCTGGGTCTGGCGGCCTACACCGGCGTGCCGTTGACGCATCGCCAGCATACGTCGGCGGTGACGTTTGTCACCGGCCATAAAGTCGAAGCCATCGATTGGGGGAAGGTCGGCTCGGCCGAAACGGTGGTCCTGTTCATGGGGCTGGTGAATTTCGCGGCTATTGCGCGCGAGATGATCGCACAGGGACGGTCGGCAAAAACTCCCGCCATGGTGGTGCGTTGGGCGACGCGCCCGGATCAGGAAACGCTGGTCGGGACTCTGGAGACTTTGCCCGGGCTCATCGCCCAAAACGGCCTTAGGCCGCCGGCGACCATCGTCATCGGAGAAGTAGTCGCGCTACGCGATCGCTTCAACTGGTTCGAGCGGCTGCCGCTGTTCGGGCAGCGCATTGTGGTGACTCGCGACCGCAGGCAGGCAGCGGAACTGGCGGATCCTCTGGAAGAGTTGGGTGCGGAAGTAATCCTGCTCCCGATGATTGAGATCCAGCCCCCGGCGGACGCGCGGCCGCTGGCTCGGGCAATCGCCTGTCTCGATACTTATGACTGGCTGATTTTCACCAGCGCGAATGGCGTCCGCAGTTTCGTGGAACATCTGGCCGATATACGCTTTCTGCGCGCCAAAGTCTGTGCGATCGGCCCCGCGACGGCCGCAGCCGTCGAAGCTCTGCATATTAAGGTGGACCGAATGCCGAAGGAGTACGTCGCCGAGAGCCTGCTGGAGGCTTTGGCGTCCGACGATCTGGCGGGCAAGCGCGTTCTGCTGCCGCGGGCAGCGATGGCTCGCGACCTGGTGCCCGTCGAGCTGACGCGCCGCGGGGCGATCGTGGACGTGGTTGAGGCGTATCGCACTGGGCTACCTGAAGACGCCGCGTCTCGGGTGCGCGAGGTACTCGCGCGAAATCCAACGTGGATCACGTTCACCAGCTCGTCGACGGTCAAGAATTTCATCGCGGCAATCGGAGCGGACGTCCGTTCGGGAGTGTTATCGGGAGTAAAGATCGCCTCGATTGGTCCGATCACGTCGGCCACGGCGCGGGAGTTTGGAGTTACAGTCGACGTCGAGGCAGATCCGCACACAATCCCGGGTCTAGTAGCGGGAATTGAGCAATATCCGCACGGCTAATACCATCACGTGATACAGTGATGGTTTCGCCTCCGCATGTCCCTGCAGATCTTTCTTGAAGGCAAAATTCTCGGCGTCGACGACTGCCTCCTGGCGCCCGCGTCTCAGGATCCCGACCAGGTCTTCACCGGGCGCTCCCATTGGATCAGCCTGTTGAGCGAAGTGTTGCCGCGTGCCTTGCTGGCCGAACTGGGGCTCGCCAAGATCCTGATCGGCTCCAGCGGCGCGAGCCAGTTTTTGCTGGTTCTTCCCGAAGAGTCGCGCGAGCCGGCCGAGGCGTTTCTCGAAGCTGCCGCCAAGGAAATGGCGACGTTAAGCGCGGGAGCTCTCAAGCTGATTTGGAGCGTGACAGAAAACCTGGGCGACTGGAGCGCCGTACGCCGGCGTCTGGAAGAGCGGCTCGCTCGTGGGCGGCACGCTCCCGCCGGGGAAGCTGGCGCGGTGTCATTCGCGGCGCCGGTTCCCGAGCCTGATCCCGCCATCGAAGAATATTTCCACGGGCAGCTCGGTTTTTCACTGCGCGACGCAGGGAGTGTTGCATGGTCGCCGGAAACGCCCGGCCGCATCCTGACCAGCGGTGGAAAACATTCCTGGCCGTTGACGAATTCGACCGATGCGATCCCCTTCGCCCGTCACGCCGCTCCTAGCGACGATGGCAGCGAGCCTGCCTCCACCGCCGTCCTGGCGGGCCGCGCCATCGGACTGCCGACATGGGGCGTGCTGCGCGGCGACGTCGATAACTTCGCCATCCGGATCCATCGCGCCCAGACTATCGAAGAGCATATTCAACTTTCGGTGATGTACAAGCAGTTCTTTGCGGGCGAGCTGGAAGTGCTGTGCTCCATGCCCGAGTTCTGGCGCAAGGTGACCGTGATCTATTCGGGCGGCGACGATTTTGCCGTTTATGGCGCTTGGGATGCCCTGATCGGGCTGGCCTCGGAGCTGGAGCGTCTGTTCCGCCGCTTCACCGAACAGAATCTGAAGGATTTCGCGGGACCCGAGGGCAAGACCATCAGTATGGCCCTGGCCATGGCGCCGGCCGTGGACGCCTCCCTTGGCGCAGTGTTCGAAGAAGCCGGGCAGCGTTTGGAAGCGGCCAAATCGGCCGACAAGGATTGCATCTGGCTGCTGGGCCGCACGCTCGAATGGAAGCAGTTCGCCGAGGCGTCGACGCTCAAGGATTTTCTTGGCCGGATGGTGAGCGATTTCGGCTGCTCGCCGCAGTACCTGCGCGATCTGTGCGGCATCTATCGCGAGACGCAGTCGAAAATGTCGAAGCGGCAAGCCCGCCGTATGGGTGGCGAGCGGCCGTGGCGCTATCATCGCCGGATTCGCCGCATTCTGAACGCCTCGCGCGCGCCTGGACCGGAGCGCGGGGACTATCAGAAAGCCCGCACGGCTTTAATCGCCGATCTGATCGGGCGCAGCGCCGTTACGGTCAAGTTGCGGCCAGCGGGCCGCGTGGCGCTAGAATGGGCGAGGTTGTCCGCCGAGGCTTAGGAAGGGATTTCAATGGAAGACGATCAGTCGCAAATACCATCAGTGGAGACTCCGCTGGAGGCGCCAACTCAAGAACCAAGCCTTGCCGAGGTGCTGGAGATTGCTAAAGCTAAAGCGGAAGCCGAATCTGCCAAGCGCGATGCCGCGCATCAAGCCGCTCAGGCGAAACTAGGTGACCGCGAACCGCGCGGGCCTCGCGGGGATCGGCCGCCACGGCCGCAAGGCGAAAATCGTGGAGAGAATCGCGGTGGCGGTCCGCGTCGTGAAGGGCGTCCAGATCGTGGACCCGGCGGCCGTGAGGGCGGACCGCGTCATGAAGGCCGCCATGAAGGCCGGCCCGGTGGTGGCGGCGGGCGTCCCTTTGAAGGCTTCGCCGAGATCGAACTGGAGAAGCTGATTTCCGACAGCCTGTATCTCGACAATCAGGCGCATGCCGTGGTGGTTCGCATGCGCGATATGGACAGCGGCACCAAGAGCCAGCTTCGACGCCTCTATAACGCCGTAAGACGTGCCGTGCGGGCGCCGGAATCCGAGCGGCAGCATCAGTTCGTCATGCTGCGCGCCCGGCTGGCCTACACCATCGCGCGGCATTCGCTGCGGAGCTTGGACGCGCTCGAACGCCTGCTGCTCCAGGTCACCCGCAGGAACGATGCAAGAGGATACGAGAGATTTAAGGACCTGTTCGAGGCGATAGTCGCCTACAACGAATAAATATATGAGTTCCCACACTGCCCAGACGCAGTTGAAACTAGTTGGAAAATTGATTCTGGCCGGCGAAGTCCATTGCGAAACGGGCCTGCACATTGGCGCGGGTAAGGGGTCGCTTGAAATCGGCGGCGCCGACAATCCCGTGGTGAAGGACGCCTTCGGACTGCCCTATATTCCGGGCAGCTCGCTGCGCGGTAAGCTACGTTCGCTGCTCGAGAATTCGCTGGGCGTGACCGGACCTGCCGACCTCGTTTACTTGTCAAAACGCCGCGGCCAGGAAGTGCGTATTCATCAGAGCGACCGTCCCGACGACGAGATTTGCCTGTTGTTCGGCCGCAATCCGGGCCGCATGGAGCGGGTGCAGGGCGAGACGCTGGAATCGAGCGCCGCCAGTCCCGCGCGTCTGGCGGTGTACGATGCTCCACTCGATCCCGAGAGCATCACGGCGCAGATGCGCGAGAACCTGGACGACGAAATCACCGAAGTGAAGAGCGAAAACGCCATCGATCGGATCACGTCGCAGGCTAATCCGCGCACGCTCGAACGTGTTCCCGCGGGCGCGCGATTCAAGGTCCGCATGGTGCTGGACGTTTTATGCGACGAGGACAAGGCTCTGGCGGCGCGCCTGTTCGAAGGATTGCGCCTGCTGGAAGACGACGCGCTGGGCGGCGGCGGATCACGCGGCAGCGGACGCGTCCGGTTCGCCAACCTCAAACTGACGTGGCGCGGGCGCGGATTCTATTCTTCAGGCGCGGAGGAAGCCGCATTGGCTTCCGGCGACCTGGGTCAGATCCAGGCTGCGGTCAACGATTCTTCTTTCGCCGATAAGCTCGCAGAGTAAGAAAATGCCAAGCGGCTTGCTTATTCGCCTGCGGCCCGTGGGTCCGTGGCGCATCGGTCCGGATTCCGGCGATCGCGACCGGGTGGACCGCATCTATCACAGCGACTCATTGTACTCGGCGGTTACCTCGGCCATGTCCCGCTTGGACTTGTTAGACACGTGGTTGGAAGCCACGGCCCGAGCATCGGAACCGGCAGTGCGATTCAGTTCGTGCTTCCCGTACCAGGGCGATACTTTACTGGTGGTGCCGCCGCGAAATCTGTGGCCGCCGCCGCCATCGTCCAAAGTTCGCTGGAAAGGCGCGCGATTCGTTCCCTTGAGTGTCGTCGAATCGCTCGCGGCCGGCAAAGGATTGTCCGAGGATGGATGGACAATTGACGGCCCCAGCGAGTGCCTCCTTCCTTTCAGCTCGCCCGCGCCCACGGGTCCCTTCCGCGTTTCGGTGCGCTCCAGCGCGGCCATCGACCGTGAAGGTGCGTCCGTCGCGGCGCATTCGACCGCGTGCCTCGAGTTCACTCCGGGCAGCGGCTTGTGGTGCGCATGCCACTTTTTGGACAGCGCTGCGCAGGAACGATGGACCAAGCCTCTTACCGCGGCGCTGCGTTTGCTGTGCGATTCCGGGTTCGGCGGAAAACGATCGCAGGGCTGGGGCCGCTCGGAAATGCCCGAGATCAGCGAAGGCATGGTCGACGTTCACGCTAATACTGATGGGAACCATGCTTATTGGCTGCTCTCGCTGTTCCACCCTGCGGAGTCAGATAGCGTGGAGTGGTCCCAGGGCAACTATACGCTGACCACTCGAGGCGGGCGCGTCGAAAGCGACGCGCGCTGGGGCGATCGCAAGAAGCAAACCCGCATGGTGTCGGAAGGGTCGGTGGTGGTGGCCTCGTCTGAGCCGCGCGGATCAGCGGCCGATGTAGCTCCCGATGGATTTCCGCATCCGGTGTATCGCGCCGGCTTCGCGCTCGCCGTATCCATTCCGCTCAGGACGGCATCGTGAAATACCGCGTCACCTGTCTGACTCCGACGCTGGTGGGCGATGGCCAGAAACTGGCGCCTATCGATTACATGGTCTGGAAGGATCACGTCAATGTGCTCGATCAGCGTAGGATTTTTCGCTTGCTGGCAAAAGGTCCGCGCCTGGAAGGATATCTTACCCAGCTCAAGACAGCGGACAAGCTGGACTTCGCCTCCTGGGGAGGGTTCGCACAAAACTTCGCCGGCCGCCGGATTCCCTTCGAACACTCCAGCTCGGTTCCGGTCTGGGAGCGCGCTCATTCGGAAAATCTGTTCATCCCGACCTTTGCGACTTCGCCCGCAGGTCCCTACCTGCCGGCGACGGCGATCAAAGGAGCCTTGCGAACCGGCGCGGTGTTCGATCGTTGGACTGAAAAAACGTTGCGCGAGCTTGCGGGTCGCATGGAAGAAGACGCCCGGCCGCCTCGCAATCCCGGCGCGAAGGCCGAGGATGCAGTACTGGGCGGACACGCGGGAAATCGAATGCGGCGCGTGGCGACCACCGATTCCGATCCGGTAGCCTACACCGGAATGAAGATTTACCTGCTGCGGACGTCGAGCATGGTCGCGCGGGGGGCGGGCAAGTTCGAGCTTGGATGGAAATCGCCGCGTGGAACCTCGGATGCGCGCAGAATCGAAGACAGCACTCCGGTATTCGCCGAAATGGCGGCTCCCGGGATGGTTTTCGAGGGCCTGTGGAAGGAAACGTCTGTCCAGGATAGACAAAAACTTTTCCAGGCATCTAACTCATTTGCTACCAGCCAGATCCAGCGTCACAAGAAGTATGCCGAGGCCGTCGGGCTGGAGCGGCTGTCCCAAACCCTGGACGATCTTGAGAGGCGCGTTACAGAGGCTGCGGGAAGCCATAATTGCGTTCTATCCCTGGGGTGGGGAGCGGGCATGCTCTCCAAGATCTCGGTGGGCGATACTGCCGATCCCAACTACCGCTCAATTTTGAGACACATAGCCGTGTACCAGAAGGCCGTCCAGACCGGCTTACCGTTTCCCAAAACTCGCCGGATCGTGTTCGAAGCCGGCCGACCCGCATACTTGCCCGGCTGGGTCCTATTGGAAGTCAGCTAGAAACGTAGCCTTCTCTGAAGCATCACCAAACTGGACCGGTGATGATCCCGCAGCGCTTCATTCTGCGCGTTAGACCGATAGGAATACAGGATTTGCACTAGTACCGGACCGCGAAGAGTAGTATTCGCTCTACAGTAGGTGCGTGATACTATCGATCTAGAATAGAAGGACATAGAGAGGGTCAATCCCCGGCAAATGTATAATGCTTTCTTCGGCTTCTCGGAGAGCCCCTTTAGCCTAAGCCCGGATCCGGCCTTTTTTTACCGCAGTGAGCGGCATGAAGAGGCGCTGGCGAATCTGGTCTATGGCGTGCAAGCGCGCAAGGGATTCATCGTCCTATCCGGCGAGGTAGGCACGGGCAAGACCACCATGCTGGAGTGTCTCCGGGACTATCTGGAGGCGAATTTCATCGAATTCGCGTTTCTCTTTAACTCCCGGATTAACGTCGAGCAGTTCTTCGAAATGATTGCTTACGATCTGGACCTGCCGTGCTCCCGGACGTCGAAAACGGAAGTGCTGTTCGCCCTGAACACTCTGTTAGTGGAGCAAGCTCAGGACGGTAAGACGGTGGTGCTGATCGTGGATGAGGCGCACAATCTCGAATGGGAAGTGCTGGAAGAAATCCGGCTGCTGGGGAATCTTGAGAACCGGAACGGAAAGCTGCTGCAAATTGTGCTGGCGGGCCAGCCCGAGCTGGACCGCAAACTGGACGCTCCGAATCTGCGGCAGTTGAAGCAGCGCGTAGTGCTGCGCTGCAATCTGACTCCGTTCGCGCTGCGCGAAGCGGTGGAGTATATTGATTCACGCATGTCGCGGGTTGGAATGCCCGATCAGCAGGTTTTTCCCGAGGAGCTGATGTCGGAAATCCATCTGCGGGCGCAGGGCATCCCGCGCGTGATCAACGGCGTCTGCGACAACATGCTGCTCACGGCCTTCGCCATGGAGACAAAGGTTTGCACGGTGGAAATGCTGGATGAAGTCTGCCGGGATATGCGCCTGGATTGGCCGGGCAGCCGCCGGGCCCGTGCTCGGGCGGAATCCGAATCCTTCGAGCGCGCGCCCTACAAGATCTAACCTTAAAGGACGTTGACGGAGTAATGCGAGCGGCTACCGAACTGCCGCGGTGTCTTCGAAACTCACCGGCGGGTTGTAATACAAAAACCGCCCGCATTGCTCGCAGAACATTAACTGATCGCCTTTTCGCAAGTCCTGGAGAAATTGCGGGCGAAGATTAATCTGGCAGCCGGAACAGCGGCCGTTAACGGCTTCGGCGACCACGGTATTGCTCCACTTCCGGCGGATCTTTTCGTAGGCTAGCAGCGAAGGTTTAGGCAATTTAGCTACCGATTCGGTGCGCTGGTGGCGCAGCGTATCGAGTTCCTTCTGATCGGCGGCAGTGCGCTCGCGCGCCTGCGCCTTTTCCGCATCCACCGATTTCTTCTCCTCGGCCAGCGCCCTCTCGGCCTTCTTGACGTTCTGGTCGAGCGGCTCCGATTCCGTCATCAATTCCAGAATCCGGTCTTCGGCCTGGCGAATCTCTTTCTCGATGAACTCGATCTCGTGCTGGAAGGCCTTATATTGCTCGTTGGTCTTGGCTTGCAGCATCTGATCCCGGAGTTTGGAGATCTTCTGCTGGTGCACCTGGATATCGCCTTCCAGCCGCTTGCGATCCTTCTGGTTGGCGGAGAGAGCGGCTTTATCGGCTTCCAGCTTCCGGAGGTGCGATTCGAGAGCTTTCTCGATGACCGCTATGTGCTTGGGTAGCGCGGCCACTTCTTTGTCTAGGACAGTGATTTTTTGGTCTAGCGATTGAAGCTGAATCACCAGATGAACATCTGGATACATGGATCTTGATTTTAGCATGCGTCGAACGCGATACAGTAAAAGATGGATATGCAACAGCCCCCACATACAGCAAATGACAACATTCCTCCCGTTCCGCTGACCCTTGAAGGAGCGGCTGTTCTACACCAGATGCTGCGGATACGCTGGGCTCCGTGGCGGGTTCTTCCGGGCAATGACCGCACGGCGATTCTGGAAGAAGCGGCGTCCACGCTGGCCGCCATCGAGAAGCAGAACAGCGCGGCATTCGGCCTCCTGGGGCACAAAGGGGACCTGATGCTGGTCCATTTTCGCCCTGGATTCGACCAGTTGAGCGAGATCCAGACGTGCCTGGCGCATCTGCGGCTGTGGGATTACCTGGAACAGACCAGTTCCTATCTTTCTGTGGTTGAGTTGGGTCTATATGAGTCAACAGGCAAGGCCTACGCCGACTTAGCGGAGAAAGGAATCGTTGCGCACAGCCCGGACTGGAACGCGCAGATCGAGCAGACGCTGGAGCGCCAGCGCCAGGCCATGCACCCACGCCTGTTTCCGGAAGTGCCGGGGGCGAAGTTTCTGTGCTTCTATCCGATGGATCGCAAGCGCGGCGAAGATAAGAACTGGTACCAGCTCCCCCTGGCTGAGCGGCAGCGCCAGATGGCCGAGCACGGCGCGGTGGGACGCCGCTACGCCGGGACAGTGAAGCAGATCATCACCGGGTCGATCGGCTTCGACGATTGGGAGTGGGGAGTGGATCTGTTCGCCGACGATCCGCTGGTCTTCAAGAAGCTGATTTACGAAATGCGGTTTGACCACGTTAGCGCGGTGTATGCATTATTCGGATCGTTCTTCGTCGGCCGGCGGCTGGATGTGGAAGGATTCCGAAAGCTACTGACGCTGTGAAGGGGCTGGCTTGCAGGCCAGCCCCTATCTAAATTACTTCGAAGGTTGTGACAGCCACGGGCTGGTTTGAACACCCGCGCCTACAAAACTAGAACAACCGTTGGAACCCGGACCGTTAGAGCACTTCCACCAGTTCATGGTGGCGTCGACCGATCCCGTGCCGAGATTATCGATCCCGAGGTCGTCGAAGAGGTTATTGAGGTGCACCGCGACGGCGCCCGGAGTCTTAATCGCCACGTCGATTCCTTCTCGGTTAATCGTATTGCCGGCGATCACGACGCCGGTGATAGGGGCCGCCCCGCCGGTGGAGTCGCTAAATACGTCAATGCCGGTGGGCACGGTGGTGCCGGGATCCGAATCAGGTCCATTGCCGGAGATCGTATTGCCGGCGATCAGGATGTCGGTGAGCTTCTGGAAAACTGTGTGGGAGTGGAGTGCGACTCCGGGGAGCCCGTTACCGGTAAGTGTATTTCCAATGACCACGTCGCCCCAATTCTGTGCGCCCGGAGGTCCTGTGAAAACACCGACGCCGGCGCCTTCGCCGGTCAATAATCCGTTGCGCGCCGAAGTATTTCCGCTGACGGTGATGTGATAAACGCCTACGGTGGGATCCTGCGGGCTTAGCGCAAAATGATGCGAAGCGAGCGTGATGCCGCAATCGTAGGGGTTGTCCTGGACGGTGTTCCCGGTGATGAGATTGTCGTGATTCGGGCCGGTATCGTCGCTGATGAGGATGCCGCCTGCGTTTTGATCGACCAGATTATTGGACACCGTGGAGTTGGTGACGCCGCTCAGGTGAATGCCTTCACCGCAGTCAAAGCCCTCACCGGCCACGAAGGCCTGCCGGATGCCGGGGCACACCGGCCCTCCGGCGGCGAAGGGTTGCAGACTGCGGTCATTTCCGGTGACGTGATTATTTGTAATGGTGACGTCTGTTGCGTTGATCACCAAAATGCCCTGAAAGTTGGCATTGGCCACCGTGAACCCGCTGACCACAACGTGGCTTGCGTCCACCTCGATACCATCCGGCAGATTCATGGCGTTAATGACAGTATTCGCGGAGTTCTCGCCAAGCAGAGCCAGCGGTTTATTGACGATCACATATTCGGCGTAGGTTCCGTGCCCTACCGTGACGGTGTCATTGGCGCCTGCGGCCGCTACGGCCGCGTTGATGGACGACAGGCAGCCGCCGCCGCCGCCGGGTTTCACGCACTGGTTCGCGCCGAAAGCAACGGGCGCCAGGCAAATGGCCACGCTCAGCCAAGTCTTTCTGAAATGAAACATAAATCGACTCCTACGGGTTTGGGGGATATTGACTAACGCTGCCTATGTTAAGAGCAATCGCGCCCCCTGTCAATCCCGGTACTGATAGTAGTCTCTGCCGTCAAGTCGCTGCTTCACCGGGCCCGGAGCCGCAAACCGGCCCCGGGGAGTGCCATTCGGCGCGCGTTCTAGTGGTGAGCCAGTAAGAACCACGCCAAAACCAAAATTCCGGGGACGCCCAAGGCCCAGGCAATTATGTATCTCATCACAACCTCCGGGTTGCCTAGCAGCAAGTGTCCTGCCAGTCTTCAGTGGATCGCCGATCTGTCGATTTTGTCAGAAACCGTAGACGCTTAAAGAGCAGGTTTGCCCGTTTCATTCTCTTGGGATTTCCAGCTTGCGCAAATTTCGCTGCCGTTACCGTTCTGGTGTGCGATTCCTGCCGGGCGATCTCACCGCTTGCACCGATTATTTATCGTTCACAAAGGAAAAGACTTAGAGCCGTCCCATGATCAGCCGCATCTCAAGGGGTGTAAGGAAAGAAGGGACTTCGGTTATGTTCCAAAGATTTGCATCGACCACGTTCGTGGCTGGCGCGCTGCTCAGCGCTTTAATTCCGGGAGTCGGCTTCGCCCGTGATCACGGGGGTGACTCTGGAGGCGGGCGCAGTAGCGCCCCAACAAGATCGGCGCGCAACGGCGGAAACCATTTCTCCGTAGGACGGAACTCTGTGAGCCCGCGCGGACCGAGCTATAGTCGCGGCTACATCGCTCCGCGGTCATATGGGCGACCCATCTATCGCGGATACTACGGTGGCAACGTAGCCCTGGGATTTGGCGTTCCGTACGGATATGCTTACGATCCCGGCTACGCCTACGCCCCCGCTACTGCCCCCGCTTATCCTTACGATCCGGGTTATTCTTCAGGTTATTCCTACGGACCGGCCCCTGCCCCGCAGTCCTGCGTTCCTGGCACATACGATCGGAATGGCAACTGGATTCAGAACCCAAACTGTTACGCCGATCAACAGCAATATCAGCAGGCGCCACAGCAGGACTACGATCCTGATCAGCAGCCGTACCCGCAGCAGCAGCAGAACTACCCGCCTACTCAACCGCAAGGGCACAGCCGATAATCCGCTGGTGCGAAACCATGCTCCAGCCGTCTGGCTTCTGATCCTGTTAGCCGGATCTGGAGAGGCACAGACGCGGCGTTTTGGTGAGTCTCTTGTGCGCGACATGCTCGCCGGCCACAACGCCGTGCGAGCGCAGGTGGGCGTAGCTCCTCTGACGTGGTCCGACCGGTTGGCCGCGCGTGCGCAAGACTGGGCCGACACGCTCCTGGCGCGGAGGCAATTCGTCCACCAGCCCAACTTGCACTACGGCGAGAACCTGTTCAAGATCACCGGCGCGTCCGCGTCACCGGCGCAGGTGGTCAAGGCGTGGGCCGCGGAATCCCGGGACTACGACTCCAACTCCAACCAATGCCGCGGCGTGTGCGGCCACTACACACAAATCGTATGGAGCGATACCAAAGAGGTGGGATGCGCCGTGGCCCGAGGCGGGGGAACCGAGGTTTGGGTTTGCGACTATGATCCGCCCGGCAACTGGGCAGGCCAGCGGCCTTATTAGATCGTCTGCCGCTCTATCGGCGCTGCAAGCGCCTTTGAATGGGCCGGGTGAATGCTCGAATCACTCCGTCGATTTCGGCCAGACCCAGTGCCCGGCAGGCCCCGTAGTAGACTGCGAGTCCGGCGGGAATCGAGACAGCCAGATCCGCCAGCCGCGCAATTTGCGATGCACCCAGCCACGTGGCCATGCCGCGCGACGTCGCGAAAATCACGCCGCCCATAATCGATGAGGCTAGCGCCACCTTGCCGATCTGGGTGGCCAGGTCGCGCCCGTGGACTCCTCCAATGCGTTTGCGCAGTAGCGCGAACAGCACCACGAATCCGAAGAGCGCCACGGTGGAGGTCGAAAGCGCCAGGCCCGCGTGGCCGAGCCCCGCGAACTTGATCATCGTGGACGCCGCGGCGTAGTTAACCAATATCGATCCCAAGCTCACCAGCATCGGTGTGCGCGCGTCGTTCAGCGCGTAGAACGCCGGGCTGAGCACTTTAAGCGCCGCGTAACCCATCAGGCCGATGGCGTAACAGGACAGCGCCAGGGCCGTCTGCTGGGTATCGTAGAGTTGGAACCTCCCGCCCTGATAGATCGCGCCGATAATCGATTTCCCCAGCACGATCAGCCCGACCGAAGACGGTATGGTCAGCAGAAATACGGTGCCCAGCGAATTCGAGAGTGTTCGCCGGAACTCATCCATCTGGCCGCGTGCGACGCTGCGGGCGATGGAGGGAAGGGTCGCCGACGCCATCGCCACGCCGAACAGGCCCAGGGGAAGCTGCATGAAGCGAAAAGCATAGCTCAGCCAGCTCACCGGGCCATCCAGACCTCGCACAGGATCGGAGATGGTGGAGGCGAAGTTGGTGTTCACCATCACGTTGATCTGCACGGCGGCGTTCCCCAGGATGGCGGGGACCATCAGCCGCAGGATGCGCTGCAGTCCGGGATCGGACCAATCGAGCGTCGCCCGGAAATTGAATCCGAGCCGATGCAGACTGGGCAGTTGCCAGATCAGTTGCAGCGCGCCGCCGAGCACCACGCCGATCGCCATGCCTTCGATGCGCGTGAGGTGCAGCAGCGGTCCCAGCCAGACTCCCAGGACGACGCCGAAGCCTACCGAGCCGATATTAAAAAACGTCGACGCCAGGGCGGGCACTCCAAAGCGGTTGCACGCGTTGAGCACCCCCATCGCCTGCGCGGCCAAAGCGACCAGCAGCAGGAATGGAAACATGATGCGCGTCATGCGCACGGCCAGCTCGAATTTGCCGGGAACCTCCGCGTATCCCGGTGCCAGAAGATGGACCAGCACGGGAGCGAAGATCATGCCCGCCGCGCATACCACCCCCACCACGATGATCAGCGCCGTCGCGACCAGGTTCACCAGACGCGCGGCTTCTTCCTTGGTGCGCTGGCTGAGGTACTCGCTGAAGGTGGGGACAAAGGCGCTGGAAAGCGCCCCTTCAGCGAACAGGTCGCGAGTCAGGTTGGGGATCCGGAACCCCAGCATGAACGCGTCATAGATCAGGCCTGCGCCAAACAGCCGCGCCATCACCGATTCGCGCAGCAAGCCGGTAATGCGGCTCATGAACACCGCGACGGAAACCACGCCCGCCGATCGCACCACGCTCTCGGATTGCGAGGGCGTTGGATCTAAGCGCGAAGCTTCGTGTCCCGTTTGGTCACTGCCCGTATTGTTCAAGGAAGTGGGCAATCGTCATGATCCCGGCGTAGTAGTTCGCCAGCTTATATTTCTCATTGGGCGAATGTAAACCATCGTCGGGAAGTCCGAATCCCATCAGGATGGTTGGAATGCCCAGGTGTTTCTTGAAATCGCCCACAATCGGAATGGATCCGCCGCTGCGAATGAACACCGTCTCTCGGCCGAGCACGTCGGAAAAAGCTTTGGCGGCGACCCGAATGGCGTGATTGTCCGGATCCACGCTGATGGCGGGTCCGTAAGCCAGGATTTTCACCGTGGTCTGAATTCCCGCGGGCGTGCAGTCTCCGACTGCCTTTTTATACGCGGCGATTATCTTAAGTGGATCTTGATTGGGCACCAGGCGGATGCTGACCTTGGCGGTGGCTTTGGCGGGGATAACCGTCTTGGCGCCGGGCGCGATGAATCCGCCGACAATGCCGTGGACTTCCAGTGTCGGCCGCGCCCATACGCGCTCCAGCACAGTGAATCCCGGCTCGCCGGTGAGCTGCGTCGAACCAACCTCGATCTTCAGGAATTCCTTTTCGTCGAACGGAAGCGTGGACCACGAATGTTTTTCTTCCGGAGTGGGCGGTGCGACGTCGTCATAGATGCCGGGGATGTTGATATGGCCTTTCGCGTCCTTGAGCTTTGACAGCAGTTCCACCAGCCCGAAAATGGCGTTAGGCGCCGCGCCGCCGTACATCCCCGAGTGTAGATCTTTGGCCGGACCGCGCGCCTCGATTTCGGTGTAGACCAACCCGCGCAGGCCGATGCAGAGAGTCGGGATGCCTTCAGCGTATAGCTCGGTATCGGATACCAGCGCGACATCGGATTTGAGCTTGGCGGGATTCTCGGCGACATACTTCGCGATGGCCGCGCCGCTGACTTCCTCCTCGCCCTCGATCAGGAACTTTACATTCACCGGGAGCTTGCCGTTGACTGCGAACAACGCTTCCATGGCCTTGATGTGGCTGTACATCTGGCCCTTGTCGTCGGCCGATCCACGAGCGTAAATGTTGCCGTCGCGAACCGTGGGCTCAAACGGCGGAGTCACCCATTCATCCAATGGATCGGGAGGCTGCACGTCGTAATGCCCGTAGCACAGAACCGTTGGCTTACCGGGGGCGTGCAGCCAATCGGCGTAGATCAGCGGATGGCCCGCGGTCTTAATGACCTCGACGTGTTCGAGCTTGGCGGCGCGCAGGCTGGAGGCGACGAACTCGGCCGCCCGCTGGATATCGGGGACGTGCTCGGGAAGCGTGCTGACGCTTGGAATGCGAAGGAAATCCTTCAGCTCGGAGAGCAGCCGCTCCTTGTTGCTTTGGACAAACGTATCAGTGGAGAGGGACACAATCCATTATAGGAGTCCACTCGCCAAGCCTATTGGCTGGTGGACTTCTTGCTGCCGCCGAGCGCCAACGCAGCGCCCGCACCGCCCCCGGCGATCGCACCCACGATGGCGACTTTGGCGCCCGTGGACATCCCGGTGTGCACCTTGGGCGACGGAGAAGGCGAGGGTGACGATGTCGGCGCGGCTGCCGCGGCTGTGGGCGCTTCAGTGGTGGCGTCCAGAGTCGCCGCGACGCTGAGACATCCGCCTTGCGCCACCACGGCGACCGAGGCGACATTCATCGCGGCGGTGGCCGGCGCGATTGCGGAGGTGCTGGAAGACGCGCCGCGCACTTCAACGCGATTGCCGACATTGGCAGCCAGGTCCTGTCCCGAGATCTCAATCACCTCTTGCGTAGTCTGATCCTGTAGCAGGAAATGCCCGTTCTTGTAGACCATGCAGCCTGTGTGGGCCGTCTGGCCCTGCGCCGGTTGGAACACGATGCCCTTAAACGGCGCGCGGATCAGTTTTGCTTGGTCCGCCACGCGCGCATCGAACGACGAAGGGGCCGCCAGTTGCGCCACTCCCTTTTCCAGATCCATCCTGTTCTGCCAGATGCGTGCGCGCGATCCCGCGCCCAGCTCTACTTTGACGCCATTGCGCAGCGCCAGCTGGGAGG
>Ga0207695_10000770_pt1 | contig 60994 bp, 61 predicted proteins | sample KBSC54metaG_FD_184354 | JGI IMG/M metagenome (GOLD analysis project Ga0207695, IMG submission 184354) | Corn rhizosphere microbial communities from Kellogg Biological Station, Michigan, USA - KBS C5-4 metaG (SPAdes) (version 2) | ecosystem: Host-associated > Plants > Roots > Rhizosphere > Soil...
GCCGAATCCTCCCAGCCCTCCGTCGCCGGCGATCACGCGATGGCACGGAATCACGATCGGAATCCGGTTCTTGCCGTTCGCCGAGCCCACGGCGCGCGATGCCTTGGGGTTTCCGACACGTTTGGCCAGCTCACCGTAGGAGATCGTTTCCCCGTAAGGAATCTCCTGCAGCGTCCGCCACACCTTCCGCTGGAAATCGGTGCCTTCCGGCGCCAAAGGAAGATCGAAGTCTCTCCTTTTTCCGGCGAAGTATTCCCGCAGCTGCCGCACGGCCTCCGCCAGCGGACCGCTCAGGGATTCGGTCCAACCGGCTTCCGGCCTGACGGGCTTACCGTTCTTGGGGAAGGCGATCAGATGAATGGCTTCATCGTCGCCCGCGATCAGCAGCGGACCGATCGGTGCGTCGGCATAGCAATACTTCATAGCCACAGTATAAGATGGAGAGACCAATGGCACTTGCCGTTCTGCTGTTTGTCTTCTTCGTCATCATCGTGCTGATTACCCTCTTCATCTTCCCGCCCACCAGGTGGGTGAGGTGGTTCGCGAGCAAGGACAAGAAATAGGATTCGCGTTCAGGCGTGTTCATTGGAGGCAAACGTCCTGCCTTCAATGGCCAGTCGGGTAAGTAACGGCGCGGGCTCCCAGCCGAATTCCAGAACACGATCGTGGACTTTTTGCAGACCTGCCATATCCGCGTAAAACATCGGCCCGCCCCGATATCCCGGGAAGCCGTAGCCGGTAAGGTAAATGACGTCGATATCTTCCGCGCGCATCGCAATGCCTTCTTCGAGAATTCTGGCGCCCTCATTGATCAGGGCGTATATGCACCGCTCGACGATTTCTTGGTCCGAGATCGCCCGGCTGCTCTTCTGAATCAAGTTGAGAACTTCCGGATCGGACACGGGCTTGCGGCTTTCGTCATAGCGATAGAAACCAGCTCCGGTCTTCTGACCGTAACGCCCTGCGGCATAGAGATTCGGAATGCCCCGGGGCCGGCGGGTTCCGGGAGGCGGCGGAAACTCCTGCTGGATTCTCCAGAACACATCGATCCCACTCAGATCGGCTACCGCCAGAGGCCCCATGGCCATACCGAAATCGGTCAGCACGCGATCCACATGTTCGGGCGTCGCGCCTTCTTCCACCAGAAACTGCGCCTCATTCATGTAGGGGAAAAACATGCGGTTGCCAACGAATCCGAAACCGTTCCGGACCACCACGCCGACTTTCTTGATGGACTTCGCCAGCGCCATGACGGTGGCAATCACCGGCTTCTCCGTGGCTTTGCCGCGCACGATCTCCACCAGCCGCATCACGTTCGCGGGGCTGAAGAAATGCGTGCCGACGACCATCTGCGGGCGGGACGTGGCCGCCGCGATCGCGTCGATATCGAGCGTGGAGGTGTTCGACGCCAGCACGCACTCGGGCTTGGCGATCTGGTCGATCTCCGCGAAGACTTGTTTCTTGAGCGCGAGTGACTCGAACACCGCTTCAATGATGATGTCGGCGTGCTCGAAGCCCTCCCAGCCGAGCTGTGGCGAGATTCTCGCCATGCATTCTTCGGCCGCGGCCGCCGTGAGCCGTCCGCTTTTGACGGATCGCTCGTAATTCTTGCGGATGGTCGCCATTCCGCGATCGAGCGCCACTTGTTCAGTATCTTTTAAAATGACTGGGATGCCGGTGTTGGAAAGAGCCATCGCGATCCCGCCGCCCATGGTGCCTGCGCCGATCACCGCGGCCTGACGGATCGGATAAACGGGCGTGTCTTTGGGGATATCCGGGACCTTGGCGACTGTCCGTTCGGCGAAAAACACGTGGATCAGGGCTTTGCACTGGTCCGAATGCAGGCATCGCTCAAAGATTTCGCTCTCGCGTCGCAGGCCTTCATCGAACTGCAGCGTCATCGCCGCTTCCAGCGCATCCAGTGCCGCCTGCGGCGCAATCAGGTGGGCCCGGAGCTTCTTGCGCACCTGGGATATATCCGCTGGCGTAACGGGCAAGTCGCGCGTTCGTCTGGGGCCATTGGCCTGGCGGGCAAACTCCATGGCGCCTTCCCGCAAATCTCCGTCGATCAGTTTGTCGACGATCCCGGCCTTAAACGCGTCGCGCGCCGAAATCGGCTCGCCAAACGCGCACATCTCGGCGGCCTTGGCGACACCAGCCAGCCTCGGCAACCGCTGCGTTCCGCCCGCGCCGGGAATCAAGCCGATTTTCACTTCAGGCTGCCCGACCTGGGCATCCGGAGTGGCCACGCGATAGTGTCCGGCCATGGCCAATTCCAGCCCTCCGCCGAGTGCGGTACCGTGGATCGCCATCACCACCGGCTTGGTGCAGTCCTCGATGGCGGAAAGCACCAGATGAAACGCGGGCATGGTTCCCCGTCCGGCGATGATCTCGACAAACTCATTGATATCCGCTCCAGCCACGAAAGTCCGGCCGCCTCCCAGCATCAGAACGGCCCGCACTTCCGCGTCCCGCTCGAGTGCGTGGAGGGCCGTTCTAATACCCTCGAGCACACCCGAACTAAGGGCATTCACGGGCGGATTATTTATGGCGATGACGCCGACGCCCTCATGCACGGAGAAGGTGACTAATGTTTCCATGACGCTACGTCTTTAGCTTGACACTTTTGAAACTAGGTCTTAAGATGAAGGCATCACTGAGGAAGGAGGTGGTCCAGTCTAATGATATCTGGCAGTAGTAAAAACAGCACTCAAACCACGCGTGAGGTGGCCGACTGTTAAAGTCGACCCGCTAACGTTCAGGTTTCGATCAGTGTCGAGGCCGCTGCTCCTGTGGAACGGCCCCCTCAACGCGAAGAGAGTCTGAAAAACGATCATAGAGCCCCGCAGCGGCCCGAAAGAGCCGTTTGCGGGGCTTTGTGTTAGACCGGCTTGGGCCCTGTGTTAGAATGGTGTTTCCCATGAAAGCTGGAATTCACCCCGCCTACGAAGAAATCAACGTCGTCTGCGCCTGCGGGCACACCTTTAAAACCCGCTCGGCTCACAAAGGCGACATCCGCGTGGAAATCTGCTCTAGCTGCCACCCGTTCTTCACCGGAAAGCAGAAGCTGATTGACACCGAGGGACGCGTCGACCGGTTCCAAAAGAAGTATCAAAAAGTCCGCGACGCGCAAGCCGCCGCAGCCGCAGCGAAGAAGAAGCCCGTACCCGTCGCTTAAGCGCGCACAACGCGTTTAACGGACTCGGATGGTCAGCGACGCGCTCTTGCTATTTCCTTTGGCGTCGTCCGCCTTGAGCGTGTAGGTCGTAGTCTTCTTGGGAAACACGTTGAGGCAATGCGAGATTGCCGGCTTGATGGGCTCGACGCCCGGTTCGATTTTCACCTGCGCCGCGTTCGACACGCCGTAACACAATACGACCCGGCCTCCTGGTGAAACCTCGCCCTTGGCGGCGTTGAACCCCAGAATGGTAAGCTGATCGCCGCCAAATCTGGCGACGATCTCTTGATCCGCGTCGGCCTGCTTCTGCTGGGATTCGCGTTCGTCGTCAGCCAGACTCTGATGGCGCGAATAGAGCGCCCAGCCGGCGTACAAAGCAGCTAGAACTGTCAGGACGGTGGTGAAGGGCAGAAGACGGCGCAGCAAGGCGAAGCCGAGCGATCAGAATCCGCCTGGACCGCCGCGCGGGCCGCCCTTCTTGATCCGATCCTCACGCGCCTTCTGCAAACGGTCGTATTCAACCTTCTGTTCGGGAGTTAGCATCGCGCGCATCTTTTCCATCTGCTCCCGCCGGATTTCCTGTTGGGCAGGTATCGTTTCCCGATGCACTTCATCCATTCTGGCGCGCGTTTCATCCATGATCAGACCGACCTTGACAACCTGATCATCCGTCAATTTAAGATGACTCTTCCAGAAGTCGATAATCCCGCGACGAACATCTTCCGAACTCTTGGGTGCCTTGCCGCTCTTGGCCGGTGAAATGCGATAAGTCCCATACAGATGATCGCCGAACCCTCCCAGGACGGCGCCGCTGATAAACACCAGGCCGATATAGAGGGCGATCGAACTGCGAGTCAAGTTCATCGCAGGTCAGCAGCGCCGAGCACATCAACATAGTCGTTGGAGTGTTCCGCAGCGAGAGCATCCACGTAGGTTCCGCTATAAAATACTTCGTCGTTGTTATTGTGGGGAATCAGCACCGCGCTCATGACCAGGGCCAAGGCGACAGTAGCCATCACACAAATCTTGGCGAGCCGGCGAAAAACGGATGTGGTTTCCACGCGGCGGGCCTCGATCTTGTGCCACAGTTGCGGCATGAAGTTGGGGCCGACTTCGGGATCAGGCGTTGCTTCCCGATACTCAACCCATAGCGCGTCAAGCCTGTCTTTCATGCGATCCATTCTATACCTCCGGACACGGATTTTGTTACCCGCCCACCTCGGGCTCCTTAGCCTCGTAAGCCTTTAGAACCCGCTGCCTAGCCCGGAACAATCGTACCTTCAGAGCATTTTCGTTCACGTGGTATATCTTCTCCAGCTCCTTGAGAGATAACCCTTCTACTTCTTTGAGCGTCAACAGGATCCGATCTTCCTCGGAAATCTTCCCGAGTAGATCATCCACGGTCTCCCGGATCTTGGTCCGGCGTACTTCCTCTACGTTTCGCTTCCCGCCCGCGGCAGCGTCCGCCATCATCACCTGCTGCTCGCTCAAATCCGACATCCGGCTCTCGTGCCGCCGCCGCTGCCGGCGCAGATAATCGTACGCCGCGTTCACCGTCAGCCTGTACAGCCACGGCTCAAATACTTCTGCCGTCCTCAACTGGTCCAAAGAATAATACAGCCGGAGAAACACTTCCTGGCCGACGTCTTCCACATCCTCCGGTCTGCCGATTAGCCGCGCGATGGTCCCCAGGATCCGTTTGCGATACGCCTGCACCACCTGGTTAAACGCACTGTCATCGCCGCTCCGAGCCCGTTCTATGAGTTCGAAGTCAACCAGCATTCCCGCCGCCACTCCCAGTGTTACCGGCGGTACTACAAGTCCAATTCCTACAAGAAAAAAGGCGCACCGGCTCACTGCTAGGTTACAACAGTTCGGCGGCCCTGGCCATGGCGGCTCTCCGGACACCCAAGCCTATTAATATCTTAAAGATACGCGACTCGCGAGGGTATTTCGTCTATTTTGGGGGCGCGGGATCTGGTACCGGGATGTCGTTAGTGGCCGTCCGGCGCTTAAATTTCCAGTGGCCCGACTCACGCACGAAGGTGTCGTCGTAGCGGCCGGCTTGTGCGATGGCGGGCTTCTTATCGGCTCCTGGAGTCACGAAAGTCCAGCGCGACCAGGCCGTGGCAGTGTTGCCATTCACGTCGATCTTGAAATTGGACAGGATATGGAAAGTATTTCCGCGATTGGGCCCGGTAATGTTCTTTTCCATAAACGCCTGGATGGCCGCCGGGCCCTGGACCGTGCCGAATCCGCCCACCCATTCCCCGTCTTTGGCGAAAAGGCTCGAGTAGTCGGCGAAGTCTCGGGCGTCGAGGAATCGGCCGTAGTCGAGCAGGACTCCCTGGATCTCCTGGATGTCCTCAAGCCGCTGGACTCGTGCCGCGAGGCTCTTGCTGTCCTGGGCCAATAGCGGCGTCAGCGTCAACAGGAAAATGAGACTCGCTCGCATGACGTTCACCTCGACGAGAGTGTATCACCCCGAATGGTGGTACATTGGATATACGGACTTCGCATGGTTAAGAAGCTGACTAAGCACGGAAACAGCCTGGCGCTGGTCATCGATCGCCCGATTCTTGAACTTCTCAAGATCGATCCGGAAACGCCACTCAATGTCAGCACCGATGGAAAGCTACTGATCATCGAGCCCGCAAAACCCTCAAGCCGCCGGAAGAAATTCGAGGACGCCCAGGAATGGGCGCACAAGCGATACGGAAAGGCGTTCAAGAAACTCGCCGAGTAAGTTTGGGGCGCGAACTTCATGGAACCAGTGTTCCTGTCGCTCGATGAAATTCTGGAAATCCATGCGCAGCAGATCGAGCGATACGGCGGATCGTCTGGGCTCCGCGACGCGGCCGGGCTTGAATCTGCTGTTGCAACGCCCCAGGCAACATTCGACGGCGAACTCCTTCACCACTCCATTCCGGCCATAGCAGCTGCCTACTTGTTTCATTTCTGCCAGAACCACCCGTTCGTCGACGGCAACAAACGAGTGGGCGCAAACGCCGCCATCACCTTCTTGCTGATGAACAACTGGGAGCCGACGTTTGGGGAGGAAGAATTGGCCGACTTGGTTCTCTCCATCGCTTCAGAAGGACTGAGCAAATCACGGCTGATAGAGACCTTCGAGTCTCGTTGCAGGCCTCTCGAAAGCGCCTGAGCAGAACGGAAACAAAACGGGCATCACGGCAGTCCAAATCTAGAGAATAGAATGAGGATCAGCTACAGAGCGAGTGCCATTTCGCTGCTAATTACCCTCACAATCCTCATCGCGATCGAGTCTCCCATGCTGAGTCCTCCGGTAGCCGAACCTATTCGGGTATGTTTCGACCCTCGGTTCATGTGGAGGCAGGTTCGCTGGACCGAGTGGCTGTCCGCAATCGTGTGGCTTGGATCGTTGATCGTCCTCCTACTGTTTGGACTCGGAAATCATCGCGCTCGATGGTCGGCGATTGTGAACCTGATCACTCTCGCCCAGAACATTCGCTACCAATACTGGTGGATCTTATCGTCATGCTCCACCCCCCTGGACATAGTTGCGCGGTCGACTTGCGTCGTAGCTATCGCGATCGTCTGCCTTCAACACATTCTCAACGGGCAGCCGCCAATCCAAAATTAACCATCTCGAAGCGCGTTCTGTCGGAGGCGCTCATGCCACAATCAAGTGATGGACTTTCTCGATGGCCTCAATCCCCGCCAGCGTGAGGCCGTGGAGCACACCGAGCTCGCTCGCATGGCGTTCACCTCGACGAGAGTGTATCACTCCCGTTCCGCCATGCGAGCGCTAGCGCTTAGAACTCCAATCTCAGCGTAAGCTGCGTCGTCCGCGGGTTGCTGCTATACACTTGATCCGGACGGTTGAACAGCGGATCGCTGGGGATCAGGTTGCTCCGGGTGATGTTGCTGTCGCGGAACTGCACGTTGTTGATGTACCCGGACACATATTGCGGGTGGTTCAAGACGTTGAAGAACTGCGCCGCGATCTGGAGCTTGACACGCTCCGTGAAATTAAACGCCTTCTTGACCTGAACGTCGATGTTGTTGATCGGCCGCAGCGCCATGGTTTGGCGGCCGCCCGTCGCGAGCGCACCGTAGCCCGCCAAAATGTACTGCGCGTTCGGATTCACAGCGACATACGCCACCGCCGCCGTGGAATCCAGGCTCAAGGGCAGAATGTTCCCGTTGCGGTCGATAGCATTGACGCCGCTGCCCGTGTTCGGCACGCCGTTCGGGTTCACGATGGTGCGATCCCCGGCGGTGTCTCCATTGAGATTGGAATCGATCCCGCTCTGTACCGTCGCATACTGCGGAGACTCGTAGGTGTAAGTACCGCTGAGGGTGTATCCCCCAAAAATCTGGCGTGCGGCCGGGCTGCCGTCGCGAAACCAGGGAGTGTCATACACCAGGTTGTAGGTAAAGCGATGCCTCCGGTCCAGGAAGGAGTCCGACCTCTCCGCCGCCATATTCCCGAAGTCCTGAGGCCTGCGTGGCGACAGCCAAGTCGAAAACAGGTCCGCGGTGCTGTCGTCGATGTTATGGCTCCAGGTGTAGGCGGCCTTGAACAGTAAACCTCGCGCGAAGCGCCGGGTCAGCTCCGTCGCCAGTCCGTGGTAGTGCGAATTTCCCCGGTTGGGGAATGCCGTTATGAACGCATTGTCGAAGTACGGACGCCATTGCGGCAAGATGGGATCGATATTTGCCAAATCCCCCAGAGTGGTTGTCAAACCGGCTAAGGTTGCGGCGCTAGGCATCTGGAGGTAGGTGGGCAAGAAGCGGGTGGAGTCGACCGCGGCGAAAGCGTTAATGCGGCTTTGGGTGAACAGGTGCACGCCGCGCGTTCCCAAATAGCGGACGTCCAGGGTGTAATCGTTGTGAAATACATGCTGCACTCCGAAATTCCAGGAGATCGCGTACGGCAATTGTTCATCGTAGATGTAGGCAGACGTGGCGTCGCGGCAGGATTGTACGTCGTTGCAAGGCGGCTCTCCCGCCCCCGTCGGCCGGATGCCGCCATTGGCCAGGTACCCCGTGGTGACCGGCGTGAATGGCGTATCCACCGTGCTCGATACCTGGGGAGGCCGGCTATTGGTCGACAGATTCTCGAAAATCTTGTCGTAGGCGATCCCAAACCCCGCCCGGATGGACGTACGCCCGCTGGTTCCCGGCGAATACGCCAATCCGATGCGCGGCGAAAACGCGGTGAGCTGAGGGTTCGGTTTGCCGAACTCGATCAGCCCGGGAACGCTGGAAATCGAATTCAGAGCCTGCTGCCCGTCGTCGCGCGGGATTCCCTGATAATCCCAACGCAAGCCGGCCGTCACGGTGAAGTTCGGCCGCCACCGGAACGTATCGGTCGCGAACAAAGCCTGATTAACCGCATTACCGATGTAGGCTGCCACGCCCACGTTGCGTTCCGCCAGCACGTCGGGATTTTGATCCAGCAGGTAGCTTTCCAGCGTCGAGTACTCGTAATCCCCTCGTACTCGCTGGATGAAAAATGAGCTGGTGATGTATTTGCGCCCTTCCCAGCCGAACTTGAGTGTGTGCCTGCCCTTGGTCCAGTTCAGGTTGTCGATCAGCTGGTAGGAGTTGAGAATCGTGCTCTGGGGCGACACGCTGTAGGGGCCTAGCTGCACCTGGTTGAGCTCGTCAATGGTCAGATTCGGGAACGCATCCAGTCCCGGGAATTGGAAATCGCCCGCCGGGATTTCGTCGTTGTAGCGGCTGTAGCCGAAGCGGAATTCGTTCAGCAACGTCGGCGAGAAGCTGTGATATTCGCCGAACGCCACCAGCTTGGCGCTGGTATTGCGGCCCTGAAAGAACGCCGGCAGCGGCGGCAGAGTGGACGTATCGAACCCGGAGTGCTTCTCATTCACGAAACGCCCCCGAATCTGATCCGATGACGAGGGATTGTAATCCAGGTTGACCAGGTAAGTGTGGATGTTGGTAAAGCTCGGCTGCGTCACCTGCACAATCCCCACCGGGATAGTCGCCCCGGCCACCGTGACGCTCTTGGACGAGGTCGCCGCGGGCGGCAGATACTGCTTGAGAATGCCCAGATTGGTCTGCGACAGGCCGGGCATGCTGGACAACAGGTCGAATCCCTGCGCGGTGGGGGCCACGATCGGACTCGCAGGCGTGCCCTGCTGACCGGTCGGATTGTACTGGTACAGGCCGTAGTAAAACAGCTTGTCCCTTAGGATGGGCCCGCCAATCGAGCCTCCAATGGTGTTCTGGTCGTAGCGCGGATTCGACAGAATGCCCGCCCGGGCCGCCGACTGATCCACCGCGTTCAGATTGCGGTTTTGCATGTATTCGAACAGCGAGCCATGGATCTGACTGCCGCCGGAGCGCAACACCGTGTTGAATTGCCCGCCCGTCCCGTCGCCGAACTCAGCGGAAAACTGGTTTTGCAGCATCGAGAATTCCGCGGCCGCTTCATTCGGAATCGCTACGTTGTGGCCGGTGACGTCCCGCCGGTTGTTGTTGACGCCTTCTACGTTGAAGCTGTTGTTGCGGGGACGTTGCCCGCCCACCGAAGGCCCGTCGCCCAATCCGATACCTCCCGGATTGGCCACGCCGGCTCCCAGCAGTGCGAGATTCAGCACCCCCAGAGGAAGCGAGGCTCCCGGCGTATCGATCGCTTCCCGTTTCTGGAAGGACGATGATATCTGCGCGGTCGTGGTATCGATCACTGCGGCCGTGTCCACAACTTCCACGACCGTTGACACATCGCCTATCTTGAGCTGGACGTTTTGGGTCGAGGTGACATTCAGCTTCACTTCTACGTTTCGGAGCGTGGCCGCGCTGAACCCTGCATGTGTCACTTTCAAATCGTAGGTGCCCGGCAGCAGGTTGTTGAGCCGGTACTGGCCCTCGGAACCGGTGGTTGTGAAGAGTTTGACGTTGGTCGCGGTGTTGGCCACCTCCAGCGCGGCGCCCGGCACTACAGCCCCGGCCGGATCAGTCACCGTCCCCACCAGGTTACCGTCGGTCGCCTGCGCGAACAGTCTCTCCCCCTCTAGCCAACTCAGGGCGACTACGAATGACGCTAGAAACTTTCCCAAAGTTCGAATTCGGATATTCATAAACCCCTCCCGCATCTGTTTTGTTCCTGCCGCGGGTTGCTAGGGGAAGAAGACTACCTTGCAGGTAATTACGGGGAACCTCAGAGTTCAGACTCAGTGCCTCTGGCAATGAGCATGAACCTGAGGATGCGTGCGTGGCGTGCAAAAACGTCGCGTCGCGCTTGGGCATGGCAAACCTCTTGCGCCGTGGCACCCGAAGCACGTAACAGTCGGTACGAAGCGGACTACATGTCCGGGGCGGCCGAGCCGCCCACCACTCCACCATGCTTATAGACGCACCAAACTGCAATCCGTTACATCGAGTGCCCACTATACCGGGATGCCGCGGAGGTGGTCTGGATTCCCCTTCTGGCAGGCCTTGCAAACATTTCATGCGCCGGGATTTACGCATCTTCTCCGAAGCGGCGCTGGCCCCATGCCACAATCAAGTGATGGACTTTCTCGATGGCCTTAATCCCCGCCAGCGTGAGGCCGTGGAGCACACCGAGGGTCCGCTTCTGGTTCTGGCTGGCGCGGGTAGCGGAAAAACCCGCGTGATTACGCACCGCATCGCCCACCTGGTTAGCGCGCACAAGGTTCCCGGATGGGCGATTCTGGCCGTCACCTTCACCAACAAGGCGGCAGGCGAAATGCGCGAGCGCGTCCGGTCTCTGGTTCCCGGCGAGCCGCGCGATGCCCCAACTGTGTCCACGTTCCACTCCTTCTGCGTCCGGCTCCTTAGGCGCGAAGGGGCGGCGCTAGCTCAGATCCGACCCGGTTTCACCCCCCAATTCACCATCTACGACGACGACGACCAGATTTCGATCCTGCGCGCGGTCTACAAGCAACTCGGTCTGGATGACAAGTTCATGCAGCACCGCGCGGCGCTTTCGCGCATCAGCCACGCCAAGAGTATTAAGCAATCGCCCGCGGAGATGGCCCGCGCCGCCACCGATCCTACGACCACCCGGCTGGCGGTGATTTATGAACGCTACCAGGCCCGGCTGCTCGAATCGAACGCGCTGGATTTCGACGACCTATTGCTTGAGGCAGTACGTCTGCTGGCGAATGACGCGCCCACACAGGAGCGCATCAATCGCCGCTACGAATTCCTGATGGTGGACGAGTATCAGGACACCAATCGCAGCCAATACGATTTGATGCGTCTGCTGACCGGCGATCGCCATAACGTGGCGGTGGTCGGCGACGAAGACCAGTCCATCTATGGCTGGCGCGGGGCGAATATTCGTAACATTTTGGATTTCGAACGGGATTTTCCGGGCGCGATCACCATCCGGCTGGAGCAAAATTACCGCTCCACCAAGAACATCCTGGAAGCCGCCAGCGCCGTGGTCGCCAATAACACCGAGCGCATCGGGAAATGGCTCTGGACCGAGTCGGGCGAGGGCGACAAGATCACCTTGTACGAGGCCCCCGACGCCGAAAACGAAGCCCTGTGGATCGCCGACAAGATCGAGGCGCACATGGCGCGGAATCGGGAGGAGCACGTCGCGGTTCTGTACCGGACCAATGCCCAGTCGCGGCAGATCGAAGAAGCTCTGCGGCGCTACGGACGCAAGTACATCGTGGTCGGCGGCTTCAGTTTCTATCAGCGCGCCGAAATCAAGGACGTCATCGCTTACCTGAGGGTTCTGCTGAGCCCGCAGGACACCATCAGCCTGTTGCGTATCATCAACACGCCGGCGCGGGGCATCGGCCGGACCACCATTGAGCAGATCGAGCAGTACGCGCTTGCGCACGAGCTCGCTTTATGGACCGCGCTGGACCGAATGCTGGAAGAGCGCGCCTTTCCTGCCCGCGCGGAGGCGGCACTCGCGGCGTTCATGCGCATGATGAAAGAATTGGCCGACGGGATCGAAACCCGGCCGCCGGCGGAAACCTTAAACGCGCTGCTCGACCAAACCGGCTATCGCAAAATGCTTCAGGACGAGGGCACCGAGGAAGCTACCTCCCGCATGGCCAACCTGGACGAACTTCTGAACGCGGCGGCCGATGCGGCCGAACGCGGCGAGTCCCTGCGGGATTTTCTGGACCATGCGGCGCTGGTTTCGGACGCAGATTCGGTGGACGATCGCGCTCCCGTTTCGCTGCTGACCATGCACAACGCCAAAGGTCTCGAATTCCCGGTCGTATTCATCGCCGGAATGGAAGAGGGCTTGTTTCCTCATAGCCGGTCCATTAACTCGGGGGACGTCCTGCAAATGGAGGAAGAACGGCGTTTATGCTACGTCGGCATGACGCGTGCGCGTAAAAAGCTGTATCTAAGCTGGGCGCGTTACCGGCGGCGATTCGGCGCGGGACAGCCGGAAGCGTCGATTCGCTCGCGGTTTCTCAAAGAAGTCCCGGCGACGCGGATCGAAAACGTCCGCGGCGATCAGGGGCATGTCGACCTGTACGCGGAGCGGCACATGGTCCGCGAAACCGCCCAGCGAAACCTCTATACTGGAAAGACTTACAACTCAGTGAATGCGATCCAGCAGTTTTTCGCGGGCGGTCCACCGAAGCCCGCAGCAGCAGCGCTGGGGAAGCAACCGGTACAGCAGGTGGCACAGAAGCCAGCGGGTCCGGCGAAACCAAAGAAATTGGGACCGGGCTCGTCCATTGAGCACGCCAAGTACGGGCGCGGCACGGTGTTGCGCCTGGAAGGAACCGGCGAAGACACCAAATTGACGGTGAGCTTTCCGGGGCACGGATTAAAGAAACTGATCGCGAAATACGCGGGAATCAAGGTCGAATGAACACTACGAAAGTTACCGATAAAGCAGAACGCAAGAAGCTGAAGCGCACGGCGCGCAAAAAGGCTGCTCCCAAGGCCAAGCGTCCCGCCGATGTGGTGCGCGGTTCGCGCAAGCAAAAAGTCAGGAAGATGGTGAAGGGCCAGAGCAAGCGCTAACTGACAGGCGACAAGATCGCCTGTCCCACATGCCGAGCCTGACTCGCACCAAGTCGATCGCCGAGCTGATCGCGGCCAGCGAGGCGCATTCCGGCCGGCTCCGCCGCCATCTTGGGCTTTGGAGCCTGGTCGCGCTCGGTATCGGCTCGGTGATCGGCGCGGGGATCTTCACGCTCACGGGGACGGCCGCGGCCGGGCTTCAGTTCGATTTCCAGTCGATCTATAAAGCCCCGGTACTCGATCTGCTGATGCACGGCCGTCATGCTCTAGGCGTCACGGGCCGGCCGGGCGCGGGTCCGGGTATTTCGCTTTCATTCCTGCTGGTGGCGATCGCCTGCGGATTCGCGGCGCTGTGCTACGCTGAGCTGGCCTCCATGATCCCGGTGGCGGGCAGCGCTTACACCTACGCTTACGCGACCATGGGCGAAATTTTCGCCTGGATCATCGGCTGGGACCTGATTCTCGAATACGCCGTTTCGAACATGGCGGTGGCGGTCGGATTCTCGGCCTATCTAAACGACCTGCTCGAAAACGTCACCGGCTTCCGCCTGCCGGAATCGCTATCCAATCCGGTTTTTATCGAGGACAAGCCCACCGGCGCGATTTTCAATCTCCCGGCGTTTGTGCTCATCATGCTCCTGACTTGGGTTCTGGTTCGGGGTGTACGCGAAAGCACGCGGGCCAACAACTGGATGGTGCTGATCAAGATCGCCGCCATCTTGTTATTTGTATTCGGCGCTGCGCGCGCCATCAACACCGCCAACTGGCATCCATTTCTTCCGAATGGATTTTCCGGGGTGCTCACTGGCGGAGCAATCGTCTTCTTCACCTACATCGGCTTCGATTCCGTGTCGACCGCGGCCGAGGAATGCAATAATCCGCAGCGCAACATGCCCCTGGGAATTCTGATCACACTGGCAGCCTGCGCGATTCTCTACGCCGCCGTCGCCCTGGTGCTGACAGGGATCGCCAAGTGGGACACGCTCGACAACGCCGCGCCTGTGGCGAACGCGCTCAAGATGCTGGGGTATAACCGCCTGCGCCTGATCGTGACGATCGGCGCGCTGCTGGGAATGATTTCGTCGCTGCTGGTGTTCCAGTACGGGCAGGCGCGCATCTGGTTCGCCATGTCGCGCGATCGCCTGCTGCCCGGCCTGTTCGCGCGGGTACATCCCAAGTACGACACACCGCATGTCAGCACCTGGATCGCGGGAATCGTAGTCGGCATTCCCGCAGGCATCCTGGACATAGGCACACTGGGCGATTTGACCAACATCGGGACGCTGTTCGCGTTCGTGGTGGTCTCGGCCGGAGTGATCATTCTGCGGCGCAAGCAACCCGGCTATCCGCGCGGATTCCGCGTGCCTTGGGTTCCGTTTCTGCCATTGCTTTCGATGGCCTGCTGCCTGGTGCTGATGCTGAGCCTGCCGCTGGAAACCTGGATCCGGTTCGTAGTGTGGCTGGTGATCGGCCTGGCAATTTATTTTTTCTATAGCCGGAAACGAACCGCAGCGGCGTAGCCTGGAATGCGCGAATTCGACTCGATCGTGGTCGGCGTGGGCGGCATGGGCAGCGCGGCGGTTTACCATTTGGCCCGCCGCGGCCAGAGGGTTCTGGGCCTCGAACAGTTCGATATCCCGCACGAGTCCGGCTCATCCCATGGCGCTACGCGCATCATCCGCATGGCATATCCCGAAGGCGCCGGATACGTCCCGCTTCTACGCCGGGCCTACGAGCTATGGCGCGATCTCGAAACACGGTCGGGTGAGCGTTTGTTGTTTGTGACTGGCTGTGTCGATGCCGGCGCGCCGGATAGCGCGACCGTGCGCGGATCGCTCAAAACCTGCCGGAAGTTTGGCCTGGACCACCAGGTTTTCGATGGCCGTTCGCTCCGCGAGAGGTTCCCGGGCTATCGGCTTCCGGACACTATGGCCGCAGTTCTGCAACCCGACGGCGGATTTCTGCTGCCGGAAGCCTGTATTGTTAACTACGTCAAAGCCGCGCAGGCTGTAGGCGGGGAGATCCACACCCGCGAGCGCGTCGACGGATGGGACGCGACCGCCGGCGGCGTAGACGTTCGCACGCAGCACGAGACCTATCGAGCGCGGAAGCTAGTAATCACCGCGGGCCCGTGGGCATCGCAACTCTGTCCGCTACTGCGCGATCTCGCCATCCCTGAGCGGCAAGTGGTCCTATGGACGCAGCCGTTGCGTCCCGAGCTGTTTCAATCCGGAGCCTTCCCGGTTTTCAATCTCGAAGCTCCCGAGGGCCGGTTCTATGGATGCCCTGAATACGGCGTTCCGGGCTTCAAGATCGGGAAATATCATCATCGCCGCGAGGATGTCGATCCGGAAAGTATCGATCGCGCGATTCATCCCGAGGATGAAGTCGTGCTGCGCGAAGGAATCCGCCGGTATTTTCCGGATGCGGATGGTGCCACTGTGGCGATGAAGACCTGCATGTTCACCAACAGTCCCGACGAGCACTTTATTCTCGACACGCATCCTGAATCCGGCAACGTCTTTATCGCGGCGGGATTCTCCGGACACGGGTTCAAGTTCGCCAGCGTCGTGGGCGAGATCCTGACGGACCTGGCTCTGGACGGCGGGGCAAAATTCGCGGACCAGCTCGGCATGTTCCGCCTCGCGCGATTCGGCCCGGTTCATTGGACGGGGAAATAGCCGTCGCGCGCCTGGACCGTCAGTCCCTTCCGTTTTACCGACACACGAAGTTTGCGATAACCCGCGCGAGTGTTGACCGGCGTGAAGCCGAGGTTGTATTGGCTCCGTAGCTCGTCATCTATCCGGGCGTAGATTTTCTCGAGCGTCTCCGCGGTCGTGAGGTCGAAGTAAGTTCCACCGGTGTCCCTTGAAATCCGTTCCAGGGCCTTGCGGCCTTCGCGGGGAACCGGGGAGCCGCCCTGCGAAGCAGGAATCTGAAACTTAAAGACGTCGCGGTCGAGAAAACGGATTGCATAGACCAGAGCGTCGGCCCGCTGAGCCGCCTCGACCGCTGCGGCGAGCGATGCAGCGCTACTGGTATCGTAGCCGTCCGAAAGAACGATGAGCGCCTTGCGGCCGGCCTGTCCGGCGATCCGGCGAGCGGCGAAAACGATGGCGTCGTAGAGCGCGGTCCCATCGGGGCTAGTCTTCCTGGTGTCCAGCTCCAGGAGATCGAGATCCTTGAGCACCTCAACCTGTCGATCAAAGCGCACAAAGAAAGCCTGATCTTGCGGGCTGCGCAGAACCTGATCGAGGAACTGCCGGCTCGCGCGGCGCTGCTCGGCCAGCACCGTGCGCTGGCTGCCGCTGACGTCCACCAGTAGGCCGATGGTCAGGGGCTGTCCGGCCTGCGGAGAAAAATAACGGACGGTTTGTTTGCGGCCGTCGTCTTCGAGCGTGAAATCGTCCTGGGAGAGTCCCCGAACCAGTCGTCCCTGTTTATCGCGAACGGTGACTAGGACGTTGACGACATTGACGCCGGTGGAAAAGGTTGGTTCTTGAGCCCTTGCGAGAGTGTAGATTAGCCCCAGCGCGGTGCGTCGAGATAACAGCGGGGCCACCCCTTAACTGTAATACCCGTCGCGGCGGGACAGCATCAGACAAATGGACTTACGAAAAGGCTTACTAAAACTGTAGGACAGGCGGTCTTGCCGTCTGTCGAACGCTTATTCCCTGACAGGCGACAAGATCGCCTGTCTTACTGGCCGACTGGACCAGGGCCAGTTCTTGAGCCCAGCCGCTTCCGGATTCGCTTCAACGTAAGCGATCATGCTTTCCAGTTCACCCCCGTTCCGTATCCAGTAATCGAGGCTGTCGGGAATCCAGCGAGGGAGGTGGCGTCGAGGAAACGGCATACGGTCGATACGCGACAAGATCGCCTGTCCTAACTTAGTGCGGACGGACGGGAAGTTCTCTCAGTAAGAGAGAATGCGGTCGGCTTCGGCGACGATGTTGTCGACCTGAGGCAGAATCTCGGCTTCCAGATTCGGGTGGTAGCCGACCCAGGTGTCCAGCGCGCCGATGCGGCCGACGGGAGCGTCTAGCGAAGAGAACAGTTCGCTGGCGAGGCGCGCCGAGATCTCAGCGCCGTAGCCCCAGGAAAGCGTATCCTCATGCACCACCATCACCCGGCTGGTTTTTTCGACCGAGGCCCGGATGGCTTCCCAATCGTAGGGCGAGAGCGTCCGCAGGTCGATCACCTCCACGGTGTGATCGGGATTGCGCTGCTCGACCAGAAGCGAGGCTTGTAGCGACTTCTGTACCAGCGCGCCGTACGTCACGATGGTCAGTCGCGAGCCGGTTTTTGCGATCTTGGCTTTTCCGAAAGGAATGGTGTAGTCGGGACCGGGATGCGGCGAGCGATTATAGGCTTCTCGATACAGTTTCTTGTGTTCCAGAAATAGGACGGGATCATCAGAGCGGATCGAGGTCCGCAAGAGGCCGCAGGCGTCCAGGGCGTTGGATGGAAACACGACGCGCAGGCCGGGGATGTGGGTGAAAATCGATTCTCCACATTGACTGTGATAGATCGCACCGCCGTTGAGATATCCGCCGATCGTCACGCGGATCACCATGGGCGCGGAAAATCCGTTGTAGGAACGCCACCGCAGGCTGGCAAGTTCATCGCGGATCTGCATCATGGCCGGCCAGATGTAATCGAAAAACTGGATTTCGACCACGGGCTTCAACCCGCGCGTGGCCATGCCGGCTCCGCGGCCCACGATGGCGGCTTCGGCGATGGGGGTGTTGAAGACGCGCTGCGATCCAAAGACGGTCTGGAGGCCCTGGGTGGCCTTGAAGACGCCGCCCTTGCCTTTGACCTCCTTCAAATTGTCCTCGTGGCTGCAATCGGCGACGTCCTCGCCGAACAGCACGATCTTGTCGTTGCGCCGCATCTCCTCGTGCAGGGTGAGATTGATGGCATCGACCATAGTACGCGGATCGCCTGAAAACCGCGGCTCGACGTCGAATTCCTGGGAGGTGGGATCGACCAGGGGCGAATACAGGAATCGCATGGCCGAACCGGGCGGAGGCGGCGCGGCTTTTAATACCTTCTGGCCGATCTCCTGGATTTCGAGCTCGACTTCGTGAGTTAACAACTCCAAGCCGTGGGGTTCGAGCAAACCTTGGGAGATGAGCCATTCGGGAAACTTGACGATCGGGTCGCGGGCGGCCTCGAGGGCGCGCTCGGCCTTGGTCTTATAGAGCCGCTCGTCGTCGGAGAGCGAGTGCGAATAGGGCCGGGTGCAGCGGGCGTGCACAAGAACCGGAGACTGAGTGCGGCGGCAATACTCAACCGCCTGGGACATGGTGGCGTAAGAGGCCAGGAAGTCGCTGCCATCACATTCGAAGATCTTGAGGTTCGGAAATCCGGAAACCAGCTTGGCGATGTTGCCGCCGGCGGTCTGTTTTTCGACGGGGACCGAGATGGCCCAGCCGTTATCTTCGACCAGGTAGAGAATGGCGAGTTTCTCCAGGCAGGCAATGTTGAGCGATTCCCAAAATTCGCCTTCGCTGGTGGCCCCATCGCCGGTGGTGGCCAAAGTGATCGCGTCGGTGCCGGGTTCAAGACGGCGCTGTGCGTCGGCACAACCTATGGCCGGCAAGAACTGCGTTCCGGTGGCGGAGGACGGCGAGACGATATGCAGGCGCGGGTTGCTCCAATGCGAGGGCATCTGGCGGCCGCCGGAAGAAGGGTCGGATTCGGCCCCGACGGCCTGGAGCAGCATGTCCTCCGGAGTCATCCCGAGGGTCAGGCACAGAGCGCGATCGCGATAGTAGGGAAAGAACCAGTCATGGCCGGGCTTGAGCACCATGCCGGCAGCGGTCTGAATGGCTTCATGACCGGCGCCAGAGATCTGGAAGTAGATTTTGCTTTGGCGTTTGAGTAGGATTTCCCGGTCGTCGATGCGGCGGGAAAGGTACATGAGGCGGAAAGCCCGGATAAGTTCATCGCGCCCGAGACCCGAGGGTCCGGGCGGCCTAAGTGCCAGGTCGGTGACTCCGCTTGCCATGAACGTCCGTAACAAGTTTATACCAACGAAATGAGTCAGGCGACAAGATCGCCTGACCTACCTTGTCTTGCTAGAATGGAGCTTCATTATGCCAGTCACAGGTGCGGGATTAGAGGGAATTGTCGCGACAGAATCGCGGCTCTGTTTTATCGACGGCGACGCGGGACTGCTGAGTTATCAGGGCTTCCGCATCGAAACGCTGGCCGAACATGCCACGTTCGAAGAGGTCGTCTATTTGCTCTGGCACGGGAAACTGCCCAAGCAGTCCGAGCTGGACGAGCTGAAGGCGGCGCTGGTGGCGAATCGCGCTATCCCCGCCGAAGTCGAAGCGTTTCTAAAGAGCGCGCCGAAAGCGTCGCCCATGCATGTACTGCGCACCGCGGTTTCGATGCTGGCGCTATCGGATCCGGACGCCAACAACGTGCAAGTCGGGCCCGCGGCGCAGAAAGCCGTGAAGCTGATGGCGCAGACGGCGACCATCGTCACCAGCTTCGATCGGCTGCGCAAGGGTCAACCGGTGGTGGCGGGCGATCCGAAACTGGGCTTCGCCGCGGACTTTCTGTATACACTTACCGGCAAGGCGCCTGATGAAGTGATGGCGCGGGCCTTCGATGTTGCGCTGATCCTGCACGCCGAGCACGAACTGAACGCGTCGACATTCGCGGCGCGGGTCACGGCGGCGACGCTCTCCGATATCTATTCTGCCGTCACGTCGGCAATTGGAGCGCTGCGGGGTCCGCTGCACGGCGGAGCCAATGAGGACGTGATCAAGCTGCTGCTCGAAGCCGGCACCGCCGACAAGGCCCTGCAGATGATCAAGGACAAGCTGGCTAACAAGGTCAAGATTCCGGGGTTCGGACATCGCGTGTATCACACCGTGGACCCCCGCGCGGCGAGCTTGAAGGGCATGGCGGAAGAGCTGGGTAAGCGCACCGGGCACCAGGAGCTGTATCAGATCTCCAGCCAGATCGAAAAGTACATCAAAGAAGCCAAGAATCTGAACGCTAACGTGGATTTCTACTCGGCTTCGACATACTACTCGCTGGGGATTCCCGTGGACCTGTTTACGCCGATCTTCGCGGTGAGCCGCATGTCTGGATGGACGGCGCATATCCTTGAGCAGTACGCCAACAACCGGCTGATCCGGCCGCGGGCTGAGTACCTGGGCCCGGCGGTTGGCCAGAAGTGGATTCCGACGGCGGAGCGGGGCTAAACAGCTACCACTCCAATGTACGATCTCGGATACTTTCGAAACAATATCGGGACGATTGCGGCGCGGCTGGCGGATCGCGGATTCACCATTGACATGGAAGCGTTCCGGGAGCTGGATAGCCAGCGAAGGGCGGCGCTGGCGGAATCCGAAAAATTGAAGGCGCAGCGCAATGCCGAATCCATGGAGATCGGCAGGCTGAAGAAGGCCGGCACCGACACGGCCGACCTGCAGCAGCGGGTCCGCGAGATGGGGGAGCTGATCACGAAGCTGGACGCTGACGCGGCCGCGGTGGACGAGAAATTCAGCCAGCTCATGGCGGGGATCCCGAATACGCCGCACGAATCGGTGCCTACCGGCAAGAGCGCGGCCGACAACGTGGAGGTGAGGCGCTGGGGAACGCCGCCGACCTTCGCATTCACTCCCAAGGCGCATTGGGATCTGGGGCCCGAGTTGGGAATCCTGGATTTCGACCGGGCGGCCAAGATCACAGGCGCCCGCTTCGCTGTGTACATGGGATTGGGAGCCAAGCTGGAGCGCTCGCTGATCAATTTCATGCTGGATGTGCACACCAAAGAGCACGGCTACACCGAGGTGCTGCCCCCGTTCATGGCGAACAAGGACAGCTTTTATGGGACAGGTCAGCTGCCCAAGTTTGAGCAGGACCTGTTCAAGCTGGAAGGAACCGATTACTACCTGGTTCCGACAGCAGAGGTTCCGGTTACGAATCTCTATCGCAACGAAATACTCGACCTGGAAGCGCTGCCCATCAAGCTGACGGCGTACACGCCGTGTTTCCGGAGTGAAGCGGGCTCCTACGGCCGCGACGTGCGGGGAATTATCCGGCAGCATCAGTTCCAGAAGGTAGAGCTGGTGAAATTCTCCCGTCCCGAATCGAGCTACGAAGAGTTGGAGTCGCTTACGCGGGATGCGGAAGATATTCTGCAGAGATTGGGATTGGCGTATCGCACTGTGGTGCTGTCGACAGGGGACATCGGATTCAGCTCGGCCAAGACGTACGACATCGAAGTTTGGCTGCCGGGACTGAACGACTACAAAGAGATTTCCTCGTGCTCGAATTTTGAGGCGTTTCAGGCGCGTAGGGCGTCGATTCGCGCGAAATCGGGGAAAGACAAGGCGGAATTCGTCCACACTCTCAATGGCAGCGGGCTGGCGGTAGGCCGAACCTGGCTGGCGATCATCGAGAATTACCAACAGGCCGACGGCAGCGTGGTGGTACCCGAAGTCTTGCGCCCATATATGGGCGTGGACGTGATTCGCGGCCGCTCCTAAGTAACGGCCCGCAAAACGGAGCCTGAGTCGCGGGTAAGGAAGTTTTTGCTCCACAAATCGCGCACCGCGACCGGCCTTTGCGGGCCAGACAGCCTCCGTCACGATGGATAGCCGGATCGTATCTAGCGTTAATTCTGCGCGTTGGATCATTGACTCGCACTATCCGCGCGCATTTGCTTCGACACTGAGTCCGACGGGAGGCGAGTCGGATGCTCAGTTGGAGAAAGCTTGCGCTGCTGGTGGCGGGCGCTATTGGAACAGCGGCGGGACAGCCGGCGCTGACAACGGTCCAGGACATTCTCTATCGCGCGAATGGTACGCGCTTCACGGGAACGATGTTCATCAGGTATAACAGCTTTCTGGCCGGCGACACCTCTAATATCGCGACGGCGAACCTGACGCTGCCGATCGTGAACGGGGTGCTGCGGGTGCAACTGGTTCCGACCACAACAGCATCGGCCGGTGCGCAGTACACGGTGACCTATAACAGCCAGGGAATTGACCAGTTCACAGAGATCTGGGCAGTGCTACCCAGCACGATCCCCCTGAGGGTGCGAGATGTGCGGGTGTCATCGGGAACGGTGATCGGCCCACCGCCAGTGCTCGCGCCCGTGCAGATCGGCGACGTAACGGGGCTGCAGAACGAGCTTTCGGTTCGGCCCATGAAGGGAGTGGGGTTCGGCATCGGCCGGGCCGCGGTGATCAATCAAGCCGGGCAGATAGACGCCGCTACGGGGAACCTGGGCGATTGCGTACGCGTGGACGGCAGTTCGGGGCCGTGCGGTTCGGGAGGGGGCGGTACCGGAGGGAGTTTCGCCGATGGTGAGATTCCAGCCGGTACCGTGAACGGATCGAATACGGTGTTCACGCTCGCGTCCGCACCGTCACCAGCAGGCAGCCTGGAACTCTACCGGAACGGGCTTCTGATGCTGCAAGGCACGGACTACCAGATCAGCGCGAAGACGATCACTTTCTTCGTGGGGTCGGTTCCCCAAACCGGAGACCTGCTGGTGGCGAGCTACCGGTTCGCCAATCCGAGCGACCCGTTGAGTTCGCTCGCATCGCCACAGGTGGTGTGCAGCAGCACCGGATCGAGCACCTCGGGCACGACCCTGGTGGAGTTGGGCAGTTGTACGATAGCCGCGGGGTTACTAGGGGTGGGCGACCGAGTTGAAATTGCGTTTCAATACGGGCACACGGGAACGGCCACTGGTTTCACCGGAGCGGTGCAGGTTGGCAGCACGACTGTTGCTTCACGCGTGGCAACAGCCGCCGAGGCTCTGCTGGCGGGACATACCAGCCTGGGGACGTACAGCGGAGGCCAGACGTGGGACACGCAGACCTGGGGAGTCGGGCTGGCATTGGCGGCGAATGCGGGGACCTCGGGCGAGAACATCTCCCAGGCGGTGAGAGTGAGTCTGCAGGGTCAAATGGCGGGGAGCACGGCGGACTCAGTGATCCTGCGTAGCTTCACGGTAATCCGGTATCCAGCGCAGGCGAATCCCTAAGGCGAATCGTCGAGGGTAAATGAGAAGCCAACTGCTTAGTACGAATACGTAAGGGATTTGCCCTGAGCGGCTACGGTCAATTCATTCTTGTCCTGGCGGGGAGGATGATCCACTATGGAGTCTGGCGCGGCGAGGGGATGATGACGACTATAATCGCGATATATCGCTGGGGAATGCGGCTGGCAGGCGACCAGCGCGGTCAGGATTTGATCGAGTACGCTTTGGTGTCTGCTCTGGTTGTGGTTGCAGTAGTGAGCGGATTGGCACCATGGGTGGGACCAACTCTCAGCGAGATTTTTTCCAAGGTCGGATCCGTGTTGGATTCCACCCCATAACTCGCCTCCCACTAAATCTCCGTTCCTATTTCTTCAGGTATCCGCGCACGTAGAGGGCGTTGAAACCGTTGACGGAGGTGGCTGTACCGGTGACTTCCATGATGTGAGCGGCATGATCGATGGCAGCCTGGCGGAAGGCAGTCATACTGTCACGGCGCGGATCATGCTCCTCTTCCATCAGCATGTAAAGACCTCCGTCCGCGGTCAGCAGACCGATCGGCTGGCCGTTGCGGAAGCATTTCTGGGCGCAATCGCGGTGCTTGTCGCCGTGTTTGCCGACTTGGAGATAGCAAGAGAAGTCGACGATTTCACCGACTACGGTTTTCACCGTGCCCTGATTCGGCTTCCCGTCAACAGAGGCGCCGATTGTGGTGGCGCTCCAGGGTTCGGCTGACTTCTCGCCGAGTTTGCCCATGGGCTGCTTATAAGTGCCCCCATCGGCAGCAACGGTCATTTGCGGCTGGAGGATTTTCGACTTGCCAGCCTTGGTTTGAGCAAACATGGTCAAGGCCAGCGCGAGCAGGGCCAGGAGACTGAGTAGACTGGTGGTTAGTTTCGCCATGAACCCAGTTTAACGTAACCGACAGGTGACAAGATCACGTGTCCTACACGCAAGATCGCCTGTCCTACCTTTGGCCTACTTGGTAACATAAATGATTCCCCATGTTGCGTTTCGAAACGGCAGGAGAGTCGCACGGCGAATGCCTGGTGGCCACGTTGACGGGGCTCCCGGCGGGAGTTCCTGTTTCGCTGGAGGCGATCAATCACGATCTGTGGCGGCGCCAGCAGGGTTTCGGGCGCGGCGGGCGGATGAAGATCGAGACGGACAAGGCGCATATAGTCAGCGGAGTGCGGCACTCGAAGACGATTGGATCGCCGGTGGCCGTGCTGATCGACAACGCGGACTGGAAGAACTGGACCGAAGCGCTGCCGGTGGAGGATTTTGAGGGGTCGGCTGAAAAACAGAAGAAGCTGACACGGCCCAGGCCGGGGCACGCCGATCTGGCGGGCGCATTGAAATACAATTTTCACGATTCGCGCTATGTGCTGGAGCGTGCGAGCGCGCGCGAAACCACGGCGCGGGTGGCCTTAGGAGCGCTGGCGAAGGCGTTTCTGGGGGAGCTGGGGATCGCCATATTGAGTCATGTGATCGCGGTGGGACAGGAGCGATCGGATCGTCCAGTGACGTGGGACGAGTTAGTTGAGCTCAACAGTCGTCACGAGATACTGCTGAACTGCGTGGATGCAGAGGCCGAGCAACGGATGAAGGGCGTTGTGGATCAGATCTACAAGACCGGCGACACCGTAGGCGGCGTTTTCGAAGTGGTAGCGCGCGGCGTGCCGCCGGGACTGGGCTCGCATATTACGTGGGATTCGCGGCTGGACGGGAAGCTCGCACAGGCAATCGTGTCGTTGCAGGCGGTAAAGGGGGTCGAGATCGGATTCGCGGCCGAGGGCGCGGCGTCATTGGGATCGAAGGTGCAGGACACGATCCATTACAGCGGCGCGGAACACAAGTTCACGCGCGGCGCGAATCGGGCCGGAGGACTCGAGGGCGGAATCACCAACGGCGAGGATATCGTGGTGCGGGGACTGCTGAAGCCAATCTCGACGCTGCGGAGACCGCTGGAGAGCGTGGATTTCGAGACGCGGGAAGCGGTGGCTGCGGCCTACGAGCGCAGCGATGTATGTGTGGTGCCAGCCGCGGGCGTGGGCGGCGAGGCGATGGTAGCGCTGGTGCTGGCGCAGGCGGCACTGGAAAAGTTCGGCGGCGATTCAATGGCGGAAACGAAGCGAAATTTCCAGGGATATCTGGAACAGGTGAAGAACTTCTGACATGGTGTATCCGATTGTGAAGTATGGGCAGCCAGTGCTCGAGACCAAGGCTGAAGACATTACCGAGTTCGATACGCCGGATTTGCACAAGCTGGTGGAGGATATGTTCGAGTCGATGTACGCGGCCAAGGGCGTGGGCCTCGCGGCGCCGCAAATCGGCGTCGGCAAACGGATCGCGGTGATCGATACGACCGTGGGCGAAGACGTAGGCCAGAAACTGGTACTGATCAACCCGGAGATCATCGGCAAGGAGGGGTCCCAGAGCGGCGAAGAGGGCTGCTTGAGCCTCCCGACGTTCCGGGAGACGGTGACGCGGGCGAAAAAAGTGACCGTGCGCGCCTTCGACGCCAAGGGCAAGCCATTCGAGATGCTGGGTGAGGATCTTCTCGCCCGGGCGTTCCTGCACGAGACGGATCACTTGAATGGGACACTTTACATCAGCCACATCAGCCCGCTGAAGCGCGACTTGATCCGGCGCAAGGTGCGGAAACTGCAAAAAGCCAACGAGTGGGGCTAGGGCGGTGAAGCTGGTGTATTTGGGGACGCCGCAATTCGCGGTGCCGACGCTGGAACGCATCGTGGAAGCGGGCCATGAAGTGGTTGCAGTATTCACGCAGCCGGATCGGCCCAAGGGGCGGGGACAGAAGGACGCGATGCCGCCAGTGAAGGAAGCGGCTCTGCGCCTGGGATTGCCGGTTCATCAGCCGGAGCGGGTGCGGCGGCCGGAAGTGGTCGAGCAACTGCGGGAACTCGGTCCGGAAGTAATGGTGGTGGTGGGGTATGGGCAGATCATTTCCCAGGCGATTCTGGATATTCCGCCGAAGGGCATCGTCAACGTGCATGCGTCGCTGCTGCCGAAGTATCGGGGGGCGGCCCCGATCCAGTGGGCGATCGCGCGGGGGGAAACGCGCACGGGCGTGACCACCATGAAGATCGACGCGGGTCTGGACACCGGCGACATGCTTCTGAAATGGGATACAGAGATTGGGCCGGAGGAGACCGCCGTGGAATTGGGCGAACGGCTCGCGGTCGCAGGCGCGGATTTGCTGGTGCGGACGCTGGCGGAACTGGGGAGCATCGTCCCGGAGAAACAGGATGAGGCGCGCGCGACGTACGCTCCGATATTGAAGAAAGAAGACGGTCGGATCGATCTTTTTATGAGTGCGGACGAGATTGTGAACCGGGTACGAGGACTTGTCCCGTGGCCAGGATGTTATGGATCGCTGCGCGGCCAGAGATTTCACATTTGGAAGGCGAAAAAAGCTGACGGACTGTTTCGAGCTGGCCATCTGCATGTGGTCGGGAAGAATCTGTATGCGGGGTGCAAGGGAGGTGCGATTGAATTGCTGGAAGTCCAGCTTGAGGGGAAAAAGAGGATGACGGCAGCAGCTTTCCTGAACGGATTCGCGTTAAGCGAGGGCGAGGCACTGGCATGAGCCCGGACATCATTTTGCCGGCCGGGTTTCGATACGCGGCCACATACGCCGGGATTCGCAAAGTCGCCAAGGACGACCTGGCGCTGATCGTCTCGGACACGCCGGCTTCCGCAGCGGCGGTTTTCACGACGAATCTAGTGGTGGCTGCGCCGGTGGAGCTGGCACGCAGGAACCTGCGGGAATCGCGGGGCAAGGTGCGGGCGTGGCTGATCAATGCGGGCAACGCTAATTGCGCGACCCGAACCGGTGAGCGGGTGGCCTTCGAGTGCATCCGGTCCGTGGCCAAGACGCTGGGGATCCAGGAGCAGGAGGTTCTGCCGGCCTCTACGGGCGTGATCGGGGTGGAGATGAATGCGCGCCTGGTGGTGGACACGATTCCGGAGCTGGCGGCAGCGCTGCGGCCGGATTCCTTCGACTCCGTGGCGGCAGCGATCATGACCACGGATACGCGAGCCAAGACGGCGTTCGCGAAGTTGAAGCGCGCGACGGTGGCGGGCATGGCCAAAGGCTCCGGCATGATTCATCCGCGCATGGCGACAACGCTCGGATTCGTGATGACGGACGCTATCGCGTCGCCGGTGGAGCTGCGGGTGGCGCTCAAAAAAGCCATCCGGGTGTCGTTCAACCGCATATCGGTGGATGGAGACACGTCAACCAACGACGTGGTGGCGGTGCTGGCCAATGGCGCATCGGGATTCAAGCCGGGAGCGCGCGCTCTCGAAGTGGCGCTGACCGAAGTGCTGGAATCGCTGGCTAAGCAGATCGCACGGGACGGCGAAGGCGCGCGGAAGCTGGTCACCATCGACGTGGAGGGCACAGCAACGGAGCGCGAGGCCGAAACGATTGCGCGAACGATTGCGAATTCACCGCTGGTGAAGACGGCCATCGCAGGGTCGGATCCGAACTGGGGACGAGTTCTGGCCGCGGCGGGCTATTCGGGCGTGAAATTCGATCCGCGCAAGACGGAAATATTCATGCAGGGGATGGCGGTGTGCCGGGGTGGGCTTGCCGCCGCGTTTTCGGAGGCGGAGCTGACACGGAAACTGGATGAGAGTGAGTGCGCGATCCGCTTCGTGATTCGCGGCGGAGGCAAGGGGAGGGCTCGCTTCTGGACGTGCGATCTGACAGAAGAGTACATTCGGATTAACGCCAGTTACAGGACTTGATGTACAAGCTGCTTATCGGTTCCCTTCTCGCAGCATCGCTGACCGTAACCGGGCAGAGTCGGCCGCCGGCGTATATGGAAGTTTTTCGCGCGGCATCGGAGGCATTGGCGAATCGGGATGCCGAGGCGTTTCTCGATCAGTTCGACAGCAGGATGCCGCAGTATGAAAAGCTGCGCGACGAAATCCAGGAATTGTTCGGTGCGGCTCAAGAGATTGGTTCGACCATCGACGTGATCACGGACGATGGCGTCACTAACGAAGAAGGAGGGCAGAAGCGGACGATGGAACTGGACTGGCTGCTGAAGATCGACAATGGCGATCCGCGGCGGCAGATCGTGAAGTGCCAGGTGGAGAGACAGGGCAAGAAGTGGAAAATCACGGCGCTGGCGCCGATGGAGTTTTTCAAGAAGTAGCGGCTAGAGTGCCTGCTCCATCGGCAGGGCGAGCGGCGGTTCCACCAGGAAGTTTAGTTCTGCCATGCGCGCGACGGCGGCGCGGATGGAAGCTTCCGTGGTCGGCTGCACGGTAATGACAAACGGCAGGTCGCGCCAGTTGGAGTGGGGAAGCTGGAGCACGGCGTCAATCGAAACATTCTCAGCGGCTAGCGCGGCGGCGAGCTGCGCAATAATTCCCGGGCGATCCTCGACGCGGAACCTCAAAAAATAAGCCGATTCGTGCAGCGCCACGGAAATCGGTTTATATTCGCCCAGGCGTGCGTGGGCAAAAGGCGAAACACGCTCGGGGCCGCCATAGCGAATCTCGCGCGCCACGCGCATCACGTCGCTGGCGACTGCCACGCCAGTGGGATGCGATCCCGCACCGCGCCCGTAGTAAAACGTATCGGCGCCGAATTTACCGCGCACCCACACGGCGTTATAGGCCCCGCGGACACTGGCCAGAATCGTCGACTGCGGGATCAGCGAAGGCCGCACGGAAAGAATCACGCCGTTGGGAGTCTGGCGAGCAGCGCAAATCAGCCGGATAGTGTGGTGCAACTGGTGGGCATATTCGAAATCGATGGGAGTGATGCGGCGGATGCCTTCGGTGAAGATATCGGACGGCACAATGCGCTCGCCGAACGCCAACGCCGCGAGGATGGCGAGCTTGGAGCGGGCATCGAACCCATCGACATCGGCGGAAGGATCGGCTTCGGCATAACCCGCACGCTGGGCTTCGAGCAACACATGTTCAAAGCTGGATCCGTGCTGTTCAATGGCCGTGAGGATATAGTTGCAGGTCCCGTTGAGGATTCCGTAAAGCGTGTTGATCCGATCGGCGGAGATGCCTTCGCGCAAGACGTTGTGGATGGGAATTCCGCCGGCCACGCTCGCTTCCATGGCCAGGTTCACGCCCGCGGCAATGGCAAGATCCCAAAGCTCGGAGCCGGCCAGCGCCATCAGTTCCTTGTTGGCAGTGACCACCGACTTCTTCTGGATGAAGGAGGCTTCCATGATCTGGCGCGCGACGCCAGTTCCGCCCACCAGCTCGGCGACGATGTGAACGTCGGGATGATTCACCACTTCCCGCCAGTCAGTGGTCCGGTACGCCGAAGCAAAAGCGGGCGGGACGTGCCGCTGGGCCACGCCGCGGCTGCAGATCGCTACGACGGAAAACGGAAAGCCGAGCTTCTGTACGATGAGCTCGTGATTTTCCGAGAGGACCTCGAGGGTCCCGAGGCCGACGTTTCCCAGACCGATGATGCCTATATTTACAGGTTCCATGAGGGCTTGAGACTCTATGATCGCGCACAATGCGCGACTGCTTCACTCACTTACTTCACGACCAGCTTAAAGTCGACCACCAGCACGAGCGCATCCGGAGTGACACGGATCGCGTTGAGATCCAGATCCTTGAGCTCCTGCTGATACACCGCGCCCGTGGTTGCCGGCCGTTCGAGAAGACGGCGAGCCTGGTCGCGGATCTCGATCTTAAAATCCTGGTCGAAGGTCCGCATCATGGCGGAACGAACGCGCCGGATATAGTAAGAATCCTTGGCGGTACTGACCTGGGTGTCCTCAAACGCGATGGCGCCCTTGCGCGGTATGGGAACGGCGGTAATCGTGACGCTAAACGAGTCGCCCATTCCCACGCAGCGGCTGAACAGATCCATGGCGGACCGTCCACTGAAACGGGCGGCCACCTGAAGACGCTCGCCGGCCGCGCTCAATTTCGGAGCTTCGAGATAGGCGTATTGGCATTTCGTCGCTTTGTCACCACGCATATATTTGCGCCCTTCTACGGTGAACATTTGCGCCGCAACCATGCGCTCCAGCGCGGAGTAGCGGATCTCGAGGTCGGCGGAAAAAGCCTGTGCGGCGAGGGCTATCAAGACTACGAAACAGAGCATGTAACATTAATAAGTATGAGGTATCTGGCGCTGTTTTTGCTCACAGTTTGCATCCTGTTTGCGCAGAGCCCGCCGTTCAAAGATCCGCCCGACGTGAAGCTGCCCAACGGGAAATCGCAGAAAGACGAAATCATCCGGGTGGATTACGAGCGAAATCTGAGAGATGCGGAGGAGCTGGCGCGCCTCTCGGAGGAAATCAAGGACGATCTGGAAAAGGGTGATCGATATCTGGTCTCGATGAAGACCTTGAAGAAACTGGAAGAAGTCGAGAAGCTGTCAAAAGACATCCGGCAACGGCTGCGCAGGAATTAGCCGCTGGGGACAGCCACCGTGTTACCCTGAAACGTTTACCCCATGAGTCCCACCCGCGAAAAAAGCCAGTTAATGAGCGCCTCGGAAATCGATCGGACGCTGGTCCGGCTGGCGCACGAGATCCTGGAAAAAACAAGTAATCCGGAGGATCTGGTATTCATTGGAGTCCGCCGGCGGGGCGTGCCGCTGGCCCAGCGGCTAGCTCGCAAGATCGAGGCGATCGAGGGGCGCAAAGTGCCCGTGGGGATTCTGGACATCCAGCTTTACCGGGACGATCTTTCGACGGTAGGCAGCCAGCCGGTGGTGAGCGCGACGGATATTCCGTTCCCGGTCGCCGGCAAGGACGTGATCCTGACGGATGACGTGCTGTACACAGGACGCACGACTCGCGCGGCACTGGACGCTCTATTCGATCACGGAAGGCCCGCGCGAGTGCAACTGCTGGTGCTGATCGATCGCGGCCATCGCGAGCTTCCGGTCGAGGCGCGCTACATCGGACGGACGATTCAAACCTCCGCGAACGAGATCGTGGAGGTCAAATTTCAAGAAATCGACGGGATGGAAAAGGTTCTTCTGACGGAAAAGGCGAGCTGACGTGGCGCAGGGGCTGCTGGGGATAGAGGGGCTCGCGCGCGAGGAAATCCAGGCGATTCTGGACCGGGCCAAGGATTTTCAGCCGCGCGACGGGCAGAGTTTTCGCAAGTACGACCTGCTGCGCGACCGGATGGTGGTGAACCTGTTCTTCGAGACGTCCACGCGGACGCGGACGAGTTTCGAGATCGCGGCCAAGCGCCTGGGAGCAGATTCGGTTTCCATCACGGCATCGGCATCCAGCGTTTCCAAGGGCGAGTCTCTGGTGGACACGCTGAATACTTTGGGGGCGATGCGTCCGAACGCCATCATCATGCGGCACGCGGCTTCCGGTGCACCCCATTTTCTCCAACGGCATTTGGAGATTCCTATCATCAACGCCGGCGACGGGACGCATGAGCATCCCACCCAGGCCCTGCTCGATGCCCGAACGATTCTGGATCGCGGCGCCAAGCTCGAGGGCCTGCGCGTGGCTATTATCGGCGACATCGCCCACAGCCGTGTGGCGCGCTCGAACGTGTATCTGCTTTCCAAGTTCGGGGCCGGGATCGTGTTGTGCGGGCCGGCGTCCCTGTTGCCCGCAGCCTTGAAAGACATCGCTCCCGGCGTGACGCTGACCACCAGCATGGACCAGGCGATCCGGGACGCCGACGTCATCATGATGCTGCGTGTCCAACTGGAGCGCCAACATGAGCCGGGATTTTCGGCCAGCGAATACTTTCAGTTTTATGGGCTGCGGCTGGAGCACTTGAAGCTCGCGCGGCCAGACGCGATTGTGATGCATCCGGGTCCGATTAATCGCGGGCGGGAGATTTCCTCGGAAGCGGCGGATTCACAGCGGTCGGTGATTCTAAATCAAGTGGAGAACGGAATCGCGGTGCGCATGGCGGTTCTGGAGCGCGTGATGGCAGGCGGAATGGCAGGAAAGAGAACCGATGGCGCGACTGCTCATTAAGAACGGTCGCGTGATCGATCCGGCGTCGGGTCACGACGCCGTTGCGGACGTGTGGATTGAGGACGGCGTCATCCGGGGCGTCGGGACGAATCTCAGCGGGGGTGCGGGTGCTGACGTCATCGACGCCACCGGACTGATTGTCGCGCCCGGGTTCATCGACATGCACGTGCATCTGCGCGAGCCGGGTTTCGAGCATGCCGAGACTATCGAGAGCGGGTCGCGCGCAGCGGCCGCGGGCGGATTCACGTCGGTGTGTCCCATGCCCAACACCAAGCCGGTGAACGATAACGCCACCGTTACCAGCTACATGATCGAGAAGGCGCGGCGGCACGCTGTCGTCAACGTATTTCCGATCGGTGCGATCACCAAGGGCAGCGCCGGCGAGGAGTTGGCCGCGATCGGGTCCATGAAACAGGCCGGCGCTGTGGCGATTTCCGACGATGGACGTCCGGTGATGAACGCGCGCGTGATGCGGCGGGCGATGGAGTTCGCGCGCAGCTTAGAAATCCCGGTGATCAACCACTGTGAGGATCTGCATTTGAGCGCGGGCGGCGACATGCACGAGGGGGCGGAGTCAGTGCGCCTGGGCTTGCGCGGAATTCCGGGCTGTTCGGAAGACGTGATGGTGGCGCGCGACATTTTGCTCGCCGAGGTCACCGGCGCGCGCTATCACGTGGCGCATATCTCGTCGCGGCACTCGGTGGAGATGGTGCAGTTCGCGAAGAGTAAGGGGCTGGCGGTCACAGCCGAGGCGACGCCGCACCATCTGGCACTGACCGATCGCGACATGAAGCCGTACGACAGCAATTACAAAATGAAGCCTCCGCTGCGCGGATCGTGCGACGTCACGGCAGTGCTCGAAGGCATCGTGAACGGCGCGATTGACGCGATCGCCACCGATCACGCGCCGCATCCCGGCAGCGAGAAGATGCAGGAATTCGAGAGCTGCCCGTTCGGCATTCTGGGCCTGGAAACGGCCATCGGCGTTTCGCTGGGACAACTGGTACATCCCGGGAAGATTGCCGTCGGCAGGCTGGTCGAGCTGTTCACCACGGGTCCGGCACGGATCCTGCGAATCGATCGGGGTACGCTGGCGCAGGGCGCACCGGCCGACGTAACGATATTCTCGACGGATCGCGAATGGATTTACGACGTGAACAAGTCATTCTCCAAGAGCCGTAATTCACCGTTCGACGGGAAGACGTTCAAGGGTGGTCCGGTGGCGACGGTGGTCGCGGGCGAAGTGGTCTGGCGGGTTTGAGTTAGACAGGCGAGCCGCCTGCGGCCAAGCAAGAGCGCCTGTCTTATCGGCTTCTGCATTGCGGGCAGGAGCAGATGGATCGCAGATAGTCGAACGAATAAATCCCCGATCCGTGGCCGTCGCTCCAATCAACGCGGATGGCGTAGCCGCCCACCGGCTCTACGTTCCGCATCTTGAGCGTGGGCGTGAACATCTTAAACGGGTCGGCGGGCTTGTTCGTGGAAGCATCCGCGGCATAATTGGTCTTCTGCGGAGCCGTGCCATGCGCGCCGGTGCAGGTGGCACAGGGACACTGGTCGCGCAGGTAGCCCAGCTCGTAATCGCTGTGATGGCCGTCTTTCCAATCGATCTTGATGCCCTTCGATTTGGAAATGGCGATGTGCTCGGGTTCAGGGGCGTTCATTCACTCGTTCAACATCACGGACGCCGGAGATGCGGCGGATGGCGGAAACCACCCGTTCGAGCTGCCGTTTGTCCTTGACTTCCAGGGTCATGTCTATAACGGCGCCACCGTCGGTCTCGCCGCCGTGCGTTTCCAGGCTTAGGATATTGGTCTGTTCATTGAAGAGAGCCGTAGTGATCTGGCTCAACATGCCCGGCCGGTCTTCCGTGCGGACCACCAGGGCAACGGGGAAGGTGTGGCTTACGGCGCGGGCCCATTCCACCTCGATCTTACGCTCAGAGTCGTACATCAGGTTCTGAACATTGCTGCAGTTGACCGAATGCACCGCGATGCCCTTCCCGCGCGTTACGTATCCCACGATGGGCTCGCCGCGAATGGGATTGCAGCACTTGGCGCGATAGGTCATCAGGTCGTCGATGCCCTTGACCTGGACTACCAGATCCTGGTCGTCGCCCGGACGATGCGCGGCAGGACGTTCCAGGACCGGCGCGGCGGGTTCTGGAATTTCGGCGGGCACCAGCTCCGGCGCAAGCTTTTGCAGAACCTGGCGGGCGGAATACTTTCCGTAGCCCAGCGCCGCGTGCAGGTCTTCCATCTTGGAACATCCGTAATCCGATGCCACGGCTTCCAGTTGGGTCCGGGATATGCGCCCAAGCTGAACGCCCAGGCGGCGAGCCTCCCGTTCGAGATATTTTTGGCCGATTTCGATGGCCTTGGCGCGCTCGGTGGTATTGATAACGTGCCTGATCTTGTTGCGCGCACGCGAAGTTTTCACCACCGTCAGCCAATCCTTGCTGGGCAGGTGGCCAGTCTGGGTCAGAATCTCCACCACGTCGCCGTTGCGCACCGCGTGCTTAAGCTGCACGATACGTCCGTTGACTTTGGCGCCGACGCAGGTGTTGCCGACATCGGAGTGGATAGCGTACGCGAAATCGATGGGTGTGGCGCCGCGCGGTAACGCGATCACGCGGCCCTTGGGCGTGAAACAGTAAACCTCTTCCGGATACAGATCCACCTTGAGGGTGGACATGAACTCTCCGGAATCGCGCATATCGCGCTGCCATTCGACCAGCTGCCTGAGCCACGAGATGCGCTGATCGTCATCGGCGGGGCCGCGGCGGCCCTCCTTATACTTCCAATGCGCCGCGATGCCCTCTTCGGCGATGCGATGCATCTCATCGGTGCGGATCTGGACTTCAAAATGCCGGCCCTCGGGACCCATGACGGAGGTGTGCAGGGATTGGTACAGATTGGGCCGCGGGATGGCGATAAAATCCTTGATCCTGCCGGGGATCGGATGCCACTCGTTATGTATCACGCCCAAAGCTGCATAACAGTTTTTCACCGAATCGGTAATGATTCGCACGGCCAGTAGATCGTACACCTGGTCCAGGACGATCTTCTGGCGCTTGAGCTTCTGGAATACGGAGTATGCGCGCTTCACGCGAGTTTCGACGCGCGCCGGAATCCCTTCGCGGGCCAGGTTGAGCTCGACGATGTGCTTGACCTGGTTCAGAAACGCCTCGTTGCCGGGACGGGCCGCTTCAAATTCGCGCAGCAGGCCTTCGGAGGCTTCGGGCTCCAGATAGCGGAACGCCAGATCCTCCAGCTCGCTGCGGATCTTTCCCATGCCCAGCCGGTGGGCGATGGGCGCATAGATATCCATGGTCTCCTGGGCGATGCGGAGACGCTTTTCCTCCGACAGCGAACCGAGCGTCCGCATATTATGCAGACGGTCCGCCAGCTTCACCAAGATGACGCGAATATCATTGACCATGGCCAGCAGCATCTTGCGGACGCTTTCGGCCTGGCGTTCCTCGCGCGAAGCGAGGTCCAGCTTGCTGAGCTTGGTAACCCCGTCAACACAGCGGGCCACTTCGTCGCCGAACTCCTTGCGAACCTCCTCGAGGGTCGCCGAGGTGTCTTCGACCACGTCGTGGAGGAGTCCGGTCTGGAGGCAGACCATATCCATGTTCATGTCGGCGAGCTGGCGGGTGACCAGCAGTGGATGGGTCATGTAGGGCTCGCCGGACACTCTCGTCTGCCCAAGGTGCCTTTGTGACGCGAAGCGATAAGCGCGCTCCAAAGGCCCCAGATCCTCCTTGGGGCGGGTCTCGTGCAAATGCGTTTCCAGTCCCCGATAGAGAGTTTCGACGGATGCGGGAGGCTCGGGCAGCGCGGCTACAGGCAATGGGGCAGGGGGCGGAACGGCATCAGTGGATTCAGGTTGCATCCCGTGATACCAGTGTATCGAACGAGTCAAACCGGCGGGTCAAACGGGCGGGTCAAAACGATCCGCCCGATTCTGGAGGTGTACGCGGAAGGGCTAGTTGTCGGTGTGAATACCGGTGGGTTGCTTGGCGGCACGGGCAGCCTTGATCTTTTTGGTATCCAAGGCCTTCTGCAACCAGCCGTCGGCGACTTCCATCTGCTTCTTGTACTCGTCCGGGCTGTCCAGGAGGTCGGCGCGCTGGCGGATCAGAAGTTCGAGGTACACCATGGCGTCGTCGTATTCCGGATCGATCTCCAGGGCCTTGTTGAGGTTCTGCATTCCTTCATCAACCATGGCGCCATACTGCGCCTGCAGATCTGCCTTAACCTTTTTGTCCTTGAGCGGCCCAGGATCCTCAGGTCTCATCCTTAAGTCGGCGCGAGCGACCATCATCCCCGGGTGGCTCTTTTGGTAGGCGATCACGCCCAGCGTGTAGTAGGCTTCTTTCTCCTTGGGGTCCACTTCCAGGCGGCGCCGCTGCCACTTGGCTGCTTCGTCGAACATCTTGAGCTTCTCATCGAGCGGCAGCGACAGAGCCTGATTGAATGCCAGCGTCGCGAGATACGCCAAGGCAGTCTTCTCATTCGGATCCTTGTCCAGGACCTTCAGGAACTCCTCCTTGGCCTTCTTGGCGTACTCGAGATTCTCGGGCGATTCCGCGCCGGGGATCCATTGCACCATGTAGGCGGTGGCCAGATACATCCGCGGCGTGGGGTTCTGCGGATCGAGCTGAATGGCCTTCTCGAAATGATCTACCGCTTCGCCGTACTTGGCATTGCGATAAGACGCGATCCCCTGATTGATGTGATCGCGGGACTTGAGAAAATTGCAGCCGGTCCCCGCCAGAATGATTGCCGCGGCGAGCAGAGCCGCGCTCAGGGTCGGTATTCTGCGCATAAAACTTCTTCTCCTCGTCATAACTCCTGATAAAATTACTCGCCCGCTTCGATCTTGGGCGTCATCAAGCCAATCTTGTCGATGCCGGCTCCCTTGGCAATATCGATAGCCCGCGCTACCGTCTGATAATCCAGGTCCGGATCGCCCTTCACGAACACCACGCGTTCGGCGCGAGTTTTAAACACCTGCTCCAGACGGGGACCCAGCTTGTCGAAATCGGTGGGCTCCTCGTTGATCTTCATCGACCCGTCTTTCTCGATCTGGATAACCACGGTACGCTCATCCTGCTTATTGGGCTGATCCTTCTTGGGCGGTTGCGGCGCGATGGCCTCCAGCCCGTACGGCGTTAAGGGCGTGATCACCATGAAGATGATCAGCAGCACCAGCAACACGTCGATGAGCGGCGTGACGTTGATATTCGCCTGGACTCGTTTCCCGCCGCCTACGTTCATTGCCATAAAAAATTCTCCTTGCCTGCCTTACCCAATCCCGCTTCTACTGAACTGGAGTTGCGGTGGGGTTTTCCGCCGCGCCTGCCGGAGTCTCCGTAATTAGCCCCAGCTGGTCCACGCCGGCGGCCCGCAAATTGTCCACCACGTCTTCCACCGCCTGGTACTTGACCCGAGCATCCGCCCGGATGTACACGGTCTTATCCAGCTTATTGGTCAAGAGATCCTGGACTTTGCTGGGAAGATCTTCCACCGAGACCTGCTTGTTACCCGGGCTCAGGAAGGGCGTTCCGTTACGGGTAACGGAAATTAGAATCGCGTCTTCCTTGTCCGCGTTTTGCATCGCAATCGGATTCTTCGCTTTCGCATATTCCACGGGCTGCCCCTTGGTCAGCAAGGGCGTGATCACAATGAAAATGATCAGCAGAACGAGCATGACGTCCACCATCGGTGTGACGTTGATCTCAGAGACGACCGCTGGCGCTTCTGGCTTCTTCATAAATTAGTACTCCCGCAATATTCCCCGTCCATTCACTTCAGATGAGACGCCGCCCAGCGGCGCCCCATCCGTCAACATTCGCAAGAGACAGGACTTTACTTCCCGGCGCTGGCCTTTTGGGTGCGCTTGAGGAAGTAGTCGATCAGTTCCGAGCTGGAGTTGCCCATCTCGACGTCGAACGCTTCCACGCGATTGCTGAAGTAGTTGTACATCCAGACCGCGGGGATGGCGACCAACAGACCGACGGCGGTAGTGACCAGCGCTTCCGAAATACCTCCCGCCACGGCGCTCAGGCCGGCCGATTTGGCACTCGCAATTCCCTTGAACGCATTGATGATGCCGACGACCGTTCCCAGCAGCCCCACGAAGGGAGACGAGGAGGCGATGGTCGCCAGCGTCGATACGCCGCGTTTCAGCTCGGCATGCACGATGGCTTGCGCGCGTTCCAGTGCACGGCGGGAGGCTTCGATTTCCTCGCCCGAGATTTCCGAACTCATCTGGTGCGCCCGAAACTCCTGCAGACCGGCCACAACGACCTTAGCCAGGTGGCTCTTGCCGTAGCGGTCGGCGATCTTGATCGCTTCATCCAGCTTGCCCTCGCGCAGCGCTCCGGCCACGGCCGGGGCGAAGGCGCGGGACTGTTTACGCGCTCCGTTATAAGCGATCCAGCGATCGATCATTACACCGATGGACCATGCCGACATGATGAATAGCACGATTACAACGGTGCGGGCCGGCCACTCCATTTTATTCCACATCCCTATCAGGTCGAAGCTTACCGTCTGTTCTTGAAGAAGCAAGAATGCCTGGACCTGCAACTGTAAAACCATAATTTAGTCTCCTGCGAGTTGATTTTGGACCACGAACGTTTCTCGACGCCGCGGCGTTACTAATTCAATACGAAATTCACCGTAATCTCTGTGATGACATCCACCGGTTCCCCGTTCAACTGATAGGGTTGATACTCCCATTCGGAAACCGTCCTCAGCACATCCGGAGTCGCCAGCATGGCCGGACCGGAGACGTACTTCAAGTCCCGGATCTTGCCATCTTTCCCGATCACCGCCGTATAGCGAACCGAACCCTGCACACGAGCGAGTTTAGCCACCCTCGGATATTCGGGCGACGGGGCTTTTATTCTACGCCCTTCGAAAACCTTGCCACCGACGGTCACAGGCTTCGATTCCTTGGGCGGCGGAGGCGGGGGAGGAGGAGGCGGCGGCGGAGCCAGCCCGGCCAGTCCAATGGAGCTTCCTCCCGGAACACCGCCGGGGACGCCCACCACAACCGCTACGTTGGCCACCGAAGGCGGAAGCTCCGCCTCGACGATGGTTGCCACGGTTTTGGGAATTTCTTTGGGAGCCATCAGCTTGCCGGCGTCAAACTGGCGCGGCGGAACTTTGATGACTTTGACCGGGGTGGGAGGAGGAGGGGGAGGAGGAGGGGGTGGCGGCGCCGGCGCTTGCAGCAAACTCACCAGCTGCGCCTTCGGCAGCACATCGGTGAAGATCAGAGGAAGGATTACCAAGACTCCGATCACCGCGATCTGTACAGCGAAGGACAACGTCACGGTCCAGCTCTTATTAGTTTTCCCAACTCCGTCTACGAAGGTCTGATCAAACATCTCCAAGTTCTCCTATTTCCTAAACCTGCACTACCCTCGCATGGCCTTCCGCTGACCAGCCGTTTCCCGAGGCGCCGGTGTGGCTGCAACAGGTTTCCCGGTCCCGCGGAAGTTCTGCCAGAATACCAAAATTGGACTGGCGATAAAAATCGAAGAATACGTCCCCACGATGATACCCGCCACCAGGGCGAATGAAAACCCGTTCAGCACATCTCCCCCGAACAGCCACAGCGCCAAAGCCGTCAGCAGCGTAAGGCCGCTGGTCAGCACCGTCCGGCTCAAAGTCTGATTGATACTGAGGTTGATTATGTTGGTCAGCGACTCACGCCGCACGGTCTTCAGATTCTCCCGAATACGGTCGAAAACCACGATGGTATCGTTCATCGAATAACCGACCAGGGTCAGCAGCGCGGCCACCACGGTCAGCGAAATCGGCTTATTGAAAAGTGAGAACAGGCCGATGGTGATGAGCGTGTCGTGGAAAACCGCGACTACCGCGGCCACACCGTAAATCCACTCGAAACGGAAGGCGATGTACACCAGCATTCCGCCCAGCGCGTACAGCGTGGCCAGCACTGCCTGACGACGCAACTCGGAGCCGATCTTGGGTCCCACCACATCGGTCGACAAAATCGTAAATGGACCCAGGGTCGCGTTCGCTTTTAAAACTTCAATCACTTTGGGCGTCACGCCCTTCACGCCGGAAAGCTGGTCTACGGAGCGCAGAATACCGCCATTATCCGCCCGATAGACGTTGATCGCCGAACAGAGATCCTGCAAATCCTGCTCGGAGAGCGCCACCCCGGCCTGCTGCAGCGGTCCGCGCAGCCGGTCGGCCAGCTCGGTTGAGGAGGAGTTGTTCAAGTCGATCAGTCCGCTGGAAGAACCGCCGAACATCCCCCGCAAGGTATCGTCAATCAACTGGCGGTTGGCGTTCAATTCCTTCTCGTCCTTAATCTCGGTGCCGATCATAACTTCCGGCCTTCCGCTGACCTGCTGGACGGTGATCTCGCCGGGCAGCTTGCTTTCGAGGGCCGAGCGAATCTGCTGTACAGGCGGCTCCTGGGCGAAGCGCAGCGACATTTGCGCGCCCCCCTTGAAGTCGATGCCGTAACGCATACCCTGGGTAGCGATGCTGATCCATCCCGCCGCTGTCAACACGAGCGATAAGCCGATGAAAGGCCACTTCTTACCGAGAAAATCGAAGTTGGTGTTCTTAAATAATTCCATTGAGCCCGCTACTGCCGGCTTAGAGTATCAGACACCGGCTTGCATACAAAAGTTCCCGCCGATCCCAAACTCAAACATCCGGAACCTGCAAAACGATTCAGGCTACCACAAACCCGAACCCGCGAACGAATCAAGCAACTCATTTAAATACTGAGCGTTACTGCGCGCCTCTGCCCTCCAAGCTCCCAATTGAAGATGGTGCGGGAAACAAACACCGCCGTGAACACATTGGCGCCCAAGCCGATGACCAGAGTCACCGCAAACCCCTTGACTGGACCGGTTCCGAAGAGAAACAGGAAACAGCAGGAAACGATGGTAGTTACGTGGGTGTCGATAATCGTCAGAAACGCTTTGCCGAATCCCGCTTCCACCGCCGCCACCACCGCCTTGCCGGCTCGCAATTCCTCTCGGATGCGCTCAAAAATCAGCACATTCGAATCCACCGCCATACCGATGGTCAGGATGATCCCGGCGATCCCTGGCAGCGTCAGGACTGCGTTGAAATAGCTCAACGCGGCGATCAAAATCAGCGCGTTCAGAATTAATGCGAGGGTGGCGTTTATGCCGCTCCGCCTATAGTAAATCAGCATGATGGCGACTACAGCAATCACGCCGGCAATGCCGCTGGCCAAGCCGTCCCGGATCGAATCGGCCCCCAGCGACGGCCCCACGGACCGTTCTTCCAGATATTCCAGGCTGGCGGGAAGGGATCCGGCGCGCAGATTTAACGCCAGGTCGGCCGCCTCATCATGGCCGCCAAGGTTGGTGATCACGCCGTTGTCGCTGATTTTGGCCTGGATGGTCGGCGCGCTCAGAACTTTCTTATCGAGCACGATCGCCAGCCGGTCGTTAATGTGAGCCCCGGTGAATTTCGCGAAGCGCGAAGCGGCATCTTGGGTCAGCACGAAGCTGGTCTCCCAGCCTCCGTTCTGACCGTTCTGGACAGGCTTGGCGTCGCGCAAATCCTGTCCCCTGACGACCGGCGTGCGCGCCAGGATGTAATACTCGACAGCCGCGCCGCCGCGGGCCGCGGACGAAACGATCTGCGAGCTCAGCGGCAAAATGCCGTTCTTGCTCTGCATGGCTTCTTCCCGCGAAGCGAAGGGGCCGCCCTGGACTTCATACAGTTCCAGCACCGCCGCCGTCTTGAGGTTCTGCTTGATTCGCGCCGGATCGTCCACACCCGGCAGTGTCACCAGAATCTGCGATTCCCCACGTTGTTGCACGGTCGACTCGGCCAGTCCGTAACTGTTGATTTTCTTTTCGATGACGTTCATGCACTGCGTCAGCGTATCCGCCCGGATGCGGAGGGCCTCGCTGGGCTTGAGGGTCAGACGGTAATCGGTTTCGTTCACGCCGGTCATGATCCAGACGGAGCCGAAGTTGTCGTTCACGATCATCCGGAAGTCGCCCGCCTTGGTGGCGGGCACGCCGGTAATGTTGATCTGGATGTTGTTGGCGGTCTCAAAGGTGGGGTCGTTGCGGTTGATGTCCGCGAACGGGACAGAGGCCTTGGCAAGTTCGTCGCGCAGGCGCTGGATAACCGTGTCGGCTTCGCCCTTGAAGGCGTCCTGCATCTGGATCTGCATCACCAGGCTGCTGCCGCCGCGCAGATCCGTGCCCAGCCGGATGTTGTTCTTCCAGTTGTCCACCAGCGCCGCTTTCGAGGTAGGAAGTCCGATGATGCCGTAGACACATACCAGCACTACGGCCAAGATGATCAGAAGCCGGATTCTAGTGTTGCTGCTCATAGTGGTTACTTCTTTTCTGCCTCACTTCTTCTCAAGGGCTTTCTCCGGGTTCACCAGACTGGCCACGGCGCCTCGTGTGATTTGCAGCTTGATATTATCGGGCTTCACCCGCACGATCAAGGTGTCCTTATCCACGCTCACCACGGTACCGACGATCCCGCCGGTGGTCACCACTTCGTTTCCCGACTGTAATCCGGCCAGCATCGACGCCTGCTGCTTCTTCTGGCGCTGCATCGGCATGAAAACCAGAAAGTAAAAAATCGCGACGATGAAGATCAGGGGCAGGAAGCCGATAATCGGGTTAGACGCGGCGGGCGCGCTCTGCTGCTGGAGCCAAAAGGCGAGGTCTTGCATCGGGAGATTTATACGGCTTCCTAGATTACCGCCAACTTAACATGGTGCCGCGCTGTGCGCGCAGGTACGTGGGGAACTCCCCAACCAGTATAGCCTCCCTCATCTGCCTCATCATGTCAAGGTACCGGCGCAGGTTATGCAGGGTCGCGAGCGTGGAGAACGTCATCTCTCCCGCCAGGAATAAATGGCGAAGATACGCCCGCGAAAAATTGCGGCAAGTGTAACAGGAACAGGATTCATCCACTGGGCCGGGGTCTTCTTTATACTGGGCCTGCTTGATGACCACACGCCCCTCGGACGTGAACAAGTACCCGTTACGGGCGTTCCGGGACGGCAGTACGCAATCCATCATGTCCACGCCGCGCGCGACGTATTCCGGCAGCTCGTCCGGCATTCCCACGCCCATGACATAGCGCGGACGATCCTGCGGCAGCAGGGGCGTCGTGATCTCGGCCATTTCCAGGCTCAGGGCGCGCGGCTCGCCCACCGACAGGCCGCCGATCGCGTAGCCTTCCGCGTCCAACGACAACAGCTGTTCGGCGCAGTGACGACGCAGATCAGCGTACATCGAGCCCTGGACGATGGGGAACAGCGCGTGCTCTCCGTCGCCCTTTTCAAAAGAGACCCGGCGGTAGTGGTCGTAGCCCGAGCGGGCCCAGCGCAGCGTACGTTCGGTAGAAACCCGCGCGGCTTCGTGGCTGGCCGGGTAGGCCAGGCACTCATCGAGCACCATCATGATGTCGCTGCCCAGGGCTCGCTGGACGTCGATGGTCGATTCAGGGGTGAAAAAGTGTTGATCGCCATTCAGGTGCGACCGGAACAGCACGCCTTCTTCGGTGACCTTGCGCAACGTGTCTAAACTGAAAACCTGGAAGCCGCCGGAGTCCGTGAGGATCGCCCGAGGCCAGTTCATGAACTTATGCAAGCCGCCGAGTTTGTGAATCGTCTCGTGCCCGGGGCGGAGAAACAGGTGATATGTGTTGCTCAGGATGATCTTGGCGTCCAAATCATTCAGCAGATCGCGCGGGAGGATACCCTTGACGGTCCCCTGAGTGCCGACCGGCATGAACACCGGCGTCTCGACATCGCCGTGCGCGGTGTGGAGGATGCCGGCGCGCGCCCCTGTTTCGGGGCAGGTCGCCTGTAGCTCGAATCGGAACACCTTTAAATTGTAGTAGGGCGGGGATGGTGAGCTACTTAGAATTAAACCACGTTAGAAAAATCTCCAAAGCTTCGGATAGATTCTTCGGGCCACATGCTATATGGAAGGTCCTGTCTTCGGTCCAGTACTGAATCCAGTCGTCCTCGTTGTCCCGCTGAATCTGCTGACGATCCAATGCTTCACGATCTTTTGGCGTGTCATGCAACGCTATCTTTACGCGCCAACCTGGGTTGTCGAGCGTTGTGATGTGAATTCCAGAGCCGTGCTCCCACTCCCCGTTGCAACGTGCTGCGTACCATTCCTCAAGAAGCGATAGTTTCATTCCGCTCTTTCTGCACCTGTTCCTCGGTTCCGTGGCCACTAAGTCCCAAACTTCCCACAGCCGATCGGTAGCCTACTGCCAGGGTGGGTCATTAAGATCCGTCAAAACAAGGCCTTGCTAGGATAGTAGGACATCTCTCATGTCCTTGCGGTTCTATAACACCCTGACTCAGCAGTTGGAGGAGTTCAAGCCCCTTCACGACAACGTCGTGCGGATGTACACCTGCGGGCCGACGGTTTATAACTACGCCCATATCGGCAATTTTCGCTCCTTCGTATTTCCGGACATCCTGCGGCGCTGGCTGCGCATACGCGGCTTCACCCTCGATCACGTGATGAACATCACGGACATCGAGGACAAAATCATCCGCGACTCCAAAGCCGCGGGAAAGTCCATCGATGAATTCACGGCCGTCTATACCAAAGCATTCCTCGAAGACACGGCGACGCTGCGGCTGGAACGCCCCGAGCGAATCGCTCCGGCTACCCAACACATCCCCGAAATGGTGCAAGCGGTCCAGCAGCTAAGCGAGCGTGGGCATACCTATGTCAGCGACGGCTCAGTGTATTACCGCATCTCTACATTTCCCGAATACGGCAAGCTCTCGCACAACGACTTCAGCGAAATCCGGGCCGGGGCTCGTGTCGATGTGGATGAATACGACAAAGACGACGCCCGCGACTTCGTTCTGTGGAAAGCCGCGAAGGAAGGCGAACCTGCCTGGGACACCCCCATTGGGAATGGCCGGCCCGGCTGGCATATCGAATGTTCCGCTATGGCCATGAAATATCTGGGGAACACGCTGGATATCCACACCGGAGGCGTGGATCTCACTTTCCCGCATCACGAAAACGAAATAGCCCAGGCCGAAGGGATTACGGGGAAGCAGTTCGTCCGTTTCTGGCTGCACGCCGAGCACTTGAGCGTGGATTCGCAGAAGATGTCCAAGTCGCTCGGCAACATCTATACTCTGCGGGATCTGAAGGAACGCGGTTACTCACCGGAGGCTTTGCGCTACCTGCTGGCCTCGGTGCCGTATCGCAAGAAGCTCAATTTCACCTTCGATGGGCTGAAGGCCGCCGCAACATCGATCGACCGGCTGCGGAATTACAAGCTACGCCTGGAGACGGACAAATTCCCACTTGGGACAAACCCGGCTCTTACCGAGCGCACCAGTGCGTCCTCGGCAGCATTCGATGCAGCGCTCGACGACGATCTCAATACCGCCGAGGCCCTTGGCACAGTCTTTGAATATGTTCGCGATACTAACACCGCCATGGACGCGGGAGAATTTCGCGCGGAAAATGTTCCCGATGCGCTCGAATTCCTGGCGCGGTTCGACTCGGTCTTTGATGTGCTTAGGCCGACCCCTCGAACGGACGGACTGACGGATACGGAAGTGGACGCGCTCATCGCCGAACGCGCAGCCGCCAAGAAATCGAAGAATTTCGGGCGTTCCGACGAGATTCGCTCGCAGTTGGCTGCCCAGGGCGTGATTCTCGAGGACACCAAGGAAGGAGTACGCTGGAAACGGTCATGAAAATCGAAAGTAAGACCGTTCACTGGGGTGACCGCCAGAAGGCCGGCAACTTCACGCCTGTCACCACGCCGATCTACACGGCTGCAAGCTATGTTTACGAGTCGATGGATCAGCTCGAACGCGTGTTCGCGCTGGAGGAATCCGGCCCGTCGTACGCGCGTTATGATAACCCCACGCGTTCGGCGCTGGAGGAATTAGTCCGGGAGCTCGAAAGCGGCGGGGGCGCGATCGCCTGCGCTTCCGGAATGGCCGGCCTCCACATGGCTCTGCTTGCCGCTCTGCTGGACCGGCCCAAACGCGTGGTCGCCGCCAACATGATGTACGGCGCCACCACTTCCATGCTGATGAACATATTCGGCTCGATGGGAGTGGAGACCGCGCAGGTCGACCCATGTGATCTGCCTGCCTTCGAAGCCACGCTGAGCGATGACAAGACCGGTGCGGTGGTCGTGGAAACCATCGCGAATCCTCTACTGCGCGTGCCTCCGCTGGACAAGATCGCCGCTCTGTGCCGCGCCGCCGATGTTCCGCTGATCGTCGACAACACCTTCGCTACTCCGCTGCTGGTGCGCCCCCTGGAACTCGGCGCGAATATCGTTTGTCACAGCGCCAGCAAGTATCTGGCGGGCCACGGGGATGTTTTGGGCGGCGTGATTGTGGCCGATAAGGCGAACTTCGACTCGCTACGGACGCTTTCCCGCACCATCGGTCCCGTGATGGGTCCGTTCGAGAGTTATCTGACCATGCGCGGGATTAAGACACTGGCGCTACGGGTGGAGCGGCAGTGCGCCAATGCCTGCAAGGTCGCTTCCTGGCTGGCCACTCATCCGCGCGTGGAACGAACATTTTTTCCAGGAGATCCGAAGCATCCCGATGCCGAGTCGATCGCCCGCCTGTTCCCGCCCAACCGTTTCGGCGGCCTGGTGTCGTTCGAGCTGAAGGGCGCTGGACGCGCGGAAGTCTTCCGCTTCATGGAGAAGCTGAAGATGGTAGTCCGCGCCACCTCGCTCGGCGACGTGCACACGCTGATCGTTTATCCGGTCATGGGATCGCATCGCGATCTTTCGCCCAAGCATCGCGAGCGGCTGGGTATTCGCGATAATCTGCTACGGCTATCGGTGGGCATTGAGGCGGTGGAGGACATCATCGCGGATTTGGATCAAGCACTCGCTTAAGATTCTGGTATACTGTGGTTTCTATGTTTGCTGCCCGTCATCATCGGCACCACCACCGCCATCACGGTGGCGGACATTTTGGTGTACGACGGGCTCACGCATAAACTAAGTCAACTGAAGTGAGATCAACTGAGCCCGCCGGAAACGGTGGGCTTTTTTGTTATAGGAAACAACTATGGAACTGGATTTCAGCAAGCTGGACGGCCTGGTGGCCGCGGTCGTTCAAGATTGGAAAAGCGGACGCGTACTGATGGTCGGCTTCATGAACGAGGAAAGCTTCCGCAAGACTGTCGAGACCGGCAACGCAGTGTTCTACAGCCGCTCCCGCAACAAACTGTGGCTCAAGGGCGAGACGTCCGGCCACAAGCTGGTGGTCAAGGAAATCTCGACAGACTGCGATCGCGACGCGGTTCTATTGAAAGTCGAGGCGCTCGGCCCCGGCGTCTGCCATGAAGGTTATGAGAGCTGCTTCTTCCGCCAGCTGGATGGCAACGAATGGAAGATCACCGAGAAACGCGCGTACGATCCGAACGCCGTTTACGGAAACTAAATGAAACTCAAACTCGGTATTCCTAAAGGCAGCCTCGAAAACGCCACCGTGGATCTCTTCCGGCGGGCCGGATTCCAAATCACCGTGAGCAGCCGCTCCTATTTCCCAGCCATCGACGATCCCGAGATCGAGTGCATGCTGATTCGCGCTCAGGAAATGGCCCGCTACGTCGAAGACGGCGTGCTCGACGCCGGTCTCACCGGCCGCGACTGGGTCCAGGAAAATGACGCGCAGGTCCAGACCGTCGCCGATCTGATCTACGCCAAACAGAGCTTCGGCAAAGTACGCTGGGTGCTGGCAGTGCCGGAATCTTCGCCCGTGCAGTCGGTCCAAGATCTGGAAGGTAAAGTGATTGCCACCGAACTGGTGGCGGCCACCAAGCGGTATCTCAAATCCCACGGCGTCACTGCCAAGGTCGAGTTCAGTTGGGGCGCTACCGAAGTCAAACCGCCCGAGCTTGCCGATGCGATCGTAGAAGTGACGGAAACGGGCTCTTCCCTGCGCGCCAACAAGCTGCGGATCGTCGAGACCGTAATGGAATCGAACACCCAGCTCATCGCCAACGTCAACTCCTGGAAGGATGCCTGGAAGCGCCGCAAGCTGGAAGACATGCGGATGCTCTTGGATGGCGCCATCAACGCGCTTGGCAAGGTCGGGCTGATGCTGAACGTGGAAAAGAAAAACCTGGAGAGCGTGTTGGGCGTTCTGCCGGCGCTGAAGAAGCCCACCATTTCGCCCTTAAGTGATGGCGACTGGCTGGCGCTCAATACCATCCTGGACGAGGCCACGGTGCGCTCGATTATTCCGCGCCTGAAAGAAGCCGGCGCGCAGGGCATCGTCGAGTATCCTCTGAACAAGATCGTAATGTAGCGGACCCATAAAGCGATCTCAATATGATCCGGATCATCCATTATCGGGAAGCGCAGTCACTAGTTGCCAGAAAAACACAGCGGCTGGAAGACGCCGAACGGGTTGTCGCGCCCATCCTCGAAGACGTGCGCCGCGAAGGCGACGCCGCGCTGCTGGCATACGCCCGCAAATTCGATGGCTTTGAAGGCGCCAGCGTGCGCATCCCGGTACACGGAACGCTCGAGCCGGAATTCGGGCGAGCCGTGCGGATCGCCGACGCGAACATCCGCGAGTACGCGCGCCTGCAGCTTCCGGTGGAGAAGATGGTGGAATATCCGGACGGCCGCAAGCTGGGCCAGATCGTGCGGCCGCTCGATTCGATGGGCGCGTACACGCCCGCGGGACGCTATCCGCTGCCCTCGACGCTGCTGATGAACCTCATCCCGGCGCAGGTGGCCGGCGTCCAAACCACCTGCGTCGCCTGCCCGCACCCCAGCGCCGAGATCCTGGGGATCGCAGCATGGCTCGGCGTGACGCATTTTTTCCAGATGGGCGGAGCGCAGGCCATCGCCGCACTGGCTTTCGGCACGGAAACGGTTCCTCGCGTCGACCGCATCGTCGGTCCGGGAAATATTTACGTCGCGGCCGCAAAAAAACTGATCGCAGGAGAGACCGGCATCGACTTTGTGGCCGGGCCAACTGAGATCGTGATCATCGCCGCGGAAGGCAATCCGGAGTGGCTCGCCTCCGACATGCTGGCGCAGGCCGAGCACGATGTGGACGCTTCCGCGATTCTGTTCACGACCTCGCGTGATCTGGCGAACGCCGTTGCCGAAGCGATGGAGCGGCAACTTCACTCTCTGCCCACTGCCGCGGTAGCACGCCAGTCCATTGCTACGAACGGCGCGATTGTGATCGTCGATTCATTGGAGCAGGCAGTTGAGTTTTCGAACTCGCTCGCGCCGGAGCATCTCGCGCTGCACGATCCGGCACTACTGGGGTCGATCCAGAGCGCGGGTTCCGTGTTTCTAGGCCCATCCAGCCCCGAGGCTGCGGGAGATTACGCGTCCGGACCCAATCACGTCCTTCCGACTTCGGGCCAAGCCCGTTTGAGAGGTGGCCTGTCGGCGGCGGATTTCGTCAAGGTGATCTCCGTGCAGGAGCTGAGTCCGGCAGCACTGAAATCATTGGCTCCGGCAGTCACGACTCTGGCTCGCGCCGAAGGTTTGGAAGCACACGCACGATCCATCGAGGTCCGGCATGGCTGACGCTCTCACGCCGCGCGAGGCAATTCGCGTCATGGCGCCCTATTCCCCGCCCTCCAGCGGACGAGCCGGAAAGCTGCGTCTCGACTTTAACGAAAACACTGTCGGCTGCTCGCCGAAAGTGATCGAGTGCGTGCAGAGGTACCTTACCGCCGACCACCTGACCATCTATCCCGAATATCAGGATGCCCGGCGCGACCTAGGCGCGTTCTTCGGCGTAACACCCGACGAGTTTACGATCACCAACGGCACCGACGAGGCGATTCAGCTCCTGATTAACACCTTCGTCGACGATGGCGATGACGTCCTGCTGCTCAAGCCGTCTTACGCGATGTACCGGTTCTATGCGGAAGTGGCCGGTGCCGCCGTCCGCGAAGTCGAATACGCGAGCGACCTAAGTTTCCCGGTGGCGGATTTTCTTGACGAGCTACGCCCTGAAACCCGCGCGATCCTCATCGCCAATCCCAACAATCCAACCGGTTCAGCCATCGGGCTCGATCAGATCGAACTCATTCTTGAAACCGCGCCTGACGCAGCCGTATTGATCGACGAGGCGTATTTCGAATTCTACGGCGTCACGGCGCTGCGCTGGATCAACCAATACAAGAACCTGTTTGTCAGCCGGACGTTTTCGAAAACCTACGGAATGGCCGCGATGCGCTGCGGCTGCCTGTTCAGCTGCGCGGAGAACATCGCGTGGGTTCGGAAAGCGCAATCGCCCTACAGCGTAAATATGCTCGCGGTGATCGCGGCACGCGCGGCGGTTTTGGATCGTGAATATATCGCGAAGTATGTAGGCGAAGCGCTGGCCGCGCGCGAGATGGCCTACGTTGGGTTCGAGCGCCTGGGGATCAAGTACTTCCCGAGCCAGGCGAACTTCGTGTTATTCCAAGTCGGAGACCGGGCAATCCCCATTCGCGACGCACTCCGCGAACGCGGCGTGCTGGTGCGCGACCGCAGTTACGAGATCCCCGGATGCGTGCGAGTCACCATCGGCACTCGCACCCAGGTCGAGCGATTTTTGACTGAACTGGAGAGTTTGTGGAAGGGCTAATTGTCTTCGATATGGACGGCGTGCTGGCGGAGGTGACCGAATCCTACCGCGAGGCGATTGTCCAAACTGTCGAACACTTCACCGGTCAGCATATCGCCCGCGATCTGATCCAGGACTATAAGAATCAGGGCGGCTGGAACAATGACTGGGCGCTTTCGCAGAAGATCGCCGCGGATCTAGGCGTGGAAATTCCCTATAACGTGGTCGTCGATTACTTCAACGAGATCTTCATCGGCAGAAATGGAGATGGTTTGATCCAGCGGGAGCAGTGGTTTCCTCAACCTGGATTGCTCGAACGTCTGCGCCAGCGATTCGCTCTGGCGATTTTCACCGGCCGCCTGCAATACGAAGCGGAAATCACGCTCAAGCGTTTCGCACCGGATTGCCCGTTCGACCCGCTACTGTGCGCGGAGCATGTCACCAAGTCCAAGCCCGCGCCCGACGGCCTGCTGGCTATTCAGCGGCTGAACCCGGGTCGAAAGCTCTGGTACGTCGGCGATACCGTTGACGACGCGCGCTCTGCTCGCGCGGCTGGCGTCCCATTTATCGGGATCGCGGCACAAAATCATCCGCGGCGCGATGAGATCCTCCGTCTGTTTCGAGAAGAGCAAGCTGTGGCAGTCCTCGAAAACGTAAACGAGATCGAAGGTGCGTTATGAGACGAGCCTCCATACAGCGCGATACCAAAGAAACACAGATCCGCGGCAGCCTCACCATTGAAGGCCGGGGAACCTATGATATTTCGACTGGGATTCGGTTTTTCGACCATATGCTGGAGCTCTTCACCAAGCATGGCGGCTATGACCTGAAGTTAGTCGCCAAAGGCGACTTAGACGTGGACCAGCATCACACCGTAGAGGATGTGGGAATCGTGCTGGGGCAGTTGTTCGCCAAGGCGCTCGGCGACCGCCGCGGAATCAATCGCGCCGGTTATTTCGTGCTGCCCATGGACGAAACTCTAGCCGTGGTCGCTGTCGATCTCGGCGGACGCCCCGCGCTCGTTTATAAAGACCTGGTGAAAACGCGGCTGGTCGGCGATCTGCAATCCGAGCTGGTCGAAGACTTCTTCGGAGGCTTCGTCAACCACGCCGGTGCGAATCTGCACGCCAAGGTACTTTACGGCCGGTCGAATCATCACAAGATCGAGGCGATCTTCAAATGCTTCGCGCGGGCTATGCGCTACGCGTGCTCGAAAGACGTGCGCTTGAAAAAACAATTGCCGTCAACAAAGGGGCTGTTGTGATTTCAGTTTTTGACTATGGCGCGGGCAACCTGCGTTCCGTCCAGAACACCCTCGGCGCTATCGGAGCTAAGTATGAGCTGATTCGCGACGCTGCCGGCATTCGGAGCGCCGAGAAACTGATTCTCCCCGGCGTCGGCCACTTCGGCCAGATGATGCGCGCGCTCGACGATCTCCAGGTTCGCGATGCGCTGATCGAACGCATTCGCGCGGGCGTTCCTTTTCTCGGAATCTGCCTGGGATTGCAAGCGCTGTTCACTTCGAGCGAAGAAGCCCCTGCGGAACGCGGCCTCGGGATCTATCCCGGCGAGGTCAAGCGCTTTCGTGGAGACCTCCGTATCCCGCACATGGGCTGGAACCAAGTGCAACCCTGCCGAGCGAACACCTTGCTCGCGTCCGCGGAGTACTTATATTTCGCGCACAGTTATTACTGTCCTGTGATTCCGGAAACCGCTGCCGTGTGCGATTACATCGTGCCCTACACCGCCATCCTCGAGCAAGCCAGCGTCCGGGGCGTACAGTTTCACCCCGAAAAGTCGGGACCCGCCGGGCTCCAGATCGTTCGAAACTTCGTAGGGAGCGAGGTATGAGCGCACAGCGCGGGATGCGCGCCAATCTTTCTCTCAGCGCTCGCATTCCGCTGCGTTGTGCGCGATTCAAAAATGCTAGCTAAGCGAATCATCCCGTGTCTCGACGTAACCGCCGGGCGCGTGGTCAAAGGCGTGAACTTCGTCAACCTGCGCGACGCGGGAGATCCCGTGGAACTCGCGGCGCGTTACAACGAGCAGGGTGCGGACGAGTTAGTATTCCTCGACATCACGGCTTCGAGTGACAATCGCGACACCATGGTCGACGTGGTCGCCCGCACCGCCCGTGAAGTCTTCATCCCGTTGACCGTGGGCGGCGGGATCCGCAGCGTCGACGACGCGCGCAGCATTCTGCACGCGGGCGCGGACAAGGTCAGCGTTAACACCGCGGCGGTACGCCGGCCCGACCTCATTACTGAACTGAGCGAAGAGTTCGGCGCCCAAGCCGTGGTCCTCGCGATCGACGCTAGGCGCCGACCCGTCCCGGAGGGCCAGTACTCAGCTTGGAACGTCTATACCCGCGGTGGTCGCCACGACGAAGGCCTCGACGTTGTTAGGTGGGCTGAACTTGGAGAAGAACTCGGTGCTGGAGAGATCTTACTCACTTCAATGGATACCGACGGGGTCCAGGGCGGATTCGACTGCGCCCTAACGGCCGTCGTTCGAAACGCCACACACATCCCGGTGATCGCTTCCGGCGGCGCAGGGAAACCCGAGGATTTTCTTAAGGTGCTTGAATTCGCTGACGCCGCTCTCGCCGCGTCCATTTTCCACTACGGCACCTACACTGTCGGCGACCTCAAACAATTCCTCTCCCGACAGGGCGTACCAATCAGACAATGATCATTCCCTGCATCGATCTCATGGACGGCAAGGTCGTCCAGCTCGTCCAGGGCCGCGACAAGGCGCTCGAAGGTGACGCGCCCCTTGAGATGCTGCGCAAGTTCGCGGCGTTCCCCGAAATCCAGGTGATCGACCTGGACGCGGCAATGGGCAAGGGCGAGAATTCGTCGCTGGTGGAACTCGTCGCGGGGAAAGCCCGCTGCCGCGTCGGCGGCGGCGTCCGCACCCCCGATCGCGCGCGACGCCTCGTCGGACAAGGTGCGCACCGAGTGATCGTCGGCACGGCGGCATTCACTCCGGTCCTCGAAGAAATCGCCGCAGCGGTCGGACCCGAACGCCTCATCGTCGCGCTCGATTCGAAAAACGGCAAGATCGTCGTCAAAGGCTGGCAGGAAGCCACGAACTTCACCGCCGAGGAAGTCATCGGCCGGCTGGAACCCTATTGCAGTGGATTCCTGTGCACCTACGTCGATAAAGAGGGCATGATGCAGGGCACCGATCTCGAGTGGTTTCGCCGTCTCCGCGCTGCCACCAAGCACGAGATTACCGCCGCGGGTGGTATCACAACCATTGAAGATATCCGCGCGCTGGCCGAACTCAACATCCATGCGGCGCTCGGTATGGCGATCTATACCGGCCGTCTGGACTTAGATGAACTTGCTCGCCTGCGTCAATAGCTGGTGCGGCGTGTCGATCCAGTAATCCGGCTCCCACTTGGCCATCTCCTGGTGGTTGCCGTAGCCCCACCGGACGGCACAGGTCCGGACGCCAGCCCGACGGCCGGCTTCCATGTCCGCGGGCGAATCCCCTACCAATAGGCACTCCTCTGGAGCCGCGCCCAGAGCTCGCAACGACGCCAGAATCACATCCGGCTCGGGCTTGGCGGGGAATCCGTCGGTTCCCTGCACGTGATCGAAATGCTGGAGTATCCCAAACTGTTCCAGCACCTCGCGGGTAGTTTTCGAAGTCTTGATAGTGGCGGTCGATTTGCGGCCGCTCAGCGAATCGAGCATGTCTGTGACTCCAGGAAATACCCGTGTGGCGGCGTGCTTCCGATCCCAGTAGGTGATGCGGTAGCTCTGGATAAGCGTTTCCATCGCATCGCTCGGGAATCCCAGATCTTGGAACAGGCTGACCAGATGGCGGCCGATATAGCGCCGCAGGAACTCTTCGGAGACGTCCTCCCGGCCGTTGGCAGCCAGCACCTCTCGCTGCGCCGCGCAGATATCCGGCGCGGAGTCCATGAGAGTTCCGTCCACGTCGAACAGATAAACGGGGAACTGAGGAACAGGCTTCGGCCTGTCGTTACGCATTTACGCCGGCTGTGGACCGCCCTCGGGGAAGATCCCCGGTATCCTGCGTCCGGGCTCGGGCTTCAGGATCTGCTGCGAAGGTCCGTCATCCGGCGGAACCGATCGCGGCGCCTCGAAGGGCCGGAGCGTCTCTCCCGCGATCAACTGGTGCACTTCCGCGCCGTCCAGAACTTCGCGTTCGAGCAACGCCAGAGCGATCCGCTCCAGCGCGGCCGACTTCTCCTCGATAATGGCGCGGGCCCGATCGTAGCCTTCCTGCACCAGCTTCTTGACCTGCTCGTCGATGCGGATCGCGGTGGCCTCGCTGTAATCGCGATGCTGGGCGATCTCGCGGCCCAGGAAAATCTGCTCTTCGCGTTTGCCGAAGCTCATTGGACCGAGTTCGCTCATCCCCCATTCGCAGACCATCTTGCGGGCCATGTCGGTGGCCCGTTCAATGTCGTTGCCCGCGCCGGTGGTGATGTGGTGCATGAAGATCTCTTCGGCGATGCGGCCGCCCATAAGGATGGCGAGTTGCGCAGCCAGATACTCCTTGTGATAGGAGTGCTTGTCGTCCAGCGGCAGCTGCATGGTCAGGCCCAGCGCCATCCCGCGCGGGATGATCGTGACCTTGTGCAATGGATCGGCAAACGGCGTGAGAGCCGCCACCAGTGCGTGCCCGGCCTCATGGTAAGCCGTATTCTTCTTCTCTTCGTCGCTGATGATGAGGCTCTTGCGCTCCACGCCCATCATGACTTTATCCTTGGCCAGCTCAAAATCGAACTGCGTGACCACTTTGCGATTCTGGCGCGCGGCCACCAGCGCGGCTTCATTCACCAGATTGGCGAGATCCGCGCCGGCGAAACCCGGCGTCCCGCGTGCGACCACGGTGAGATCCACATCGTCGGCCAGCGGCACTTTCTTGGTGTGCACTTTCAGAATTTGCTCGCGGCCCTTGACGTCCGGACGACCCACCACCACCCGCCGGTCGAAACGGCCCGGCCGCAGTAGCGCGGGATCCAGCACATCGGGACGGTTAGTGGCCGCCACCAGGATCACGCCTTCGTTCGATTCAAATCCGTCCATCTCTACCAGGAGCTGGTTGAGAGTCTGTTCCCGCTCGTCGTGACCGCCGCCCAGGCCCGCGCCGCGATGCCGGCCCACTGCGTCGATTTCATCAATGAATATGATGCACGGCGCGTTCTTCTTGCCCTGCTCGAATAGATCGCGCACGCGGCTGGCGCCCACGCCCACGAACATCTCGACGAAATCCGAACCGGAGATCGAGAAGAACGGCACATTCGCCTCGCCCGCGATGGCGCGCGCCAGCAGAGTCTTGCCGGTTCCTGGCGCACCGATCAGCAGAACGCCTTTGGGGATCCGGCCGCCCAGTTTTTGAAATTTCTGGGGCTCGCGCAGGAACTCGATGATTTCCTGCAACTCTTCCTTGGCTTCTTCCACGCCCGCCACGTCCTTGAACGTGACCTTCTTTTGCTGCGACGAATGCAGCCGGGCGCGGCTCTTCCCGAAGCTCAGTGCTTTGTTGCCTCCACTTTGCATCTGACGCAGCATGAAAACCCAGAACCCGATCACCAGCGCGAACGGCAGGAACGTTCCCAGCAAGTTGACCCAGTTGCTTCCGTTATCCTGCGTTACGGTAACGGTGACTTGCTTGTCCAGCATCAGCTTCTGGAAATCGGTGAAAGCCGGTGGAACGGTGGAGTGAAACTCCTCGCCGTTTTTGTACTTCCCCTGGACGTCGCCCGTGGTGGCGTTGAATGTGGCTTTTTCCACCTTCCCGTCCTGCACGTCGCGATAAAGGTCTGAGAACTGAGGCGTCTTGCCCGCGTTGGCCGGATGGCGGAAGACCGCCCATACCAGTACCACCAGGCACAGGACGATCAGCCACAGTACTGCGTTTCTGACATTAGAATTCATGTGTATCTCGATTTCCTTCGATCCGGCCCCTCAAGATTAAAGACGTTGGGTCTGCGCCAAAAGATTCATCCTTCGGCCGAAACTTTCCCCTGCACCTCTGTGACACGCAACCGGAAATGCGCTTCGTTGGCCGCTTTCCCGTACTCCGCTGCCGGCCCGAAGTCTCGCGCCCACAGGATCTTATCCCCACAACACAGAATCGGCCAGAATGGACGTCGCCAAGAGGGTATACGCTGCCGCTGGAATAATTCTTTGAGCTTCCGATCATTGGCGTGCCCAACCGGACGATAACGATCTCCCGGCCTCCAGCCGCGGAGTACTAACTCCTCCGGAACGCTCCGGAAATACAGATCCGACTTCAGCGTAGCACAGGCGTTCCATCCCTGCGTCCGGCGGGTAACGTCCAAACAAATCATGGAATTGCCGTCGGGAGCCAGGCGACGGCCGGGAACCGTCACCGCACCCTCCGCAGGACCCCGATCGGCCAGTTCTGGTACCTCCAGCCGAAGCCAGTCGAAAGACCGAATCGCGTGGATCCCCGGAAGCTCTGCCCTGCCCCCAGCTATGGGCAGGTCCAAAACGTTTTCAATATGGCTGAATTGGACTCCATGCAGGCTCCCCTTAACCCGCCGAATCGCATGCCGGATCAGTCGGCGCGCTATCGCATGGGGCAGCCTGGCAAGGTCGCTTGCCTGAACCTCGACGGCGCCCGGAGAGCGCAGGAACATCTCTCGGGCCAGACGAGCGATCTCCATCGCCCACCAGCGCTCTTCCTCATAGGCCAGGTCCGCCAGGTGGGCCAGCGCTTCGGTCAGGCGGGGATTCCACTCCTGCTTCAGGCGCGGCAGGAGCTCGTGGCGGATACGGTTGCGCGAGAACCTCTGGTCCCGATTGCTCGAATCTTCCCTCCACGGGATGCCTCGTTCGCGTAGGAACGTCTCCACCTCGCCGCGGGTGACGCCCAGAAGCGGCCGGACCAGGCCCTCGGCAGTCACGGGTAGAATCCCCGCGAGTCCGGCCAGCCCCGAGCCTCTCAGCATCCGGAACAGCACCGTCTCGGCCTGATCGTCGCGGGTGTGGCCCAGGGCGATCCGGTCGGCAAGACCGCGCCGGATCAAATCGCCGAAAAACTCGCGCCGGACGCGGCGCGCCGCCTGCTCCAGGTTTCCGGCGACGCAAGGACCCGCCGTAGAATGAAACCGCACACCGATGGCGCGCGCCATGTCCGCCACAAATCGCTCATCCGCCTCCGAGGCTTCGCCGCGAAGCTGGTGGTTGACGTGGGCCACTCCGGTAACCCGGATTTTCAATTCGCGCAGGATGTGGAGAAGGCAGACCGAGTCCGGCCCGCCAGACACCGCGACGACCACGCGCGCGTCCGGCGCCAGCATGTTGTAACGGGAAATCGTCCCGGCTACTCGCTCCAGCAAGCTATGGAATCCCGTTGTACTTATCGGGCTGGTGCGGACCGAATCCCAGCCCGCGCTCCAGATCCTTGTTGTTTTCGTTGCAGGCGTACTCCATGGGCTGCTTACCGGGAGCCATGTGGTTGTACACCCGGCTGAAGGTCCACGGCTTGGTGTAAAACTTGGGATCTTCCACCCATAAATCGAGTTTCAGATGGCCCCAGTCGGGCCGCGACCAGCGTTCGACAACGTGCATGGCGTCGCTGTGCGGATGCGCGTCGTCGTCCACCCAGCTCAGCTTGTCCTTGAAGCCGATCGAATCGATCACCAGCGTGTCGCCGTCCCAGCGGCCGACGCCGTGCCCGAAATAGGACGGCTCGATATCGTCTAGCGCCGGTTGCTTTCGCCCATCAATGGGAAGCGAGCGCCATGCGGTCATCAGCTCGTACAGAAACGCCAGACGGCTCGAAGTCTGCATGGTCTCAAATGGCACACCGCTGATACTGGCCCGCGGAATTCCCGCGAACAGACAGAGTCCTTCGGGATTGATGGACTGCGTCATGTTATAGCGATAGGCCGCTTCCCCGGCCGCGTTCAACGGAGCCCCGCCCACACTTTCGAACATGTTCCGTAACAACGGCCCCTGCCAGAATCCTGAAAGGTCCGGCTTGCCATCCGGCATCCGGGGCGTAGCCCTGGTTGAGGATTTAGGTTGCCCCGCAGCCAGCGCTGCCGCCAGAATTAACGCAGCAATACGTCCCATGCACCCATGCTATAACGGGAACTTGTCGTGAGCACCCCAGCCGATCCTTTGTCCGATCCATTTATCGTCAGCATCGACGTCGGCAGCTCTTCGGTGCGCGCTCTGCTTTTCGACGCTGGCGCGCGCCAGATGGAGGGCTACGGCGCTCAGCTTCCCTATCGCATCCACACAACTCCAGACGGCGGCGCGGAAATCGATCCCCAGGCTCTGGCGGACCTGACCATCGACTGCCTGGGCGAGCTGTATCGTCAGATTCACGAATCCGGCATCCGTGTCTCCGCCGTGGCGGGCAGCGCTTTCTGGCACAGCTTTTGCGGCGTGGACGCCACCGGCCACACCACATTCCCGATCCTGCATCTTCTCGATACGCGCAGCGGCGAGCAAGTGCCGCGGGTGCCCGACGCGCATGAACGAACGGGCTGCGTGCCTCATTCCAGCTACTGGCCCGCGAAGCTCCTGTGGCTGGCCGCGAATCGTCCACACGAATTTCGCGCCACGAAGCACTTCCTTAGCTTCCCGGAATTTCTATTCCTGAAACTGTTCGGCCGCGCGAGCGCCTCCACGTCGATGGTCTCCGGCAGCGGCCTGTGGGATCAGAACAAGTCGGACTACGACCCCGAGACCCTCGCGGCTCTGCCCATCCGCCGCGAACACCTTGCTGACCCCGCTACGCTCGACCGGAGTGAAGATCAGTTACTGCCCGAATACCGTTCCCTGTGGCCCAGGTTCGCGCAAGCCCGCTGGTTTTCGGCTTTGGGCGACGGAGCCTGCAACAACCTCGGCAGCGGATGCGTCTCGCCGGATCGCGCCGCGCTCATGGTGGGAACTACAGGAGCCATGCGCGTTGTTTCCGATACGCCGCTCGAGAAAGTATCTCCCGGCCTGTGGCGCTACCGTGTCGACAAGTCGCGCTTCGTCACCGGCGGCGCGCTCTCCAATGGCGGCGATGTCTATGCCTGGATGAAGCGCAACCTGGCGCTTCCCAAAGACGTCGAGGCTCGCCTAGAGGCCTCGGTTCCTGGAGCCCACGGCCTGACGATGCTGCCTTTTTTCTCGGGCGAGCGAACTCCCTACTGGCGGGCTGATTTACGCGCCGCCATCACTGGCATGACGGCGTCGACGGGCGCCATCGACATTCTTCACGCGGCCCTCGAGTCCATCGCGCTGCGCTTTCGAGAAATCTACTGCCTGCTGGCCGGGTCCTGGGGAGCCCCCGCAGAAGTCATCGCCTCCGGAGGGGCGCTGTTGCACTCACCAGTATGGACTCAGATGATGGCCGATGCCCTCGGTCGTCCCGTGACGATCTGCACCGAAACCGAGGCTTCCTGCCGCGGCGCGGCACTGTGGGCGCTGGAGCGCCTCGGCGTCATCGAAGGAATCGGCGCGCTGCCAGCTTCGACCGGCGCGGTGTTCACGCCGCGCCCCGAATATCAGGCCGCCTATCAGGATCTTCTTGCCCGACAAAACCAACTCTATGAACATCTCTTCGGATGATCGTGACCTGACGAATGTGCGTCTGCGGGCGGCACGCATCAAGCTGCTGCTCATGGATGTCGACGGCGTCCTTACCGACGGCCGCCTCATCAACGTTCCTGCGCCCGACGGCAGCATGTTCGAGACCAAGGCCTTCGATTCGCAGGACGGCATCGCCTTGCAGTGGCTTTCCTGGCACGGCATCGCCACGGGCGTTATCAGCGGACGCGAATCGCCGGCCACCGTCGAACGTGCCCGCCAGGTCAAGATGACCTATGTCTATCAGGGCCACATCGAAAAGACCCCGATCCTTCAGGAGATCCTGGCCAAGAGTGGTTTGACGCACGAAGAAACCGCCTACGCCGGCGACGATCTTACCGATGTCGTCGTCATGCGCCGCGTGGGCCTAGCTATCGCCACCGGGAATGCACGCGATGAAGTCAAACGCGCCGCCCACTACGTCACCGCGGCGCCCGGCGGACGAGGCGCGATTCGCGAGGTTGCCGAACTGCTGCTCCAGGCTCAGGGCCGCTGGTCGGATATCTTGAAGAAATACGAGGTGGACTAAGAGTGTCCCAGCGAATCGGGGTAGAAGTGGGCGCCGATCCCGGCCCGGGCGTGCTGCACC
>Ga0207695_10000771_pt1 | contig 60892 bp, 53 predicted proteins | sample KBSC54metaG_FD_184354 | JGI IMG/M metagenome (GOLD analysis project Ga0207695, IMG submission 184354) | Corn rhizosphere microbial communities from Kellogg Biological Station, Michigan, USA - KBS C5-4 metaG (SPAdes) (version 2) | ecosystem: Host-associated > Plants > Roots > Rhizosphere > Soil...
CTATCTCAGAGTCCGCATAAAACAGCGCACGATCCGGAGTCTTACGACGAATCAAGGCAAATGCCGTCCCATATCCAAAAGACGATCCCCCCAACCGAACTTGGAGCGCGGTTTTGAGATCGTCAGTGTAGCCGAGACCGGACCGAATCTGCGATGGTGTCGCGCATACCGCCTAACCCCTCGCCAAAAACCAAGAAACTTTTCCCGCCGCGAACCTGCGATGGTGCCGCGGCACGCCGCCAACCCCCCGCCAAAAAACGGAAAAAACATCCGGGATGCTTCGCATGCGACAACCCAACGCCCCGCACGCATACTAGGGACATGGCAATCAAAAGACTGGACCACCTCAGCGTCGTCGTCGACGACCTTCCCGCCGCCATCGCCTTCTTCACCGAACTCGGCATGACGGTCGATGGCGAAGCCGCGATTGAGGGCCCGTGGGTGGACCGCATCAACGGCATCGAAGGGATTCAGGTCGAAATCGTAATGATGGAGACCCCCGACGAGAACGGCCGGCTCGAGCTAACGAAGTTTAACAACCCGCAACTCGTCGCGCTCGAACCCGCCATCGCCCCGCCGAATGCGCTCGGCCTCCGCAGCGTCATGTTCACCATTGATAACATCGACGACACCGTCGCCCGCCTGCAAAAGATCGGCGGCGAACTCATCGGCGAAGTGGTCCAGTACGAGGACATCTACCGCCTCTGCTACATGCGGGGCCCCGCCGGCATCATCGTCTCCCTAGCCGAAGAACTCTTCTAACCCATCGGAGGAGGACGGCAAGCGGGCCATGTAGCCGAGACCGGAGCGAACCTGCGATGGTGTCGTGCGCGCCGCCAAACCCCCGTCGAAATCCGACCAACCATCACCAGTGGCTCCGGTCTCGCCTACGCCCGCCGGTGGCCGGAGACGTTAACTATCCGACCCGCCGCCACCCACCTGGAACGGCACAATCGCCCCCGGGTAGTAAATTGCCGGGTTCCCGTTAAAGCCCATCGTCGACTCCCCCCGCCAAGGCTTATGCAACATCTCGAAATCAAAAAACAGATTGTCCAAAGCCGACAACCGCCGAGAACCCGGCGTCGCCGAACCCATGATCTCGATGTTCCGAGTCAAAACGAACTCCGCCACCGGCTCCCCGCGAAGACGCTTACCCACACAGACCCCTGAGCCCGAAGGAATATAGAGCTGCGTCGCCCCGCTATCGTCGATGTAGTTGTCGTCCCACTCCACAATCTGCGGAAGCCCCGCACCCATGAGGTAAGTGTTTACGTCCGCCAACGTCATCGGCTGCGACCCATTCTTCGGGTCGTTCAACCAAAGCTTTAGCTTCGCACCCAAATCGTTAAGATTCGTGTTCGCGAGCATGTTGTTGACGTCCGTCGAGTTCAGATAGATGCGCGCATCTGACCCGAACGAGACCGACTGGCCGCGGTGCCGAAGCTTGAGCTGCCGAAGGTCGTAAAGCGGCGTCGACTGACTCAAATTGGACCAAGCGATGGTCGTCACGAACGGCGAGAAGCTCACCGAGTCCGAGGAAGTGACCGTCCCATTGGCATCGAGATTCGTGTACTTGCCTGTGGTGAGCATCGTCCAACCCACCTGTTTGACACGCTGAAGGGCGCGGGTAAGCAGTTGATCCTGGTCGTCCGCCTGCAAGCGCTGGATGTCCAGCGTCCCCGCGAATGTGCCGGGCGCCGCGGCCTCGTTGGCCATTTGTTCGGTGATAATCAGTTTGTTACCGTAGTAACCGGGCAGCGCCTCGTAGCGCTTATATCCCTTGCGCGCGACGACGGGATAGGGGTCTCCCGGTCGCCGGCTATCGGCAAGGCCGTGGGTATCGTCGGGGATATCCCACATCACCTTGCCCGCATTTACCGAGTTCATCGGCATGATCTCGAACAAGGGATCGTTAAGGGTAAGGACGTCGTACTTATTTGGCAGAATGACTTTCAGTTCTGCGGACGACGCGTAAACGAACGAACTAGCGACTTGCGGCACTTATAGTTTCTCCTTAATTCACGCTAAGCAGCCCGTTGGTCGGAGTGCCGAAGATCAGGCGGCCAAGCTTGGCGACCGCATTGGCGTCGAGTCCGGACAGAGCTTCTGCCCGCACAAATCCCTTGATGACCATGTTCGCCGTTTGCGACTGAATTGGCGTCTGAATACCCGAACCCTGACCCATCGTCAAATTTCCGAAGGTATCCGAATAGGTATCGGTTTCCAGAAGGCCAACCGGCGCGGAGGTACCGTCCGTAGCCACATACGCCGTATTCGCATTCGGCATATGCAGAGGGATGGTCGAGGCGACATCCGCGAGATCCACATCGAAGGCCGCGACCGCCGAGGAGGCCACCGTCTTCTGAATCGCGAACATCCCGTTGATATAGAAGTTCACCTTCGTGACTCCTGCGGGAATGGAGCTAAGCGCGCCAAAGTGGATCCGCTTCGTCCCCGTGCTCGCATACGCGGTCACCGGGGAAGAGGTCGTCTCGCCCGCCGCGTTCGCATAGGTGTAAGACCCCTCGTAGGATCCCGCCGGCCAAGTACCCGTCGCTCCATCACTGAGCACCGGCACCGCCGTCGGGGCCGCGATCAAGGCTCCGCTGTAAGCATTGAACACCCCGTTCTTGATGCCAATCGTCGTGTGCGCCACCGAGACGGTAAGCCCGCTAGACACGTTCACCTGTGCCATAAGCGCAAGCGGACCCGCGACAAGCTGGTTCGCCCCCGTAACCACATAGCTGGATCCCGGAGTGCCTGTCACCAGCAAGTTGCCCGAGCCATAGAATGCCTGCAAGCCCGCCTGAATCGTCGCGGTAGACGCGTTATAAAGGAACGGACCTACCACACCGAACGGCGTAAGCAGCGAGAACTGCATCGAGCCGGATCCACCGCTAATGGTGATCATCTGCACGTCCGGAGTGCTCGCGGCCGTAACCTGCCCAAGCACGGTACCGGCCGCCAAATAGACACCAGGCTGAATGTTGATCGCGGTCGTCACCCACAGCGCCCTATCCTGATGGATGGCCGGCTGCAACGGGTTATTGGTAAAGCGGTACAGGACCGTAGATTGCGAAAGCGGACCAGGGAGCATCCTTACTTACCTCCATTGAGCGCCGTAGCCACGGCGATACCGATCTTCGTAACTTCCTCGGCGGAAAACTGAGCCGGCTTGGCCCCTCGCTTCCGAAGCGCCGCGCGTCCCGTCTCGCTAAAGGAGAGCAGGGTATCCGCATGGTCGGCGGGGTTCGCCCCGAGATCGTCGTGCGGCCGCCCCAGTTGATCGGGAATCGATTGTCCGAAATACGGCAGCGCCGGCAAGCTCTCAAAATGAGCCCGGACCTTCGCCACGTTCGCCCCCTCGATCACCTCGCCGTCGGCCGAAAAGCAAGCGGCGCCATTGCCATCCGCCAGGACGGCCATCTTGTACATGTCGATCGCCGCAGGTTCGCCGGCGGGCAGAATCTTCCGCTTCGCCACGTCCTCGGCGCGGCTGAACGACTGCGCAAACGCCGCCGCCCTCGCATCGAGCTTCCGAGCCTGTGAGTCCGCGATCATCGCGTCGACGTCAGGATCAAGGGCATTCAGTTGAACCATCTCTTCGCTCGTGAATCCGGCCTCTTTAAGGGCCGCGGCATCGCTCTTGCCGAAGAGGGCGAGGAATTTCTCCTTGAGAGTCATTCGTTTCTCCTTGGCCGATGCATCTGCAGAGGGCCGGTAGTTGGGACAATGAGTGGCGGCATTCGCTGCCGCCGGCGAGCCTACGCCCGCCAAATCGTTAAAAGCCTCAAACGCCGCGACCACCTGGGCGTCGCTCACCTGAGGAAAGTTGAGGAGGGCGATCGCGGAAAGGGTCGGATTGGTATCCCGATTCTCAATCTCTACCGAAGCTTTGGGGACGCCAACGAGAGATCGAATCGCCTGATGCACTCGCCCCGCCCCCCAAAGCTCCGTCCCCTTCCGCCAAATCCGGTCGCATCCGCCCAAATCCAGCCCCGTAAGAATCGACTGCCGATCCTCCCGATGCCCATTCTTAAACCGAACTTTGCGAAAGTTCGCCACCAAAGTATCGAGATAGCTAGTCTCCCTAGCATCCACCTCCTGAGCCGGATAAAGCCCACACTCAAAAATCTTAGATTCCCAAGGAACGAATAACTCCATTCCCGAAAAGTCCGCCGTAACATCAAACGTCGTCATTGTCATAAAAACACAAAGGGTAACGCGGATCGACCTAGCGAAGTCGCCGACAAACCACCAATCATCAACCGCGTAGCGTGTAGCCGGGACCGGAGCGTCGGCGCGATGGTGCCGGGTGTACTGCTAGATGATCTCAAATGACCGACAAATTAAAATCACTCACGCGTCGTCAAATAAACGCTAAGCGGGACATCTAAACCACATTCGGTTCAGCCGCCAAAACCCCCGACGGCAACCCCAAAACCTGGGTATTCAAATAGTCCGTCTGCTCATTCGTCAACTGCCACCCCGCCGACCGCAATGAACCCACCGCCGAACAATTCGCCGCAAAGTCCGGCCGTGAGGCTCGCTCCATCGAGGCCACCGGACAAAATTCGTCCGCCACCGCGACCCCGTAAGAACATCGCACCAGCCAGTAAAACATCTTCTCGGTCAGCAGCTTGCAAAGCCGGGAACGCGCATATGCGATCAGCTCGTCCAGTGAATCCTGCGCCGTCTCCGAATCCGCTCGCGATCCGTACCGCGCCTCGATCATCGTTCGCGCCGTGAGAAGGAATGAAGTCACCATCTCGCGATCGAGCATGTCGTTCGCGGCAATGAAAGCATCCAGAGAACTCGTCGGGAAATGAACGCTAAGTTGTGTGCCTACGTGAAATCCCCCCACGCGGCCGTTGCTCATCTGCGAGGCCGCCGCAACGCAGCAATTCATCAAAGTGTCGTACTTCCCCGTTACCGGGTTCTGATACCGAACCGCCTTGTCCTCTTCCGGACAAATCACCGAGATCATCCCACCCGCAAAGCGCATTAAAGCCTTCAGATGCTCTACCTTCATCTGCTGCTTCCGGTACCAGGGATCATAACTATCGCGAAGCCAAGACTTCCCACGAGGATCCCCGTCCCGATCGTCCAGCGTGAAGTTAATCAGCTTCTCCGCCGCAATCATGTTCGGGATGTGCGCCGCATCCCACACCAAGCCGGTCCGTAAAGCGATTGACCCGCCCGGAACTTTGCCGATCACCCCGAGGAACCGATTGGTGGTTGAGTCCAGTACCAACGCGTAGTTCTCACGCGGCTTCGTCCGGAACGAGGCGAGCCCCATCAATCCGTCATAGGGACCGCCCACGATGAGATCCGCCGTCATCTCTGCCAGCTTGTGCCCCTTATAAGCACAGTCCAAAGCGTTCCAAAGCGTGTCCGTGATCGGCCGGTCGACCCGCGCAAGCCGCTCAAGGACATGGTTAACGTAGTCGCGAATCTCGCAAGACTTCTCAAAGGTCGCAAATTCCGATGCCGGCGAACCCGGAGCGACTTGAGAATGCGATGGCAAAACGGTCAGCCCGTTCGCCAGCGTCCCCACCTTAAAAGTCCGGATCGCCGCCCCCAGCCGGCTATCCGCCGCCATCTTGTCGTAGATGTCGACACCAAATTCCCGCTCCGCCTCATCGATCTCTCGAGGCACCGCCCGTCCACCCCAGTAGAACGGGTACTCCACCGAAGAACTAACGTAAGGCGTCGCCAGATCCGAAACCGCATCCGCGATAGGCGTCCGCAAAGGCGACGAAGTTGTTAAATCAGAAGATAAAGGGGTAGTAATCCCATAGGCCACCACCTCGTCTTCCGTAATCGGAACTGAATGTTTCTGCATATCAATCAATGCGCAATGGGTACCCAACCGTTAATATTCCAACGAAGCGCCAACGGGGCCAAACAGTGACAACCAGGGTCGAAGGCCCTGGATAGAGGCAAACGTAAAACCCGGGCTGAAGGCACGGCACATCTGAAGTTCATCTAGCCGAGACATAAAAGTGACTAGTCGCATTAAGCGCCAACGGCGCGAAACACTGTCAGCCATGTCGAAGGCCCTGGATAGCGGCGACCATGGATCCAAGGGCTGAAGGCCCGGAACATTTAGAGAAAACGGGCGGGTATCCGCTTCGCTCAACGGCGATCACCCCGCCCGCCCGTACGTGTAGAGTGTGAGTATGTCGAGGGCCAGAAAGTATCGGATGCTGAAGGTGGCCGCCAGCATCGTCGGCTACGGTGCCGTCGTGTGGCTCTTGATCTTGGACATGCCCCTGGTCACGGGAATCGTTATCGCGGACGGCCCCGACCCTGAGCGTCCAGGCGGAATGAGGGGCGTCTTCCCATCCGTCTTAGGTCTGATGCTCCGCATCTCCTTGGCAGTCGGCGGCATCGTGATCGCGAAGCGATTCGAGCGAAAGTTCTACGCCGAGAACGCCAAGGACCTATAGCCCTCCTGCCGAGGCGAGAGAGTAGGTGGCCGCTACCAGTCGCATTAAGCGCCCACGGCGCGAAATATTGAGAGCCAGGGTCGCAGGCCCTGGGTAGCGGCGACCGCGGATCCAAGGGCTGAAGGCCCGGAATATTTAGAGAAAATATGCCGAGCACTTCAGCCTAGTGCCATCCAGTGTTTCGTATCTCGACCGCCTTGCTCCAAAGGCCGGCATCCTGAACTCTGAAGGAGTTCGAATGTTCAGCGAAGGGTTGCGCCGCCGTAGCCAAAGGCGAAGGTGAGCGCTACCCTGGTACGCAAGCGGCCGAAACAGTTCAGTCCTTAGATTCCGGCCCTTCGAGGGCCAATCCGACGGCGCGAGAGTGTTAGGGCAAAATGGCACTAGGCTGAAAGCTCCCCATATTTAAAGAGAACCCACTACAACCGAAATGGGTCGTAACCCGAGTACGTATCCACGTCAAAAGGCCGATAACCCTCAATAAGCTCATTGCTAGCCACCCCCACGCCCGGCCCGGAAGAGGCGCCAGAAGAAAACAAAAACTCCGGAGCCACCGCCAGCGCAAACCCATCCCCATCGTCCGGCGAGGCCCCGTGCAAACGGCGAAACTTCTCCTTCTCCGTCAGCGCCTTCAAGGTGACTCCGCCCCTATTTACGTACTCAAAACAACGGTCCGTCAGGTCCCGCTCCAACTCGATGGGAACCCGCTCCAGCCGAAGCCCGCGCAGAGATTCCGCCGCCTCGGCGTACATCTCCGTCGCGATATTCGCATACGCCCCGCCGTTGCGAGCCGCCCCATTGAAGTGGACTTCATGCACCACAAAGGGAGCGAACGAAGACCGCAACTCCTCGTCGGCCAGAAGCAGATCGACGATCCCGGACCCAAACCCGCCCGTCCCATCCACCCTCACCGACAACGAGGTGGCCCCATGAGCCGAAAAAGCCGCTGACCGCACCGCGGCAACGTAGGAAAAAGTGTCCTGTCGGCTCAACCGTGCCTCGCAAGAAGCCACCAAGGCATGCTCGCGATACACCGTCCCCGCGTCCTTCCCGAACCGCGCGCAATCCACGCCAATCTTGCAAAGGGAAGGATCCGCGCCCTCGATCACCCGAGAAAGCGCCGCAAAGTACCGACCCGGCGAGACAAAAACCTTGTCCGCAAGGCTAGTGGGGGCGATGCCCAGAACACGGAAACAGAACTCCGCGTTTGGCAAGAAGATGGTTCCCGCTGGCGCTATTTCGCCGTTGAGAGGTACGGGCCAATTCACCTCAAAGGTGTGCCGGTCCTCATCATGCGCGGGAACGATCTCGCACCAATTCGCGATCTTCTCGTCCGCCCATTTCCGTTTCGTCGCCCCGGAAACTACCTCGCGCCCCGTCACCACATTCGGGTGATCGAGCACAGAAAGCCGGTAATTCCGAACCCCGCTCTGCTTCCCCTTGCGGTGAAACATGCTGGTTCGCGTCTGCGGGTTCGCCAGCATCAGCACCAGGCCAACCCGCCCGCCCGTCATCATCCCATCGACCGCGCCGTACATAAACTCCGGCACGCCCTCCGCCTCATCCAGCACGTAAAACCAGAAATCCGGATGCTGCCCCTGCATGCGCGCCGAACCCTTTCCGCCCGCATTCGAGGTCGTCCGTCCAATCGCAAACCAGTCGTAGGCCCGAACCATCTTCGGGTCCTCCGGCAATACTTTCCCCGGCAACTGAGCGCGACTCCTAAGAGATCGGATGTCCTTCCAAAGCAGCAATCGAACCTGATCCTCGGTCGGCGCCGTAGTGATCGTGATCGACGGTGAAAAGCAGTCGAAGAACCAATTCACCAGCACCGCGGCCACGAACGTCTTCCCGACGCCGTGGCCCGCTTCCACCCGAAAAACCTGATTCGCCGACTCACCGGAGGCCTGAGCCCGCACCGATTCCGCGATATCTTCGACCAATTCGCGCTGCCCTTTAGTAGAGTCCCCGCCGCTCCAAAGCTCGACCCCCAAAACCTCCCGCGCATACCCCACCGGGTCGAACCGGAAGCGCGAGAGCCTCTTAGTCGTCCAGCGTTTCGTCGGCCCCTGGCTCGACAGGGCCGAGGACGATGGGGGCCAGACGGTCGAGGTAGGCACAAACAGCACGCCCCATCTCGATGACATCGCCGGTTCTTTGTCTAATAAACGCCGGGTCCGCACACTCTTCCGCCCATCCTTCCAACATCAAGAGCGTCTTGTGCGCCAACCGCACAAACGCATCCGAGAACTCCTGCCGCTGCTCCTCCCGGCTCAGCCGGGGGAGAGTTTGTGTTTCCTTGCGAGGTGGAGATTCTTGGGAAACCGTCACATCAACAGGAACGGCTTCCTGCCATCTCCGCAAGGTCGTTAGCGGCACGCCATACTTCCGAACCACATCCTCGTACGAATAACCCGCGCTCAGCTCCTGTAGAGCCGAAGCCTTCGTAGCTGGGTCATGTCGCATGAGAACCCAGGAACCGAAGCAAAGTCATGCTGTCTCCTTTGGTGAGGGTACGGAAGAAGCCGCCCACTCCTTAAGGTCGATGCCGATCGCCACAAAGATTCCTAGCCCAACCGCATGGATCAAACCGGAAAGAGTAAACGAGCCACCCTGCAAAAACGAGACTCCGGCCTGTACCCCTGCCCCCAGCGCCCCCATAAGTAGACCGGTTAGATAGCGCCGGCTCGCCACGGAAAAATTGAAAGGAAGTAATTTCATAGTGTTAGTGCTCGCGCTTGCCCCAGACCTCATTGGTCAGCCAAGAAATGCTCGTGTCATGGCTCGACAACTTCGCATCGACGCCACGTTTCCAATCGTCGTTAAGCTGCCGCTGCCGATCCCGCTCCAACTTGATCTCGGCAAAATCTTTCTTCAGGGACCGGATTTCCTCCTCGTCCCACCCCACCTTCAGCGTGTTGGTGGTCCACGCCGCGCCAATCGCCATCACGAGGGTCACGACCCCGACCAAAATCGGCCACCAAGTCGGCACCACGTGCCACCCCTTCGGCGCCGTAACGCCCTCGGGTGGCTCAGGAACTACCGTCATCTTCTTAACTTCTTGGCCGCCCAACTATAGAAAGGGTACGCAAATAGCATGACCAGGCCCGCGAGCGTCCAAAGCAGGCAGATCGTAAAGTCGTCGAGCGGCCTCACCAAAGAACCGCCAGGTCCTGGACCACGTTCGTGTCCACATCCAGCCCCGCGACCCGCGCACTCGGCCCTTGCAAAATCTCAAAATCAACCGCCGCCGCATACCCCGCGAACCCCTGACTCTGCGCTCGCCACCGGTAATGCACCAACCCCCGCCCCTTCAAATAGGACCCTGTCAACCCGGACCCATAAACTCCCACGAGTCGCCCTGCCCGTGAAAACGCCGCATGAATCGCCTCGAAGTAAGCTGCGATTGGGCCCTCCAAGTCATGTGAAGAGGCATCGTAGTCAACAGCAAAGAACAACGGAACGGCCTTCGGAACCCCCAGGTGCGTCATCATCCGCAACGCTCCGACCGAGTCACAGATCCCGTTGGCCGCAGAGAAATATCCCGCCGAAGTCGGAAATCCCGCCTCCCAAACCAACCCAATCCGCATCCCGGCCACACTCCGGATCACCGAAACTTCGGTTTGTGTAAGCTGTTTCCCAGGAAACGCCTCCGCATTCGAACTCACATACCGAACCACCCCGTGGTACCCCGCCGCCAAAATATCGTGGACGCACCCCAGCGTCGATTCAGGAGTATCAATAGCCTGCATAAATTCACCAAGAAGGAAGCATCTACGGCCGGCAGGCCCCATACCCTGCGTCTCGACCAAAGGGTGGCGGTGTGGCAAAAACGCATCGACCCCGAGGCAAGTCTCGGAGACAGTTACGACCAGCAGGTCGTGTAGCCCGGGTCTCGCCTCCGAAGGCGACGGCGCGGCGAATAGCGCTCAACCCCCACCAACCGCCGAACCAAGACCAGTTACGGCCAGCAGGGCCCCGGGAACGGCGTGCCGCCAACGTTTAATGCACCCAAAAGATGCGAAACCACCGAGACACCCCGCCGCGCCATCGGCTTCAAAAAGTAACCCCGGCCGCCCAAAGGGCAAAAACCGGGGAAGGGTTCAGGAACGATGGCCACGCTCCGATAGACATTCAAGCCCACCGGAAAGAAGAATCTTCACTCGCAGCTATCGCCAAACCCAAAGTAACTATACACCAGTCTACGTGTAAAAGCAAGGGCTTCCAAAAACATTTCGGAAAATTCTTCCTGGCGCTACCTCCGCCACCGAAGACGCCTGCACCCAGTCGGGCATATAAAACTAATCCCGGCCACTCTTAGAGCAAACCGGGGAAGGGTTCGGGAACGATGACCGCGTTCCGGCAGGCCCTTGAGTCCGCCGGAACCAGAAAGCTTCATTCGCAGCTATTCCCAAACCCAAATCAACTATACACCAGTCTACGTATCAACGCAAGGGGTCCGGAAGAAATTTTCAAAAAAAGTCGTGGAGAGAACGAAAACCTTACTCCTCCTCCGAAGCCAACTCCACCGGCCAAGCCCAATCCGTAGCCTCGATCTCCGCCGACAGCTCCCTCATCACCCGGCGCAAAGCGATTTCCGCAAACTCCTTCCACCCCATGCCGACTAAAGCCAATGCCTCCGGCAACGGACACCCAAAACCGGCCGCGACCCGATCCGTATCTCCCCGAACCACGTGTCGCCAACCCGAGGCGCCGTCAGAGAAAGTAGCCGCCTGGCACAACAAGCCGGAATTCGCCACCCCGCGCATCCGAGCCAAAACTTTCGAAACGAGGTGCAGCGCCGCCACCTCCCGAACCGAAAGTCCATCCTCGCGCTCCTCCGTGCCCCATCCCTCCGGAAACACCCGCGAGCAAGGCGCCTGCCCCATCACCAAGGCGTATGTATTCGCGACCTCGCCGGCCAACTCCCGAGCCCGCGCCTTGCGTAGCGCCTTCTCTGTCACGCGGGCGGATCGCCCCATCTCTTGCATCGCTTCAATCATCTGTTCATGTGTCAATTGCATCTCTTCTTGTCCTGATCGATCCTCATGGAGGCCCAAGGCCTCGTTGTAATAAGCGTCCGGCGCTAACCGGATGCCGTTAGAAACTCCAGTTCCACTCGCACGCCATCGGGGCCGCGCAACACCTGGATGCCTCGCACCCCGTGCCGACGCAAATACCCCTTCCGCTCCAGTGCCTCCAGATGCACGGAACCTCCGCGCAGCGAAGTCAGCCCTGCGCCCTCCGCCACCTCACGAATCGAAGGCGAATTTCCGTGATCCCGCACGAAGTCCATAACAAACTCCAACACCTCCCGCTGCCGCGCCGTGATCCCGATCACGCCCGCCTCCCCAACGCCTCCAAGGCGATCGACCACTGCATCGAGACCTCAATCTGAGGCCACTTCCCTTTTCGATTCTCACCGATTGAATCCATCGACACCAACTATACACCATTTGACCCAATAATAAGGTCTATATTTGTGTATGTCGGTGTGCAATCCTAAGAACATGGCCCCAGGAGAGAAGATCGCGCTCGCGCGCAACGCAAAATCCCCCGGCGGATGGAGTCAGTACGACCTCGCCAAAGTTCTCGCCGAAGCCGGCGCCCTCGGCATCGACCAGCGCCGCTGGCGGGACCGCATCGCGAACTACGAAAAGCGAGGCAACCTCACCCTGGAGGCGGCGCCCCTCCTCGCCGAGGCCCTCGGCATCGACCTCGAATGGCTCACATCCGATGCCGGCGCCCCCGTCAAATGGACTCGAATGGCCGCCAACGCGGAGCTCACCTCTACCCCCGAGCCCGAGCCGCTCCTCAATCTCGTCCCCTACTGGGGTATCGTCCCGTGCGGTAACTGGGAGCGCCCGGAAATCGGCGAGGAGGAACTCATCGAAATCTCGGAGTCGGTAAAGGATAAGCGCGGCATCGTCGCCGTCAAGGTCTCCGGCAATTCCATGGCCCCCCGCTTCCTCCACGGAGAAACCGTCGCCATCCGCCTCAGCACGACCCCAATCGACGGCGTCGTGACCCTAGCCGTGAACCAAGACGGCGAGTTCACCCTGAAATTATTGCGCTACGTGGACGGCGAATACCAGCTCCACTCGCTAAACCCCGCCTACGGTTACGCCACCGCCCACTCCTGGTCCATCCTCGGCCACGCCGTCCACCGAGAAGAAACCGACATGTCCGGCCTAAGGGCATAAATTACGGCTCCCGCCGTGTTGCCCGCGTCTCGCCCCCGAGGGCGACGGCGCGGTGGATGCCGCCAAACCCCCGCCAACAACCGAGACGGCGCGACGACAACCTCCCGCCCATCCAAGCCGCTCGAAATAACCGCGCCCTCCTCCCGTGCCGTCGCCCCGGAGGCGAGACCCGAGCTACACCGTCGATATCGTGACCCTGTTTTGGTGTACAATGGACCCCGATGTCCATTTACGTTCAACTCCGACCTCCGCCCAACCGATCCGACCCCAAACAAAGGGCCGCCGGCTGCCTCCGGACCGCCGACCGCCACCTCGACTATGACCAAAACGAACGGGCCTATAAAGAGCTCGACAAAGCCGCTCGATGGGCGAACCTCGGAAAGGAAAGCCAGGCCCACCACCTCATCGCCGGCCTCCGCGAGGAGATGTACATCTTCGACATGGCGCGCCCGCAAAACTGGCGCCGCTACCTCGCCGCCCTCCTCGAAACCCTGGAAAAACCATGAGACGCGTCTGGCTCGCCCCCTCCGAAATCCGGTACCTCATCGACAAATGCGCCCGATGCTGGTGGCTAAAGACCCGAAGCGTCCCTATCCCCCGCGAGTCGGTCCCCGCCATCTTCACCCAAATCGACCGGGGCATGAAGCAATCCTTCACCCTGGAAAAACTCGAACAACTCGGCTTCGAAGCCAGAGAAATCATCGAAATAGGACCCCTACGGTCGAAACCAATTACCTTCGAAGACCTCGACGTCGAGCTCGTCATCAAAGGCCAACTCGACCGCCTACTCGAACTAAGAAACGGCACCTTCGCGATCGTCGATTTCAAAACCACAAGGCCGCGCACCACAGAGCCGCTCCAAAGGCAACTCCACGCCTACAAAGAGGCCCTCGAAAACCCCGTGATCGGCGCCCCGCGCGAGGTGTCCCAACTCGCCCTCATCATCTTCGACCCCTCGGTGGGCCGCTTCGCTCTGAAGGATTCAAACGCCGCCATCACCGGCCAAATCACCCGCCAAGACATCCCCATCGAACCCGCCCGCTTCCACGCCGAGCTAAGAAAAATCGCCGAACTCGCCGCCCAACCCCACCTCCCCGAGGCCGCCCCCACCTGCCTCGTCTGCCACCACGCCGCCGACGTCCTCCGCTACGCCACCCAATCGGAGACAATCACGGCTCCCGCCACGTAACCCAGGCCACGCCCCCGGGGCGAGGGATATTTCGAACCGTTCGGATAAGCCCCCACAACGGCCAGCAGGCCGTGTCTCGCCCCCGAGGGCGATGGCGCGGTGGACTCCGCCAAAACCCCCGCCAAGAACCGACACATCCTCCCGACGCCTTGCATGCGACACCATCGCGAACGACCCGGCGGCGACCCGCGAAAACCGGATATAAAACCGTGTGAAGCTCTACTCCTGGAACGTCAACGGCATCCGCGCCGTGCTAAAAAAGGACGCCCTGCGCCCCTTCGTTGAAGAAGCCCAGCCCGACGTCCTCTGCATCCAAGAGACGAAAGCCCAATTCGGTGAAGCGAAACCCGACCTGAAGGGCTACGAAGAGTATTGGAATTCCGCCGAGAAGAAAGGCTATTCCGGCACCGCCATTTTCACGAAAATCAAGCCGCTAGCCATTAACAACGATCTCCCCGACGACCTTCGCGCCAAATACGACATGACCCAAGACGGCTACGGCGATCCGAACACCGAAGGCCGCATCCTCCACGCCGAATACGAGAAATTCCACCTGGTAACCGTCTACACCCCCAACGCCAAAGACGATCTAAGCCGAATCCCGCTCCGGAAAGATCACTGGGACCCCGCCTTTCTCGAATACTGCCAACGTCTAGAGCAATCCAAACCCGTCGTCTTCTGCGGCGACCTGAACGTCGCCCACACCGAATTCGACCTCGAAAACGACAAGTCGAACGTAGGCAAGAAGGGCTTCACCTTCGAAGAGCGCGGCGGCTTCCAAAACTTCATCGACGCTGGCTACACGGATACCCTCCGCATGTTCAAACAAGGAAAAGGCCACTACACCTGGTGGTCCCAAATGGGAGGCGCCAGAGCCCGAAACGTAGGGTGGCGCATCGACTACTTCCTCGTCTCCGCCGCGTTAAAGGATAAAGTCCAAGCCGCCGACATCCACCCGGCAGTAATGGGCTCCGACCACTGCCCCATCAGCCTAACCCTAAACCTCTAACCCGCAGCGTTGGCCACGCATCCCTAAGGCCAGCAGGCCGTGTAGCCCGGGTCTCGCCCCCGAGGGCGACGGCCCGGCGCACGCCGCCCAATAACCGGAGAAGGCACCGCCCGCATCCCCAAAACACCGGACGCCCCCGCCGCGCCATCGGCCTCGAGGCCGAGACCCCGCCTACACTTTCAGTAACGACAATCCCAAAACATATCCCAACAAGATATAATGGCGACCCCAACCGGGGAATACCCATGAAGAACGAAGCCGTTCTCGTCGTCCTGCTCCTCCAACTCATCGTCATCGTCCTCGTCGCCCGCGTCGCGGGACAAATCGGGCGAAGATTCGGCCACCCGGTGGTCGTCGGGGAGATCATCGCCGGACTCATCCTCGGCCCATCCTTCCTCGGCAAGGCGTTCCCCAGCGCGTTTCACGCCCTCTTCCCACCGGACGGCAATCCAAACTCGACGAACCAGATCATCTACATGATGAGCCAGGTCGGCCTCGTCTTCCTGATGTTCATCATCGGCATCGAGTTCGATTTCGGCAACGTCAAGAAGCACGGCAAAAGCGCCGGCCTGGTCTCGCTCTCCGGCATCGTGCTCCCCTTCGCGCTCGGCGTCGGCTTCGGAATCTGGCTGCACCCGCAATTCCCCCAGACCGACGCCACCGCCTTCAGCCTCTTCATCGGCACCGCCGTCTCCATCACCGCGATCCCGATCCTCGGCCGGATCCTCATCGAGTTCAACCTAACGCGCACCGACGTCGGCGTCCTCACCATCACCGCCGCCGCCATCGACGACGCCCTCGGCTGGATCTGCCTTGCCGTGGTCAGCGCCATCGTCGGCTCGCACCTGAACCCGGTCGCCACCCTGGAGATGATCGCCTACGTGGTCCTCTTCGCCGTCATCCTGATCAAGGTCGTCAGGCCGCTCGCGATCAAAGCCATCGATGCAGAACTGAAGCGAAAAGGCGGCCACCTCGGCCTGGATGGACTCGCCGCCCTCGTCGTCGCCATCCTCGGCTGCGCCGCGATCACGAACAAAATCGGCATCTCCTCCCTCTTCGGCCCCTTCATGCTGGGCGCCTCCCTCTACGACCAAGTGGCGTTCCGCGAGTCCGCGTTCCGAAGCATGAAGGACTTCATCACCGCCTTCTTCCTGCCCATCTTCTTCACCTTCACCGGCCTCCACACCGATATGGGCACCCTCGGCAACGGCCTCATGTGGATCGCCCTGGGCCTCCTCCTCTTCGTCTCCTTCTTCGGAAAACTCGCCGGCTGCTTCGTCGCCGCCAAACTTAGCGGTTTCCCCAACCGCCAAGCCGCCGCGATCGGCGTCATGATGAACACCCGCGCCCTAATGGGCCTCATCGCCGCCAACATCGGCCGAGAAATGGGCGCCATCACCCAGCCCGTCTACTGCATGCTCGTCCTCATGTGCGTCATAAGCACCATCATGGCCGCCCCCCTCCTCCGCCGATTGATCGTCGGCACCGAGATGGAAAAACCCTACCGAGACTCCGAATACGTCACCAGCCGCCGAGACATGGGCCTAGGCATCCGAGAGTTAGAAGCCTAAGAGTCCTTCAGCCTGTCCCAGAAGCACCATGACGAAATCCTGCCGTCGCTATGGAAAGGGTTCGGGTTCAAGGTTTGGACCGAGTCGACTTCCGCTTCGGCGGCGAAATTCCTCGGCGAGTCGATCTGGGTCATCCAGTGTGGCCACATCCGGGAGGCGCCATATTCGGATGACGCCATCTTGCGATTCCGTCAGGAGTTCGCGGCTGGTCTCGTCGGATAGAATGGTGCCGAAGATCTCGGGGTGCCAGAACTCCGTTAGAATGCGTGAGTTATCGAGGTCCCACAGAGTTGGAGTTTTTGTGCTAAAGCATGCGAGGATGAGGTGGCCCACACAGACGACTTTTGTGGGGCCATGACCCATAAGTAGCGGCGGAGCCTCGGGCTCCGACTCGGAAAATGGCAAAATGTGGGCAACGCCGGAGGTGTTCCAAACCAGGATGCGGTGCAGTTGATCCAGAAGCTTTGCTTCATACATTTCCAAGGGGAGTGGCCAGCGCCGAATTACCGTTTCTGAAGTGAGATCGAAGAGAGTCGGTCCGGTTTTTGGGGAATACCAAAGGGCCTTTTGGCCGTCATCGCTCAGGCTTGCGTCCAAACGCCCCGATTTGTCGTCAAGGATGACTTGTAGTTCACGAATCCCCCGTCGCGCTGAGTAAGCCTTATCTCCCGACCATACGTAGCCCCTTTCGGCGCTACCAGCGACGCATCCCCTCATCATGTCGTCTACTGACCAAAGATCGGGATCCCGCCATGTCCCGTTCGTACAATGCATCATCCCGACCTGGCTCGCGTATTGGGTCTTCATTCGCGAAAGCAATCCGCGCTGAAGAACGCGAGATTTGTTTTGCGCCCAGAAGAGAAGGGCATCGCCGTTCGGTGAGAAGCTTACGTGTTCGACCGGCCCTACAAGCTTATCGATTCGCCGTTCCAAGCGCATCGGAGAGGTTTGCCAAATCTCTAGCCAAAACTCTCCGTACAGGGCAATGCGCGATCCGTCCCGTGAGAACTTGACGGCGGTTACCGACTTAGTGGCAAGGGGAGTTACCACCGGAGGAGATTGATCCAAGTCGACGCGTCGTGCCGTGTCATACCGACCCCAAACGATCGCCATTGGCATTCGCGGATGTAGGACCAGGTCATCGGCATGACCCTTTAAGCTGAATATTCCCTTTCGCGCCTTTGACCGGGGCGATGGGGCGACGATGATCGAATCCTTATCACCCAATGCCGCAAAAAAGCCTTCTGCCGAACCCGCGACCGGGGTTTGCCACGGGGCCCTAATTTCCTCCGCTAAAAAGGGGCTGGAATCAATACGGTACACGCGGGCGGCTCGGTCGGAAGCAATCAAAATTCGATCTCGGCTTGGGGACAAAGTGGGCACTGGAAAGCACTTCTCACCGAAGATCGGATCCTCGTCTTCGTTACCTTGCGAGTTCCATATTCGGACCAGGCCGTCGTAATCCGCCGTCACAATCCGGTTTTTGGCGTCCAACTGGGCGTCACCGAAAAGAGCTCCCGCGACTATTTCGCGTGCGGGCTTCGTTGCCCCTGCGCCAATGGTCCATAGCTGGAAGCTTCCAACCGGCGTCGAGCCCATGAGCTGTTGAGTTTGTTGCAGGTAGCGAATAGGCAACATATAGGAACCTACGGCGAGCGAAAGATCAATCGGATTACCGTCCCTATCGTAGACACACGTGCCCCCGGAATCTGAAGATGTGAATATTCGCGATCCATCGTCGCTGAACATTGCGTAGAACCGATCTGGGGCAACCGGTTGTAGCGATCGCAGAGTTTTAGCCCCGAAGAAGCTCCTTAGCGTCATTTTGCCACTCTTGGTTTCTAGGATAAACCGCGACCAGTCTGGCGACGCCTTGATGTCCTTCACGACTTCGCCACAGTCGACACGACCGGCTTCTTTGCCAGTGGATGCATCCCAATAGACTAACCACCGGTCTTGTCCCCAAGTCATGACTTGGCGGAGACCAGGATCAGCCAACGCTCCCCATGCAGGGCTCGGATGCTCGAAAGAAATGGGAGTGGCGCCCGGCTTGCATAACATGGCGCCCTTACCACTCTCGACGAGAAGGACGCACTCCGTCCCTGGGACAAACGATCCCCATGAAATGGCGCCTTTGGTTTGGATTCGGGTTCCGACCGGCTGACCCGATGGGACGATGGATACCTGAGCCTCGTTGTCGGCGAGGGCGAGGAGCTTTGTTCCGTCAGCGCTAAACGAAACGTCGTCTGCGCCGCCAATGAATTTGGATGGGCCGGCGAGTTTGATCGACGATTGGAAATTTCCGGTTGACGCATCTGAGATCTTGACCTCCCCGTCATCGCTACCGGTTGCGATCCATCGACCATCCGGGGAGTATTTCGCGGCCTTAATCCTTGACCGGTGGCCTATCCTGAAGAGGAGTCGGCTGCCGTGGGCCTCGGCGGCAAGAGCGGCGGAACGCGCGGCTTCTTGGTCTCCTGCCCGGGAGGCAGCGATCGCCGCACTGTAGAGCAGGTGCGTGGCTTGAAGGTCAGAATGACGAACGGGCGCATAGTTGGGCCCACGCGCCGCTTGCCCAAGCTCCCAGTCCACTTGTGACAACTGCCGGTTGGCGCGGTTTTTCTGTTGAATCGCGTAAAGGCCGAAGATAACCGACGCAAAAAATAAGGCGCCCAAGACTCCGGCGAAGCGGCGAATCCAGCGGAGACGTTTTTGCGTTTGGCGTTCGCCTTCGAAGGCGGCTATGATTTCTTTGACGGTTTCTTCAGTGGGGCCGTCGGTTGCCGGGTTCAGCGCTTCGTCCTTACGGAGAAGGTTGGGGGAAATGTGCTTGCCCACCGCGTGAGTTTCGGTGAGGTCTGGAAGGCACTTGCCAAAATTTATTGGGATGATTTTTTGCTTGCGCCTTGCATAGGTCTGGATCTCACGAGCGACGTGAACAGACTGCAACGCGGCGGGGGTGCCAATGAGGATGAGGCGATGCGTGCGCAGCAGCGCCCAGGCGCCGATCTGCACTAGGTCGTCGCCGCGTTTGTAGTCATCTGAATCTAGAAAACAGTCGAAGCCGTGAGCCCTCAGCCGAGTCGCTAGCTCTTTGGCGTAAAAACGACCGTCGTCCCAAGCATAGGAAATGAAGAAGTCGTAGCCGAAAAGTTTGTCGGAGATGCGGTCGCTCCAGGATCGCCGACCTACGCTGAGGTCAGGATTTGTTACAGGATGCGACATGGTTTCATTTTAACCGTCTCGCAGCAATCTGTCGGTTGGAGTCCGGTCTTGGTCGCACTTCCGGGAGAGGAGTACTATGCCGGTATGAAGTGGCGCGCATGGCTTGACGAGTGGGGAATGTCCTCGCTGAAGATCAAGAGTCCTTTTTTGGAGATGGAGTGGAAACCGCAGGGCCCCGATCGACAGGCGGCTTGGGAACTGTACGTAGAGCTACTCACCCGCGTCACGACGCAGCCGTTGCCGGATCAGGATGGAGACGAGCAGGCGGCATTGACCAGTGTTTTTAACCTGTTTGGGCTTACGCGCGACATCTTGCGGCGCAACTTTCGGTGCGTGGAATTCTCCAAAATCGCAGTGGTGGTGCTGAACCAGGTCATAAGGCCATTTACCGCCAAGTGGCATAAGCTCTCGCTGCAGGGAGCATTCAAGGATCCGGCCCTCTGCAAGCAGTTCCGCAAAGAGTTGGTCGGCCTTCAGGAGACGCTCGCTATCTACAGCGGCATGCTCTCGCAAATGGCGGGGCTCGAGGAGGATTTGACCCACATCGACGCGACGCCATGAAGGTCTTCGTCATCGGCAGCCTAGCCGGTGATACCGGGGTTTCCCAGTCTGGCGTTGACGAACTGAGGGCGCGGGCTCTACTCAAGCACGTGGGAGGGCCGGGAGGCGGCCATGTACGCGTGGCTCTTGTCTCAACCAAGCTCGCTCCGTGCGTGACTTTTAAGGGCGATGGCTCGGTATCGTTCGCCGCAGGAAAAATGATGCTGGACGCGCGGCGCCTTGTTCAGCAAATCCCCGAATGCGACCCGATCAAAGGCAAGCCCACCCCTGGCTTTTTGACCCTGAAGCTGGAGGGTTGGAACTCTATCGAAGGTTGGAAGCGAAAGAGCTAGTTCGGCGCGCGGCCGTCCTATGCGTCATAACGATAGTCGCAATGGGCGCGACCTACATCAACACCGACCTCATCATCGAGGCCCGATTCAGCCTGGGTCCACTGGCCAAAGCCTTCCGCGCCACCGGCCTCGTCCAGCTCGGCGACATTACAGAAACCGACGGCGTCTGGCGGGTCGCCTTCGAAACCGACGGCGTCGACGAACCGCAAGACCGCTGCCTAAACCGCCTCGTCACCGCCGCCGAGTCCCTAAAAGGCCCCCACCGCACCGCCTGGGACACCTGCCTAACCCGCCATTTCGACGCCGGCTACGTCGGCAACAGCGACAATTTCTACGAATCCTGGAAAATCGAAGCCTCGATTCTCAGTCGAATCGCCTCCCTAAACGGCGACCTCGTCACCACGATCTATCGGGAAAGCGAAGAGTAGCCGCGAAAGTAGTGGAGAAGGACGGCCAGCGGGCCGTGTGGCCGAGATCAGAGCGAACCCGCGATGGTGTTGCGCATGCAGCCAAGACCTGCGCCAAAAACCGAAAACCCTCCCGATGCTTCGCGTGCGACACCAATGCTCGCGCTCCGATCTCGCCTATGCCCGCCGGCGGCCGGAGGCGATTGTCGACGTACAATGGCGCCATGGCGGGCTTGCGATGGATTCTTTTTGGATCTTTCTGCGCACTCGTACTCGTTTTTTGTGCGACTCGCCAGCGTAAGCATCGTTCCACGTTTCCACTCTGGGATCTCGTAGGGAGGGACCTAAAGCGCTCACCCGAAGACCAGGCAAAGGTCAACGAATTCCTGGAGGCTAAAGGTTTTGAGGCCAATGTCTTAAAACAACCGAGGCTGATCCAGGACTGGGATGGCGACGGTTCGCGCTTTGTCCTCACCGCCATAGACGGCTCCTTACTACGAACCGAAGAAGATATCGATCGAATCTGGATCTATGTGCTTGACGCCAATGGAAATGTGATGGGCACTTCTAACTTCATCGCCGGACAAAAATGCGTCTTGACGTCGATCAGCACCGAAAATGTCCCCCGAATTGGCAAGACCCTCCATTTTTCTACCGCTCCTATCATGAATGGACGGAGAGACGTGGCGGGATTTTACGTCGCCTTGGATGATTCCCGACCCGCCACGATAAGGGTTGAGGGTGAAAGCGGTAAGGTCATCTACAACGACTACTCCTTCCCGAACTGCCAAGTCGGCCCGAAGCCAGATTCTTCAAAGGTCGCCTCTGAACTCGAATCGAAATCACCGATACGGCTCCTTGAGGCGCTGACATGGTGCAACGCCGAGCACTTCGGACGATGGCAAGTGGATTCGATCCACGCCGATCGTTCGCAAGATGCATCAGGTGCGCAATTCAAGGCCATGGCGGCAAACCCGGCGATCCTCAAGCGCTTGCGAGACCTGGAGAATTCCAATGTCCCCTGGGTAAGCGAAACTGCCAAGGACACCCTCACCAAGGACGCCTGGTCTCAACGGTATCCGCTTGCCCGATGACGCCCGCCGGCATCGGACTCGGTACAATTAAAACCACTCCATGGAAAGACGTAACGTGCTCTCGATAAAACCTTCTTCGGGCCTATAGCTCAAAGGATAGAGCGCGTTCTTTCTAAGTCCGTTATCCCGGTTCGATTCCGGGTAGGCCCTCCCTCGCAGTCCAATTTGGATCGCTAGCTCAATGGTCAGAGTATCTGCCTTTTAAGCAGGAGGTTATGGGTTCAAGTCCCATGCGGTCCACCAGTTGGCCCGTAGCTCAGTTGGTTAGTAGCACCCGACTTATAATCGGGAGGTCGCGAGTTCAAATCTCGCCGGGCCGACCATTCTTCCAAATCAACCCGCCGCCCCGACAAAACCCCAAACCCGCCATAATACTCGTCAGATGTCTGCCGTCGGCGAACTCATCGAACAGGCGTTCAAAACTCTCGCCGCCCGACCCGGCTTCATCAGCCGCGAGAACCAGCACCAGCTCGCCCTCCTCCTCAGCGACCTCATCGAGGAGCGCTCAACCGGCGCGTTCGAGGCCCCCACCGGACTCGGCAAGTCCCTCGCCGCCCTCATCCCCGCCCTCGCCCACGCCATCGTAAGCAAGCGAAGAACCGTCATCGCGACCTACACCAACGTCCTCGCCGAGCAATACTGGCGCAAAGACCTGCCCCTCGCCCAAACCCTCTTCGAGGACGCGGACCTCGTCAAAACCCAGCTCCTGATGGGCCGCGCCAAATACGTCTGCCTCGTCGCTCTGGAGGAGGCCGCGCCCGACACCAGCGAGTCCTTCAGCGCCATGGCGCAGATCGGCCACGAGTCGGATTTCCGCCAGTTCATCCGCCGTCCCTCCCGCGAACTCACCGCCCTCTGGCCAAAGGTCGCGACCCCACCCGTCTGCCCTGGCCGCCTCTGTCCCGCCTACGAAGACTGCTACTACTACGCCGCCCGCCGGCACGCGGAGGAGGCCCATATCGTGATCACCAACCACAGCGTGGTCATCCAGGACTCCCTCATGAAGCGATCCAACGAGGAGTCGGATGGCCTCCTCGGCAAGTACGATTTCCTGATCCTCGATGAGGCCCACGACTTCCCGAGTGCCGCAATGAACGGCCTCGAATTCGAACTCAGCGGCCCCAAGCTGAACTCCCTCCTCTCCGTCTCCCAACGCATCGAGACCACCCTGATGCCTCTCGCCGTCCGCAACGACGAAGGCCACGAGTACGCCAAAGACTGCCTCGAATTTCGAAGCCGTATCGAGAACTGCCAACGCCGACTGATCACCTACTCCCACGACCTCGGCCGCCCCGGAATCCTCACCGCCGCCCCCGCCGACGTCCTCGACCACCCCCAGGTCAAAGCCGCCAAAACCAACGACGAGAACAAAGGCGCCAAAGAACTCGCCACCGAAGTCAGCGATGCCTGCGAAGACTTCGTCAAAGGCATGGACCGCCGCATCCTCGACTGGAAGGAGAACGACCCCGAGCGCGTCCGCCAAGCCGCCGACTCGGTAAGGAACTACGGCACCTACCTGCGCGAGTACGGTGTCGGCTGCTTCAGCATCTTCGACCCCCAAGGCGTCGCCGTGAGCTACGTCGGCCAAACCGGAACCTCCGCCCTGATGCGGCAAGACGTCATCGACCTTGCCGCTCCCCTCAAAGAACTTATCTGGGAAACTACTCCCTACGCCTGCCTCTCGGCGACCCTCGCCCTTGACGGCAGCTTCGATTTCTTCCGACGCACCACCGGCGTCGAACCCCAATTCGAAGAAATCCTCCCGTCCCCCTTCGACTACGCCTCCCAAGCCGTCCTGTATCTCCCCCCCGACGGCCGCATCCCCGACCCCACGATCGCCCGCCGCGAAGGCAACGAGGACGGCTACTGGCGTCGGGTCGCCAAAGAACTCTCAAAGATCCTAGTCGCCTGCCAAGGCCGAACCCTCGCCCTCTTCCATTCCCGCAAAGAGATGGAAGGCGTCTTCAAATACATGGAGGTCCCCACCGACCTGCCCATGTACATGCAGTTGAAGACCGGCGCCCCGATGGTAGGCGAAAAATTCAAGGAGAACATCCACGCCTCCCTCTTCGCCCTCCGCTCTTACTGGACCGGCTTCGACGCCCCCGGCGAAACCCTATCCTGCGTGGTCCTCGTGAGAGTCCCCTTCGAAGTCCCCATCGACCCACCCCAAATCGCCCGCCTCGCCTACCTCCAAACCCAAGGCCGCGACGCCTTCGGCGAGCACACGTTGCCGGTGGCCAAGATGCTCATGCGCCAAGGCGCCGGCCGCCTCATCCGCCACGCCAACGACAAAGGCCTAATCGCCATCCTCGACCCCCGCGTCACCACCAAACGCTACGGCGAAGAAATCCTCGCCAACCTCCCCCCCGAAATGCGAACCTACCGCGACCTAGAAGAAGCCGTAGCCTGGATCGGCCTAGAACCGATGAATTTGTTGTAGGCACAAGAGCCACCCGCAGGGTGTAGTCCAAGCCCTGGTTCCGTGCCAGGACTTGGGACAGCCTCCCGAACTCGCCGACAAATGACCATCCACCAACCGCGTAACGTGTAGGCGGGACCGGAGCGCCGACGCGATGGTGCCGGGCGTACTGCCAAACCTCCAACCAAAACCGCTCAACCAAAAAACCAATAAGGAACTCAAACAAACCCGATGAACTTACGCCCGGGTCTCCCAACGTCTTTTCAATAGCCTCCAATAGGCGACAAGCGATGACATGCTGATCCCTTTGCTTTGCCTTCTTCCATCCTTCTCCCTATCGCTAAAGACGCCCGACGAACGCACCGAAATGGTTCGCATCGTCCGGTTGGCGGCCAGAGAAACCGAGCGCGCATTAGCAAAAGTCGACCGAATCTACCTACGTTGCGACTATCTAACCCAGATCGCAGACTCCCTGGAAGGCATCGACGACGCCTATGCCATGAAGGTCATCAATCAAGATTGGAAGCTAGCCATTAGCAATCCCGACGAAGCGTGGCAAGATTATACAGACATCGGCGCCATTGCTTCACGAATGAATGCCTCCATCGGCGCGAACCTCCTAAAGAAAATTCCAACGAGATATCAGGATCATTATGAAGCAAGCACTCTCGCTTACTCTCTCTGGTATCGCCAGCCTTCGAAGGCCGTACATGTATTTAACGAAGGTCAGGATGTCGGGTTTAACGAGTTCGAGCTAGCTCGTGACCTCGCCATTCTTCGACTGGATATTGCGCTTAGCTTCTTAAAGATGCTTCACCCGGATCGTCGAGATGAGTTTGCTTACATAATCACCTCCGATCTAAATAAGGATGAAAAGAAACGTTTTGCCCTGAGCGCTTCGAAGCTAATCACCGCGCACACGCTCCAAGGATGGAACGTGCTGCATCCGGACGCTTCCGCTGCCGAACTTGAAGCTGGCAGCAAGCTTATGACCGATAGGTGGGACTACGCTTCCATGCGCATGCTCGCGGCGAAGGCGTATCTTGCGACAGACCGAAAGCACGCATGTTCGATCGCTGACGGACTCTGTCAAGAAGCGAAACGTGGTTCGGAAAACCCCTACTACGTCCTTCTACCGGAAATCGGTCGCTTTGATACCCCCACCGTCCGCGCCTACATCACGGGGCAAGAGACGAAAACAAGCGATTATCCTTTCATGACCATCGGCGCATGGTCCTTCATCGACATCGATAAGGCGCGCAAGCAGCTAGATACTGCTCTCACCAAAAAGGCTAAGACATCCAGCGGCCATCATGGTGAAAGCCTTGCACCGGGACTCGCTGATCTCTTGAAGAATTTGATCAAGACTCATCCTGAAGAGGCGGCGGACCGTCTTGGACAGGTCTCACTGCATCAAATGGGCCCGAGTGACCGTCAAGAGATGAATTTCAGCCGTGCCGTCGATTTTATTAAAGAGCTTTGGAAAGACAACGAGGCCCAAGTTCGCCGGTTCTGCCTCACCTCATCGCCTTGGCAGAAACACCTCGGCAAAAATCCCACTCTAATCGTCGACTTCCTTAAAGCCAAAGACGCACTTATGAGTGCCAAGCAACCGATGGCCAAAGATCTAAAGCTGTTTCAAGTCCGGTTTCAGTCAAATGACATGGGAAAATCCCGCACGACCGACTACGCCGAGACTCTGCACGAGATAATCATGCGCACCGCCGCAGAAAACCCCGCGGAAGCATCCCGCATGATCAAAGCGACCATCGATAGCCCAGAATTCTATTGCGAAGCCTTCGAAGCCGCCCGCCACCTCCCCTTCGCCCAACGAAGACCCTTGCTCGAAGAGGCGATTCGCGAAGCCCACACGAGCAACGACAATCAATGCCATTGGCCCAAAATCGCCGCCACCGCAAAGCGATCCTGGCAACGCTTGCAACCCTGGCCTCCCGCCCGCTAGTTCGACCGAAACTTTTCCAATCGCGCCTTAGCTTCCTTCGACCCCGGCATCGTATCCCGGCCAGAGTTGCTGCGGGTTCGCCAATCGTTGCGCGCATGGTCCCGGCGACCCGCCAAAAAAGCCCCGAACGCAACCAAAGCAAACAAGCCCACGATCATGGCGGTCATTTCGACTAAGAAGGAAGATAGGATCATTGCAAGTCCAAAACACAATGATCCCCCTCCCGGCGAAAAAGGAACAACCCGACTTTTGGGTGTACCGGTTTTATGTCACGCAAGCCCCCCAGATGCCGCGATCAACTGCCCCGTGATCCACCGAGCCTCGTCCGACGCCAAAAACACCGCCAACGGCGCGATATCCTCCGGCACCGCAAACCGGCCCAGCGGCGTCCGCCGCCTCAAATCCTCAGCATAAGCAGTCTCAAACACCCCGATCGCGAAGGCCCCCTCGGTCTGCGTCGCCCCCGGGTTGATCGAGTTCACGCGAATGCCGCGCGGCCCAAGCTCCTTCGCCAGAACCTCCGTCATCGCGTCAAGCGCCCCCTTCGTGCCGGCATAAACCAGCGACCCCGCGTTGGTCATCCTGCTGGCCATCGAGCCGATGTTCACGACGCTCCCGCCATCCGCCATGAAAGCCAAAGCCCGCTGAACCATCAAAATCGGACCCAGCACGTTCACGTCGTACTGCCGCCGAACCTCCTCCACCGTCACCCCCTCCAAAGGCCCGAACGAATAAACGCCGGCGTTATTCACCAAGATATCGAGCCGCCCAAAGGCGTCGATCGCGGCCTGTACGATGCGCGCCGCATCCGCCGGGTCAGCCACGCTGCCCTGGCAAAGGACCGCGCCCGGAACCTCGCTCGCGACCTTCTCCGCATCGGCGCGGCTCGAAGCATAGTTGATAACGACCTTGGCCCCGGCCCGACCGAGCCCCTTGGCGATCGCCGCGCCGATCCCCTTCGACGCGCCGGTGACGATGGCTACTTTTCCTTTAAGCTGTTCCATAGTGCTCTCCCAAAGGATGACCAAAGAGAAATTACATTGCAAGAACGCACCGAAAAGTGAGGTACTAACTAAATCGTGACCCCCTGCACCGCCGAGGAAATCGCCGCCGCGCTGAAGCTGCTCGAAGGCCGGTGGAAGCTGATGATCGTCTACTGCCTCTTCGCGCAACCCATCATGCGCTTCTCCGAACTCGAACGCGCCAACCCCGGCATCAGCCAAAAAATGCTCGCCCAACAACTCCGCGAGCTAGAGCGCGTCGGCATCGTCGGCCGCACCATCCACCCCGAGGTCCCACCCCGCGTCGAATACTTTCTAACCGAACACGGCCAAGCACTCTATCCGGTCCTCGACGCACTAACCACCTGGGCAAGAAATCAAAAACTTACGGCTCCCGCCGTGTAGCCCGGGTCTCGCCCCCAAGGGCGAGGGCGTCAAATGTTTTGGGGATGCGTGGATGTCCTTACCGAAGGTGTAGCCCGGGTCTCGCCCCCAAGGGCGACGGCGCGGCGGGGGCGTCAAATGTTTTGGGGATGCGTGGATGTCGTTACCGAAGGTGTAGCCCGGGTCTCGCCCCCGGGGGCGACGGCGCGGGAGGACGTCTTGCAGGATCGAAGGCTCACGAAACGTCGACCACGACGAAAACGCCCCCGCCCCATCTCCGGTCGTGACCCGGGCGAAACGGCGGAGCCGAAAACCCCTGCCCTACGGCAAACAATGCAACGTCAACGTCTGCCCCTTCACCTCGGCCACCGCCTTCAAATTCTTCAACGTCACCCCCGGCAAGCGCAAGACCGGAAGATTCACCAACCCCGCCGGAGCCGAAGCATCCAACGGCGCGATGAGCGGATACGTGAGTGTCTTCGCCCCATCGTCCCGCAACACCGGCCGCGCCGAATCCTCGGAGACAGAAAGCGAACCGATCTGCGCGCCCACCGGCACTAACCGGAAAAGCGCCCGATCCTCGCCCAAATTCAAAATCCCAAACGGCGTAAAGGAGAGATTCACGTCCTTAACCGGCAACCGAGCGTAGTCCATCACCACGAAAGCCGGAGCCTCCCCAAACTTGGCCAACTCACGCCGAATATAACCGGCCCCGTCCAAAGCCAACTTCCGCTTCTCCGCCAAAAGCGAGGCATAACGCGAAGACCCCTGAACCTCCGCCAGAGCCGGGGACAACTCCGAAGAAGAAGCATGAATTGCCTCCAAAGCCAGCGAAGTCAAAGAAGCCTCCGTCCGCAGAATAGGATCGTGCCAACGCGCCCCAAGCCGGTCGAGCAGCGCCCCAACCCCCATGCCTGAAAAATACAACCGGAAGCGCACCGGCGAAGCCCCATAAAGGTCCCCATTCACCCCATTCGTGCCATCCATAAAACCGCGCATCGAGCGAATCAGCTTCGCCCGCTCGGATTCAAGGTCGTCATAACCCCGAAACCCCTGCAAAAGCCAGATGTCGTGGGACGGCGCCCGACCCTCCAAGGCTTGCAGCGTCCGGTACTCCACATACTTGGCCGTCCCCTCGCTAAACTCCGCCCCATCCTCGTAGTCGGAAGCCACCTTCCCGATCAGCCCGCGACGCCACTCCCGCAAAGCCAGCCACTTCAAAGCCGCCGGCCGCGGATCCTTATCCGTTAAGGCCGCCGAGAGAAATTCCCCCTCAAGCGCGATCGCCGTGTTGTTCTCCGCGGAGAGGCTCGGATAGTGCGTCAGGCTCATCTCGTTGCCCCCCTTCTTCGGGGCCATGTGCCGCTGATAGACATGAAACGCCTCGTGCGCGAACATCACCATCTGGTCGTATGGATCGTGAAAGAGGCTTCCCTCGACGATCTTGTCGGCGGTTCGCGGGTTGTCATGAACTTCGTCCGCCAGCCCCTCCACCCACTGCCGGCGGGACGAGAGCGTATCGGCGATCACCAAAGTCTCCACACCGTTGACCTCAAGCGAAGTGTTCTGCCCGTCCAGGTCGATGAGCGTCGGCCCATCCTTCACCCACATCGACCCGATCTTCGTGCTCAGCGGACCATGGTACGGCACAAAACCGCGAGGCGGGTTGGGATGGTTGATGAGCAAGTCCTGCCGCCCCGGAAAGTAGATCAAGATCGGCGTCTTACGCGCGTCCCAACCCGGCCACACCGGGTTGTTCGGCTTGCCGATGATCGACCAAACCTCCTGGGCTTCGACGAGAAGCATCGGGTCGACCTTAATCTGCGGGGTGGAGAGAATCGAAAGGAGAGCAAGCATTTACGATTCGTAAATATGGCATTTTACGAATCGTAAGTTCCCGCATAATGATCGAAATGAGCATGGATCGCCCCCTTTCCGTCCTGGAGCTAACCGTCCTCGGCATCCTCCTAAAGCGCGGCCCCTGCGTGGCGAACACCGTCGTGAATGAATTCTCCGGCTCCCAAACCTTCGCCTACCGCAGCGGAGCCGGCTCGATCTACCCCTTGCTAAAACGATTGGCCGCCGCCGATTTGCTCACCGTGACGGGCCGGAAGTACGCACTGAGCGAGGCCGGAGTGGGGGCCCTAAAAGCCTGGGTCCACCCCCCCTTCGACATCACCGACTTCTCCACCAACCTGGATTCTCTACGGTCGCGCGCGTACTTTCTAAAGCTGCTGTCCCCCACCGAACTCCCACAGTTCTTCGCCTCCGCCCTCTCCGGTCTGGAAGCCCTACTCGCCCGCTGCCAGACCACCCTAGAAGCCCAACGCCAGTCCGGCGACGTCTTCGGCGAGCTCGCCCAACTCGGCGCCGTCCGAGAAACCGAAGCCCGCATCGCGTGGCTAACTGAAATCCGAGACCGGCTCACCGAAAAAGCAAATGGAACCTAATGCGGCGCAAATGCTGATTTCGAACGCCCCGTTGCCGCGCTTCAGCGGACGTTCCTGCCGCCGGCCGGCGTAGTCCACGCCTTGCTCGCTTCAAGCAACGCCGTGGGAGGGCGCCTTGGAGTGAGGACCAAGTCCAAAACGTTCCCAAACATTCCCCGCCAAGGACCCAAAATCCGTTACATAATAAGTAGTCATATGTCTACTATTCAGGCGGGCCTATTCGACCACGCACCGAGGACCATCCCCGACCGGATTGGACCGGCGGCCGTCCGAGCCGTCGAAACGATGCACCTCCTGACCCCCGGGAAAGGACGCACCGCAACCTACGACTACACTCTGAACCCCTACCGGGGCTGCTCCTTTGGCTGCTCGTACTGCTACGCCGCATTCTTCGTCGCCGACGAGAAGATGCGCGCCGAGTGGGGCCAGTGGGTCGAGGCAAAAGTCAACGCCGCCGACGCGCTACGAAGAAAGGACCTCCACGGCCGAAAAATCTTCATGAGCTCGGTCACCGACCCCTACCAGCCCCTGGAGCAAAAGCTCGAACTCACCAGAGAAGTCGTCGAGATCCTCGCCGAACAAGGCGCGCGCCTGGTCGTGCAGACAAGAAGCCCCCTCGCCGCTCGCGACATCGACCTCTTCCTCCGCTTCAAACACGTGCGCGTAAACATGTCCGTCACCACCGACGACGACGAAATCCGAAAGCAATTCGAACCCGCCTGCGCGAGCATCGAAAGGCGACTAGACGCGGTCGAACAAATAGCCAAGGCCGGAATCAAAGCCAACGTCTGCCTCTGCCCCATGCTCCCCATGGACGACCCCGAAGCCTTCGGGAGGAGATTGGTGAAGATGCGCGTAAACGCCGTCGCCGCCTCGTGGTTCCACACCGGCGACCGAGCCTTCGCCGCCGGCACCCGAGACCCCGCGATCACCCTCGCCGAAAAACTAGGCTGGACCCGCCACGAATACGAACAAACCCGCGCCGCCCTCGCCTCAAACTGCCCCCTCTTCGGCGAGTCCGTAAGAGCGTTCGGACCAGTATGAAATAGGCCAAGCCAGCAGATAAGTCGAGGCAGCCGTGTCGATACAAAACCTTGTCCGGCGCATCTTTTCCAGCAGGGCCAAGCAAAGCCTAATTTGTTCCGTGCCCTCAGCTGCGGGATAAGTCATGTAGACCGCGACCGGATGTTCGTGCCGCTCGCGGGAGAGCCCACCGAACTCGCCGAACCACCAACATTGCCCAACGCATTCCCAAAAGGACATTTTTTGCCCCCCTTCGCCGTACCAACGCGAAGGCAGAAGGCGCGTCAAAAAATGGAAAAAACAAAACTCCCAGGAGGGAACTGAGAAACGAATACCGGCGCAATCAAAAAAGACAAGGGGTAGCACAAGGTCGTTGATCTCATACCGCCAAGACTTCGGCGGCATGCGCAACCGAAATCGTAAGGGTGCCCTCCTGCATTCTCCAAAACGACATTTTTTGACCGACGCCCCGCCGTAGCCTCGCGAAGGAGAAAGGCGTCGCGCTAAAAGTGTCAAAAACAGAACTCTAAGGGGAGCTGCCTCATAAGTCGAGCCAGGCCGAGCAATGCCTAATTTTCTTCGGCGCATTCCCCAGGACATTTTTTGATCGCCTTCGCCGCAGCAAAGCGAAGGCAGAAAGCGCGTCAAAAAATGTCAAAAAAATAAAACTACAAGGAGGGGTCCGGGGCCGCCGGTGGGTGTATTCCCCGCCGGCGGCCCCGGACCCCTCAACTGCAGGAACACCGACGAAGCCCCGGAACAACGCACCTATGATGCTTCAGGGGCTGCCTAAAAGGCAGCCCCTGAAGCATCATAGGCCACTTGCCGAGTATCGTTGGCGATATGCTTACGACAAGAACGGGCAACTTTCCTATTGGTTTTCGACGCGGCTGGTCTGATTGGCAGAAGGACCTCGCCGGGCTGATCGCCTGGGCGAAAGCCAACGAGATGGGCGTCGTCGACCTCGGCAGCAACGCCGACGAAATTGCGGGCGAAGTTGTCGCCGCCGGGCTAAAAGTAGGCTCCGCCGACCTCCCGAGCTGGGGCGGACTGATCACCGCCGACGTCGCCAAGCGCGAAGAAGCCGTCGCCAAGCAAGCCGCTTACGTCGAGGCCTGCGCCAAGCACGGAATCAACAACTACTTCCTCGTCATGCTCCCCGAGGACCCTACCAAGAAGCGCAGCGAGAACTTCGCGCTCATGGTCGAAGGCCTCAACCTCCTGACCCCGCACCTCGAGAAGCACGGCGGCCGCCTCGTCATCGAAGGCTGGCCCGGCAACGGCGCGCTCTGTTGCACCCCCGAAGGCTATCGCGGCGTCATCGATGCCGTTACGTCGGACTCGGTCGGCATCAACTTCGACCCTTCCCACCTCATCCGAATGGGCATCGACCCCATCCGGTTCGTGAAGGAATTCGCCCACCGCGTCTACCACGTGCACGGCAAAGACACTGAGGTTTTCTCCGAAGGCCTCTACGAGTTCGGCACCGAGCAACCTGCCACCTTCGCCAAAGGCCACGGCTTCGGCGCCTACCACTGGCGCTACACCATCCCCGGCCACGGCGAAACCCGCTGGGTAACCGCCTTCGAGATCCTCAAAGCCGCCGGCTACAAAGGCGCTGTTTCGATCGAACTCGAAGATGAGAACTTCAACACCGACGAAGCCGGCGAAAAAGCAGGCCTCCTCGCCGGCGCCCACTTCCTCGCTTCCTGCTAAGAAGCGATCCTCCGGTGGCCGACAAGATTGCCGGCCACCAGCAAACCTTCTGGCCCCTCGCTAAGGGTCGCCGCAGTCGGCCCAATTTGCGAACGGACGCACGAGCTGACCCCGGATGGGGCCACGGATAATAGCCGGATATCGTAGGCGCGCACCTGCGCCGAAGACACCGGGTCACGTAGCCCGACCAACCCTGACTTGCCCCTCGCTAAGGGTCGACGCAATCGGTCCAATCGCGAACGGACGCACGCGCTGACCCCGGACGAGGTCACGGATAGTAGCCGGATATCGTAGGCGCGCACCTGCGCCGAAGATACCGGGGGCACGTAGCCCGACCAACTTGCCCCTCGCTAACGGTCGACGCAATCGGCCCAATCGCGAACGGACGCACGGGCTGACCCCGGATGGGGTCACGGATAATAGCCGGATATCGTAGGCGCGCACCTGCGCCGAAGATACCGGGTTGAGACCGGAGCATTGATTCGACCCCGGCGAGGGGTCGCGGAGTGTTCCATCTATGACCGCAACGTCGCCGTTCGGGCCAACCCATCAGCGGTATACGATAGCGATCCGGCTCTGAAGCGAATGCTATGGCGTCGCGCGCCATAGCGCCGAGACCACCCCTCAGCTTACGACCCACACCCCGCAAAACCCGATCTAACGATCGCCTCCCAAAACCAACGCTTGCCCGCCGCAATATTTCATGTTAGAATGTACACGTGTACAAAAACGAGCCAGACCTGAAAGGGAACCGCTCGCTTTCACCTCAAAGAAGAGCCCTTATGAAATCGAAAGCATTTACTCTCATCGAGCTTCTCGTCGTCATCGCGATCATCGCGATTCTCGCCGCCATCCTTTTCCCCGTCTTCGCCCAGGCGAAATCGGCCGCCAAGCGCACCGCTGAACTCAGCAACGTCAAGAACCTGACCACCGCGATGTTCATCTATTCGGGAGATACCGACGACACCGTCCCGCCCGTAACCCAGGGTTTCATCAGCGAGCCGGTAACCCAATTCACCTGGAAAGACGCGATTTACCCGTACGTCAAGAACGGAGGCCGCACGGGAACGAACAACCAAACCGCCGGCAGCGGCGGCGTCTTCGAAGCGCCGACCTACTCCGGTAACTGGGGCAAGAGCGACTGGTGGGGCCCCGTAACCGGCGACCTCACGACCCGCTACCCGCGCGCTTACGCCCTCAACTACGCGGCCGGATCCAACGAGGCCGGATACTACGGCTGGAACGGCACCTCAAACAATGAGATCTGGCCGGACCTCGGCAACTGGCCGTGGGGCTCACCCACCCAAAACAACGGTGGCGGCGGCAACATGACATCTCTCAACGCGCCTGCGGGCACGATGATGATCGGCGCCACCCGCACGCCGCAGATCACGGTCTCGCCGGAAGACCTGGCGTACGGCTGCAACAACCCAGGCAATTCCTGCGACAGCGTGAGCGGCGGCACGACCGTGTATCGTGGCGCCGGCAACAAGCAGATCATCATCGGGTTCTTCGACGGCCACGCCAAGTCGATCAACGCCTACCAGGCCCTTGAGCAGGACGTGTTCGACTACAACACCGCGCAAAACATCGTCGCCGCCGGCACCGGCTGGCCCGCCAAGGCGCAGGTCGAGGCGTACATGCACGGCTACACGGAGTGGCAGTAAGGGCGAACCCCGGTCAGCCAACGACGAGGCACGCTCGCAAGGGCGTGCTTCGCCTTTTCATGCCCATCGATATCCAATGAAGTACCGAAGCACGCTCCCCCTCCTCGCGTCCCTATTGGCAATCGCCCTCACCGGCTGCGGCTCCTCCGAACCCGCGCACGAAGTGAAGCCCCTCACCACCCGCCCCGCGCCAACCCAGGACATGACGAAGCTAACGACGCCCGAAGAAAAGATCCAGTACATCGAGAACTCCAAGGCTCCCGACAGCGTGAAGAAACGAGCCATCCAACAAATCAAAGACGGCAAGTTGTAACCGCCCCGCCCCGCGGCAGAGGTAGCCGAGACCGGAGCGAACCTGCAATGGTGAGCTTCGCTAGGGAAGGGTTGCGTAAATCGCTCAGTCCTTTCCGGAAGAACCCCGCAGCGGGTTCCGTCCCCCAGCCCAGGGTTGACGGCCGCAGCGAATGCGAAGGACGTCTACCCTGGGTCTGACGAGGCAACAGCATCCCAGTCCTTAGATAAGGCCCTTTAGGGCCAATCCGATCGCGCGACAGCCCCACAATTTTTTCCTCACATCCCACCCAACCGGCATAATCGTCTGAACCGATTGGCCGCCACTTGGCTCTGGAACGGCGTGGAAGTGAGACATTGATCGACCGCCTGCTGGTGTCGCGAACCTTGGCGGGCGACGGCCATGCCGCCGACCGGCTGGTGCGCAGGCACTACCCGCGAATCCTCAAATTCGCGCAGTACCTGACCGGTTCGAGAGCCGACGCGGAAGACCTCGCCCAACAGACCTTTCTGAAGGCAAAGGAAGCGCTGCCGAGATTTCGGCACGACTGCTCGTTCTCGACCTGGCTACACCGGATCGCCTACCGCGAATTCACGCACTACCTGCGGGACCGCAAAGAACGAACCGGCGAATTCCCCGAGGGCTCGATGGGTTTCTCCGGACGATCGGAAGACGCCGTCGTGCTCTACGCGGCCATCGCGGAACTGCCGGCTGAGCTTCGCGACGCCTTCGTCCTAAGAGAAATCCAGGACTTGAGTGTCCGCGAGGTCGCCGTGTTGCTGGAAATCCCGGAGGGCACGGTCAAGTCTCGCAACCACACCGCCCGCGAGCGCCTAAAAGAGCGCCTCGCCGGCACATGGGAGGCAATGGATGAAGCGGCAAGGATTGGAGGAAAACGTGAACCGATTTGACCGGGCGCTAAAGGAGCTCAAGGGTGAACGCCCCACTCACGGCATGGAACGGGCCGATCTCGGCGGTGCAAAAAATCAAAGACCATGGATCTTGGCGGGTGCGGGGATAGCGATCGGCGTCGTCGTTGTCTTAGCGTCGATCCCGGCCAAGTCGAATGCGGTCGGGTTGGGCCAAGTTCAAGACGCTATCGAAAAAACGCGCGTGCGGCATACAACCATGTACCAAGTGGGGCCGCCGGAGGACGGCAAAAAGACCACCGAAAGCTGGGGGCAGGGGAAATGGACGCGCATCGACATCAACAGCTTGGGTTATCACACTTGGTGCATCTCCGACACCGAAACGCGGTGGACGTTTAACTCCGCCGGGAAATCGTTGGTCACCACAAAAGAAGAAGTGCGCGAAATCGCCGCCGGCACGATTCCCTCGTTGCTTGACCTGATCCGGAAGCAAGATCCCACCCGTAAGGTTGAACTGGCCGAGAAGACTCGCAACGGCAAACGGATTTTGGAGCTGACGGACAATGGTTTCTTCGCCACCCAAGAGGGCAAAGAGGTCAAACGCTACCCGCAGAAGACCGTTTGGATCGCCAACGCCGACGACAAGCTGCCACGCGAGATCTATCACTACCAGGCCAAGCACAGTGACGACGGTCGGAAAGTCGAACTTAAGCTCATCGCACGCGGAGTGATCGAATATCCGCCTTCATTGCCGAAGGATCTCTTCGATCACTCGTTACCAAAGGGGTGGAAGGCAATCTCCAAGCAATTCTAAGGAGTCAAAGTCACCGACCGCAGGTTCATGACGTGATCGTGAGGTCTCGAGGACGGAGTCAAAGTTAGCGTTTGAACCCCCGCCTTCGTCGCCTCGAGAACCCCAAGCGAGATCGTCTTGTACGTAAACCACCCCCCGGTCGGAGGGACGGTTCCGGTCACGTGCGAGGCGCCGAGGGAGACGTCGAAACCGGCGCCCGCCTCCGAATCCGGAACCGCCACGATAGCAGTCACCGTATAGCGGCCCGGCTTTGGAATCGACACGCTCCACCGGAGAGAGTCCTCCACGTGGACCCAATTACCAATGTTCGCAGGCGGTCCCGGTTCAAGAATCGCGGCATCGCCCGCGATCTCGGCAGAGTCGGCCGCAGCCACGATGCTCCCGTTCGCGGAAGGACGGACCACCGCCAGCGCCTCTGTCCCCGGCGCATAGGTATCGAACAGGCTGCGGACGCAGAGCGCGTTCCGCACCTCTTGGAGGCTCATCCGGCGGGCGGGTTTGACGAAGATGGACTCAGTTTGTCCGGGCTGAAGATGCAGGAAGTTCGCGCTGTAGTCGGCGTCGGCCAGGTCGACCCAGGTCCAAAGTGCGGGGTGTTCGGCCGAGAGGCTTACTCGGTAGCCGTCCCTCTCCTTAGTCACGCTAGCGTGGATCTCCGGCGCGACAAGATCGAGGTTCTTGAAGGTATCGAATGTTACGAGGGCCCTCGAATCCGGCTCGCCGGGGACGGAGAGCGTCATCCAGAGCAAAACGTTGTTCGCCCCTTCGCGCTTTAAATACTCGTCGACCACGACGGTGCCGATTTCGGTGCTGCTTGTGCCCGCGGCCGCTCGGGCCGTGGTCGCCCCATGGCTGAGCGGCTTGCCGTCGACACGGGTCAAGGTCCAACGAACGGTCCCCTCCAGTTGCCTAGGCCGATCGTTTGCGACCCAAATCTGAACCACCCCTGCATCGGCAATCCCGGACAATGCTACCGGCGCATAGGCGCGCTTCAGAGCATAGTAAAGCGCCTTCGGCCGCCCGTAGTAGTCGACCATTGACCAAGACGTCACCGGCCACGGATCGTTGAACTGCCAGACGAGGCTCGCCGAAGAATGCGGCCAGTCCCGTCGCCAATGCTCCACACCCGTCAAAATCCCGTCCGCCTGATTGATCTGACTCAACCACAGCGTCGAATCGAAGTCCTTCGGCTTGCGGAAATAGCGCCGCGTGGTGCTCACGATCAGCGCATCGCCATCCCGCCAGTTCCGCTGGTGGTTGAGCATAACCGGGGTCTCCACGCTCGCCCGATCTTCCGCGGATGCAAACGAAGAAACGCTCCGAGGCACGGGAAAAGCCTGAAAACCGTACTCGGACATGAACCCATGGCGGGTCCGGTACGACTTGAAATTGGCGCTTCCGTGCCAAACGTCCCAATAGTGGTCGTCCCCAATCTCCGGGCTGCCGGGGGTGTAAAAGGCGCCCGGCGCCGCCTGATGGACGACGTCCCGAAGCGTCTCGTGGAAGAGCAGGTTATAGTCCGCCCGGCTCATGCTGGACGGCGTCGTCTTCTCCGAAATGAACCCGATAACCTCGTTATTGCCCGAATACACCGCCACGCAAGGGTGATGGCGAACCCTCTGTACGTTGTCGAAAGCCTCCGCACGCACGTTTGCTAGCCAATCCGGATCGAAGGCAGGGTACGCCGCGTCGGCAAATTTGAACTCAAACCAAAGCAGAAGCCCCTTCTCGTCCGCCGCATCGAACAGCGCGTCAGGCTCGTAGAATCCCCCGCCCCACAGCCGCATCAGGTTCATGTGGGCATCCACCGCCTTCTGGACCAGACCTCGAATCTGGGCCGGGGTGGTACGCACGAGCAGCGAATCCGGCGGAACCCAGTTCGAGCCGCGCGCGAAAAACCGGCGCCCATTCACGGCGAGGGTCAACGGAGAAGTGGCGGTCTTCGGATACCAAGTGATGGTGCGCAATCCAATGCGCCGGGCGCTGCGGTCGAGAAGATTGCCCTGCGAATCGAAAACCTCTGCGCGCACCTCATAGAGGTTTTGCGCCCCCATCCCGTTCGGCCACCAAAGCTGGGGATTCCTGATATCCACGTGGCCCGACACGCCAGAGCCAATCTTCCGCCCCTTGAACCAAACGGAAACCCGAGTGGTCGTACGCCCTTCCGTGGTGGCAGAGACCCCGACATCCAACCCAACCCGGTTCGCCGAGTGGTGCTGCACGATCTGCATCGACGTGATCCGCGCCCCATCCCAACCGAGCAAAGAAATCGGCCGCCAGATTCCGGAAGTGACCAGCTTCGGCGAGAAATCCCAACCCATCTGGAACGAGGCCTTCCGTACATAGCCCCAGCCGTGACTCTGGACCGGCTTGCCCGGAAACTTAGCCTGCGTTTCGTGAGCCTTCAAGAACGGCTCAATCGGCTCAAAATCCACCGCCATGGAGTTCGCCCCGGCGTGCAAGTAAGGCCGCATGTCGAACTCCCAAGTCCGGTGCATGTTGTCCGGGTGCGCGACGATTTGGCCGTTCACGCGAAGGGTCGCTAAGGTATCCAACCCCTCGCACCGTAACACCAAATGCCGGTAACGAAGGAACGAAGCGGGCACCAAAAACGGTCGCGAGTAGGTCCACCGTGTCTCCCCGACCCACTGCACCGCCTTCTCATTCATCCGCTGATAAGGGTCCGGAATGAGCTTCGCGCGCATCAAATCGAGCTGCACGACCCCCGGCACTCGGGCGGGAATATCGATCTTCCGCTCCGACTGGGTCAATCGCCAAGCCCCGTCGAGCGAGATCCGCTCCGGTGTCAAAGTGGCCCGTGGGGCAAGCAAAAGAAACGCGAAACTAGGGAGGGTTAGCATGAAATTGCGAGTTCACTCGCCTCGACGGCGTGAGTATACAGAGAACTACGCTAAAATGTACACGTGTCCAATGACCCCAACCCATCCCGGGCGAAGCCCACGCGGAGCGACGTCGCCACCCTCGCGAACGTCTCCGGCGCCACCGTCTCGCGGGTGCTCGGCGGCCGGGCGGACGAGTCGATCTCGGCCAAAGCCCGCGCCCGCGTCTTGCAGGCGGCTAGGGAGTTAGGATACACCCCCAACTCTGCCGCGAAGGCGCTCCGCAGCGGCCGCACCGGACTTATCGGTTTTTGGATCAATTTGGAATACTCGCCTTACCGCTACCAGGTCCTAGCGGAGATGCGCCGGCTCCTGGCCCGAACCGAATTCGCGATGGCGGTAACCGACGTCGACGAGGATTACGCCTGGCACCACTCACTAGACCGCGCCCTCCGCGTCCCTGTCGAGGGCGTGATCGCCTTCGACGCCTCGACCGCTGCCCACATCTTCGCCCAGAACAGTGACCGGCTCGCCCCGAATCTGCCTTTCGTGAGCATGGGCGCGTTCTATGCGGAGTCCAAAAGCTTCGTCGGCGTCGACCTAAAATCGGGCGCGGAAGACGCAATGGACCATCTCTTCGCCACCGGCCGCCGGAAAATCGCCTACGTCGCGCCCGACGGCTACTTCTTGACCGACGGCGACCGGTTCGCGGGATATCGAAACAAGATGCTCGCCTTCGGCCTGGAGCTCAGGATGCTCGGGATAGAGGACGTTCAGGAAACTAGGGTGGAATCCATAAAGGCGGTCCTGGCCGCGAACCCGGACGTCGACTCTCTGCTCTGCTTCTACGACGACATCGCATTGGATGCGGTCGATGCATTGATATCGTTGGGTCGCCAACCCGGCGTAGACGTCGCCATCGTCGGCTTCAACGGCCAACCCGGCATCGAACGCGGAATCTGCCCCCTGTCGTCCGTCCGCCAACCAATAGAAGCAATGTGCGCCCTTGCCTTGGAGATGCTCCAAGAACAAATCGAAAACCCAGCCACCCCCGTTCGCCACCAGTTTCTGAAGCCGGAGTTGATCGTCCGCGCCTCCTCCGGCCACCGGCAGGCGTAGACCACACTTCGACCGAACGGAAGGCGCCGTGGGACAACCTCACGAACTCGCCGGCAAACCCCCAACCATCAACTCCGGCCACCGTGGACGCACAAAAAAACCGACCGCCCATAAGGACGGCCGGTCTCAGGAGGTGTAATTTGCCGGTTGGCTTACTTGGCCATTACGCCGGGGATGAAGCCGTTGTGGCCGGTGTAGGAGCAGACGATGCCGAGGCTGCCCGTCGGAATGGTCTGCGCAGTGCCGCCGGCATCGCTGACCGTACCGGAGGTCGAGATCGTGTACGTGCCGCCGGAGGGGCAGATCGGGGTGGCGCCGAGGTCCGGAGCGAGAGCGGAGAGGCTAACCGTCGTGAAGTCGGCGGCGCTGTTCTTGACCTTCCAAGCCTGAGCGGCGTTGGCGATCGACTGCATGTTGGCTCGGCAAGTCTTCTTCGCGGAGTCAGCAACCGAGCTGAGGTACAGAGGAAGGGCGACGGCCATCAACGTGGCGAGGATGAGAACGACGACGAGGAGTTCGACGAGGGTGAAACCGCGGCGGCGCTTGGAGATTTGGCGATTGATCATGTTATTCAACGGGTCCTTTTGTTTCTTACTGCTCGCCGCCTACTGGCTGCTCACACAATCGTTTTAGGCGATCCTGAGAGCTCGCCACACGTGCCTTCTTGCGCTCCTTGCCGCAAGAAAACACGTAACGGAATCCCGCGACAGACCAATGGAAGCCCGTTTTTCGGTCAATTTGAACCTAAAAACGCCCCGAGCCCCCCTTTTCAGGGGCGCGAAAGGTTAAAGACTTGTAAAAAATCGAAAGGAGACACCCACGTCACGTTTTCGTGTACCGGTGACCGCGCCTGGGAGGAGAACTCTGAAAAAGCCATAGATGTACTGGATTCCCGTTACCGGACACCCCGTACGTACGTTGCGAACCCGCGGCGTCCAAATGGGTCCCGGCCGAGGGTCTTAAAGTGCGTATATGGAATAATAAAACCTCCCGTCTGCCGAACCCGGCGAAGTGACGGAAACCCCTATGTCCCAAGGAACCGAGCTCTCGCGGATAACGGACGAAGCGTCGCGCCGCCGCACCTTCGCGATCATCTCGCACCCCGACGCGGGAAAAACCACCCTCACCGAAAAGTTGCTCCTCTACGGAGGCGCGATCCAGCTCGCCGGGTCGGTCAAGGCGCGCCGCAACCAGCGCAAGGCCACCTCCGACTGGATGGAACTCGAGAAAGAGCGCGGAATCTCCATCACCTCGACCGTTCTCCAGTTCGAGTATCGGGATCACGTCCTCAACCTCCTGGACACCCCCGGTCACAACGACTTCAGCGCCGACACCTACCGCACCCTGACCGCCGCCGATAGCGCCGTCATGCTCATCGACAACGCGAAGGGCGTCGAGGCGCAGACCAAGAAGCTATTCGCCGTCTGCCGCGAGCGCGATATCCCCATCTTCACCTTCGTCAACAAGATGGACCACCCCGGCCGCGGCCCCCTCGCGCTCCTCACCGAGGTCGAGGAAACGCTGAACATCGGGAGCTGCCCCATCAACTGGCCCATCGGCCAGGGCCACGACTTCAAAGGCGTCTTCGACCGCGAGACCCGCCAGGTTCACCTCTACTCCCGCGTCTCCCACGGCTCCACGAAGGCCGATCTGGAAGTCGTCGACTTCGCGGACCCGCGCCTAAAAGAGCTGATCGGCGCCGAGCTCTACCAGAACCTGCTCGACGACATCGACCTCCTCGACATCGCCGGCGAACCCTTCGATGCCGAACGCGTCGCGAAAGGCTTGCTCACCCCGGTCTTCTTCGGCTCGGCTCTTACCAACTTTGGCGTTGAGCTCTTCCTAAAACGCTTCCTCGACATGGCGCCTTCGCCGATGCCACGCGAATCGAATAAGGGCGAAATCGCCCCTAGCGCCCCGTTCAGCGGCTTCGTCTTCAAGATCCAAGCCAACATGGACCCCAACCACCGCGACCGCATCGCCTTTATGCGCGTGGTCAGCGGCCGGTTCGAGAAGGACATGGAGGCCTCGCACTCCCGCCTTAACCGCCGCCTGCGCCTGAGCCGCCCGCAAAGGCTGTTCGCCCAGGACCGCGAGACGGTAGAGGAAGCCTATCCGGGCGACATCGTGGGCCTCACCAACCCGGGCATGTTCCAACTGGGCGACACGCTCTCGGACGGCCCCGCGATCCAGTACAACGAAGTCCCCAGCTTCGCCCCCGAAGTCTTCTCCTTCATCCGCAACGACGACGTCGGTCGCCTGAAGCACTTCGAAAAGGGCATCGGCCAACTCTGCGAGGAAGGCTTAGTTGACCTCTTCTGGGATCGCCGCTCCGCGCGCCGCGAACCCATTCTCGGCGCCGTCGGCCGCCTCCAGTTCGAAGTCGTGCAACATCGGCTACGATCCGAATACGGCGTCGAAACCGGCCTGGAACCCCTCGGCTTCGAGGTCATCCGCTGGGTAGAAGGCGACATGGAGTCCCTCCGCACCATCTACTGGGGCTCGAACGCCCGCCTCGTCGAAGACGATTTCAACAACCCGGTCGTGCTGGTCATGACCCCTTGGAACCTCCAATACCTCCAAGACCAAAACCCCAAACTCCAATTCTTCCCCAGCCGAGGCGACCTAGAAAAGTCTCGCCGCCTACCCTCCGGCCACCGGCAGGTGTAGCCCAGCCCTCGGACTCCGGGCCGACGGGGTGGCGCGCGAAGCGCTAGGACAATGTCTCGATTACCTGTGCAGGTTTTGTCGGAACACGCAAGCCCTCGTGTCGCCGCGAGGACTTGGCTACACGCCCATTCGGGCCTACCGTCGGCCCCTAATCCTGAAGGGGTTATCCGTCCAGCGAAGGGTTACGCCTCCAGGCGTTACCCTGGTAAACGAATCCGGCCGAAATACCAACCCTGAAAGGGTTGAATCCTCGTTCGGTCTGAACCTGCTTCGAAAAACGACCTGACGACGCCACACCCACCCATCGGTCAAACTACAAACAACCCAAATGGCCCGCGACAACGACCTGAATCCTAACCCGCTGCCGAACGACGAACCCGACCTGTCGTTACGGCCCCGGCGGCTCGCCGAATTCATCGGCCAGGAACAGCTCAAGGCCAACCTCACCGTCTTCCTCAAAGCCGCCAAACAGCGCGGCGAAACCCTCGATCACATCCTTCTCTACGGCCCCCCCGGACTCGGAAAAACCACCCTCGCCCACATCGTGGCCAACGAGATGGACGCCCCGATCCACATCACCAGCGGCCCCGCCATCGAGCGCCCCGGCGACCTCGTCGGCGTTTTGACCAACTTGGATCACGGCTCGGTTCTATTTATCGACGAAATCCACCGCCTCAGCCGCACCGTGGAAGAGATCCTCTACCCCGCCATGGAGGACTCGAAAGTCGACATCATGCTCGGCAAAGGCCCCGCCGCCCGATCCATCCGGCTTGACGTCCCAAGGTTCACCGTCGTCGGCGCGACCACCCGCCAAGGCCTCCTCACCGGCCCCCTAAGAGACCGATTCGGCATCATCTCCCACTTCCAGTTTTACGACAAGGAAGCTCTGTACCAAATCATCACACGCTCCGCCGGAATCCTCGGCTACGCGATCGGCCAAAGCGGCGCCGAAGAAATCGCCCTCCGAAGCCGCGGTACTCCCCGCATCGCCAACCGCCTCCTCCGAAGGGTCCGCGACTTCGCCCAGGTCGAAGACTGCGCCTCGATCGACTCCCGAATCACCCAGGTCGCCTGCAAAGCCCTCGAAATCGACGAACTCGGCCTCGACCGAATCGACCGTACGATGCTCCGCGCCATGATCGAACGCTACCGAGGCGGCCCCGTCGGCCTCGACACCTTGGCTGCCAGCACGGGCGAGGACGCGACCACAATTGAGGATGTTTACGAACCCTATCTTCTCCAAATCGGCATGCTCCAGCGCACCCCAAGGGGCCGCGTCGCCACCGACATGGCCTACAAACACCTCGGCCTAAAGCCCCCGCGCCGCAAGCCGGACGACACATTGGACTTCGACGAAGAGTCCTAAAATGCGCCAACATCTGAGGAGATGACCGCCGAAATCGTATCCGTCGGGACGGAACTCCTCCTGGGCCAGATCGTGGACACCCATGCCCCCGTGATGGCGCGGCTCCTCGCCGAATGCGGCATCGGCTGCACCCGCCGAACCACCATCGGCGACAACTGGGACCGCCTCGTCAACGCCCTGAAAGAAGCCCTGGAGCGCAGCGACGTCGTCGTCACCATCGGCGGACTCGGACCGACCACGGACGACCTCACAAGGGATGGAATCGCCGCCGCCCTTGGCGACAAACTCATAAGAGTCCCCGAGTATGAAGCGAAGCTAAGGGAATTCTTCGGCACAAGAAATATCGAGTGGAACCCCTCCACCGCCCGCCAGGCCGACCGGCCCGAGTCGGCGCGGATGGTCGAGAACCCCAATGGCACCGCCCCCGGCCTCATCTGCGAGAAGAACGGCAAGGTCGTCATCGCCCTCCCCGGGCCCAAAGGTGAGTTCGATCCCATGGCCCGCGGACCGGTGAAGGAATTCCTGGAGCAACTCCAAGGCGGCGGCGTCATCCACTCGCGCGTCCTAAGAATCATCGGCATCGGCGAAAGCTCGGTGGAAAGAATGGTTCGCCCCCTCATGGATGGCGAGAACCCCACCGTCGCCCCCTACGCCCAAACCGGCGAATGCCACCTCCGCCTCACCGCGAGAGCCGCCAACCGTGAGGAAGGCGACCGAATGCTCGACCCGATCGAAGCCGAGATCCGCAGCATCCTCGGCAACGCGGTCTACGCCATCAACGAGCAGGCCCTCGACAGCGCCGTAATCGACCTCCTGGTCCAGCACGAAAAGACGGTCGCCGTCGCAGAGAGCATGACCGGTGGCCTCCTCGGCGCCCGCTTCTCCGCCAACCCCGGTAGCAGCCGAGCCTTCGTCGGCGGCGCCATCGTCTACACTCCCAAATCCAAGGTCCAACTGGGCGTCGATGAAGAACTCATCAAAACCAAAGGCCCCGTAAGCGCCGAAGTCGCTAAAGCCCTCGCCGAAGCCGCAAGAGCAAGATTCGAAGCCGACTACGGCATCGGCATCACCGGCAACGCCGGCCCCACCCCCGACATCGACGGTAAACCGATCGGGCTAACCTACATCTCTATTGCAACTCCCACCGGTACGCAAGTGAGCGAGCACAAATACCGCGGTATCCGCGAAGATATACGTCATCGGGCCACCCAAGAAGCGCTCGCACAGCTCCGCAACCGCCTCCTGGAATAGCCAGCCCGATCGATCGATGGTGCAAACGCGGGAATCCCACTTCGAAAAAGAGCTCGCAGACTTCGCCGGCAACGACGAAGCGAAGGCCGGCGAGGCATTCACTCGCCTTTTTGAAGCATCCCGGGCCGAACTCGGCCGGTATGTGAGCTACAAAGTCCGTCCTCCTGTGCAGGCGGATGATATCCTTCAAGACGTTTATGTCCGCGTGTGGTCGAGACGGGACCGATTTCGGCCGATGGGCTGGCCCAGTTGGAAGAGTTTTATTCGCCGGGCCGCCGAATGGAGTCTCGCGAGTAGCGGTCCAAAGTCACCGGAAATTCCTTTCGAGTCGATCGAAGACTTACCTCCGGAGGATTGGCTAGCCGCGGCCGTATTTCTAATGCCAAGCCTGGATCGCGAGGAGATTGGTCGCGCGGCGGACATCGTTCTGCTCGGCGTGGACGAATCGGTGGACCGGCGCACCCTGACTCGGCGTCTGCTCGCGGCCCAACTGTTCTACGTCGATGGCAAGGAGTGGTCAGAGGTTGCCGCCATTCTGAATTCGGCGCGTCCCTACTCGGCTCCCGTCACCCGCGAGGAGTTGGACAACTGGCTGACCGACCGCTCGACGCTGCTCAAGCTCTTCTACGAAAGTCTCTATCTAACTCCCGAGGAACTCGCGGCCGATCTCCTTGGCCAAGATCAGAACTCGTGGACCCCCTCTGAAAAACACTGGATTCTGCTTCGCTATCAGAGCACCATGCCGATCGAAAATATCGTTCGACACGAAGCCGGCCGGGTTTCCGAGGAAGAACTTTCTCGGTTCTTTGATAGATGCGTAGAGAATTTCCCGTTTGTAGGCAGGATGAGAACGCTTATGGACCGAGTGGGTCGGCACACGGCCAACTTGAACCTTGCCAAGCCCGGACTTTGGCAACGGCTCGCGTTTGAATATTGGATGTTTAACGAACTGCAGCAAGCCGATATCGTTCAGCGTACAAATCCGGCCGCCAAGGCGGCCGGAGGCAGTGTAAACGCCGGCCAGCTCAATGTCTGGCTCAGTAACGGACGCATCCTCAAGCGGGTCGCCCGCCACTTAAATTTGGGGCAGGAAGAATGAGCGACGATCAAGATTTTGCGCCGGATACCGTCTTGCTCATCCAAGCCGCGACATCTGGGGCAAAGCTTTCGCGCACGTTATCTTTTGACGACCTCTTCGGATACGCGACCGGAATCCTAAACGAGGACGAGGCCTGCCGCGTCGAACTTGGCCTTACGCGTTCAACGGAGTACCGAACCCAGCTTTCGCGCATCCACCAAAGCGTCGCCCAGTTAAACAGAAATACGGTACCCGCCATCGATTCACCCTCGACCGGCGATTCGCTCGAAGACCAGATCGTCGAGGCTTGGCGAGGCATGGTTCGCCGTCTCATCTCCGGCGCCGTCCCCTTCTTGGAGTGGTGGTCAAGGGAAGACTGGGGCTCGGCGGTCGACAAGATCCGGGGCCGGGCCGCGGACGCCTTCTGCAGCGCCGGCGCCCTGTGGCAGGTTGCCAGGCGCCCTGCGTTGCTGACCCCCGCCACCGTTCGGAATGCCGGCGACGCCGTTGTCGAGATCCCCGGGATTTCGCCCGACCCCCGAGTCGGGATCCGAGCCGAGATCGATTCCGATGGAACGCTTCACGCCATCTTCACCATCCAATCGGGGCTGACCGCACTACACGGGCAGGAAATCGTCGTGCTGTACGGCAACGCCGGCTATGCGCTGCCGATCTTTCGCACGCGGGTCAGTGGTCGCGAAATCGAAATAACCCTTCCCGGATTCGGTCTTCTGACGGGCCACCTGGCCGGATATCTGGATGGCGGTTACTTCTCAATCGCCGTCGGCGATGTGCCGCCGCCGAGTGGCGAAGGCCGCATCTTGGCGGAAGTCGCCGGATATGGGTTTCCGGACCGCATTCAGATTCAATTTACGGAAGGAGGGCGAATTGAGGAACGGCTTGTCCTCGATGTCGCTATTCCTTCGGGGGCGCTGGAGCGCTATCCAGATGGGATTCTCCAACTGGACCTCGTTTTGGCTCCGCACCTCACCCTCCGGCTCGGCCAATGGCCCCTCTCGGAATGGGTCGATGGCTCCCGAAGACTTGAAATCGAATTGCCGGGAATCACCGACTCTTTCCGGGCGATCGGCTGTGTACTTTCCGCGGAAATCCATCCTTAGTCGCTAAATTTGCGCGTTTAAACTTATCTTTCCACCACTCGCTCCGCGACGTTTCTGTTATCGTCTTGATAATGCGGTGGTTGGTCTAATGACGGTCTTACGGGACGTGCGCGTTAGTCTGCAAGTCGAAGCCCGTCACATTCGCGCCACGCTTTTTGAAGATGGACGGCAGACGGCGAGCGGACTAAGTACGGACCCTGTCGGCACCCTCGCCGCCGAAGTTCAACGCGCCTTCGGTAACCCCGCAAAGGTCCCCAGTACCGTCCTTTTGAAGAAGGTGGGGAAGAAGCTGGCCCGCGCGGCATTCCCGAATTCGATCATCGATACGATTTCCGCGCGAACCACCCTAAATCGGTTTCGCCTATGGATCGACCCTCAGGATGATGACCTCGCGAGCCTGCCCTGGGAATTTGCTTGGCTCGAGGAAGCAGGACCTCTCGCCTGTCACCCGCTGGTGGTTCTCCTGCGCGGTTCGGGTCATTCCGATATCCCGGTTCTCCCCGAGCCGGACGAAACCAAAGTTCTGATCTCGCTCGCCGACCCAGGCACTCGACAATTTCCCCCTCTATTGGATTCCCGATCCGAAGCTGGCAACCTCGAAAACTTGTTCAAAAAAGCCGGATATCGCTGCCAACTGCGGCTCGGCGACCATAAGAAAGGATTTCTCCGTGCCGTCGGGGAATTTCGCCCGGACATCGTCCACTTCATCGGCCATGGGGTCGAAACGGCGTCTGGCGGTGGCCTGGTGTTCGAAAGCGACAACTCCTCGGGCCACTCCATCCTCTACGGAGAAGACCTCGCGAAAGCGCTAAATGAGGCGAACACCCGCCTCGCCGTGCTTTCCGGATGCCTGACCTCCGGGTCCGTCGCCCGCGTTAGCGGAGCCATAAGCCGTCTCACCGGCTGCGCAACCGTCGGAATGCAACTTCCGATCCGGGATGCGACGGCGGCGGTTTTCAGCCCCAATTTCTACATCGGCCTGCTTGGCGGGGACTCGGTAGACATCGCCGCCCACAAAGCCCGAAGCTCCATCCGCGGCTGTCACCACGAGTGGGGAATTCCTACCGTCACGCTGGCCAACGCCCGAACGGAGCGACAACCAGCCGAGTCGCCGGCCCCTTCAAAATCGGCCGCCGGGGTGAACTATCCCGCCGATCTTCGCCCCCTCGTTGGCCGCGGTAAGGAGCGCGCCTCGCTCTGGAGCCGATTGCGAAGCCCCGAAGTCCGTCTCCTCACCCTCTTCAGCATGGGCGGAATGGGGAAGACAAGGTTAGCCAAGGAACTTGGTCAGGACCTTCAGTACGAGTTTGCCGACGGGGTGCGCCTGGTGGAGTGCGACAGCCTTCACGGTCGGGATGAGATCGTCGAGGCGATCGCAAAGGCATGCGGCGTCGAGGATCGGAATGATTTGGCCGGCTCCCTCGCCGACTCCGAGCTTCTGCTCATTCTCGACTGCTTCGAGACTCACGTGTCCCACGCGGCACTCTTGCAAAACCTGCTTCAGTCGACCCGCCGCCTAAAGATCCTCGTTACCAGCCGGATCATTTTGGACCTGCCCGCCGTCGAGCACACCTTCGAACTGGAGGGCTTAAGCAACGAGAAGAAGAAGACCTCCCGCCAGAGTTCCGCGCGGGCCGCTCTGTTTGCGCAAGCGGCTTGCCAAAGCCAACCGAATTTCGCCATCACCCCCGCCAACTCGGCCACCGTCGAGGCGCTGACCGACTTGCTGCAAGGGGTACCCCTGGCTATATTGCTCGCCGCGGGCCGGCTGCGTCACGTCACCCTTGAGGAACTCTATTCCCGCCTGCAAGTTTGTCTTCTCGATGAACTGAAGCGTTCCACCAAGCGGCAGGATCGCCACGCCAGCATCCGTATCGTCGTCAAAGACTCCTTCGTCCTCCTGTCGGATCGCGAAAAAGCCTTGGCGAAGCAACTCTCCGTCTTCGCTGGAGGCTTCACGCTGGCCGATGCGAAGGCGGTGTTCGGCCAGGACGCAGAGATCGAGGACGGCATCTCGAATCTGTTCGATCAGAGCTTTCTCGCCAGCGTCGACCTCGATTCCGAGCGCCGGTTCTTTGAACTCGATACCGTCCGCGAGTTCATGCGCGAGCAGGCGCTGGGCGTCGCGCTCGACCTGCTTGAGCAGCGCCACGCGTGCTACTTCGCAGCGAAAGCCGGCCACATTCACGCCTTGTTCCGGCAAGGACAAGATGCCGAGGCAAACGCGCAGCTCTGGCGCGACATCGGCAACTTCCGCCAAGCCGTGTGGAAGGCGAAGCAGATAAAGGACCCCGACCTTTTAAGCGAGCTTGCCCGTTTTCTTTCCCGTCCTTTTATGGAGGCGGGACTCCAAACCGACTTTGCCGCGATGGCCGTGGCCGCAGAGAAATTAGCGCGCGACCGCGAGGATTTCCCCCTCCTCATCGAGCTTCGAGGGCTGCAGGGCGCGTTCGCCGCCCGTAAAGGCGATCGTATCGGCGCCGAGCTTCTCTGGCTCGAACGCGCCCGGTTTTGCTCGCTAGCCGGCGACCTGCAAGCCGAACTCGAAACCTACCTCGACATCGCAAACAGCGCCCTCCGGGATGAACGACCCGAAAAATCGGAGGAGATGATCTGCCTGTTTTGGGAGCGCGAAGCCGGTTTAGCCTCCAGTTTTTTGAGGGCGACAAGCTACCTGATCCAAGCCCAGTTGCATTTGCGGCGCGAGGAATTCTCACTTGCGCTGGAAAGCGCGGATCAAGCCAAGGCAGAACCCGATCAAGGCGACTATTACGTCTGGATCACCCTCGCCCGCGTCTACCGCGCCGCCAGCCGCCCCCTCGAAGGCGTCCCTTACTGCCGCCGTTTCGTCGCGAAGGCCATCGACACCAATTACGCCCACTACGCCTGCGTCGGCCTACTGGAGTTGTCGGAGTGCTGGGGCGACTCCGCCCCCGCCGCCCTAAAAGCCGCCCAAATCGCCCGCTGGATCTCAAAGCGAGCCGCCCCCAACCTTACGCCGAGGGCGATGAGTCGGTGTACCGCTCTGGAATCTACTACGGACGCTAGCCAAGTCTTTATGGCACCCAAGGGCTTAACTGACTGGCGTCTAGTCGCCAAGCCATTTCTCGAAGGAGATGCACGAAATTAGTCGGTACAGGTGTTAGATCAATCGCTTTTGTCATCGTTCTCTTCGTAATCAAGCCGCGATCTGAGGAGATAGCGACTTGGTCAAGTTTCCCAAGACAGGAAAACTCGCTCCTTAAGAGGTACTAGAAAATGCATAAAGCCGCAATCGTCCCGTATGGCTCCGATCAAAAGCCTGAAAACTCGCTCATCTACTTCTCGACCGACTGGGCCGAGTTGGTCCGACTAATTCAAAACCCCGTGGTCTTTATGGGCGCGAAGGGCATGATCAACTCACCCACGTCGTGGACCCTCCGTACCGACACGACAATCATCATTGCGCCGTTCGACAGTTCGGATCAATCGACCCTGTTTTTTCCGTCCCTCGTCGCTCCGTTGGCTTTGGAGGCGGCAATCGTCGAGTTGAAGAACAAGGACCACTCACTTGTCGACCCACTGCCACCTACCTCGCTGCCCCAACTCGCCTCAATCACCAGAAACCTGATGTATGGTAGCCACTCCGATGAAGTCGTTGACGGAGGCTTTGTTGCCGAGTTCGCACTTATCACCGGAGTGCTAAACATCTTGTATGTCGTCCCGAGTCAGTTTGTAAATCCGGACAAGGACGAGGACCTCGCACTTACCAAGTTTAAGGGCGCGCTTACTGCGGCCACGCACATCGGTCAGCCCCTGCCCGATCCTTTAAAGACAATTGGCGAATTTGGGAACGTCCATTTCGACATTGAGAAAGACGCGGCGCGCGATCAGGAAAAGGACCGCGGCGCGCTTATCCTTGATGCGATCGAGAATCCGCACCGGGTTTTCTCTCGCCTTGGGGATCATACATGCAAGAAGGCTGTTTTCGGCGATGTAGAAGAAGGGGCAAATACCCTGCAATTCGATGCCGGACAGGCAACGATCAAGCCGGCCAACTACACCTTCGGCCCGGTCAGACCAACCATGGTAGTTGAGAAAGCCTCCCCTGCCGTGGCGCCGGATCCTTGCGGCGTATGTGTCGATGGACAGACGCATCAAAATGCCGACGGATCTTGGTCGATTCGTGGTGTCATCTACAAGTGCTACATGCCCCCACAGTAAAAGCGATCACCGCCAGAACGTCCCAAGGAAAAGAATGAGTGAGCATCGCGCCGCTATAATGCGCGCGTGCTCGCTCGAAACCTCCTCGGACTCGCCTGCCTTCTGCTACCCCTAACCGCCTCCGCCGACCGGATCGACGAGTGGGCGCGGAAGCAGATGGCCGCGAACCACATCCCCGGCATGATCGTCGCCGTCTACCGGCACGGTCGCGCCACCAAGGTCGGCACGTACGGCCTCGCCGATATCGAACAGCGAGTCCCCGTAAAAAGAAACACGATCTTCGAGGTCTGCTCGATCACCAAGCAGTTCACCGCCACCTCAATCCTGCTCCTCCAAGAGGACGGCAAGCTAAGCCTGGACGACAAGGTCGCCAAGTTCATCCCGGAACTACCCAAGACATGGACCGACATCACCCTCCGCCAGCTCCTCCAGCACATCTCCGGACTGAGCGATGACGTCATGAACGACGAATTCGGCAATGGGTCGATGGAGAAGCAGCTAAAAATGCTCACCACCCTCCCGACCCCCACTCCGAACCAAGCCTGGTCCTACTGCAACACCGGCTACTGGCTCCTCGGCAAGGTCATCGAGAAGGCGTCCGGCACCTCCTACTACACCTTCCTCCAAAAGCGAATCTTCGACCCGCTCGGCATGAAAGACACCCATCCGAACTATCAAAAGATGGTTATCCCGAACCGGGCTCGCGGCTACGGCTGGGATCCCACCACGAAGCAGAACGTCAACGAAACGATGCTCACCGACCTCCTCGGCTTCGGCGACGGTGGCCTTATTTCGACCGTCGACGACCTCAACCTCTGGTCCGAGGCGCTGAAACACAACAAGGTCCTCAAGCCGGACAGCCGGAAACTGATGCTCGCCCCCGCCCAACTCGAAGGCGGAGATATCGGCTGGGCGGAAGGGATGAGCTCAAACGGCTACGGCCTCGGCGTCTTCCTCAGCGGCACCCCGGAGCACCGGGTCGAGAAGCATTCCGGCGGCTGGATCGACGCCTCCGCCCAGCTCACCCGCTTCCTCGACGACGACGTCACCGTGGTCGTCCTCACCAACGCCGGCGGCTGGGCCGAGCGCCCCTGGGTCGGCGAGGAGCTCGGCGCGCTCTACGTAAAGAACTTCCACCTCCCCGATTGGAAATCCACCACCACGGACTCCGAGTTCCACGCCACCCTGACCAAATTCATCGAGGCCGGCGTGGCCAAAAAGGTCGACGCCAGCGTCACCTCCGACGCCCTCGCGAAACAAATGACCGCCGCCCCCGACGCCTTGGCCGCCTTCCTAAAACCCCTCGACCCAAAGTCCCTCCAACTCGTTCAAAAGATCCCGCAGGGGAAAAGAACGCTCTACCTCTACCGAACCTCGCCATCCTCCATTCTCTGCATCGAACGCGACGCCAGCGGCAAAATCAACGACCTAACCCCTGTCGCCATCCCAACAATCCTGCCGTAAGGAATCGTCCGGCCCCGGCGTGGGATCTGGGGGACGGTGCCGCACATCGCAAACCGAACCCCAAAATGTAGCCAGGACCAGAGCGCAAGCGAGGGTGCTGCTAGAGCGAAGCGTAACCCGCGTACCTCTACGCGACGCAAAAAACCGCCAAACCGATGTAGGCGAAGGTCGACCCTGGCGCCCTCCGCGACAGCGTTACGTCTTCGGCAACACCAGTACCTCCACGAAAAACTGCCGAAACTTGCAGCCTCGACCCGATGGGAGACGTCGCGCGGAGACGGGCTACTACACCACAGCCGCGTATATCGTCGCAACCAGCGCAACAGTCGCGTAAATACAGGAAAACGTGGCATCGAAATACCGCACGATGCTCGGCTTTGCCGTCTCATAGATCCCTGAACTGTTCAGGGTGAGGAAGAGGCCGATCGTCGTCGCGTTCGAAATCGACGACGGCCGAACGTCCGGGTCGTGAAATGCCGAAGCCATCCAAAGCCCGACCGGCAACAAAACGAGTATCGCCCATACGACCCGCCCGGGCATCGCCCCCTTCAAAAGGCTCTTTCGCCATCCGAGTGCCGCCGCGGCAATCCACAGGGGCAACACCATCAATACATCCGAGGATAAGGAATGGAGTGGCGCGAGCGAGTACAGCCGCAAAAACACAAAGTAAGTCCCGAGGACCACAAACACCGTCCCGCTGATCCAGGCGACCCAGCCATTGAGTATCGGATCGCTGCAAGAAACCGTGCTCTGCTTCATGTTGCTCCTGTAAAGAATATACCGGCGAGTACCAAAGCGGGTTTCGAACAGGTAAACCCCATAAGAAATGCAGACCAGCCGCACCCCTGACGGCAGCGCGGGCGACGCCAACTACGGCAAGATCGGCCCCGGATACACCAACTACCGCCAACCCGAACCACGCATCGCCGAGCAAATTCTCGCTGCCCTCGGCAACGCCAAAAGCATCCTCAACATCGGCGCCGGTGCGGGATCCTACGAGCCCACGGACCGCCAGGTCACCGCCGTCGAGCCCAGCGCCGCCATGCGCGCTCAACGCCCCGCGCATCTATCCCAAGCCATCGACGCTTACGCCGAAAGCCTCCCCTTCGAAGGCGGCCAATTCGAAGCCGCCATGGGCACGTTCACCGTCCATCAATGGAAAGGCCTCGAAGCCGGCCTAAAGGAACTAAGAAGAGTCACCCGAGGCCCGATCCTCTTCCTAACCTGCGACCCCGACCGCGTCGAGAAATTCTGGCTCAACGTTTACGCCCCCCTCGTCCTAAGTACCGAAGCCCGGCGCTATCCGTCGCCGGCAAAGATCGCCGAAATCCTAGGCGGCCACACCGAAGTCCAGAGCGTCCCCATCCCCTTCGCCTGCCTCGATGGCTTCAACGAGGCTTACTACGGCCGCCCCGAAATGCTCCTGGATCCTGGGGCACGGCAGGCAAACTCTGCCTGGAGCTTTGTCGACGAGACAACGCGCGAAACCTACGTCGAAAACCTCCGAACCGCCTTAAGCAATGGTGCCTGGGACGCACAATTCGGCCACCTTCGCCGTCAAGCCGAGTGCGAAGGCTCCCTAATTCTCATCGTGAACCAGCCGGCTACCCACGACTAAGAATGCCGATCCGGGAAGCGCTTGCACTGCGATGCACCGTAGGCGACCTCGGACATTGCGGCCTCTTATCCTCAGGCCCAACCCGATGTAGTCCGCGACCGGATGTTCGTGCCGCTCGCGGGAGAGCGTCTCGGAGACAAGCACGCTAAATAACCCCGCGGACGGAAACGATCCCGTATGGGATCGAAGAAACTAGCCGGGCATCGAAGGCGCTAACCTGCGCCGAAGATACCGGGTTACGATCGCCGCATCGACCCGACCCCGGCCAAGGGGTCGAAGAACGTTCCGCACACGATTACAATGTCGCGGTTGGCGCCAGGACGCCGACTGCTGAAGTAACCGGGGCTTTACCTAGCGCCGAGCCGCGACCAAGCTGCCGATCCAGTTCGACTTGCCCAGGTAGTCCCGAGCCACGCCGTGGTGTGAACTCGACGAATGCACGAAATACCCGCCGCCGATGTAAATCCCCGTGTGCGCCACCCGAGTCCGGGCGTGGTCGCAGAAGTACAACCGGTCGCCCGACTGCAAGTCCTCCAACCGATAAATCGGCTGACCAACCATCGACTGCTCCGCCGCCGTTCGAGGCAGGGGCACGCCGATCGCGCCGTACATCTTCTTCACAAAGCCGGAGCAGTCGATGCCCTTGTAAACATCGTTGCCGCCCCACTTATAAGGCGTGCCGATGAAATTCTGAGCGTAGCTTGCGACCGCCGCCTCGCCGGTGCGGGAAGAGATGTTTCCGCCGCGAGAGGTGAGCTGCGCGGACCGAGCCTGGCGCGAAGGAGGCGCCTTCATCGTGACCTCGTCCTTGCTCTCCAGGACCGCGTCGGTCGGAAGGTAGCCGTAAGTGCCGGTGTTGAGAAGAACCTCGGTCCAGTAGTCGCTCCGCGTCTGCTTCACGACGAGGGGCGTATCCTGGGCGACGCGGCATAGAATCTTAGATCCGCCGGTCGGACGGCTGTGAATCGCGGTCGCGTAAACGACGTGGCCCACATGGCCGAGGAGAATCTGGCCAGACTCGGAAGCGCCCTTATCGGCGGTCGCAACCGCAGCTAGGCACCCGATGCCGGCGAGAAAGAAGGTTCGATATTTCATCGTACGCAAAGGCATTATAGGTGTTTCCGGGCGAAACCTCTACCTTGCCACCGGAAACCGGCAACCGTCCAACAGGCTGCGTCCGAATAGTAAGGTCGTGTGAGATCCGCGCAAAAGTTCTAGGCAAGGACGCAAGCAAGACCCTTTAGGATCAGTAAACCGTCCGTCGAACCCAGCAACTCCTTCGTCGCCCGCTCGGGATGCGGCATTAAGCCCAGCACGTTGCCCCGCTCATTCACTACGCCGGCGATGGCCTCGTACGAGCCGTTCACGTTGAATTTTTCGTTATTTGACCCATCAGGCCCCACGTACCGGAAGGCGATTTGGCCATTGCCGACCAATCGGCGGTGCGTCTCCTCGTCGGTCACGAACCGTCCCTCACCATGCGCGATGGGCAGTCTCAAAACTTTGTCCACCCCTTGAGTCCACAACGAGGTGCTGTTCTCCGCCTTCAAATAGACGTCCTTGCAAAGGAACTTCTGCCCCGCGTTCAGCAGCAGCGCGCCCGGCAGCAGCCCCGCCTCGCAGAGGATCTGGAACCCGTTACAAGCGCCGATAACCGGCCGTCCTTCGCGGGCGAACCGCGAGACCTCATCCATAATCGGCGCCCGCGAAGCCATCGCCCCGCACCTCAGGTAGTCGCCGTAAGAGAATCCGCCCGGCACAAACACCGCGTCGAACCCCGCCAGACTCGTCTCCTCGTGCCACACGTACTCCGCGCCCACGCCAACGTCTTCCCGCAGCGAGTACAGCGCGTCCTGGTCGCAATTCGACCCCGGAAACTTGAGAACCGCGACCTTCACGCCACTGTCTCCTCGATTCGGTAGTCCTCGATGACGGGGTTCGCCAGCAACCGGTCGCACATCTCCTTCACGCGATCTGGGTCATAAGTGTCGAGCTTCAGCTCGATCATCTTCCCAATCCGCGCCTCCTGAAGCTCCGCGTAACCCAGCTTCTGAAGGGCCCCTGAGACGGTTCGCCCCGCCGAGTCAAGCAAGGAAGGCTTCAGCGTCACAAACACCCGAACCGTTGGCATGCCCATAAGTTTGACACAGCGAATCGGAGACGATGATGACCAGCGCCACCGAGCGCCAAACCCTGGCCACGAACCAGCCCACAGACTCTGAGTAGAAGCGATGGCATCGGATATGTCCGAACTCGCCGACAAACCACGAGCCGTCAACCCCGTAGGGTGTAGCCCGAGCCTTCGATCTCCGGAGCGAAGACTTGGGACAGCGCTCTGGAGACACGACCAGTCCCTTGATGCATACCCTTCACGGTAATCCGAACATCGCAAAAAACGCTTCGGACCGAACCGACTAAAGCCTCAACGCGGGCCCAACGTAAACCTGAATGTCGCCCCATGACCCGGCTCGCTCTCCGCCCAGACCCGCCCGCCATGGCGCCGGATAATCCGTTCCACGTTCGCCAGCCCAATCCCCGTCCCCTGAAAATCGGTCTCCGACACCAGCCGCTCAAACGGAATGAAAATCTTCTGCGCGCACTCCATCGGGAAACCCACGCCCTGATCAACGACCGAAAACACCCCGTCCGACTCCCGCACCGCCATAACCCCACCGCGCGGAGAAAACTTACACGCGTTCCCAAGCAGGTTGTACAGAACGGTGCGAACCAAGGTCGGGTCGGCCGAAGCGGTCATCCCCGGCTGCGCTTCCAGCACGCACCCATTGCTCATATCCTGCCCGGCAATCTCGCCAAACACGCTAGAAGCCAACGCAGTCACATCCAAATCTTCCCGCCGCACGTCGACCTTCGCCAGCCGCGAAAGCCGCAGTAGCTCATCCACCAGCCGCCCCAGCCGAACCGCGTTCTCGCATTGCCGCGCCAATAGCCGCCGGTTCTCCTCGTCGATCAAGGGGGCAACCTCCTCAAGGAGAATGTGCGAGGACGCCGCCACCATCCGAATCGGCGTGCGAAGGTCATGCGCGACCGCGTAGTTGAACGCCTCTGCCTCCCGCACCGCGTCCTGAAGCTCGGCCGTCCGCTCCGCCACGGTGGCTTCCAAAACATCGTTCAGGCGTTCGACTTCCCGGCGCGCCAGAACCTGTGCGGTGATATCGACGACCACGCCCGGAATTCGCAGCACCTTACCGTCCAGACCAACTTCCGGCGTACCCCGGCTCAGCACCCATCGTTCGCTCCCGTCGATAGCGATTCGGAACTCAACCTCGTACCGGCGACCATGCTCGATGGAGTCGCCAAGGGCGATCCTTACCTTTTCACGGTCATCCTCGTGAATGCGGTCAATGTATTCGTCCGCCCCATTTTCACGGGCTTCATCGGGGTCGAACCCGAACATCGCGCCAAGGTTCTTGTCGCCGCCAATCTGCCCGGTACCAATGTCCAAGAGCCAAGTCGCCACATCCTCGTTCGCAAGAATGCCGTCGAGCCGAGCCTGGGCCTCGCGAAGCCGCTGGGCGTCCGCGTAAATGTCGGTAACGTCCTGGACCTGCACGATCACCCCGCGGATCGAGCCATCGGGAGCCGGGTCCGCCACGTAAGAAACCCGCACCCGGCGTTCCCCAAACGGATAGGTAACCGGAAACTCCTGGGTATGCGTCTCCCCGTTCAGCGCCCGATTGATGAATGGGATCGCGATCTCGTACCCGGCCCGGCCCACGATCTCGCGCACGCTCCGCCCTGCCCCCTCCCCCGGAGCGAACCCAAACTGGCGCTCGTACTCGCCGTTCAAAAACACGTACCGATGGTTGCGATCGATATAGCCAACCCGCATCGGCAACCGGTCGGTGACGATATGGAGAAAATGGTCGCGCTCCGCCTGCCGCCGCTTCTCTTCCCGCAAGCCTTCGATTCGCCGAAGCAACCCGATCCGCGCTTCCGCCTGACTCGCCACCAAGGCCAGCGTCTTCTTCTGAACCTCGTTTAGTGGCTGAGATGCCTCAAGGCGTACCTGCCCGGTCGGGGAGAGCGTCACCGGCGTACCGCACATCTCCGACGCGAACTCCGCCAATTCGAGCAGCGCCACATCGCGCTCGAAGTGGTCTTGCGAAGGCTCGTTAGGGTGTCCGGACCTGCTCATATCGCGATGAGTTCCACTATGCAGCCTTCCCGGCATTTTGAGGAAGGTCTTTAACTAAAGTTTCTCCGGCAACGAGACCGAGCATCCCTTAAAGAAGTTCCAAAGACCGCCCCAAGTACACTCTTGGCCATGAAGCTTAAGCTGGGCCTGCCGAAGGGCAGCCTGCAAGAGGCCACGTTTGCGCTGTTCGCGCGGGCGGGGTTCTCCCTGAAGGTGTCGTCGCGCTCCTACCAACCGGTGGTGGACGACGAGACCATCGAACCGATCCTCCTCCGCCCACAGGAGATTCCCGGGTACCTCGCGCAAGGCGTCATCGATGCCGGACTGACCGGCGCCGACTGGATCGCCGACTCCGGCGCCGTCGTGCACGAGGTCTGCGAGCTGCGCTACTCCAAGCTCACGACAAACCCAATTAGGGTCGTCCTCGCCGTCCATAACGACAGCCCGGTTCACAGCGTGAAGGACCTCCAAGGCAAGCGGATCGCGACCGAATACGAGGGCCTCACCGAGCGCTATCTGAAAGCGAACGGGACCGACGCCTTCGTCGAATTCTCCTGGGGCGCGGATGAAGTGAAGGTTCCCGACCTCGTGGACGCGATCGTGGTCAACACGGAGACGGGTAACTCGCTACGCGCCCACAACCTCCGGATCGTCGACACCCTCCTCACCAGCACCACCCGCTTCGCCGCCAGCCCGGCCGCCATGCAGGACCCGTGGAAGCGCGAGCGAATCGAGGCGTTGGAGATCCTCCTCACCGGCGCGATGAACGCGGCTAAGCTCGTTGGCCTCAAAATGAACCTGCCAATCGCGGACAAAGAGAGCATCCTCGGCATCCTCCCCGCCCTCAAAAACCCCACCCTGAGCCCCCTCGCCGACCCCGACTGGATCGCCGCCGAAGTCATCCTAAGCGAGCGAGAAGTCCGAGACCTAATCCCCGCCCTAAAAAGAGCCGGCGCCACCGGCCTCGTCGAATACCCCCTGAACAAGGTCATCTACTAATCCGGCCACCAGCAGGGGTAAACCACGCCTCGACCGAAGGGAAGACGCCGTGGGAGGGTCTTACGAACTCGCCAGCAAGCTACTAAACGTCAATTCCGTGGGATGTAGCCCAAACCGAAGCGCCGATACGATGTGCAAACGACACATCCAAAATCGCATCCCCCGAGACATTTTTTGATGCGCAGACCTCCGCGAAGGCGGAGGTCGCGCGTCAAAAAATGTCAAATACAAAAATTCAAGGAGATCCTAAGCTTTTTTGTCAAGGGAATTTGGAAGGGGGCTTCTTCTTTTTCGGCGCCGGTGATGGGATGCCTTTTGCAGCGTCGAGCGGCTCCGGGACTTCGGCGGAAATCCCGGAGCTGC
>Ga0207695_10000772_pt1 | contig 60706 bp, 56 predicted proteins | sample KBSC54metaG_FD_184354 | JGI IMG/M metagenome (GOLD analysis project Ga0207695, IMG submission 184354) | Corn rhizosphere microbial communities from Kellogg Biological Station, Michigan, USA - KBS C5-4 metaG (SPAdes) (version 2) | ecosystem: Host-associated > Plants > Roots > Rhizosphere > Soil...
ACAATGTCCGCCGGGACATCGTCTTATTTCACCCGCACTTCGAGTACCCACAATTCAGACACGTCGCACATCCATCCATCATGATCACCGCGTTCGTGCTGCACTTGTGGCACATCGTCGCGCCTGGCGGGAAGGCGAGAGATGCAGCGGACGGTGTTTCGCTTGCGCTCGGCTCGACCGGCTCGACGCTGTCGGACGACTTCTTCGCTGACCCGCCGAATCCGCCGGCGAGGTCTGCGGTCAATTCATATTTTTTTTTTGAGACGCGCGCTTCGTACGCAGTGCGTTTTTCGGCGATCAGCTGGCGCTGTTCGCTGCTCATTTCGGGATCGTGGATCAGGCCGATCGATTTCAGGTGCTGTTCGATGATCGCGCCGAGTTCGGCGACGATCGACGGCATGTACACGCCACCGGCCTTGAAATAGCCGCCGCGCGGATCGAACACGGCTTTGAGTTCCTCGACGAGGAACGTGACGTCGCCGCCCTTGCGGAACACCGCCGACATGATGCGCGTGAGCGCAACGATCCACTGGAAGTGGTCCATGTTCTTCGAGTTGATGAAAATCTCGAACGGGCGGCGCAGTTCGTGTTCGGTGCCCTGGTTGAGCACGATGTCGTTGATCGTGACGTAGAGCGCGTGCTCGAAGAGCGGCGATTTGATCTTGTAGGTGGCGCCAATCAGCGTGTCCGGGCGCTCGACCTTTTCGTGCATCTGGATGACTTCGGCTTTCGCCGGTCTGGCGATCGCGTCCGGCGCATCGGGGGCGCTTGAAGGAATCGGCGCTTCGGGTTTGCCGACACTATAGCCTTTTATTTTTTTGGAAATCTTGATCGTCATGCCCGAAACTCCTGAACGGTACCCTGAAAAGATATGGTGTGTTTCCCGGCCATTTGCGAGAGGGCCGGGGTGTCGATTCACTGCTTTTTTGCCGTTTTCCTGGCTGACTTTTTCGCCGCCGCGGTTTCGGCTTTGCTCTTGCGCTTGATATCGGCGCCGTGAGCGCGTTTGTATGTCTGGATATCCTTGAAGGTGCCGTCCGCGTTACGCACGGCGTATAACTTGGTGCCTTTGCTGCTGCGCAGCGTCGTGCGTTTGCTGGGAGCCATGTTCATCTCCTTGCGGCGGCTGGCGTGGTGCCGTCGCAACCGGCCGCGCGCCGCGCGGCGGCCGGTGCGTACGGGCTCATTTCTTGCGACGCGCGGTTTTCTTCGTTGCCTTCTTCGTGGATTTCTTGCTGGCTTTCTTTGCTGGCTTTCTCATCGCCATCTTGCGGGCGCCTTTCTTCACTGCCTTGCGCGCGGACTTGGCTGCGGCGCTCGCTTTCTTCGCCACCTTCCTGGCGGTCTTCTTTACCGCCTTCTTTACCGCCTTCTTTGCAGCTTTCTTCGCGGGCTTGGCTTTCTTGGCCTTCGCCTTGCGTGCTCCGGCGACCGCTTTGCCGACCGCTTTGCGCGCAGCCGTGACCCGCTTGGCTGCCGCCTCCTTGACCGCCGCCGCTTTGTTGATGACCACGGTTTTCACCGCAGCTGCCTTCTGCGTGGCAGCGTCCTTGACGTTGGCTGCGACTTCACCGGCCTTCTGCATCGCGGCCTGGCCGACCTGCTGTGCCTTGTCGGCGACCGCTTGGCCAACTTCCTGCGCTTTCTCTACCACAGTATCGACGGCATTCGCCGCGGATTCGCCCATGGGCGTGTGTTCGTTCTGCATATTCCCTCCGACTGATTCTTGTTGAGCGGATGCCGTGCGGGAAAAGTATACTTTCCGAAACGGCAGGTTACCGTGATTCCTAGAATTTGCCGTAATAGCCTTCCTTGAGAGCGTCGAACAGATTGGCGGCGGTATGCGTTTCGCCGTCGTATTCAATCTCTTCGTTGCCCTTGGCCTCGATCACGGTACCGTCTTCCAGCTCAAAACGGTAGAGGGTATTTTCAAGATCCGCTTCCTTGACCAGCACGCCCTGGAAAGCGGCCGGATTGAAGCGGAACGTGGTGCAGCCTTTCAGGCCCTTTTGGTGGGCGTAGCGATAGATATCCTTGAAATCCTCGTACGGGTAATCGGTCGGCACGTTGGCCGTCTTGGAGATCGACGAATCGACCCATTTCTGCGCCGCGGCCTGGATATCGACGTGTTCCACCGGCGAGATGTTGTCGGCGGCGACGAAGTAGTCCGGCAGCTTTTCCTCGGGCTTGTCCGAGAACGGCATCGCGGCGGCATTGATCAGCTCGCGGTAGGCGAGCAGCTCGTAGCTGAACACTTCGACCTTTTCCTTGGTCTTGCGGCCTTCGCGGATCACGTTGCGGCTGTAATGGTGCGCGAACGACGGCTCGATGCCGTTGCTGGCGTTATTGGCCAACGACAGCGAAATCGTGCCGGTCGGCGCGATCGACGAGTGGTGCGTGAAGCGCGCGCCCGTTTTCGCCAGCTTTTCCACGAGCTCGGGCGCGACTTCGGCGACGCGCTGCATATAGCGGCTGTACTTGGCGTGCAGCAGACGGCCTGGCACTTTGCCGCCGATTTCGTAGCCGTCCTCGACCATCTGCGGACGCAGGCGCAGCATTTCGGCGGTGACTTCGAACTCCTCGTTCATGATCGGCGCCGGACCTTTTTCCTCGGCCAGCGACAGCGCGACTTCCCAGCCGGCCAGCGCCATGTCGCGCGCGATCTGTTCGGTGAACTCGCACGATTCGGCCGAGCCGTACTTCATCTTGAGCATCGTCAGCGTGCTGCCGAGGCCGAGGAAGCCCATGCCGTGACGGCGCTTGCGCAGGATTTCGCCGCGCTGCTGCGGCAGCGGCAAGCCATTGATTTCGACGACGTTGTCGAGCATGCGCGTGAACACGCGCACCACTTCCTTGTATTCCTCCCAATCGAAGCGCGCTTTCGGGCCGAATGGATCGCGCACGAACGTGGTCAGGTTTACCGAGCCGAGCAGGCAGGAACCGTACGGCGGCAGCGGCTGCTCGCCGCACGGGTTGGTCGCGCGGATGTTCTCGCACCACCAGTTGTTGTTCATCTCGTTGACGCGATCGATCAGGATGAAACCGGGCTCGGCGTAGTCGTACGTCGAGACCATGATCATGTCCCACAGATGCACGGCCTTGATGTGGCCGTAGATCTTGCAGGCGACGAGGCCATCATCGCGCGTGACGTAGTTCTTGTGCGTCGGCCACTCGCGCCAGATCACTTTGGCCGGATCGTCGAGGTCGATCTCGCCTTTTTCCTTGATGTTGATCGGGAACACCAGCGGCCAGTCGGCATCGTTCTCGACCGCTTCCATGAAGCCGTCGGTGATCAGCAAGCTCAGATTGAACTGGCGCAGACGACCGTCTTCGCGCTTGGCACGGATGAATTCCTTGACGTCCGGGTGCGACACGTCGAACGTGCCCATCTGCGCACCGCGGCGGCCGCCGGCGGAGCTGACCGTGAAACACATCTTGTCGTAGATATCCATGAACGACATCGGACCCGACGTGTACGCGCCGGCGCCCGACACGTACGCGCCGCGCGGGCGCAACGTCGAGAATTCATAGCCGATGCCGCAGCCGGCTTTGAGCGTCAGGCCCGCTTCGTGGACCTTTTCGAGGATGCCGTCCATCGAATCCTCGATCGTGCCCGACACGGTGCAATTGATCGTCGACGTCGCCGGCTTGTGTTCGAGCGCACCGGCGTTGGACGTGACGCGTCCGGCCGGGATCGCGCCGCGGCGCAGCGCCCACAGGAAGCGCTCGTACCAGTACTTCTGTTTCTCGGGAGTGCCTTCCGCATCGGACAGCGCGCGCGCAACGCGCTGGTAAGTGTGATCGATACTCGCATCGACCGGCTCGCCTTTCTTCGACTTGAGTCGATATTTCTTGTCCCAGATATCGTACGAAGCGGGCTGCATGGGAATTTCCGCAGCTTCGCGGTTCAATGCTTCGACGCGCACCGTGCTCATTTTGTCCTTGTCCTCCCGAAATCCTGCAATGTGACGCTGTTTCTTCATTTGTGTTTTGACCGCGCTGCCTTGGGCGTGTCGCGGGTATTTCTTTGGAAAAAAAGCACCCGTCAGCGCCGGACTCCGGGGTTGCCGGTCGGTGGCGCTGATGTTCAATGCATCTTCGTTATTCTGTTCTCCGGCTGGCAGCCCCCTCGAACTGCCTGCTTGTACGACAAACCCGCATATCTGGGTTTCGCCGCTTACGGCCAACACAAGATGTTGTGCTTGGCGGGTTGAGAAAGTACGCCACTAAAAACCCAAAAGCAAGGATTTTTTTCCCCCATTGCAATCAAGCGCTTGCAGGGGTCTTTTCGCGTACCGCTGTAACTATGTGTAGAGGTTTTTCCCTGCTTGACTGAATAGGCCGGAAATGCATTCCCGGTGCGGGAAACCTGCCTGCGAAAAAATGGTCTTTTAACCGTTTTCCTATCCCTGAATTGAGGTCCAAATGCCGATTTTCCACCGTCGTTTTGCGCCCCCGGCTGCCGTTTTGATCGCATTGCTCGCCGTGATCGGTGCGGGTGTTCTGACGGCTTCCGCAGCACTGCCGCCGTTCGTGGAAGGGCAGCCGGTGCCTTCGCTGGCACCGATGCTCGAGCGCGTGACACCCGCCGTCGTCAACATCAATTCGAAGACCAAGGTGCGGGTACGCAACCCGCTGATGGACGATCCGTTCTTCCGCCAGTTTTTCGGCATGCAGGACATGCCGCGCGAACGCGTCGAGCAATCGCTCGGCTCCGGCGTGATCATCGATGCGGCGAAAGGCTACGTGTTGACGAACAATCATGTGGTCGAAGGTGCCGACGACATTTCGGTGACGCTGCACGACGGGCGCACGGTGCAAGCCCAGCTCGTCGGCACCGATCCGGAAACCGAGGTCGCCATCATCAAGATCACCGCGAACAATCTCGCTGCGATTCCGTTGGCCGATTCGAGCAAGCTGCGCGTCGGCGATTTCGTCGTCGCGCTCGGCAACCCATTCGGTCTCGGCCAGACCGTCACCTCGGGTATCGTCTCCGCGCTCGGCCGGACCGGCCTGCGCGGGGTCGGTTACCAGAATTTCATTCAGACCGACGCATCGATCAATCCGGGCAATTCCGGCGGCGCGCTCGTCGACCTGCACGGTGAGCTCGTCGGCATCAATACGGCGATCCTTTCGCCCTCGGGCGGCAATATCGGCATTGGTTTCGCGATCCCATCGAACCTCTGTCGCGACGTCATGCGCCAATTGATCGCGACCGGCACGGTCACGCACGGCTCACTCGGCGTGCAGACACAGGATTTGACCGACGAGATCGCGCGCGCGCTCGGCACACAGGCCGGCGGGGGCGCGGTCGTCACGCGCGTACAGCCGGGTTCGTCCGCGGCATCCGCCGGTTTGCAAGCCGGCGACGTGATCGTGAAAGTGGATGGCCGCCCGGTGCGCGGCGCATCCGATTTCCACAATGCGGAAGGTCTGGCGCCGGTCGGTTCCTCATTGGCGCTGGAACTGGTGCGCGAAGGCAAGACCATTGATATTTCGGCCAAGCTCGTCGCCCATCAGGGTGCCAGCGCGGTCGGTAGCGCGATCGATGCGCGGCTCACCGGTGCGGACCTTGGCGAAGCCGATTTGCGGGCGCGCAGCGAGGGCTTGACCGGCGTGCGCGTAAGCCGCGTCGCCGCGAACAGCCGTGCCGCGCAAGCCGGATTGCAGGCGGGCGACCTGATCGTCGGCGTCAACCAGGCCGACATCAAAGGCCTCGACGACCTCAAGACTGTCCTCGCGCGCCGACCGCGCCAGGTGTTGCTTTCGGTCGTGCGCGGACGCGAGGCGTTTCTATTGCCTCTGCAGTAAACCTTGCGCGGGTTAACAGCCACGTGCTGACAAATGCGCGATAATCCGCGGGCGCACGCCGCTGGGCGTCGCGCCCGTCTTTCTGCATCGAGGGTTCGTGGTGAACACAAGCAAAACTGCCCGGTTGCTCGGGCTGATACTGGGGGTTTGCATCTGCGCGCTGGCCGGCGCCGCGGAAACCGACGCGGCCAAGCCCAAGGCAGCGAAGAAAGCGGGCGCCGAGCCGAAAGCTGCCGCCGCAACGATCGTGCTGCGCAGCGATCATGCTACGGCGCACGTGCTCGCCGACGTCGTCAAGCAATACCAGGCCAGCAAGCTCGGCAAGGTCGAACTGACGCCGTTCAGCACGATTTCGGGGCTCGATGCGGTGCATGCAGGCACGGCGAACATCGCCGGTACCGCGCGTTCGGCAATGCCCGATCGCGCCGAAGAGCAGGGCACGAATTTCTTCCCGGTCGCGTGGGATGCGTTGGTGCCCGTCGTCGAGCCGAACAATCCCGTCAACAATATCTCGCTCAAGCAACTGCACGATCTGTATCTGGGCCGTCTGACGAATTGGAAGGATCTGGGCGGAGCAGATGCCGAAATCGGCATCGATGGCGTGGCGCCGCCGCTCGACGGCGTGGAATATTCCACGCGCCTGCTGTTGTTTCATTTCGGCGACCAGGCCGTGTCGGTGCCGCGCCTGTACGTGAATGTCGACAAGCTCGAAGAGGACATCGCGCTGAACGCGCACGGCATCGGCATGAGCACGCTGTCCAGCGCCGGGCACAATCCGAAAGTGAAAATGCTCAGTGTCGAAGGCGTACGTGCCTCGCCGGCCACGATCGCCGACGGCAGCTACCCGCTGTACACGGCGCTGTACATGGCCGCGCGCGATGACGATCCGCATCATGCGGATATCGCCAAGTTCGTCGACTACACCGGCAGCGACGCGGCCAAGGCGATCCTGCGCAAGCACGACGTGGTGCCGTACGCCGACGCTTCGGCGTTGATCGACAAGCAGGCGCAGCGCATCGCGTTCATCGACGCGCGCATCCATCCAGCGCTCGTAGCAAGCACCGAAACGCCGGTGTCGGCGCCGAATGCAACCGCGCAGGCACTGCAACGCGTCGCCCCGACTTCCGAGCGCACGCTCGAAGCCAAGGATCGCGCCGAACGCGCCAAAGCCGAGAAAGAAGCAGCCAAAACGGCGGATGCGCACTGATTTTTCCATTCAGGCGATTACCCTCGATCTGGATGACACGCTGTGGCCGATCGAGCCGGTAATGCTGCGCGCCGAACGGCGCCTGGACGATTGGTTGAAGACGCATTGCCCGCGCGCTGCAGCCGCCTATTCGATTCCTGCGATGCGCGCGCTGCGCGATCGCATTGCTCTGGAAAACCCGCATCTGGCGCATGATTTTTCCGCGCAGCGCCGTCTGTCGCTGCACACGGCGTTGAGCGAACACGGTTACGCGGATGTGCACGTCGAAGGCGCGTACACCGAGTTCTATGCCGCGCGCAACGAAGTGGAATGCTATGCCGACGTGTTGCCGGCGCTGACGCATCTGGCCGCCCGTTTCCCGCTCGTGAGTCTGACCAACGGCAACGCCGATATCGAACGCATCGGCATAGCGCATCTGTTCCGGTTTTCGATTTCCTCGCGCGAATGCGGCGTCGCCAAGCCGGCGCCGGAGATCTTCCACGCCGCCTGCGACCGGCTCGGTCTCGCACCGCATGCCGTACTGCACGTGGGCGACGATCCGGACCTGGACGTCGCCGGCGCCCGCGCCGCCGGATTGCGCACGGCGTGGATCAACCGCACCGGTGGCGCATGGTCGCACCGGCAATGGCCGGATCTGATCGTCCATGATCTGGCGGCGTTGGCGGAGCAGCTCGCGGTGATCAGTGCCGAGCCGGTACGGGCATTGGCATAAACCCTGCTTTTAACTTCGTGTATCGCCGCAGCTTCGCCGCGCAAGACGTTGAGCCGCAAGCCAAGGCGCAGGGAGGGATCACATGCACGGGCTGATTGAATCTGCGCGTGGAGGCAAGGCTATCGCAATCGTCAGCGTCGATAGCAGCAGCTGCAAGCGCGTCGCGCAAAAGCTCGGCAAAACCGCCGCGAACTGGGTGCGAGCCAGCGGATTTGGCGGCGAACCCGGCAAGTTTTGTCTGCTGCCTGACGCACAAGGGCAACTGCGCAGCGTATTGGCCGGCGTAACCGGGGCCGACGATGTGTACGCGTTGGCCAACTTGCCGCAATCCCTGCCGCCCGGAGACTACCGTCTGGACGACTCAGGCTTGGCGCTCGACCCGATGCGGGCAGCGCTTGGGTGGGGACTTGGCGCGTACCGGTTTTTGCGCTATCGAAAATCGTCGCGCGAACCGGCCCGTCTGGTCGTGGATCGCGCGGCTGCGCGCGCCGTCGCGCCCCTGCTTGGCGCAATCACGACCGTGCGCGACCTGGTCAATACGCCGACGCAGGACCTCGGGCCCGCCGAGCTTGTCGATGCCGTGCGCGCGCTCGCAAAAGCACATGGCGGCCGCTATCGCGAATGGGTCGGCGATGCGCTGCTCAAGGCGAATTTTCCGACGATCCACGCGGTTGGCCGCGCCAGCCATCGCGCGCCGCGATTGGCCGAATTGACTTGGGGCAAACCGGGCGCGCCGCATCTGGTGCTGGTCGGCAAAGGCGTGTGTTTCGACAGCGGCGGACTGAATCTGAAATCCAGCGACGGCATGCGCTGGATGAAAAAAGACATGGGCGGCGCCGCGCACGCGATCGCACTGGCCGGCTTGATCGTGCAGGCACAGCTGCCGTTGCGCCTGACGCTGCTGATTCCGGCGGTGGAAAACGCCGTCGCGGCCGAGTCCTATCGCCCCGGCGAAGTGATCCGCACGCGCGCCGGCATCGCGGTGGAAGTCGACAATACCGACGCCGAAGGCCGACTGGTGCTGTGCGATGCGCTCGCCTATGCGGTGGAAAGCAAGCCGGATCTCATCGTCGATTTCGCCACGCTCACGGGCGCGGCGCGCGTGGCGCTCGGCGCGGAACTGCCGGCATTGTTCGCCAATCGCGACGATCTGGCGGCTTCGGTACTGGACAGCGGCGTTCGCGAACAGGATCCGCTGTGGCGCATGCCGCTGTGGGATGGCTACAACGGCATGCTCGACTCGCGCGTCGCCGACGTCGCCAACGGCAGTTCGTCGCGTTTCGGCGGTGCAATCACCGCGGCGCTGTACCTCAAACGCTTCGTGCCCGATTCAACAGCGTGGATGCATCTGGACGTCTATGCGTGGAACGACAGCGATCGTCCGGGCCGCCCGCACGGCGGCGAAGCGCAAGGCTTGCGCGCGTTTTTTGCGATGCTGAAAGAGCGCTACGCGTAGTTGAAGCGTCTGGACGAGCGCCCTCGAGCACGCAGCTGATCCAGAGCTCCCTCAGTCGACCGGTTTCTCGATGCTCGAATGCGGCAGCACGCGTGCGGCAACCTTGGTATCACCACGGACGAGGTCGACGATATCGGCGACGATGTGCGCAGCTTCGTTGAGCACGACGTCTTTCTCGGCCTTGCGCGCTTTTTCTTCGGCGACGTCGGTCGTGAGGCTGCGCTCATCAGCTTGCAGGCCGTCGTCGGTGCGCAGCTCATCGTCTTTCGCTCCGGCACCTCCCGCCGGGAGGGCGGCTTTTGACGTCGCCTGCGCGTCTGCTGGCAAATCACTGGCAGGATGCTCGGGCGTCAGCTTTTGTACGTCCTTCGTCTTTTCCGCCTGCACCAGTTTCGGATGGCGTTCCAGCCGCTTTTTCTCCTGCTCGTCGCGCTCGGCGCGGCGCGCCTGCTCATTGAGCGAGATCGTGGTTTCCTTGCGCACCTTGCGCCAGTCGGAAATGTCCGCCTCCAGCGCCTGCCAGTCGGGCGCCTTGCTGGCACGAGCTTCGTGGCGCGCTTCGAGCAGCGGCACGATCGTCTTGAGGTCGGAAGTCGGCGTGTAGTTCGCGGCCGGGATCGACGTCCAGGCCAGCGCGTTGTCGTAGGTCTGCTCGCCGTTCTGCTCGAAATCGACCGTGATCGGGAAGCTGATGTCGGGCTTGACGCCGCGCAGTTGCGTGGATTCGCCGTCGACGCGGAAGAATTGCTGAATCGTCATCTTCAGCTCGCCAAATGTCGGCTTTTCGTGCTGGGACATCTGGTCGAGATCGACGAGATTCTGCACCGTGCCCTTGCCATAGGTGTTTTCGCCGATGATCAGGCCGCGGCCGTAATCCTGGATCGCCCCGGCGAAAATTTCTGAAGCAGAGGCCGAGTTGCGGTTGACGAGCACCGCGAGCGGACCACTCCAGACCATGTCGGTGTGCAGGTTGCGGCCTTCCTCGATACGGCCGCCGGCATTGCGCACCTGCACGACCGGGCCTTTGCCGACGAACAGGCCGGTGAGGTCGATCGCTTCCGACAGCGAGCCACCGCCGTCGTTGCGCAAGTCGATCAGCACGCCGTCGACATTCTTCTGCTTGAGTTCGGTCAGCAGCTTGGCGACGTCGCGCGTCGCGCTGCGATAGTCCTTGTCGCCGCGGCGGCGCGCTTCGAAATCCTCGTAAAAAGTCGGCAACGTGATCACGCCGACGTGGCGCGTCGTATCGCCGTCCTTGACTTCGAGGATCGAACTCTTCGCCGCCTGTTCCTCGAGCGCGACTTTCTTGCGCACGATCGAAATCTGCACGTGCTTGCCATCCGGACCGGCATCCACGGGCAGCACTTCGAGGCGCACCGTCGTGTCTTTCGGTCCGCGGATCTGGTCGACGACATCGTCCAGGCGCCAGCCGACCACATCGGTGACCGGTCCGCTCGCACCCTGGCCGACGCCGACGATGCGGTCGCCGACCTTGAACTTGCCCGACAGCGCGGCCGGTCCGCCCGGCACGATTTCGCGGATCGCGGTGTAGTCCTCATCGCGCTGCAGCACCGCGCCGATGCCCTCGAGCGACAGGCGCATGGCCATGTCGAAATTCTCGCTCGCGCGCGGGCCGAGGTAATTCGTGTGCGGATCGATCGACATCGCGTACGCGTTCATGAAGGTCTGGAACACGTCTTCGCTGGTGAGCTGGCGCATGCGCGTCAGGTAATTTGCATAGCGCTTGTCGAGCGTTTCGCGAATCTTGGTTTCGTCCTTGCTCGCAAGTTTCAGGCGCAGCCAGTCGTTTTTCACGCGCTGGCGCCACAGGTCGTCGAGCTCGGCGGTGGTCTTCGGCCACGGCGCCTTCTCGCGCTGGTAGCGATAGCTTTCGTCCTTGCTGAAGTCGAAACCTTTCTTGAGCAGTTCGCGCGCGTACGCGGTGCGCTCGGCCACGCGCTGTTCATAGAGATTGAAGATCGCGAATGGCACGCTGAGATCTTCGTCGTAGATCGCGTCGCCGAGCTTGTCGCGCTGCGGCGCGAAGCGATCGATGTCGGCCTGCACGAAGAACAGCCGGTCGGCATCGAGCGAATCGAAGTAGCGGTCGAAAATATGCTGCGACATCGTCGCGTCGAGCGGCATCGCCTTGTAATGGAAGCGCGTGAGGATGCGCGTGGCCGAGAGCGCGGCTTGCGCCTGCTCGGGCGTCGGCTTGAGCACCAGGTCGCCGGACTCGGGCGCCTTGGCGAAGGCGACGACGCTCAGCGCAAGCAACGCGGCGCCAAAGAGATTTCGTTTGATGATATTCACGCTACTTCCTCTACAAATCCTGCTTCGTGTGCCATCTGGTCGGCGTGATACGAAGAACGCACCAGCGGCCCCGATGCCACGTGTTCAAAACCCAGCTGCTTGCCGTAATCGGCGAGCGCATCGAATTCGGCCGGCGTCCAGTACCGCAACACCGGATGATGGTGCGCGGTCGGCTGCAGATATTGACCGATCGTCACCATATCGACCGCGTGCTCACGCAAATCGTTCATTGCGCCGTGCACCTGTTCGAGCGTTTCGCCCAAGCCCAGCATGATGCCGGATTTGGTCGGTACTTCCGGATGTTGAGCCTTGAAGGATTTAAGCAAGCTTAACGACCAGTCGTAATCGGCGCCCGGGCGCACATTCGGATACAACTCGCGCACCGTCTCAAGGTTATGGTTGAACACGTCCGGCGGCGCGTCGCGCAGTACGTCGAGCGCGCGCTCCATGCGGCCCTTGCCGCGGAAATCCGGCGTGAGTATTTCGAGCTTGATGCCGGGATTGATCGAACGCACTTCGCGGATGCAATCGGCGAAATGACCGGCGCCACCATCGCGCAGATCGTCGCGATCGACCGAAGTGATCACGACGTAGCGCAGGCCCATGTCGCGAATCGTTTCCGCCAAGTGCCGCGGTTCCTCGGCGTCCGGCGGCTTCGGCCGGCCATGCGCGACGTCGCAGAACGAGCAGCGGCGCGTGCACACTTCGCCCAGAATCATGAACGTCGCCGTGCCTTTGCCGAAACATTCGTGGATGTTCGGACACGAGGCTTCTTCGCAGACGGTGACGAGCCGGTTCGCGCGCAGTTTCGCCTTGAGCTTGGCCACCGCGTTGCCGGGCGGAATGCGCACGCGGATCCAGTCCGGCTTGCGCAGCAGTGGCGCGGACGCGTCGAAGCCGGCGCGATTGCGCGCGATCTTGTCTTCGCCGAGCTGCTTGGCAGGCGCCGGCGCATCGACCACGGAAATCGGGATGAGTTTGTCGTTCATGGCGCTATCGGGCGACGCTAACATTGCCGGTGAAGACGGGGCCAGCGTCGAAAGTCAGGGGTTGCGCCGATTGCGCCGTGAGGCCGAACTGGCGCGCCAACTCCGCCACGAGCACGGCTTCCACGTCGGCGAGCAGCGAAGGGCCGCCCAAGTCTAGCATTTGCGTGACTTGCAGGCCCTGAAAACCGCAGGGATTGATGCGCCGGAACGGTTCCAGATCCATATTGATATTGAACGCCAGACCGTGGAATGTGCAGCCGCGGCGCACGCGGATGCCCAGCGCGGCGACCTTGGCGCCATTGACGTAGACGCCGGGCGCGCCGTCGCGGCGCGCGGCGAGGATGTTCCACTCGGCGAGCGTGTCGATCACGGCCTGTTCGATGCGCTGCACGTATTCGCGCACCCCGATACCGGCGCGGCGCAAGTCGAGCAGTGGATACGCGACGATCTGCCCAGGGCCGTGATAGGTGACCTGGCCGCCGCGATCGACGGCAATCACCGGAATGTCGCCCGGCATCAGCACGTGTTCCCACTTGCCGGCCTGGCCGAGCGTGAATACCGGCTCGTGTTCGACGACCCACAACTCATCGGGCGTTTCCGCGGTGCGCGCATCGGTGAACGCCTGCATTGCACGCCATGCGGGCGTGTAGGGCGTGAGCGCGGGAAAGCGGCGGACGATCAGGGACGACATGGATTCAGCCGACGTTGGGCCGCAAGCGTGCGATCACAATGTCCAGCGGATATCCGGGTCCGCGCGCAATGCCGCGTGCACGGCTTCGTACTTCTCGCGCGATGGACACGTAAACGTGACGCTGACGGAAATATAGTTGCCTTCCGCGGAAGGGCGCGTACGCAGGCTGCCATTGATCACCGCCAGACCCAGGCCGACGATGATTTCCGGCACGCGCTCCTCGAGTCCGGAGTGGGCTTTGCCCATGGCCGTGACTTCGAAGGCGCCCGGGAACTGGAAGCCCTGTCCGGGATTTTGCGGTTGCAGGTCGTCGAGCGATTTCATTTTGTGTTGGGGGCGTTGCTCGGCCCGCTGCTCGCGTTCGGCACCGCGTTGACGGCCGCGCTGCTGACCTTGTCGCCCTTCCACCAGAGCACGACGCCGTCGGACATGCGACCCCAGAACCCGGCTTCGGGCGCATCGGCGAGTACGACGAGCGGGCGCTCGACGATCGGTTTGCCGTCGAGCGACACCTTGAGCGTGCCGACTTGCTGGCCTTTCGCGTACGGAGCGATCAGCCGGCCCGGCACTTCCATGCTGGCTTTCAGATCGTTGTAACGGCCGCGCGGAACCGTGCTGAGCACGTCGTCGGCGACGCCGAGCGCGACGGTGTTTTGCGCGCCTTTCCACAATTCCGGCTGCGCCAGCGGCTTGCCGGCCTCATAGAGTTTGTGCGTTTCGTAGAAGCGGAAACCGTAGTTGAGCAGGCTCTGGTTGTCGTCGGCGCGCTGCTTTTCGCTCGGCGTGCCCATGACGACGGCGATCAGGCGCTGATCGCCGCGCTTGGCCGACGTCGTCAGGCAGAAGCCGGCATCCTTGGTGTGGCCGGTCTTGATGCCGTCGACGGTCGGATCGCGCCATAGCAGCGAATTGCGATTGTGTTGCGTGATGCCGTTCCATTCGAACTCCTTGATCGCGTAGATCTTGTAGTCCTCGGGGAAATCGTGGATCACGGCGCGCGCGAGCAGGCCGATGTCGTGCGCGGTCGAATAGTGATTCGGATCGGGCAGACCCGAGGCATTGGTGAAATGCGATCCGGTCATGCCGAGTTTGGCGGCGTATTGGTTCATGAGTTCGGCGAACGTGGCTTCCGAGCCGGCCACATGTTCGGCCAGCGCGATCGCCGCGTCGTTGCCGGACTGGATGATCATCCCGTACAGCAGGTCCTTGAGCGGCACCTTAGAGTTGAGCGCAAGAAAGCTCGTCGACCCTTCGGTGCTTGCGCCGCCGGAGCGCCAGGCGTTTTCGCTGATGAATACGCCATCATCGAGCTTGATCTTGCCTTTGGCCAGTTCCGCCGAGACGATGTACGCCGTCATCACCTTGGTGATCGAGGCGGGTTCGACACGCGCATCGGCGTTGCTCTCGGCCAGCGTCTGGCCGGTCGTATAGTCCATCAATACCCAGCTTTTCGCGTCCAGAGTCGGCGGCGGCGGCACCGGCTCGTTGCCGACGACCGCATGCGGGGTGGCCGGCGCGGGCGTCGGCACAGGCGCCGGGGTTGCATCGGTCTTGGCCGGCTGCTCCTGCGCTTGCGTCGCGGCTGGTTTGGTCTTGCTGTGCGCGTGGTGCGCGGGTTTGGCGGTCGCGCTGGCGGAGAAAACGAGAACGGCGCAAAGAGCCACGTGTTGCAAAAGCTTCATCATCGATTCCAGGTGAACTTGCGGTTGCGGTCAGACGGTCATTGTATCGCGACGCGCGGCTCGCCCAACCCCAAATCGCGCAGTCTCGGTGTGAGCCGGTCGGCTTCATCGGCATCGCGCAGCGGGCCGATGCGTACGCGATGCAGCGTCTTGCCATCGACCTGCGCCTGCACGACGCCGACCTCGCCGACATGCGCCGCACGTACTTTCGCCGCCGCGTGTTCGGCGTTGCTGCTTTCCGCATACGCGCCGACTTGCAGGTATAGCTGCGGTTTCGGCGTTTTCGCGGGCGAAGATGAGACCTTGGCGATGCGTTCGGGTTCCGTGCCGTGTTGATGCTCTTCGGCCCGGTCCGGATCGATGCCGCGCACTTCGACCATCGCCGTTCCATTCGGCCACACGCCCACCTTGATCGCGGCGACATACGACAGATCGATGATGCGGTTGGCGACGAACGGACCGCGATCATTGACGCGCACGATCGCGCTGCGCCCGGTCTGCAGGTTGGTGACCCGCACATAGCACGGCAGCGGCAGCACCTTGCTCGCCGCGCTGTACGCATACATGTCGTATTTTTCGAAATTGCTCGTGGTGTAGCCGTTGAACTTGTTGCCGTACCATGAGGCGAGACCGCGTTCGACGTAATCCTTGCAGCTCGGCAGCACGCGATAACTTTCGCCGAGGACGCTGTACGGCGACTTGTTGCCATATTGCGAGCGCGGCTCGTTTTTCGGCACGGGTTCGGGAATCTTGCTGACGTCCGGCACTTCGCTCGGCGTGGAATCGCGGTCCTGCGCGTAGCGGCCGTTGTGCGCCGTTTGCGGAATCGACGACGGCGAATGCGCAGGCTTTGCGGTCTGCCGATGTCCGCAGCCGGCGAGCAGCGCCGCCACGATCATCGCCACCGCGAAGCGTGCGCCGGGCCGCCTCATCGTTGCGCGGCGACTTCGGCCGCAATGGCCTGGCTTATCTGATACACCGCCAGGCTGTACAGCGGGCTGCGGTTGTAACGCGAGATCGCAAAGAAATTCTGAAACGTGATCCACGACTCCGGACCATCGCTGCCGTCGAGCTTGATCAGTGTCGCCGGCGTCATCGGATCGAGCTTGGCATCGATCGTGTAACCCCATTCGCCGAGCTGCTGCAGCGAATACACCGGTGTCAGTCCATTCGGCTCGATCGCGCGCGCCTGCGCGTCCACGTGCGCGGGCTGCGCGATCGGCCCGGCTTTTTGCCAGCCGTGCACGGCGAAATAGTTGGCGACGCTCGCGCAGATGTCCGGCAGCGAATTCCACAGATCGATCTTGCCGTCGCCATCACCGTCACGCGCGAAATTGGCGATGCTCGATGGCATGAACTGACCCCAGCCCATCGCCCCGGCATAAGATCCAGTCAGACCTTCGAGCGCATACGGGAATTTCGGCGAGCGCAGCAGGAACAGCCGCTTCAATTCGTCGCGGAAGAAATCCTGGCGCGGCGGATAGTAGAACGCGAGCGTGGTCAGTGCGTCGAGCACGCGGTAGTGTCCGGCGTTGCGACCATAACCGGTCTCGACGCCGAGGATGGCGACGACGATTTCCGCCGGCACGCCATATTCGCCGCTGATGCGATCGAGCAGCGCGCGATTGGCCTTGTAGAACGCGACGCCGTCGTCGATGCGGCGATCATTGACGAAGATCGGCCGGTAATCCTTCCACGGTTTGGATTCGGCCGGCCGCGTCATCGTGTCGATGACGCTTTGCTGGTAATGCGCTTTTTTCAGCGTCGCCAGAATTTCGCCGGCATCCAGATTGCCGGACTTGGCGACATCCGCGGCGAACTGCTGTTCCATGGTCGCGATCGCGTCGGCGGAGACCGGCGGTGTTTCAGCGGAGGCGGAAAGCGCGGCCAGCAGGGCGCCGGCAGGAAAAGTATACAAAAGCCACCCGATTGCGCGTCGCATCGTGCCGCCAACAAAGCTCGAACGCACGCAGATTACCACGGCTATCTCGACATGAGTTTGCGGTGCGCATGGATCGACATCAGCACGCCGAATCCGGCGAGCAGCGACACCGCCGAGGTGCCGCCGTAGCTGATCAGAGGCAGCGGCACGCCGACCACGGGCAGCAGGCCCGTGATCATGCCGCCATTGACCATCACATACACGAAGAACGCCATGCTGATGCTGCCGGCGAGCAGGCGCGAATAGGTATCGCGCGCGTTCGCCGCGATCATCAAACCGCGGCCGACGATGAAGATGTAGAGCGCGAGCAGCGCGATCACGCCGATCAGGCCCCATTCTTCGGAGAACACGGCGAAGACGAAATCGGTGGTGTGCTCGGGCAGGAATTCCAGGCGCGACTGCGTGCCATGGTGCCAGCCCTTGCCGAACCAGCCGCCGGAGCCGACCGCGATTTCCGACTGGATGATGTGCCAGCCGTTGCCGAGCGGATCGGATTCCGGATCCAGGAACATGCGCAGGCGATTGCGCTGGTATTCGTGCATGAAGTGCCATAACAGCGGCGCCGCGCCCGCAGCGCAGGCGAGCAGCAAGCCGATGCGCCACCACGCCAGGCCCGAAAGAAAAATCGCGAACACGCCGCTGGCGACGACGAGCAGCGCGGTGCCGAGGTCCGGCTGGCGCGCGATCAGCAGGGCCGGGATCGCGATCAGCACGGCGACCGCCGCGAGCGTGAGCCAGCGTGGCGGCAGGTCGCGCGCGTGCAGGTACCACGCCACCATCATCGGCAGCGTGAGCTTGACGAGTTCCGACGGCTGAAAACGCATGACGCCCAGGTTCAGCCAGCGGTGCGTGCCGCGACCCTGGCCAAGCGCAGCGACGGCGACGAGCATCAGCAGGCTGGCGGCATACAACCACGGCGTCCAGTTGCGCAGCACCGTCGGTGGCACGCGCGAGATCAGCAGCATCAAGGCCCCGCCGAGCACGAAGCGCAGCGCCTGATTGAGCAGCAAGTGGCTATCCAGATCGCTGGCGCTGTAGAGCGTCGTCAATCCGCAGAGACCGAGCACCAGCAGTGCGCTGAGCAGCGGCAGATCCAGCCGCGGTTCGCGCAGCGCGCGCACGAGCCAGGCCTGCAGGCGCGCGAGCAGGTTCATCCGTGGCCTCCATCGATGTCCTTGAGCCAGGCGTCGAAAATCTTGCGCGCGATCGGCGCGGCATCGTGTGCGCCGGTGTGGCCGGCTTGCAGCGCGACGACGACGGCGATGCGCGGATCCTCCGCTGGCGTGAATGCCTCGAACAACACCTCGTGACGCTCGACCGCCACGCTCATGATGTTCTGCCACTCCTCGTCGGTGCGCGAGAAGCGTTCGGCCGTGCCCGTTTTGCCGGCGATCGTGTACGGAAAGTTGTCGCCGAGGCCGCGCGCGGTGCCGGTCGGGCCGGTGACGGCGATCATTCCTTGCAGCACCGCCGACCAGTTCGCCATGTTGTGGATGAACGACGGTTGCGGCGGGTCTTCGGGCACGTCCTGCGGATCGGCGTTGAGTCCATCCTGCAGCGCGTGCACCAGATGCGGCACGTGGCGCACGCCTTTCGCAGCCATCGTCGCCAGCGCATGCGCGAGCTGGATCGGAGTGATCACCCAGTAACCCTGGCCGATGCCGGCGATCACGGTTTCGCCCGGATACCAGGGTTGATGCATGCGTGCGCGTTTCCACGCTTGCGACGGCAGCACGCCGGCGCTTTCACCGTTCAGATCGATGCCGGTCGGCTTGCCGAAACCGAAATTCGCCATCCAGCCGCTGAAACGGTCGATGCCCATATCGTAGGCGAGCGAATAGAAATACGTGTTGACCGATTGCGCGATTGCCTGCACGAGATCGACGCGGCCGTGGCCGCCCTTCTTGTCATCGCGATAGCCGCGCTCCTGCCCGGGAATATGGAATTCGCCGGTCGAGAACACGGTGTCTTCCGGCCGCCGCAGGCCGAGTTCCACGCCACCGAGTCCCAGGTATGGCTTCACCGTCGAACCCGGCGTGAAATTGCCGGCGATCGTGCGATCGAGCAGCGGCTTGTCGGGCGCATTGAGCAGCGTGGCATAGTCGATCTTGCCGATGCCGTTGACGAACAGGTTCGGATCGAAGCTCGGCACACTGACCATCGCCAGCACTTCGCCGTTGCGCGGATCAATCGCCACCGCGGCGCCGGCGCGCCCTTCGAATGCATCGGCGGCGACGCGCTGCAGGCGCGCATCGATGGTGAGATAGATGTTCTTGCCGGACTTTGGCGCGACCCGATCCGGAAGCACGCGCAACGGCCGCTTGTCGACGTTGACTTCGACTTTTTCGTAGCCGACTTGTCCGTGCAGTTCGTCCTCGTAATAGCGCTCGATGCCGGTCTTGCCGATATGCGTGGTGCCGGCGTATTCCTGCGCATCGAGTTTCTCGGCGTCGGCGGCGTCGATGCGGCCGACGTAGCCGATCAGATGCGCGAATTCCTCGCCGTGCGGGTAGGCGCGCGTGAGATACGGCACGACGTCGACGCCCGGGAAACGCCAGCGCTCGGTGGAAAAACGCGCGATCTCGTCTTCGCTGAGCTTGAAGCGCAGCGGGATGCTCTCGAACGAATGCTTGGCCTTGCGCAACGCGTTGAAACGCTCCAGATCATCGTCGCTCAGCGCCACCACGGCGCCGAGGTCTTCGAGCAGCTGCGGCAGGTCCTTCGTGTTCTCCGGCACGATTTCAAGACGGAACGCGGCGATGTTGTCGGCCAGCAGCACGCCGTTGCGGTCATAGATCAGTCCGCGCGTCGGCGCGATGCTGCGCACGGAAATGCGATTCTGGTCGGAACGCGCGGTGAACTCATCGTGGCGTGCAATCTGCAGGTAGGCAAAGCGCGAGCCCAAGCCAAGCAGGCAAGCCGCGATCAGCACGAAACCGGCGATCGCGCGCGCGCGGAAATGCACTGCCTCGTCGCGCGCTTCGCGCAGGCGCAAGCGCGGATCGCTCGTGAATTCACGGCGCATGATCGATCGTCGGAGTTGTCGGCTTAGGGAACATCAGTTGTACTGCCACACCGCACTGCGCGCAGCGCGTGCATCGCCCGCTCCACCCAGACCCAGTCACGATTCGCGCGCACGCCAGCGGTTGCGCAAGTCATCGAACAACAGGAACACCCATGGCCATGCCAGTGCGCCCGTCAGCGGCGCGAGCCAGAAACTCGCCGGCGGCGGCGATTGACCGGCAATCGCACGCACCATCAGCAGCACGATGCGATCGTTGAGCAACAATGCGAGCACGGCCAGCGACTGCTGCCACATCGGGAAAAAGCGCAGGCGCGAGCGAAACCGCAGCAGGATGAAACAAAGTATACAAAGGCGCAGTGCTTGCTCGCCGAGCAGTTCGCCGGCGAAGACGTCGCCGGCCAGGCCGAGCAGGAAGGCCAGGCCCAAGGTCACCTGCTCGGGCGTCTCCAGCGCCCAGTAGATCAGCACAATCGCCAGCCAGAACGGTTTCAGCGGCAGCAGAGTCTGTGGCAATGGCATCAATTGCAGCAGATAGCAGCCAAACAGGCTGCCCCAGAACAGCAGGAAGTGGGCGCGCGTGCGATTCATTTCTTGTGCGCCGGCGATTCGGCCGGAGGCGCCGGCGGTCCCGTGTCCGCGATCGGCGCCGGCGGCCCGACGGCATCGATGAGCTGATGCAGGACCAGCACTTCGCCGCTGCGATCCAGCGCCGCGCTCGGAATCACCGCCGCCACCGCGAACATGCCGCTCGCATCGGGTTTGATCTCGCGAATCGTCCCGACCGGGAAGCCGGCCGGAAAATGCCCGCCCAGGCCCGAGGTCAACAGGCGGTCGCCGACTTTCAGATCGGCGCTGACCGGCACGCTCGGCAGGGTCAATGCGTCGAGCGCGCCGGTGCCGCGCGCGATCGCGCGCATGCCGGTGCGCTCGACCGTCACCGGCAGTGCGTGCGCGGCATCGGTGATCAACATTACCGTGGAGATGTTCGGCAGCGTCTCGACGACCTGTCCCATGATGCCGGTCGCGTCGAGCACGGCCTGACCGACCTGCACGCCCTGATTGGCGCCGGCATCGATGACGAGGCGATGCCGGTTCGGATCGGTATCGATGTCGACGATGTGCGCCAGCTGCACGCCCAGGTCCAGGCTGCGCTGGACGGCAAGCAACTCCTGCAGGCGCTGGTTCTGTTCGCGTACTTCGCTCAGGCGGTTCAGGCGTGCCTGCGCAAGCAGCAGATCCTGGCCGAGTTTCGTGTTGGCTTCGGTCAGGCGCTCGCGGTCGGCCAATACCAGCCGGCTTTCGCGCGCGATTTGCGCCGGCAACGCGGCCAGCCGGTACATCGGCTCTACGGCCAAACTCAAGGTGTAACGCACACGCGGCAGATAAGCGCCGCGATGGTCGGCAACCATCAGCACGATCGCAACCGCCAGATAGCCGATCAGCCGCAGCGTGTTCGCCGCGTCGGCGGTGAACAGCGGGCCGGTCGAACGCGGCACGCTCATGCGCGGCGTCGACGGTGCCGGCAGGATGGCCGGCGCGAACGGCGAAGCTGGCCCGAAGGGCGAGCGTCATGGACGTCGCGAGTAAGCGCAGCACAGGTGCCGCGTGAGGGTAAGACCGCGACGTCGATCGGAGGACGCGCCAAGGACGGCTCTTTCATCGAACTTGCCGGAAGTTTACCGCGCCACGACCCAATGGGAACTCACTCGGGCGCGAAAAAATCGCTTCCATGCTGATCGATGAGTTCCAGCGCGCGGCCGCCGCCGCGCGCGACACACGTCAGCGGATCGTCCGCGACGTGCACATGCAAGCCGGTTTCCTCGGAAATCAGTCGATCCAGATCGCGCAGCAGCGCGCCGCCGCCGGTCAGCACGATGCCGCGTTCGGCGACATCGGAGCACAATTCCGGCGGGGTCTGTTCGAGCGCCGAACGCACCGCGGCGACGACGCCGGCGAGCGGCTCGTGCAGCGCTTCGAGGATCTCGTTGGAGTTGATCGTGAACATGCGTGGCACGCCTTCGGCGAGATTGCGTCCGGAAATCTCGATTTCCTTGACGTCGTTCTGCGCGAACGCACAGCCGATCTCGACTTTGATGCGTTCGGCGGTGGATTCGCCGATCAACGTGCCGTGGTTGCGGCGTACGTAGTTGATGATCGCTTCATCGAAGCGATCGCCGCCGATGCGCACCGATTGCGCGTAGACGATGCCGTTGAGCGAGATCACGGCAACTTCCGACGTGCCGCCGCCGATATCGAGCACCATCGAGCCGCGCGCCTCGTGCACCGGAATGCCGGCGCCAATCGCCGCCGCCATCGGTTCCTCGATCAGGTAAACGTCGCGCGCACCCGCCGATTCGGCCGATTCCTTGATCGCGCGGCGTTCGACCTGGGTCGAGCCGCACGGCACGCACACGAGCACGCGCGGGCTTGGCCGGAACATGCGCGCGCGATGCACCTTCTTGATGAACTGCTTGAGCATTTCCTCGGTCATCGTGAAGTCGGCGATGACGCCGTCCTTCATCGGCCGGATCGTGACGATGTTGCCGGGCGTGCGCCCGAGCATGCGCTTGGCATCCGAGCCGACCGCCGCGACCGAACGCGGGCCGCCGGGGCCGCGATCCTGGCGGATCGCCACGACCGAAGGCTCGTTGAGCACGATGCCCTGCCCGCGTACATAAATGAGGGTGTTGGCTGTGCCGAGATCGATCGACAAATCGTTGGAAAAAAGGCCGCGGAAACCTTTGAACATGGAGCGCTCGAATCCTTAAAGCGGAGAATGCCAACAAAAGCGCGACAGTGTAGTAATCGCGCCGTGCGCAGGCAAGGTAAATTGGCGTTAAGAATCGAATCGGCCACGCAATATCGCAAATCGAAAAACCGCGGCCGCGCGTCGCGAAGCCTTGCGAGCGAGCGGCGAATGAGCCATCCTTCTTTTTCGGTCCCTTTTCCGCTTTTCGAATGGCCATCGACCACGCCACCGTGCGCCGAATCGCCCGCCTTGCCCGCTTGTCGGTCAGCGACGCCGATATTCCGCCCGTGGCCGATGAACTGGGGCGCGTGCTCGGCTTGGCCGATCAGCTGGCTGGCGCCGATGTGACCGGCGTCGAGCCGATGGCGCATCCGCATGAGCAGGTGCTGGCTTGGCGCGAGGACGCGGTAACCGAGGGCGATCGCGCCGATGCGTTCCTCGCGCTCGCGCCGGATGCGCGCGGCGGGTTGTATGTAGTGCCGAAAGTGATCGAGTAGGAAGCCATGAGCCCGGGGATCGTGCAGCTCGCGCAGGAGCTACGTGCGCGCAAGATATCCGCGGTCGAACTCGCGCACGCGGCGCTGGCGCGGGCGCGCACGCGAAGCGATTTGAATGCGTTCATCACGATTGATGAAAGCGCAATGCTTACGGCTGCGCAGCGCGCCGACGCACGGCTCGCCACCGGTGCCTGGTCGACTCTCACCGGCATTCCGTTCGCGCACAAGGACATCTTCTGCACCCGTGGCGTGCGCACGACGTGCGCATCGCGCATGCTGGAAAATTTTGTTCCGCCGTACGACGCCGGCGTCGTCGAGCGCCTGAACGATGCGCAAGCCGTGTCGCTCGGCAAGACCAACATGGACGAGTTCGCGATGGGTTCGTCGAACGAGAACTCGTTTTTCGGGCCGGCGAAAAATCCATGGGATGCGGCGCGCGTTCCCGGCGGCTCGTCGGGCGGCTCGGCCGCAGCCGTTGCCGGCGGCATCGTGCCGTTCGCGACCGGTACCGACACCGGGGGCTCGATCCGCCAGCCGGCGGCGTTCTGCGGCATCACCGGCCTCAAGCCGACGTACGGCCGCGTGTCACGTTGGGGCATGATCGCGTTCGCGTCGAGCCTGGATTGCGGCGGCGTGCTCGCGCGCAGTGCGCTGGACTGCATGCACGTGTTGTCGGCGATCGCCGGACACGATCCGCGCGACGCGACGAGCGTGCCGCGTGCGGTCGACAATTACAATGCGGCATTGTCCACAACGCTGCAAGGTATAAAAATCGGCGTCGCGCGGGACTATTTCGGCGCCGGCGTGGACGCCGGAGTCGGCGCGGCTGTCGAGGCGGCGCTGCGCGAATACGAAAAGCTCGGCGCCACGCTCGTCGACATTTCGCTGCCGGATTCCGCCCAGGCCATTGCGGCGTATTACGTGATTGCGCCGGCGGAAGCCTCGAGCAATCTGGCGCGCTACGACGGCGTGCGCTACGGCCACGCCTGCTCGGAACCCCAGTCGCTCGAGGATTTGTACACGCGCAGCCGCAGCGAAGGTTTCGGCGCCGAAGTGCAGCGACGCATTCTTGTCGGCACCTATGCACTGTCCGCCGGCTACTACGACGCCTATTACCTGCGCGCGCAGCGGGTGCGGCGATTGATCGCGAACGATTTCGCCACGGCATTCAAATCGGTGCACCTTATCGCTGGCCCGACCGCACCGTCGGTCGCGTTCAAGCTGGGGGAGAAGACGGCAGATCCGCTGGCGATGTACGCGGCGGACGTCAATACCGTCGCCGTGAATCTGGCGGGACTGCCGGCAATCTCCGTTCCCGCTGGCTTCAGCGCGGGTCTGCCGGTCGGCTTGCAACTGATCGCGCCGGCCTTCGCCGAAGGCGCGCTGCTCAGCGCAGCGCATCACTTTCAGCTCGCGACCGACTGGCATGCGCGAGAGCCGCGCGCATGAACTGGGAAGCCGTGATCGGTCTGGAAATCCACGCCCAGCTCAACACGCGAAGCAAGCTGTTCTCCGGCGCAGCGACCGCCTATGGCGCCGAGCCGAATACGCAGGCCAGCGCAGTGGATATCGCTCTGCCCGGCACGTTGCCGGTGCCGAATCGCGAAGTGCTCGGCAAGGCGATTCGCTTTGGTCTTGCGATCGACGCGCAGATTGCGCGCAAAAGCGTATTCGCGCGCAAAAACTACTTTTATCCGGATTCGCCGAAGGGCTATCAGATCAGCCAGTACGAGCTGCCGATCGTGAGCCACGGCCGCCTCGCCGTGCGCAGCGACGACGGTCGCACGCTCGATGTCGAAATCCAGCGTGCGCATATCGAGGAAGACGCCGGCAAGTCGCTGCACGACGCCTTCCACGCTGCGACCGGCATCGACCTGAACCGCGCCGGCACGCCGCTGCTCGAAATCGTTTCCGCACCGGTGCTGCATTCGGCCGCCGATGCCGTTGCCTACATGCGCACGGTGCACACGCTCGTACGCTGGCTGGGCATCTGCGACGGCAACATGCAGGAAGGATCGTTCCGCTGCGATGCCAACGTCTCGGTGCGTCCGGCCGGAGCGACCAGGCTCGGCACGCGCGCCGAGATCAAGAACGTGAACTCGTTCCGCTTCGTCGAGAAAGCGATCGAATACGAGATCGAACGGCAGATTCGCGCGCTCGAAAATGGCGAGACGATCGTGCAGGAAACCCGCCTGTACGACGCCGCGCACCATCGCACGCTGCCGATGCGCAGCAAGGAAGACGCCGACGATTACCGCTACTTCCCCGATCCGGATCTGCCGCCGCTCGCCGTCAGCGAAGCCGATATCGACGCGCTGCGCGCACAGATGCCGGAGCTACCGCACGCGCGGCGAGCGCGTTACATCGAGGCGCTCGAACTTCCGGAAAGCGACGCGGCGCAGCTGTGCAGCGACAAGTCCACAGCCGATTATTTCGAGACAATGCTGGCCGCGTTGCCTGCGCAGGCCAAGTTCTGCGCAAACTGGGTTCTCGGCGAACTCGCCGCCGCATTGAATGCAGCGAATCTGCCGATCGAAGCCGCGTGCGTGTCCGCCACCGCGCTCGCCGGGTTGCTCGCCCGCGTCGCCGACGGCACGATTTCGGGCAAGATCGCCAAGGACGTGTTCGCCGCGATGTGGGCGGGCGAGGGCGATGCCGATGCCGTGATCGCCGCGCGTGGTCTTAAACAGATTTCCGATAGCGGCGCGCTCGCATCCGAGATCGATGCCGTGCTCGCCGAATACCCGAAACAAGTCGCCGACTATCGCGCCGGCAACGACAAGCTGCTGCAATTCTTCATCGGCCAGTGCATGAAACGGCTGCGCGGGCAGGCCAACCCGCTGCAGTTGAACACGCTGCTTGCTGAAAAGCTCAGGTAGCGCGCGAATCTGCGACAATACGCGCCCTTTCGGCCCAGCCCACTTAGCTTATGTCTGCCCTGATCTGCGGTTCGCTCGCCTACGACACCATCGCGGTGTTTCCGGATCACTTCAAGAATCACATCCTGCCGGACAAGGTGCAGATACTCAATGTGTCGTTTCTTGTGCCGCAGATGCGCCGCGAGTTCGGCGGCTGCGCGGGCAACATCGCCTATAACCTCAAATTGCTCGGCGACGATCCGATTCCGATGGCCGCAGTCGGCCAGGACTTCGCACCGTATCGCGCGCATCTGGAACGCTGCGGCATTCGCCTGGATCGCGTGCGCCTGATCGAAGACCAGTTCACGCCGCAATGCTTCATCACCACCGACCTGGACAACAACCAGATCACCGCGTTTCACCCTGGCGCGATGTCGCGCTCGCACGACAACCACGTGCGCGACGTGCCCGACATCACGTTCGGCATCGTTGCGCCGGACAGCCGCGACGGCATGTTGCAGCACGCGCGCGAGTTCGCCGAGCGCGGCGTGCCGTTCATCTTCGATCCGGGCCAGGCGATGCCGCTGTTCAACGGCGAGGAGTTCAAGGTCTTCATCGAGCAGGCGCAGTACGTGATCGTCAATGACTACGAATCACAGTTGCTGCAGACGCGCACCGGCTGGAGTGCGGAACAGATCGCCGCGCGCGTGAAGGCGTATATCGTCACGCAAGGGCCGCGCGGATCGATCGTGCACGCCGGCAAGGAAACGCACGAAATTCCGCCCGGCAAGGAACGCCGCATCGTCGATCCGACCGGCTGCGGCGACGCGTACCGCGCCGGCCTGATCTTCGGCCTCACGCGCGGCATGGACTGGCCGACCACGGGGCGCATCGCTTCGCTGATGGGGACGCTCAAAATCGAGCACCACGGCACGCAGAACCAGCGTTTCACCTACGCCGAATTTGCCGACGATTTCAAGGCACAGTTCGGCTACGCGCTCGCTTGACGCTTAGCTCGTTCCGAGCGAGAACGGCGTAAACCGCGTGTCGCGATCGTAATAATCCTCGTGCTCGGCGCGCTTGAGCGCGGCGACGATCTTGTACGTCAATGGCGTCGCCAGGATTTCCCACAGTACTTTGAGGACGTAGTTCGACGTCATCACGGTGAGCACGAGCCGGGTGTCCCAGACGAACAGGAATGCGGCCGGGTAGAACACCAGCGAGTCGACGCCTTCGCCGCAAATCGTCGAGCCGATGATGCGGCTCCACAGCGCGTTGCCGTTGGTCCAGACTTTCATTTTTGCCAAAGTATACGAATTGACGAACTCGCCGCAGAAGAACGCGGTGATCGACGCAAACACGATGCGCGGGGTCTGTCCGAAGATGCTTGCGTAGGCCTCCTGGCCGTTCCAGTTTGCGGCCGGCGGCAGCTTGACGACGACGGTGGCCATGATCGAGGCGAACACGAGTGCGGCCAGTCCGGACCAGATCACGCGGCGGGCGCGCGCATAGCCGTAGACCTCGGTGAGGATGTCGCCGAACACGTAGCTGATCGGAAAAAACAGCACGCCGGCGCCGAACGTGAACGGCCCGATCAGTGGCAAATTCACCGTCGCCACCTTGGCCGGGCCGATCAGGTTCGAGCACAACAGCACGCAGACGAACGCGCCGAGGATGAAATCGTAATAGCGATAGCTGCGCGCCGGGGCGACTGGAGTCATGCGTGGATTGGATGAGCCAAACGAGTCGCTAGCATGCCCGTACGCACGCGTTTGCGCCAGCCTGCACGCGACGTGCTCTCAATGCGCGACGAATAACGGCACGTCGCTGTGCTGCAGCAGGTGGCGCGTGGCGCCGCCGAGCACGAGCTCGGCGATGCGCGAATGGCCCCACGCGCCCATGACGATCAGGTCCGCCTGGGCATCGCGTGCGGCAGCGAGAATGCCCGCGCCGAAATCGTTTTTCGGCGTAAAGCTGCGGAATTCGGCATCGATGCCATGGCGTTTGAGCCATGCGCGCAGATCCAGTTGCGGCAGGTGTCGCGCATCCAGCCGATCTTGCGGTGCCGAACCTTCGAGCACGAGCACGTGACCGGCGCACGCGAGCAGCGGCAATGCGCCGTGAATCGCGCGCATCGATTCGCGGCTGTGATTCCAGGCGACGAGCACGCGCTCGCCGAGCGTGGCGAGCCGCGCGCCTTCCGGCACGACAATGACCGGCGCGCCGGCGCCGAACGCCGTGCGTGACACCGTACCCCAGCCGGTCGGCGCATCGGGATTGAGCGTGGGCCGTTCGGCGACGATGACGTCGCACCAGCGCGCGCAATGGCACAGCGCTTCGACCGCTTCACCTTGCGCCACGAGCCATTCGCCGTTGCAGGAATTCTCCTGCAGCAGTGCTTGCCACCAGCCGCGCTTGGCCCTGGCCTCGTCGTAGAGACGATCGGCCTCGTTGACTTGGAAGACCACGGTTTCCGGCGTGCTGAACGCGACGGCGCCCAGCGGCGCGACATACAGTCCATAGAGGTAAGCTTGCACGCGTCGCGCGAGCAGGCAGGCCGCGCGCGCGGCGAGCGACTCGCCGCCGGTGTCGCGGACATGCACCACGATGTCGAAGCCTGACACGGTTGCTCCTTGCGGCGGCCGATGTTCATAGCTTAACGCCGCTGCAATATTCTCGCTGGATGGGTTGCCGGGGACTCACCTTTCTTGAGCGTTCAGGTTCTTTGTTGGACACTGCGCAACGCGTCCCCTGGAGAAGGAGTTCTGCTATGCGCACCATCACTTCGCTTGCCGCTGTCGCGCTGCTCGCGGCTGCGGCGTTCCATCCCGCCCCGGCGCGCGCCGCGGCCAAGACCGACTGCGAAATGCGCTTCAACCTCACGGGTTGGGCGGCGATTTACAAGCACGCCGAAGGCAGCGGCGTCGTCACCTGCTCGAACGGTGAATCGATGAACGTCAATATCATCGCGCGCGGCGGCGGCCTTACCGCAGGCAAGTACCATGTCGACGACGGCAAAGGCAAATTCTCCGACGTCAGCAGCCTGACCGAATTGCTCGGTGACTACGCGCAAGGCGAAGCCAACGCCGGGCTGGTCAAGTCCGGCACGGCGCAGGTGTTGACCAAAGGCACCGTGTCGCTGGCGCTGGCCGGCAAGGGCGAAGGCGTGGATTTGGGCGTGTCGTTCGGCAAATTCACGATCACCCGCGCCGGTGATCGGCGACCGCACAACGACCGCTGATTCGTTGCTGATCCGATAACAGACGGCGCCCGCACGGGCGCCGTCTTTGGTTTGCGAAGCCAAAAAAAAGCCGCTAAGGTCCGCGCAATCCACGTGGAGCGGGTCGTGCCCGAAGCAACGCGCTACACCATGGGCGAAGAATTCGCCAACGCGCTTACACACGGTTTCGGCTTGCTGCTGAGCCTCGGCGGTTTGGTCGTGCTCGTCGCCGCCGCGTCCGCACTCGGCGTGCGCGAGCTTGCGTCGTGCGGCATCTATGGCGCTTCGCTGATCATGGTCTACACGACCTCGACGCTGTATCACAGCGCTACGCGCATCGACGCCAAGCGCCTGCTGCGCACGCTCGATCACGTGGCGATCTTCCTGCTGATCGCCGGCACCTACACACCGTTCGTGCTGATCGCGCTGCGTGGGGCGTGGGGCTGGACCTTGTTCGCGATCGTGTGGACGCTGGCCGTGCTCGGCGTCGTGTTCGAACTGACCGCGTTGCGCCGGTATCGTCGCGCAATGATCGCGCTGTACGTCGCGATGGGCTGGGTGGGTCTGATCGCGCTGAAGCCGCTCGTCGCCGCGTTGCCCGCCGCGGGGTTGTGGCTGCTGTTCGGCGGCGGCGTCAGCTACACGTTTGGCGTGCTGTTCTATGTGTGGCGAACTCTGCGCTATCACCACGCCATATGGCATCTGTTCGTGCTCGGCGGCAGCGTGCTGCAGTATCTGGCCGTGCTCTGGTACGTGCTTCCCGCACGCGCATGAGCCGTTTCGTCAGCCATCGTGGCGGCTGCCATTGCGGACGCGTGCGCTTCGAAGTCGATGCGCCGGAGCGCATCGAGGCGATCGAATGCAACTGTTCGATCTGCCGCATGACCGGATTCCTGCATCTGATCGTGCCGGCGGCGCGTTTCCGCCTGCTGCAAGGCGCCGAATTCCTCATCGAGTACTCGTTCAATACCGGCGTGGCGAAACATCGGTTCTGCCGCGTCTGCGGGATCAAATCGTTTTACGTGCCGCGTTCGAATCCAGACGGAATCGACGTGAACGTGCATTGCCTGGACCCGGCAACCGTGCAGTCGATCGCAATATCAGCATTCGACGATGGCGATCGTGACGCGGCGACCGCAGCCATTGGCCATCTCTCGCGCAGTTAGTCGCCCGCCGCCAAAATCCGCTGCAGCAAGAACAGTTTCGAAGTGGTCGTCGATGCGCGTCAGGTGTTCGATTGCACGGACCGGATTTTTGCCGACGGTTTCCAGTAGCACGCGCGTCGCCTGCGCTTCAGCCGATCAGCAGACGCAACGTGAATACGCCGAGCATCGTGAAGCAAACCGCGATCTTCGCGAGCGTGCCAAACGCCAGCCCGAGCCACGTGCCCACCCCCGCGCGCGCCGCGTGGGCCAGTTCGCGGCCCGCGCTCAGTTCGCCGAGCAGCGCGCCGAGAAACGGTCCGAGCAGCAGGCCGGGCAAACCGAAGAACAGTCCGGTCAGCGTGCCGAAGCTCGCGCCCCACAGCGCGCGCGGGCTCGCGCCGACGCGCTTGGCGCCGAGCAGGCCGGCGGCGAAGTCGATCAACAGCGCGAGCACGCAGAGCACGCCGAGAATCGTCAACGTGAGCGCACCGATGTGTTGGAAATGATCGGCCCATGCCGCGAGCAACATGCCGGCGAAGACCAGCGGCACGCCGGGCAACGCCGGTACGACCGTGCCGGCAATGCCGGCGAGGATCAGGCCGCCGGAAAGCAGGAAATACAGCATTTGCTGCATCGGCTCAGCGCACGCCCGGCGCGAGTTTTTCCGCTTCGGTATCGATCTGGAACGCGTCGCTGTATTCCGGCTTGAGCAGCTTGTAGAAAATCTTGGCCGGCACCTCGATCTGTTGCGTGCCGTCCGCATACGACGCAACTTGATCGGGAGGGAAGATCAGCGTCAGCCCGATGGCCTTGGCGTCGAGTCCGTCGATCAGGAACACCGCGAAATTTTCCGCGGTGGGCGCTGTACCGCGCTTGACCCATTCGCGCATGTTCTGCACGGCGCCGGCCTGGTCTTTTTCCGGCAATGCCTCGCGCAGTTTGGCTTCGAAGCGACCTTCGAGCTGACGCCGCGCTTCCCCGCTCAATGCGTCGAGCGCGGCATCGGCATTGCTGAACAGATCGGCCAGTGCGATCAATTTGTCGTCGCTGGTGTGCAGGTCGAAGCTCGCCACGATCGGTGCGGGATGCGCGCCACCGGTGTCGAGGCTGCCGCTCGCCAGCACGCTGACGAAGTCGCTCGTGCGTCGGGCGATATTGAATTCGAGATCAAGATGAGCCGGCGGTGCGTTCGGCGCGGGCGCATCGGTGCTGGCGGCGAGAAAATCTTTCTTTTGCGCCTGGGCATAGGCGCGCAGTGCAGTGGCGAGCGGGCCCCATTCCGCGGGCAACTGCGGGTAACGGATATGGAATGCATAACCATCGCCGTAGCCGGTATCCTCGTTTGCGGCCGGTTCCGGCGCGTTCGCGACATTGGCCGGCGCCGATACGGCCGGAGGAGCCCGCTCGCAGCCGGCGAACAAACCGGCGCAGCAGACGAAGGCGAAGCAGGCAACAAGGCGAAGCGACATGCGAAACGGGGCGAGTCCAAGGGCGCGACAGTGTAAAGGCTGCGCCCGGCGCACGCATTAAAAACTGGTTGTCTTGGAATCCCTGAACCAGCGTCGCGAGCGAGGACGGGTTGTTTCGGAGATTCCTAGTCCAAACGCTTGCGCGTGCGCAGAATGGCGATGCCGAGCACGACCACGCAGAACGCACCGAGCGCGGCCAGTTCCGGCCACAGGTCGGCGAGCGTGGCCGCGCGCAGCATGATGCCGCGGATCAGGCGCACGAAATGGGTCATCGGGAAGATTTCCGCGAGCCATTGCGCCGGCCACGGCATGCCTGCAAACGGGAACATGAAGCCGGACAGCAGGATTTGTGGCAGGAATGTGAAGAACGCGAGCTGCATCGCCTGGAACTGCGTGTTCGCGAGTGTCGACAGAAACACGCCGAGCGCGAGCGAGGCGACGATGAACACGAGCGCGGCGCCGTAAACGTCGAGCAGACTGCCGTTGATCGGCACGTGAAAGATCGCCACGCCGAGCGCAAGCACCACGGTGACCTGGATCAAACCGATCGCCACGAACGGCAGTACCTTGCCGATCGTGAGTTCCGTCGGCGAGACCGGCGTCGCGATGAGGAATTCGAGATTGCCGCGTTCGCGTTCGCGCACGATCGCCATCGCCGTGAACAGCACCATCGTCATCGTCAGGATCACGCCGATCAGGCCCGGCACCGTGTTGACCGGCGCGCGCCGTTCCGGATTGTAAAAGTTCACGATTTCCACATTGTTGACGGGGATGCTCAATGCGGGATTGAGCAGCTGCGGCAGCGGCAGTGCCGCGAGCTGGCGCGCGGCCTGTTGCACGACCTGATCGGAACCGTCGACGACGATCTGCATCGGCGCTTCATCGCGCGTGGCGACGCGGCGCTCGAAGTCGGGCGGAATGATCAGTGCCGCGCTGATGCTGCCGGCGCGCAGCAATGCATCGATTTGCTGCGGCGTGCGCAGCCGATAATCGAAGTCGAGCACGCCGGTTTGGCCGAGCTGCGCGATCACTTCGCGCGACTGCGCGGTCTGCGCCTGATCGAGCACTGCGGCGGACAGATGACGGATATCGAGATTGATCGCATAGCCGAACAGCAGCAGCTGCATCGTCGGGATGCCGACGATCATCGCGAACGTGAGCTTGTCGCGGCGCAGCTGACGCAGCTCCTTGACGACGATCGCGAGCAATCGCCGCCAGTTCATGCCGCTTGCTCCTTGGCCTGCGCATTGCGGCCGAGCGTGGCGCTGACGAACACGTCTTCCAGATTCGGCGCGGCCGCCTCCACTTTCGCCGGCACGCCGGCCTCGCGCAGGTGCGCGGCCACGCGCTCGCGCACCTGCGCGCCGTCGCGCACGAGCACACGCAGCTGCGCGCCGATCTGCGCGCTGGCGACGATGCCCGGAAACTTATCGAGCACATCGCGCGCGCGGCGCAAGTCCTCGCTTTCCACGATCAGCACCTCGCCGGGCAGCGAGCTCATCAACTCGCGCGGCGTGCCGTCGGCCACGAGGCGGCCGCGATCCAGGATCGCCAGGCGATGGCAGCGCTCGGCTTCGTCCATGAAGTGGGTGGAAACCAGAATCGTCGTGCCGGCGTCGACCAGCGCGAACAGCGAATCCCAGAATTCGCGCCGCGATTGCGGATCGACCGCGCTGGTCGGCTCATCGAGCAGCAGCAATTCCGGTTCGTGCAGCACGGCAGCGGCGAGCGCCAGGCGCTGCTTCTGGCCGCCGGACAGCGTGCCGGCGAGCTGATTGCGCTGCGCGCCGAGCCAGTAGCGCTCGAGCAGCTGCGCGACTTGCGACTTGGCGCGCGCGCGATCGAGCTCGTGGACGGCGGCGACGAACTCCAGATTCTCGACGACGGTCAGGTCGTCGTACAACGAAAACTTCTGCGTCATGTAGCCGATGCGGCGCTTGAGCGCTTCGGCCTGCTCGGGAATCTTGTAACCGAGCACTTCGATCTCGCCGGCTGACGGCAGCAGCAAACCGCACAACATGCGGATCGTGGTTGACTTGCCGGAGCCGTTGGGCCCGAGGAAGCCGTAGACCTGCGCCCGCGCGACCGTGAGGTCCAGATGATCCACCGCAACGATATTGCCGAAACGCCGCGTCAGTCCGCGCGCGACGATCGCAGCGCCGGTCTGCTCAGTGCGCGGCATGGTCCAGCAACGTCGCCTGGCACGGCAATCCGGCCGGCAGCTTGCGCGCCGCGTCGCCTTCGAGCACGAGTTCGGCGCGGTAGGTGAGCCGGCTCGCATCTTCGCCGCTCAGCGCATAGTAAGGAGTGAAACTGGCCTCGGCGCGGATGCGCGCGAGCGTCGCCGTGAACGCCTGCGCGACGCCATCGACGTGCACGGAAAACTTCGCGCCCTGCTGCACGTTGGCGCGCAAGGTTTCCGGCACGAACACGCGCGCATAAGGTGCGTCGCCGACGAGCAGGCTCGCCACCGCGACGCCGACGGGCGGACGGTCGCCGAGCTTGAACGGCAAGGCATCGACACGTCCGGCGCGCGGTGCGTGCACTTCCAGGCGCTGTGCCGTGACCTTGAGCTGGGCGAGGTTGGCCTGTGCCTGCGCGAGCGCGGCTTCGCCTTGCGCGATGTCTTCGGCGCGCGTGCCGTGCAGCAGCGCGTCGAGATTGGCGCGCGCCGTGGCCGCATCGGCATTCGCCTGGCGCAGCGCGGTGTCGGCGTTGTCGAGTTCGGCCTGTGCGATAAGTGCCTTGCGGCGCAGGTCGGCGGCGCGTTCGCGCGCAAGTTTCGCGTTCGCCGCGGTCGATTGCGCGCGCGCCAGCACGCCGCGCGCGGCATCGATCGTCTCGGGGCGCGCGCCGTGGCGCAATTCGTCGAGCGCGGCGGACAGGCGCTGCGCGTCGGCTTGCGCGGCGTCGACTTGCGCCTGAATGCGCTGCGGATCGAGCGTGAGCAGCAACTGCTGCGCCGTCACTTCGTCGCCTTCCTTGACGAGAATTTGCGTGATGGGCTCGGACACTTCCGCCGGCACGCCGATGCGATCCCATTCGAGCGTGCCGAGCAGCGGCGGCGGCGTGCCGTCACGCGAACAGGCGCCGGTGACGGCCAGCAATCCAGCAAGCAGCGCATGACGGGCGCGCATATGACCTCCTTTTCCTGTGACCATTATCGCAGCCGTTGCGACAAATTACCTGCACGATACGATGCGCGCGAACCGGTTATGCTTGGATGCGGCGGCAAGGGGCAGAGCAGGGTGAAACAATAGTGTTGGCACTTGGACTATGGCCGGCCTGGGCAGCGCCCCTGCTCAACGGTCTTGCATTGCTGCTCGCGCTCGGTTTTCGCCGCAATCGCGCGGTGCTCGTGCTGATCGTGCTGATCTTCGCTTCGTTTGCGATAGCCGGAGTGCTCGCGCCCGTGCACGAAACGCGCGGCGCCGATGCCGTGCGCATGTTCGCGCCGTGGATGTTGCTGGCAGCGGCGGCGCTGCCGGAACGCGGGCCGTTGGCGCGGCGCAATCTCGTGCTCCTGCTGTTGCTGCTGATCGCGACCTGGCTCACATTCGATGCGCCCGATCACGTTTGGGCGAGCCTGCGCGGCGCGCTGCCGTTCGGCGTGCTGCATTTCAGCACCGGCGCGCTCGCCGCTGCGCTCACGTTCGTTGCCGCGGGCCTGTGCGTGTTGCGCTGGGTGCTCAACGGCGCACCGATGGAAGCCGGCCTCGGCATCGTGCTCGGTTTCGCCGCATTTGCGTTCCTGCCGAGCATGCGCAATGACGGCAGCAGCACCGCGTTCGCGTTCGCCGGAGTCTGCGCATTGTTCGCGGTGCTGTATGCCTCTTATCGCATGGCATTCATGGATGCCCTCTCGGGTTTGCCGAACCGGCGTGCGCTCGACGAAACGCTGGCGCAGCTTTCCGGCGATTACGCGATCGCGATGGTCGACGTGGATCATTTCAAGATGTTCAACGACACGCACGGACACGCCGCCGGCGACCGCGTGTTGCAGGCTGTCGCACGACAGCTGCGCCGCGAGCGGCGCGGCCGCGCGTTCCGCTACGGCGGCGAGGAATTCTGCCTGCTGTTCACGGGCGCGCGGCATCGCGAGGCGACCAAAATGTGCGACGACACGCGCGCGCGCATCGAAGCCATGCGCGTGCGCGTGCGATCGACGCCGGCCAAAGGCAAACGCACACCCAGCGACACCGAAGTAAAAGTGACCGCGAGCATCGGTGTCGCGTTCCGAGACGAACAGATGCGTTTCGCATCGGAAGTCATCAAGGCTGCCGATCAGGCTCTGTATCGCGCGAAGGCGAAAGGGCGCAACCGAGTCATCGCACGTTGAGGAGAATCGAAATGAAGCCGTTCATTGCCGTGATGATATTCACCGCGGCCTGCGCCGGTTGCGCGAGCCAGCAACACGCCAACGAGGCGGTGCGCACCGAAACCTGTCGCGCCAGCAACGAGCAGGAGATCGCCGCCTTGTTCGAGCGCTGGAACCGCTCGCTGCAGAGTGGCGACGCCCATGCGGTGGTCGCCAACTATGCCGAGCACTCGATCCTGTTGCCGACACTGTCCAACAAGCCGCGCGCAACGGCGGCCGAGAAAGAGGACTACTTCCATCATTTTCTGCAGGGCAAGCCGGCCGGCGTGATCGACTGGCACGCCATCGAGATCGACTGCAACAGCGCCGTCGATTCGGGCCTGTATACGTTCACGTTTGCGGCGGACGGCAAGCAGGTCAAAGCGCGCTACACGTTCACCTATAAATGGTTCGGCGACCGCTGGCTGATCACCAGCCATCATTCGTCGGCCATGCCGGAGAAAGATTGAGGCAGGATGGAATGCTCGCCGCGAGCGCGAGCCTAGGCCAGCACCATGCAGCAAATGTGGAGAACGCAACTAAACTGACGAGTGCAGTTGGGCGGCTATTGCCTAACGCGCCAGCGCTCGGCACCATAGCAGCGTAAAGTCCCGCCGCGCTTCAGGGGTCGCGCCGTGCCAACCATCGCCCGCCATCATTTTTGCGCGCTGCGTCGCGTGACGATCGTTGCCATCTTGTGCGCCTGCGTGGCGCCGGCGGCGTTGCGCGCGGCCGAGGAAGAAGAGGCCGAACTGCTTGCGGTATTGCAGCAGGAAACCGACATCGCCACGAAGACGCGCATGAACAGCGACTTCGTGCCCGGCATCGTCACGATTCTCGACGGCGACCGCCTGCGCGCGCTGGGCGTGCGCACGGTCTGGGACGCCATGCCGTACGTGCCGGGCGTGCAAGCGTGGCTCGACGGCGGCGGCACGCCGAGCGTGACCGTGCGCGGCATACCATTCCCGTTCAACTCCGGCAGCATCCAGATTCTGCTCAACGGCAGCCCGATCGGGCGCGAAGCGGCGGGCCTGAACAGTTCCGTGCTGTTCGTGCCGATGACGCAGGTCGAGCGTATTGAATTCATACGCGGTCCCGGCTCGATCCTGTACGGCGACTACGCGTTCATGGGCCTGGTCAATATCATTACGCGCAAGCAAGGCGAACAGGTCGATGCCAGTGTCGATTCGCACGGCGGCCGCGATGCCGGTCTGCTCGTATCGGGCGGCAACAAGGATGGTCTGCACGGCTCCTTCAATCTGGCCGGTCATTACAGCGGCGACGCGGTAGTGCCGGACAATCGCAGCGCGGACGAAACGCGTGTATCGGCGATCGCCGATGTCCAATACAACGGCTTTACCTGGCAGACGCAAGTCGAGAATCGGCACGAATACAACGCATTCGCGCCGGCGCAAACCGGACCGGGTCCGCAGCGCGCCGAATCGAACTGGTCGACGCAGCTGCGTTATGCCGGCGAGTTGACGCGCGATCTCGGCGCCGATGCGCACGTCGAATACCTCTACAACGATATCGCCATCGCCAACACCGCGTTCAAGGGCGACGAACTGCTTGGTGGCGCCGACCTGCATTTCAGCGGCTGGGCGCGGCAGAGCTGGCTCACCGGCATCGAATATTCCGACGCGAGCATCGATCGCGCGGTCTTTCCGCCGCCGCCCGTGCCGGGGCACCCGCCGCCGCCCGCGCTCGTGATTCTCGACAAGCATCGCAGCGTCGCCAGCGTGTACGTGCAGGACCAGATCGAAATCATGCCTGCACTGTCGGCCACTCTCGGCGCGCGCTACGACGATAACAGTGAGATTGGCAATCGCCTCACGCCGCGCATCGCGCTGGCTTGGCAGCCGTCGGAACACCATATCCTCAAGGCGCAATACTCGGAAGGCTACCGCGCGCCGACGTTCTTCGAACTGTACGTGCCCGGGCCGGCGCTCAACGACCTCAACTTCGAGGTCAATCGCACGACCGAGATCAACTACGTCTACGAGCGCCCGCGCCTGACGTTCCGCGCCACCGCATTTCACATGCGCATCAGCGATATGGTGTTTCCGAACATTCTGAAGCAGTTCTTCGGCAACACCGCGCACGCCAAAGCCGACGGCGCCGAGTTCGAATTGACGCAGCAGATCGGCCGCAATTTGCGCGTCGACGCAAATGTCTCGTACGCGGATTCGCGCGACAACCGCAATGTGCCGCTCGTGGACCAGGCGATCGCCGAAGTGCCGCACTGGATGGGCAATCTCGGCGTATTGTGGAATCCCGCAAACGAATGGACGCTCGGCGCGCATTGGAATCGCCTCGGCGACCGCCCTGGAGCGCAATCCGCCGGTGGCGCGTACGACCGCGTCGATGTCAGCGCCACGCGTCGCGCCGTGTTCGGCGGCGGCGAGCTGCAGCTCGGCATCGACAATCTGTTCGACAAGCGCGTGATCGAACTGTCGCCGAGCCCGTTTGGCGACACGTTGTACGCGTATCAAAACCGCATCGCCTGGGTGCGCGCGAGTTGGCGCTGGTAGCGAAAGCTCTAGCCGCGCTCCAGCGCGACCGTTCGCGGCAAGCCATCCTCCAGCGCCGAATACACGCAACGCGCGCGCCCGTTGCGCTTGGCCTGGTAGAGCAGTTGGTCGGCCGCCTCGAGCAGGGAGCGGCTTGAGGCATCGGGCTTCGGCACGGTTTCGATCGCGCCGGCACTCACGCTGACCCACGCGCCGGCGCTCGAGCAGGCATGCGCCAGTTGCAGCTCGTGCACGCCGTGCAGCAGTTGGCGCATGCGCGCAGGCACGTTGCCGCCGGGCAGCAGCAGGGCGAATTCCTCGCCGCCGATGCGCGCGGCGAGTTCGCCGGCTTGCGCAAACGTCGTCTGCAGCACGCCGGCGATGCGCTTGAGACAGTCGTCGCCGGCCGCATGGCCGTAGTGGTCGTTGTATTGCTTGAACAGGTCGACGTCGATCAGCACGAGCAGCAGCGGCGTATTGTCGCGCGCCGCGTGACGCCAGCGCTGTTCGAGTGCTTCGTCGAAACGGCGCCGGTTGGCGATACCGGTGAGCTGGTCGACGAGCGCGCGCTGTTCGAGCAGATCGCGCTGGCGCTTGAGTTCGATGTGCGTGCGCACGCGCGCACGCACGAGCGGCGCACTCGCCGGCTTGGTCATGTAGTCGACCGCGCCGAGCGCAAAACCGAGTTCCTCGTCGGCGACCTCGCCCATGCTGGTGACGAAGATCACCGGAACTGCGCGCGTCGCCTCGTCCGCCTTCAGGCGGCGCAGCACATCGAAGCCGTCCATATCCGGCATGACGACGTCGAGCAGGATCAGATCGAAGGCCACGGACGCCGCGAGTTCCAGCGCGCGCGCGGCGTCGGTGGCGAAACGCAGATCGTAGTTGCCGCCGAGCGCGGCGGCGAGGCTGTGCACGTTGGCCGGTTCGTCGTCGACGATCAGCACGCGTTGCAGCGGCGGTGCGGTCTCGCTCACGCGAAGCGCTCGCCGCAGGATTGCTCGATGCAAGCGAGCACGCGTTCGGCGGCGCGGTAGTCCAGTCGCGCAATCGCGCCGGCGAGCTCGTCCAATTCGGGTTGTGCCCGCCCGACCAATTGCTGCGCGAGCGCGGCACACGCGCGCTCGGCGCCAAGACTGTTGCCGGCCAGTTCGCTGCGCAACGCCTGCAACGCGTCGCCAATAGCGGCGTTGGAGGCAAGCCGACCAGCGCTTGGCGGCACGGCGGATTCGTCTTGCGGAATCTGCGCTGCACCGAGTTCGGCAAGCGCGGCTTGCAGCTCATCGAGCGTGCTCGACGGCGTGGTGTCCACGCGCGCGGCGGATTCGATCGCGGCCGCGGCGTCGGCGATGCGCTGTGCCGAAAGAGTTGCCGCTGCGCCCTTGATCGTATGTGCCAGGTCGCGCGCGGCAGCGAAATTCGCGCTGGAGAACAGCTTGCGCAGTTCCTGCGCGGCGTCCGCGTTGCGCGTGCGAAAGTCCTCGAGCAGGCGCCACAGCAGCTGGCGCTTGCCGTTGACGCGATTGAGTGCCGACGCCACATCGACTCCGCCGATCAGCGGCGGGACGTCCGCGCCCGCGCGCGCCGGCGTGGCGTGCGCAGCGTGTGTGAGCCAGCGCGAGAGCACGCGCACGAGTTCGGCCTCCTCGATCGGCTTGGTCAGGTAATCGTCCATGCCGGCCTCGAGGAAACGCTCGCGGTCGCCGCTCATGGCGTGCGCGGTCAACGCGATCACCGGGATGCCGCGCGTGCGCGAATCCTGTTTCAGCCGGCGCGTCGTTTCGATGCCGTCCAGACGCGGCATCTGGATGTCCATGAGGATCGCTGCGTATTTGCGCGCGTGCACCAGATCGAGCGCGGCCAGGCCGTCCTCCGCGCAGTCGGCGGCAATGCCGAGCGCGTCGAGCAATTCGCGGCCGACCTGGCGATTGATTTCGTTGTCTTCGACCAGCAGCACGCGTGCGCCGGGCGCGAAACGAATTTCGGCTGGCGTCAGGCCAGCCGTGGTCATGCGCGCGCCGCGGCTGGGCCTGAGCGCTTCCATCGCCGCGTCGAACAGCGTCGACGGACTCACCGGCTTGTGCAGGAACACGTTGACGCCGCTGGCTTCGGCTTCGCGCACGAGTGCCTCGTCGCCGTAGGCGGTGACCATGACAATGGCCGGCGTGCCCAAGCCGCGCCGGCGCACTTCGCGCACGGCATCCAGGCCATTCATGCCTGCGAGTTTCCAGTCGATCACGAGCAGGTCGAACGGCACGCCGGCCTCGTCCATCATGCGCAGCGCCTGTTCGGCCGTTTCGGCGAGCGTGACATCGAAACGCAGCGATTCGAGCATGCTGCCGAACACATCGCGCGCGGTCGGATTGTCGTCGACGACCAGTGCGCGCAACCCTTCGGGCGATGCGTGTTCGATGACCGCCGCAGCGGATTGGGCGAGGCCGAACCGCGCCGTGAACCAGAATTCGCTGCCGCGGCCGGGTTCGCTGCGGCCGTCGATCTGTCCGCCCATGAGTTCCACGAGACGCCGGCAGATCGCCAGTCCCAGACCGACGCCGCCGTGTATACGCGTGCTCGATTCATCGACTTGCGTGAACGGATCGAACAGGCGCGGCAGTTCGCCGGGCGCAATGCCGATGCCCGTATCACGCACGGCGAAGCGCAGTTCGACTTCGTCATTGTGCCGGCTTGCGCAGCGCGCTTCGACGACGATCTCGCCGCGCTCGGTGAACTTGATCGCATTGGTGACGAGATTGACCAGCACCTGCTGCAGCCGCACCGGATCGCCGTGCAGCGTGCGCGGCACGTCGGCGCCAAGCAGGTACAGCACTTCCAGGCGCTTGGCGCGCGCGCGTTCGCCGACCACGGCGGAGAGGTCCGTGAGCACCGCGTCGAGCGAGAATTCCACCGATTGCATGCCGAGCTTGCCGGCTTCGATGCGCGACAAATCGAGAATGTCGTTGATCAGGCCGAGCAACAGTCGCGCCGACGTGCGCAGCTGCGCGAGCAGGCCGCGCTGGCGCGCTTCCAGCGGCGTTTTTTCCAGCAGCGTTGCCATGCCGATCACCGCGTTCATCGGCGTGCGGATCTCGTGGCTCATGTTGGCGAGGAATTGACTCTTGGCCTGGTTGGCGGCTTCGGCCTGATCCCTGGCGATTTCCAATTCCTGACGAAACTGCCGCTCGTTTTCGATCAACGCCTGTTCGGCGAGGCGGCTGCGCTCGCGCTGGCGTTCCAGCTTGCCGAGCAGCGAAACCAGCGTGCCCCACAGCAGCGCGAGCACGAGCGCGACGAATACGCCTTGCAGGTACAGCTGGCGACGTACGTCGCGCGCGAAGTCGGTATAGAAATTCGCGTCGACGGCGAAATGCGCCAGTCCGAGCAATTCCATCGTGTCGCTGTGGTAGATCTCGGTGTCGACGCGGAACGCATCGGCCGGCACGTTCGCCAACGCGCGGTCGAGGCTGCCCTTCGGCGCGCCGCCAAGCGCGTCGTAATCGAGCTCGATGCCGACGCCGGCGAAGAACGGCGTCTTGCTCGACGCGTCGCGCAGCAGCAGCATCTGATCCAGCGTCGCGCGCAGGCGCGCTTCGCGCTCGGGTCCGCGCGCGTGGGAGAGCGCGTCGGCGAGCGCGGCGGTTTGCGACTGCGCGAGCACCTGCGCGTGCTGCTCGGCGTTGCTGCGCAGGCGCGGTTCGAGCAATGCGTTCCAATACACCGCCAGCGCGATTTCGAAGATCACCGCGAGTGCCGCGAACGCGATCGTGACGAGGAACGGAATGCGCCTCACCGGGAACCTCGACTGACCTGCTGCGCTTGGCAGCTCGCGGCCGGGCGGTGCTCGAAATCCTCATGTGCCGGCGTGTACGCTCCGGTTCCTGCGCTCCGGCCGTCCGCGATCTGCCGGCGCTCGCGACGGTTATTCGCGGTTCCCTTCATGGGAACACCCGCGCCACTTTGACGTAGAACGGCTTCAATTCCACGCCTGCGGCCTGCAGCGCCGGCAGGTTCAAGAACGGCTGCACCTTCGCCTCGATGCAGATGCCGGCCGCTGCGCCACGTTCGACGTCGCCGTCGAACGGTGAATACAGCACGACCTTGGACGCCGTGCTCCATTGCACGAGTTCGGCCAGGTCCTTTTCCGACTGTGCGGAGACAATGAATACGCCAGCGGGCTGTTGCGCCTGCGCGAGTGCAGACAGGCTCGTCACGTTGTCGATCTTGACGGCCAAATCCTTGATGCCGGTCTTGCCGGCGTCGCCGCCCGACGCGATCAGCGAGGCAATCTCGCCTGACAGATGCGCATCGCTGCCGTACAGGATCACATGCAGTGCACCATCAGCGGCAGCGCGCGATTCGAGTGCGACCTGCGCGGTGAGCAGCGAGCGGAACAAACGCGCACCGGCGCGGATGCGGCGATCGTCGGCGTCGTCGGCCCGCGCCGTGCTCGCCGATACCGATACGGCGGTGACCGCGGCGACCAGGCCCGCCAGCAGCCAGTCGCGCAGGCACGCGGGCATGGCGGCGAAGTGCCGCCGGCGCAAGAATCGCCCGTTCCCGGATCTGTGCCTTGTCATCGATGCGCGAACGAAACCGGCTGTCGCCCTCCGTTTGATCCAAGCATAATGCCGACGAACTGTGGAGGGATTGAGGAATTCGGCAAAGATGGGGGAAACCACCGGCAAAACCGGCGCCGCACGCCGCCGCATCGTGGTGATCGAGGACGATGCCACGCACGCCATGCTGCTCGCCGACACGCTCGCCGACGAAGGCTTCGAGGCCGTGCTCGTCGACAACGGGGCGGTGGCCGCCGAGCGCGTGCGCGAACTCAATCCTGCCGCCGTTCTGCTCGATGTGACGCTGCCCGGCAAGGACGGCTTCGCGGTATGCCGCGAAATCCGCGCTTTCTCGACCGTGCCGCTGATCATGATCACCGGGCGTGTGGAGGAAATCGACCGTCTGCTCGGCCTGGAAATCGGCGCGGACGATTACATCTGCAAGCCGTTCCAGCCGCGTGAAGTCGTCGCGCGAATCCGCGCCCTGCTGCGCCGCGCGCACGACTGGGGCGAAGGTACGCGCGACGCCGCGCTCGCATTCGACGATGCCGCCCTGCAGGCGCGCTGGAAAGGCGTGCGCCTGGATCTGACCGCGGTCGAATATCGCCTGCTCAGGACACTCAGTGACCGCCCGGGACGCGTGCTCTCGCGCGCGAATCTGCTCGATGCGATCTACGCGGATTACCGCGTCGTCAACGACCGTACCGTCGACAGCCATATCAAGAATCTGCGCCGCAAGCTCGCCGAGGCCGAACCGGGCACGAACCCGATCGAATCGGTGTATGGCGTGGGCTACCGTTATCTGGGCGACAACGGCTAGCGACGTGATGTCCGGATAGACTGCCGCACAGCGTTGTCGACCTGTACCGGGGAAGAGCATGGCCGAAACCGATTTGAACCGCCGACCGATCGCCACGCGCGGCAGCGCGTGGGCGCAGCGGCTGGCGGCGTCGCTGGCGCGATCGGCAATTACGCCGAACCAGATTTCGATGCTCAGTGTGCTGTTCGCCGGCATCGGTGCGGCGTTGCTGGCTTGGGCGCCGCGACCGGCGGGATTGTTGCTTTGTGCGCTGTGCATACAACTGCGCCTGGTATGCAACCTGATCGACGGCATGGTCGCGATGGAAGGCGGCAAGGCCTCGGCGGTCGGCAAGATCTACAACGAATTTCCCGACCGCGCGGCCGATTCGCTGCTGATCGTTGCCTTGGGCTACGCCGCAGGTTGCGCATGGCTGGGCTGGCTCGGCGCGTTGCTCGCCGCGCTTACGGCGTATGTGCGCGTATTCGGCGGCGCGCTCGGTTTCGCGCAGGACTTCCGCGGACCATTGGCCAAGCAGCAGCGCATGGCCGTGCTCACGGTAGCCTGCGTGATGGCGGCAGCCGAACAGTTCTGGCACGCACAGCGCTACGCGTTGCTCGGCGCGGGCGTGATTATCGCGGCGGGCTCCGCGCTCACGTGCCTGACGCGCACGCGCACGATCGCGGCGCAACTGCGCGCGCAGGCCTGACGGTGTTGTCCTACCTGTTCGCGATGGTCGTGCGTGTGCTGGTCGGTGCGCGTCCGCAGTGGATCGGCTGCAAGCCGACGCCGGGCTTGCGCATCTACTACGCCAACCACAGCAGTCACCTGGATACGCTCGCGCTGTGGTGCGCATTGCCGCGAAGCTTGCGCGCGACGACGCGGCCGGTGGCCGCCAGCGACTACTGGAATCGCGGTGTGCGCGCTTACATCGCCACACACGGCTTCAATGCGCTATTCATCGAACGCGACCGGGGCAAGCGCGAGGGCGATCCGCTCGAGCCGCTGCTGCAGGCGCTCGCCAGCGGACAATCACTGGTCATCTTTCCGGAAGGCACGCGCCGCGCGCAGGCATTGCCGAGCGCGTTCAAAAGTGGAATTTTCCACTTGGCCGCAAAGTTTCCCGACGCGGAACTGATCCCGGTATATCTCGACAATCTCTATCGCAGCATGCCCAAAGGCACGCTGCTGCCGGTGCCGCTGACGTGCTCGGTACGCTTCGGCGCGCCGTTGGCGCGCGTGGCCGGTGAGTCCAAGGACGCTTTCCTCGAACGCGCGCGACAGGGCGTGGTGGACCTCGCATGAACGCGTTGGCTCGGAACGAAAAGGGAATGTGAGATGCTCTCCATGCAGGAAAAATTCTATTGGTTGTTCGGCGGCATCGGCGTGCTGCTCGCGATCGCCTCGATCGTCGGCGGGCTGCTGCGCCGGCGCCTGCCAGACAGCGCGACCGTTGCGAACCTCGTTGCGCGCGTGCGCGCGTGGTGGGTCATGGTCGCCGTGCTCGCGGCGTGCTTCCTGCTCGGTCGCACCGCGACGATCGTGCTGTTCGCGATTGCGTCGCTGTTTGCGTTGCGCGAATTCGTTACGCTGACGCCGACGCGCCAAGGCGATCACCTGCCGCTCGTCGTCTGCTTTTACGTATTGCTGCCGGTGCAATACCTGCTGATCGGCGACGACTGGTACAACCTGTTCGCGATTTTCCTGCCCGTGTACGGCTTCCTGTTGCTGCCGGTGCTCACGACGCTCGGCAGCGACACCGGGCAATTCCTTGAACGCGTGACCAAGCTGCAGTGGGGCTTGATGATCACGGTATATTGCGTCAGCTACGTGCCGGCGTTGCTGCTGCTGAAAATCCCGCATTACGGCGACAACCTGCTGCTCGTGATCTATCTGCTGCTCGTGGTGCAGATCAGCGATGTGCTGCAATACGTTTTTGGCAAGCTGCTCGGCAAGCACAAGATCGCCCCGATCGTCAGTCCGTCGAAAACGGTGGAAGGCTTCGTCGGCGGCGGCGCGAGCGCGACCGCGATCGGCGCATCGCTATGGTGGATCACGCCGTTCACGCCGGTGCAGGCCGCAGGTTTGGCCGCCGTGATCGTGCTGGCCGGCTTCCTCGGCGGCCTGGCGCTGTCGGCGGTCAAACGCAGTCTCGGCGCGAAGGATTGGGGTTCGCTGATCGAAGGTCACGGCGGCATGCTCGATCGCCTGGATTCGGTCAGTTTCGCCGCGCCGGTGTTTTTCCATCTGACCCGATATTTTTTCGAGCCCTGATCGAGCGCAGCCGGCGCCATCGGCGACGTAGCGCGCCAAAGCCGCGGCGGCGCACTAAGATGTGCGCATGAATGCACGCGAACTGCAGCGATTCTGCCGTTACTGCTGGTGCGCATTCATCGCGCTGGGCGCATCCGCCGCGGTTGCCGACGCCGATCGCGAACAAGGTCTGCCGATCGTCAACACGATTCTGCCGATCCGCTACAACGCGCCGGCCTCGCCGGTAGGACCGCAAGCGTTTGCCCTGGCCGCTCTGCGTGACGGCTCGATCGTGGTCGCCAACAATGCCGGACTGCTGCGCCTGAGCGGGACGTATGCAGCCGCGTGGAACCCGGCGCATGGCAACGTATTGTCGCTGGCCAATGCCGCCGACGGTACCGTGTATGTCGGTGGCATCGGCGAGATCGGCTACTTCAATGAATTCGGCGGCGGCTATGAATCACTGGCTGCCTGGGCGCCGCGCCTGGGCCTTGCGTTCAGCGATTTCTGGATCAGCGTGGCGGCGCGCGACGGCTCGGCTTACTTCGCCGACGCCACTCATCTGCTGCGCTGGAACGGGCAAGCACTGCAGCTGATCTACACCGGCCAACCGGAAATGCTGCAAGGCGTGCCGTTTGGCAACGGTGCGGTTGTCCTCGATCCAGGCGCCGGGCTCGTCGCCGTCGATGGCGGCACCGTGTTCACGATTCCGGGCAGCGAGCGCCTCAGACTTGCCGGAGCGTGCGCGCTGGCGAGCGCCCAAACCGATGTCATCTCGATTTGCTCGGATGGTACCGCGGTGCGCTGGCGCGCAGACGGCGATGCGCTCGAACTGCCTTTGAGCGAGCAGGTGCGCGCGTTGCTCAAGAGTGCGGGTGTCACCACGGCACGCATGCGCGATGACGGCAGTTTGCTGATCGGCACGCGTCGCGCCGGCATTCTCTGGCTCGACGCGCATGCGGCACTCGGCGGCCATCTGGCGATTCCCGAATGGGGTGAAAGCCGCGTCTTCAGTTTGCTGCCGCGATCGGACGACGGCTTTTGGGTGGGTATGGATTACGGCGTGGCGCACGTGGAATCGCCTGGTCAGCTCATGCGCTACGACGCCTTGCTCGGTTTGCCGCGCGCGATCATCGCCACGCTCCGGGTCGACGGTGAACTGATTGCCGCTACCACGCGCGGCGCCTACCGTCTGGTGCCGGCGGTGGATACGGCGAGCGCGCGCTTCGAGTCGTATGTGCCGTCGCAGACCACGTTGTTCGCCGTCGCCCAATCGCGGGGCGTGTTGTTCGTCGCCACCGGCGAGGGTGTCTACGTCGTCGTCAAAGGGCATGCGACGAAAATCGACGCGGAACTCGCCTATTCGGTCTTTGCCTTGGACGAAACCGGCGATGCCGTGCTCGTCGGCGGATTGTCCGGGGCACGCGTGCTGAACCAAGTCGATGGACACTGGAGCGCGCGCCAGCTGCCGCAAATCGACAAGGAGATCCGTCATTTCGTCGCCGACCGCGACGGCGCGATCTGGTTGACCGGCAATTATCCCGGGGTGTATCGCCTGCACCTGGCACGAACCGCGGAGACGATGCCGGCGATCGAGCACTTCGGCGTAGCCGATGGACTGCCGAACGGTCGCGTGATCCCGCTGCTGCTGCCCGATGGCGTCGTATTCGACGCCGCTGACGGCCTGCGCCGCTTCGATGCCGCCACTGGCCATTTCGTCGTCGACAGCGCGCTGCAGTTGCTGTTGCCGATCGCGCAAGGCGAAACGCGCAGCGCGGCCATCATCGATGGCACTCATGTGCTGGTCGTGCAGCACGACCGCGTGCGTCTGCTCGAACGCCTGCCCGCCGGCACGTGGCACGAAGTATTCACGCCGCTTGCGCGGCTGCCGCGCGGCATGGATTTCCGCAACGTCCGCGTCGATGCCGATGGCGCGGTGTGGATCGCCGCCAACGAAGCACTGTTCCGGCACCGCCCGGAATCGCAATCGACGCTCGCGCATTTGCCGCGCCCGCAGATTCACCTGGACAACGATGGCGACGGCACCGGCACGGCCGAGTTGGGAGTGGCGCCGCGCAATGTGCGCGTGCGCCTGGAGGAAGGTTTTTTCGACGGCGTCGAACAGCTGCGTTTTCGCACACGTCTGGACCCGCTGGAAAGCGCGTGGTCGGATTGGCAACAGTCGTCGATGCGCGAGATGACGCATCTGGGCGGCGGCCAATATCGTCTGGCCGTGCAGGCGCGCGATATTTTCGGCCGCGACAGCGAGAGCTCGAGCATCGACTTCATGTTGATGCCGCCGTGGTACCTGCGCTGGTGGGCATTCGTGCTCGCGGTGTTGGCGTTTTTGTTGCTTGCTGGCGCTGCTGATCCGGCGGCGCGACCGTGCGCTGCGCCGGCGTGCGGCCGAGCTGGCCGATCTCGTGCGCATGCGCACACGGGAACTCGAGCAGGCCAGCATCACCGATGCGCTGACCGGGTTGCGCAATCGTCACTACGTGCAGCTGAGCGGCACGCCGTGGCATCACAGCGACAGCGCCTATTGGCTGGTCGCGCTGGCCGACATCGATCATTTCAAGCGCATCAACGACGAGCGTGGACACGCCGTCGGCGATGAGGTGTTGCGCGCCGTGGCCGGGCGTTTGGCCGCGGCGCTGCCGCAGGGCGCGGTCGCGGTGCGCTGGGGCGGCGAAGAATTCCTGATCATCGTCGCGCTCGAACACACCGCCCACGCGCCGGAAATGGTGCGCCGCCTGCTGCATGCCGTCGGCGACAGCATGATCGCACCGTCCGCATCGCCGCCGCTGCCGGTCACCTGTTCGATCGGCTGGGATGTGGTCGCGGTCGACACCACGGCCTCGCTCGACATGGTGCTCAGCAGTTCCGATCACCGTCTTTATGAGGCCAAGCACCGCGGCCGCGATCGCGCTTGCGGGCCCGCCGGAGACGTTCTGGTGCGCGCGCGCATCTGACGCGGTGTTTTCGAACTCAGCAATTATCGAGTTGCGCCTGCAGTTCGCGTTCGCGCGGCTCCAGCACGGCGCGCTCGTCCTTGAAGGCGCGCTTCAACTTGTGTTCGACTTCGCCGTATTGCTTGCGCAGGTAACCGCAGGTCTGCGCGGGCGACGCCGGCGCGCAGGCGTCCTGCAAGGGGGTGAGTTGCGTCGCAATCGCGTCGCGCGGCGCGCTGCTGATCGGAATCGGGTTGACGCCGGGCGCGGAAATACCACTGCCGCCGCCCGGAGCATAGGCCTGGCCCAGGCTCTTGCCCGGAAACCCGAGCGTGCCCAGCGGCACGTAGCGCACCGGCGGCGACCCGTTTTCGCTGAAATACGTCGAACCGTCTTCGGAATTCTGGCAGATGAACAATGACGGCAGCGCTGCCCGGGGTGGTGCCGGTTCCGGCGCCGGCTGTGGCGGCGGCGCAGCCGGCGCCGTTTCGACCGGCGCGACCGCCGCCGGCGTCGATGGCGCCGCGTCGGGCAAATGCAGCTGCGACTCGTGCGTGCTCGCCGGGCATGGGCGATCCTGATAGGCGACATCGCCCTCGGCGTTCGTGCACTTGTATACATCCTCCGCGGCAGCGCCCGCAGCGATGCAGACGAGTATCGCGAACAGGCCAGGCGACGGCTTCATGACGCCGATTGTACGCCCGCACTTGCGGACCGGCGGCGACGATTGCGATGCTTCGGGTCCGCCACACGGATGACGCCATGATCGAGCTGTTCAGCGACACCAAAACCAAACCGACCGCCGCCATGCGCGCGGCGATGGCGAACGCCGAAGTCGGCGACGAACGCGCCGGCGAAGATCCGACGGTGAATCGACTCGTTGAACGCTGCGCCGCGTTGCTCGGCAAGGAGGCGGCGCTGTATCTGCCGTCGGGCACGATGTGCAACGAGATTGCGCTGGCCGTGCACTGCAAACCGGGCGATGAAGTGCTCTGCGACGCGACGTCGCACATCATCGGTTTCGAGGGCGGCGGTCCGGCCGCACTCGCCGGCGTGATGCTCAATCCGATCGCCGGCCGGCGCGGCATTTTCAGCGCAGCGCAATTGCAGGAAAAGCTGCATCCGGATCGGCCGTATGCGCCGCGCCAGCGCCTGGTCGAGGTCGAGCAGACGTCCAATCTCGGCGGCGGGGCCGTCTGGCCGCTGGCGACGTTGCGCGAGGTAGCGCACGCCGCGCACGCGGCTGGACTGGCCACGCACATGGACGGCGCACGCCTGTTCAACGCGAGCGCGGCCAGCGGAATTTCCGTCGCCGAGTTCGCGCGCGAATTCGATTCGGTATGGATCGATTTCTCCAAAGGTCTTGGCACGCCGGGCGGTGCCGCGCTCGCCGGCACGCGTGCGTTCATTGCCGAAGCGCAACGCTGGCAGTTGCGCATCGGCGGGGCGATGCGCCAGAGCGGCATCATCGCGGCGGCGTGCGAGTACGCGCTGGATCACCACGTCACACGCCTGACTCAGGATCATGCCAACGCGAAGCGACTCGCGTCCGGTATTGCCCAGATGGAAAGCTTGCGAATCGATGCGGCGAGCGTGGAAACCAACCTCGTCTATTTCGACGTCACGGCGCCGGGCTGGAACGCGGAAAAGCTCTGCAACGCTTTGCGTCCACACGACGTGCGTATCGGCGCGATGGGCACGAACACCTTGCGCGCCGTGACGCATCTGGACGTGGATGCGGCGGGAATCGATCGCGCGCTGGCGGCATTGCGCGCGGTTCTGCCCTAGCGCGGACGTTCCACGCCGACCGGCAGGTCGGCGATGCGCTCATACTCGGCGCTGGCAAAACGCTGCGGATCGGCGAGCCGTTCCTCGATCATCGGCGTGGCATCGTTGCCCCAGAACAGTTCGTCGCCGATGCGCAGCGTGGGCACGCCAAACACGCCGGCCGCGAGCGCGCTTTCGGTATTCGCGCGCAGTTGATTCTTCACTTCCGCCGCCGCCGTCGCGATTTCGATGTTGGTAACGCCGAGCGCTGCGGCTACTGGCGCGAGCCCGGCCGCGCTGGCGCCGTCACGGCCATCGCGCCAGATATGATCGAAGATCGCCTGGACCGATTCCCACGTCGTTGCCGCGGCAATGCACAGGCGCAATGCACTGAGCGGGTTGAACGGATGGGCCGGCGGAAACCGCAGCGCAGTCCCCGCATGCTCGGCTTGCCATTGCACGAAGCGATAGGTGAACTCGCGTTTGCCGGGAATCTCCGCCGGGCCGAGCTGGCCGTGCGCCTTGAGCACGGCGCCGAACGCGATCGGCACCGGCGTGATCGCAAGCCGCGTGTGCCACTCGCGCACCTTGCGCAGCTGCAAGTACGAGAAAGGCGAGATGAAATCGAAATACCAGTGTGCGTTCAAGACGAGTCACTCGAAATCGTTGGCGAAAATCCGGTCGAATAATGCCGCGGTATCCTCGAACAACCCGAAAGCGCCGAGCGCTTTGCCCGCGGTCGCGCTGCCCGACGTCAAAGAAAACGATTCGACCGTAAACGGGACGAAACTCGAGGCTGAGCGCGCCAGCGTGACGATCGCTCCGTTCGCGTGATCGATCGTGCCGGGTCCGGCGAACACGAAACAACAATCACTCGCGCCGATCCCGATGGGCGTCAGTGCGAAAGCCGGTGCAAATGTGATGGCGGCGGCGTGCAATGTCACGTTCGCGTCGTCATAGACGAGCGCATAGAGCGAACCGGGGTCGGCCACGAGTTGCACAATGCGGCTGCTGCCGAGATCGTACGCATTCAGCAGTGTTCCGCCACTCGCGGAAAACGCGAGCAGCTGATCGCTGCTATCGATGCTGCGCCGGCCCACAGCGTACAGGACATCCGAGGCTGCGAAGTAAGCCGAAATGCCGCTATGCAGCGTGCAACAGTCCGGGCCGAGTGCGCCGGTGACCGTCAGATTGCCGTTCGCCGGATCGATCCGCACGATCTCGATGCCGCCGTCGTCGGAGGCGGCGAAGCCGACGAGACGCGCGTGCACGCTGTCGTAATCGAGGTGGCTGACGTTGGCGTTCGGTGTGATCGCGGCCGTTGCGATGGTGCCGCCGACGCCGTACGGAAAAGTATACAATTGCGCGCCGCTCGTGGCGTTGGCGACGAAAAACACGCGATCGTTGGCGACATCGGCCGCGACCGAGCCGGTCTGCACGGCGCAACATCCTGCGGCTTCGAGCACGGTAACATTGCCCGTGGTGACGTCGACGACGCGCACGTTGTCGCCGTGTGGCGCAAGCGCGAGCACCGCCGCTGCGACGGGTGCGCAGAGTGCGGCATTCAGCCAGAACACGATGATGCCCGCGTAACGTTGGACGTTCATCGGCAACTTCACCGGCTCAGCGCATCGAGCCGCGTTTCGAGCGCGCGCAGGCGCGTTTCGAGTTGCTCGATGCGTTCGTCGCGTTGTTTGACTTGCTGCTGCAACGCCTTGACCGAAGCCAGCGCGACGCCGGCCTCGTCGGTGACGGATACATAACGTTCGCTCGCGCCGAGACCGAATGCAGCGCGGAAATCTTCTGCGACCGGCCCGAGATGACGTTCGGCCGTCGGCGCGCCGCGATAATTCCAACTGCTGATCGGCAATTGCTCGAGCTTTGCGAGCACCTCGCTGCCATCGGTTTCGCAAAAATTCTCCTTTGCGCCGCGGCTGGACAGCTGCGAAATCGTGCCACGCGCAAGTACATTTCCGCTCGAGTCGACGACGAAACGGCCCTGCTGCGCGGCGGCGATATTGCTGTTTGTGTTCAGCACGCGCAATACGGGTAGCGGCGCCGTGGGGTCGACGTTCGTCGACACATCAAGATTCGCCGCGGGACTTGCGGTGCCGATGCCGACGTAGCCGCTCGCGGCAATGTCGATGCTCGATGTCGGCGCGCCCGGACGAATGCGAAACGGCAAGCGCGAGCCGCCGCTAAGGTCGCGCACAAAGAAATTCGCTTCGTTGCCGGCGACGTCCCAGGTTTGCGCGGTGAATCCACTGCTCGAATTCTGTTCGAGGCGGATCGCCGGTGTGTCGCCCGTCGCGATGTGCAGATCGAGGCCGGGTGCGGACGTGCGCAAGCCGACTTTGCCGCTGCTGTCGAGGTAGAGCGCATTCGTCGGTGCGTCCGCGAGCACCGTGAACGGGACCTTGCCGTTCGTTAGATCCTCGATCGCGAACTTGTTGAGGCCGCCGGATACCGAGTCGTTCGCGGTCAATTGCCAACTCACATTCGGCAGGCCCGGCGTTGTGGAGGTGTCGTTGAAATGGATACGCGTGTTGTTTTCCTTCAGCATGATCGTGTCGAAGCCGAAGTTCTCGTTGATGACGCAATCCAATCCCACGCACAGGGAGCCCTGGATGATTTCATCGTCGGCGGTGACGAGATCGTTCGGCGTCGGGCCCGCCGGCACGGTCGCGCCATGCGCGGCAATCGCCTTGGGTTCGGTTTCGCCCGGCGTCGCTCCGCCCACGAACAAATGGCCGTTTTCGACGCGAAAGGAACCTTCGATCGGGAGGACGGACGCGCTTGCGGTCGCCGTGGTGGCACGCCCGTTCGCACTGCTGCCTGCGCGCGTTGCCTGGTGTGGCGCAGCCAGATCGACACGGTACCGATATTGGCCATCGCCGAGCGCACTTGCTTGCGGAAGCTTGAAGTGCCCGCCGTCGGCAGGAACGAGTGCCTGTTGCGCGATGATTCCGTTCGGTCCGCTGACGGTCAACGTTGCGCCGGCGTAGGTCGTCGCCTGCGTGTCGAGCGGAATGCTGACTCCTGGCAGGTCGATCGCGAGCGGCGCGGCGCGCAAGCCGACGGCGGCAAACAGGAAAAGGGCGGACAGGCCTGGACGGTACATGCGGTGCTCCTCGAATATTGAAAAAGAAGCGTCCGCAATGGCCGTCCTGGTGTGCGCCAAGGATGCGCGTGGTGAACACGTACTAGCCTGGGCTACGCGGCACCGCGTGCGCTGTTTGGTTGTATACGCCGCAGGCGAGTGCCGGTCAACGCGTCGGGCTAGTGCAGCGTCTTGAAAGTCTCGGCATCGAACGCGTCGACCGCGATCACTTCGTTGCGCGCGGCTTCCGCGTCCTGCAGTGTCTGGTATTCCTCCTGCGTGATCACGCCGGCTTTCAGGCCCATCTCGTCGAGCATGTAGCCCGGCGCTCGATCGAGTTGCCCGGCGCGAACGGCATCGCGCAGTTTGGTTTCGACCGGGATCGCCCGCACCGCTTTGTCGAGCGCGGCTTCGAGCGCGCCGAGACCCGGTTCGTCCGGTGGCGGCACGAAAATATCGCCGGTCAGGTTCAAGCGCGCTTCGCGGTCTTCGAGGATGTCGCGTGCCACGCGCGCGCCGAGTTTGTCCGATGGCGGGCGGAAACGCGCGCCGAGCGGGAAGATCACCCACGACAGCCACCACGCCGCCGCGCGCATCGGCAGATTCTCGAGCACGCCGCGCAGCGCTTCCTGTACGCGGTACAGACAATGCTCGGCGCTCCAGCAGGCGAGGTTGAAATTCGCCGTCGTCTTGGCTTCGTCGTGGTAGCGCTTGAGCGCAGCGGAAGCCAGGTACATGTACGCGAGCGCGTCGGCCAGGCGCCCGGAAATTTTCTCGCGGCGCTTGAGCGAGCCGCCTAGCGTGCCCATGGCGACGTCCGACAGCAGCTCGAACGCGGCCGAGAACCGCGACAGGTGCTGGTAATAGCGGGACGTGTCCTCGGTGCGCGGTGTGGCGGCGAGTCGACTGCCGGTCCACGCGAGCAGCTTGGCACGTGTGGTATTGCGGAACAGCAGGTTGATATGGCCGAACAACGCGGCGTCGAATTTCTTCAGGTTGTTTTCCGCGATCGAAGTGATCTCGTGCTGCACGAACGGATGGCAGCGGATCGCGCCCTGGCCGTAGATGATCATCGAACGCGTGAGGATGTTCGCTCCTTCGACCGTGATGCCGATCGGCACGGCATCCCAGGCGCGCGCGAGCGAGTTGCGCGGGCCGCGCTGGATCGCTGCGCCAGCGCGGATGTCCATTGCGTCGGTGACGACTTCGCGCATGCCTTCGGTCAGATACGCCTTGGCGATCGCCGACAACACCGCAGGCTTTTCCCCGGCGTCGAGCGCCCCGCAGGTCAGCGTGCGAGTCGCGGTCATCAGATAGGTCTTGCCGGCGATGCGCGCGAGCGGTTCCTCGATGCCCTCGAAGCGGCCGATCGGCGTATCGAACTGTTCGCGCACGGTCGCGTAAGCGCCGCTGATGCGCGTGGCCATCTGCGCAGCTCCGACGCTCAGCGCCGGCAGCGAGATCGAACGGCCGGCGGCGAGACACTCCATCAGCATGCGCCAACCCTGGCCGATGCCATTGTTGCCGCCGATGATGCAATCCATCGGCGCGAACACGTCAGTGCCGACGATCGGCCCGTTCATGAACGGTACGCCCATCGGGTCGTGACGCAAGCCGATTTCGATGCCAGGCAGATCGCGCGAAATCAGCGCGCACGAGATACCGCGGTCTTCGGCGTCGCCGATCAGGTGTTCCGGATCCTTGATGCGGAAGGCGAGGCCGATCAGCGTCGCCACCGGCGCGAGTGTGATGTAGCGCTTTTTCCAGTTCAGGCGCAGGCCGAGCACGGGCTTGCCGTCGATGACGCGCTTCTCGACGACGCCTTCGGATTGCGTGGCCGCGGCATCGGAACCCGCTTCCGGGCCGGTCAGGCCGAAACACGGGATTTCATCGCCGCGGGCCAATCGCGGCAGGTAGTACTTTTTCTGCTGATCGGTGCCGTAATGCAGCAGCAGTTCGCCCGGACCGAGGGAATTGGGCACCATCACCGTTACCGCGGCCGCGACCGAGCGCGTGGAGATCTTCGCCACCACGCGCGAATGCGCAATGGCCGAGAAACCGTGACCGCCATATTCCTTCGGAATGATCATGCCGAAGAAACCGTTCGCTTTCAGGAATGCCCAGGTGCTTGCCGGCAGATCGCGTTGCTGCTGAATCTGCCAGTCGTCCAGGCGCGCGCACAATTCGGCGACCGGACCGTCCATGAACGCCTGTTCGTCGGCGGTCAGTGGCTGCGGCGTGAACGCAAGCAGCTTGGACCAGTCCGGACGGCCCGAAAACAGTTCCGCGTCCCACCACACGGTGCCGGCTTCCAGCGCAATGCGCTCGGTATCGCCGAGGCGCGGCAGCACGGGCGCCGTCGCTTTCATTGCGAAGCGCGAAACCAACACGCGCCGCAGCGGCGGCAAGCCGAATATCAACGCGAGTGCGATCAGCACGAGCGTGCAAGTTTCGAACAGCAGCGGCGAAGCAACACCGACGATGCGCCAGCCAATCAGCCACACGGCGGCCGCACCGGTCCAGGCCAAGAATCCGTAACCCACGAACAGCAGCGCACTCAGCACGATCAGTGCGAGGACGAGAGTGATCAACATGGATTGCCCCGACGCGGATGCGAGATGTCTATGATCCGCCGGGCTTGCATAAAAGCAAAGCGCCTACTGCGGATTCTGCTTTACCTGATCGGCGTTTTCCCAATCGAACTGCATGAACAGCACGCTGGCGCCGGATTTGTCCACGCGCGCCCGGCACTGGCAGACCTGCTTGTATTCGGTAGACAGGCCCTTGTCGAATGTCACCGGCGCTTTCAGCAGGTAGGTATCGGACGATTCGGCCTTGGCGCTCGCCGCGAAGGCCTTGGTGTCGATCTCGAAGGTCTTGCCGGCCATGCGCGTGGCTGCTTCGGCAGCACACGCTTTGGCCGCAGCGTCATTCGGACCGCCGCTGCAGGCGGACAGAGCCAAGCAGCTCGAAACGATCAGCAGCATGCATGCGCGCATAAACGCCCTCCAATGCGCGGCCGTCCCCGAAGATTCGCTCGCGGCCGCTACGTTCGCACGTGCAACATATATACCAGAAACATGCCGATTGCGCGCTGCAATGCGGCACCTGGATCCAGACGCTCAGTACGTCGGCACGGTCGCGTCGACTTCGCGCGACCACGCGTCGATTCCGCCTTCGACGTTGAAAACGGCGCGGAAACCGAGGCTGCGGAAGTGCTCCGCGGCGCGCGCACTGCGGCCGCCGCTGTGGCAAATAAAGGCGAGGGCCGTGTCCTTTGGCAAGCGCGCGAGCGCGTCGATGCCGTCGTCGAACGTCCGGAAGTCTTGCTGCAACGACGCTCGCGCGCGTTCTTCTGGCGGGCGCACATCGACGAGCGTGATGTCGCCAGCATCGAGGCGCGCCTTGAGCGTTTGCACCGAGATCGGCTTGACCGGCGCCGGGGCATTCGGGTTGTCGATGGCCAAGCCGGAACCTTGCGGCGTGTCGACCCAATCGATGCGGATCCCGCGCGCGCGCGCGGCAGTGGCCGCATCCATCTGGATCACGATGCCGTTGGCATCGGCGCGGATCAGGCGCTCATCCGGTTCGGCCAGCTGGAACTGCGCCTGGAAGCGCGCATCGATCGAGAGCTGCAGCGCCGTATCGGCACCCGCGTCGGCCAGCGCCTCGCGGATCGCTTTCGCGGCGATGGCGCTGATCGTCAATGCCGGCGGCGTGCGATCCGGCTCCGGCAAGCCGAGCAATTTCTGCAATTCTCCACTGTTATACATCGACTGCACGATGTCGGCGCCGCCGATCAGCTCGCCGTTCACGTACAACTGCGGGATCGTCGGCCAGTTGCCGTAGGTCTTGATGCCTTCGCGGATTTCCGCGTCGGCGAGCACGTCGACGCTCGCGTAATCGCCGAGCAATTCATTGAGTACGCCGGCGGTCGCCGCGGAAAACCCGCAACGCGGCGCCTGCGGCGAGCCTTTCATGAACAGCACGACCGGATGCTGTTGCAACAGTGCATCGATGCGTGAACGCAATAGCGGATCGAGCGACATGGCAAACCTGCAAACGTGAACTGTGCGTATTTTAGCGCGCCGGCAGCGCCGCGCGCGCCGCTGGCAGGATCGTCTCGAGCCAGCGCGTATACATCGCCGCCGACGGATGCAGGCCGTCGCTGACCAGCATGTCGGCGGCGCCGCCGCGATCGCGCGAGATTGCCGTGACGTCGGCGTAGTGCACGTGCTGGGTCCGGGCGACGTCGGCGTTGGCGGTGTTGTAGACATCGATCGCGCGCCCGATCGCGGACAAATCGCGCCCACTCGCGCGTGCGAACGGCGTGACGCTCCAGTCGGGAATCGAGACGACGACGACACGCTGTGGCGCACCGGCCAGCTCGATCGCACGCCGCAGCAGGCCGGTGAACTCCTGACGATAGCCGGCGAGGTCACGGCCGCGATACTGGTCGTTGACGCCGATCAGCAGCGTGACGAGCGCGTACGCTGGATGGAATGCGTAGACATTCATCGCCGCGGCGAGTTCGTCGGTCGTCCAGCCGGTCTGCGCGAGTATCTCCGGCGTATCGAGGCCGAGGCTGGACGCGAGCTGGCTCGGCCAGCGCCCTGCTTCGTCTACGCCCTCACCGATGGTGTAGGAGTCGCCGAGTGCGAGGAAGTTACGCAACGTGCAGAGCCGCAGCGCGTTGCCCGGCATGCGGCGCGCGGCGCTCGAGCACGCGCTCGATGCGCGCGAATACCTCGCGCAACTGCGCCGCCTGCGGCAGCAGGGTGATGCGGAAATGATTGTTCGCCGGGAAATTGAATCCGCTGCCCGGTACGACCAGCACGCTCTCGCGTTCGAGCAGTTCGAGCGCGAATGCGGCGTCATCGAATTCCGGCAGCGCGTCCCGCCGGATCGACGGAAACGCGTACAGCGCACCCATTGGCGCGACCAGTTCGAGGAAGCGGCTCTGCGCGCACGCGTCGATCACCGCCTGGCGCGCATCCTGTAAACGGCCGCCCTTCGCCGTCAACGCGGAAATCGTGTCGGGTCCGGTCAAAGATGGCTCGATCGCCCACTGTGCCGGCACGTTGGCGCACAGACGCAACGCGGCGAGCAGGTCGAACGCCTGTTCCAGCTCGGTCAACGCGCCGGGCGCGCCCGTCAGCGACACCCAGCCGACGCGGTAACCGCAGGCGCGCTGCACTTTCGACAGGCCGCCGAACGTGAGCACGGTCAGTTCCGGCGCAATGCTGGCGAACGGTACGAACCGGGCCCCGTCGTAGAGGATGCCGTCGTAGATTTCATCGCTGAGCACGATCAGGCCATGCCGCTGCGCGACGCGCGCGAGCGCGACGAGCAGCTCGCGCGGATACACCGCGCCCGTCGGATTGTTCGGGTTGATCAGCACCAGCGCGCGTGTGCGCGGCGTGATCAGCGCTTCGATTTCGTCGGCATCCGGCAGGTGTGCGCGCGTCGCCGGACATGGGTAATACACCGCGCGGCCGTCGTTGAGCACGGTCGCCGCGCTCCACAGCGGATAATCCGGGCTCGGCAGCAGCACTTCATCGTCGATGTCGAGCAGCGCGCGCAAGCTCATGTCGATCAATTCGCTGACGCCATTGCCGATGAATATGCGGCGCGCGTTCGCGCCGGGCACGCCGCGCGTGTGCTGCTGCGTCGCGATCGCCGCGCGCGCGGCCGCCAGGCCCTGCTGATGGCAATACGCGCCGCTGCGCTGCACGTTCTGGGCGAGCGCTTCGCGCACGTGCGCGGGCACCTCGAAGCCGAACAGGCCCGGGTTGCCGATATTGAGCTTGACGATGTCGCGGCCGGACGCTTCCAATTCCAGAGCGCGCCGCGTCAACTCGCCGCGGATCTCGTAGTGAACGTCGTGCAGGCGCGCGCTGGCACGCACGGGGCTGGAATGGCTTGCAGGCATGGGGTCAGGCCGAGCTTGTTGTACCGCAGCATGCTAGCCGAATATCGCCTAAATTCAAGCCTGACGCGGCGCAGCAGGTAAAATAGCCGGATGGATTCCTCCGACGACCACGCGGCGCGCTTGCGCGCGATCGGCTGGCGCGCGCCGGCCACGCCGCTCGCGCTCGAAGCCGGGCAGCGCATCGCTCGCGTGATTGCCCAGCATCGCAACGGTTATCGACTGCACGACGGCGATGAGGAAATCCCGGCGCAGCCGGCGCCGCACTTCCTGCGCCGGAGCACGCCGCATGAGGAACGCCCGGCCGTTGGCGATTTTGTCGTCGCCAGCGACGCCAATCCGGCCGTCATCGAAAGGGTACTCGAGCGGCGCAGCCTGCTCAGCCGCGCGGCGGCCGGCGAACGCCATCAGCGTCAACTGATCGCGGCCAATATCGACAGCGTATTCGTGCTGATGGGTCTGGATGGCGATTTCAATGCGCGCCGAATCGAACGTTATCTGCTGTTGATCGAAGGCAGCGGCGCCAAACCGGTGATCGTGCTGACCAAGCTCGACAAAGTGGAAAATGCCGCATCCACGGCCATGCGCGAAGAACTCGCCGCCGCGATTGCCGCTGTGGAAACGCATGCGGTCAACGCCAAGGACCCGGCGAGCGTGGCACCGCTGCTCGCGCACCTGCAGGCCGGCGACACCGCGGTGCTCGTGGGTTCTTCCGGCGCGG
>Ga0207695_10000775_pt1 | contig 60574 bp, 52 predicted proteins | sample KBSC54metaG_FD_184354 | JGI IMG/M metagenome (GOLD analysis project Ga0207695, IMG submission 184354) | Corn rhizosphere microbial communities from Kellogg Biological Station, Michigan, USA - KBS C5-4 metaG (SPAdes) (version 2) | ecosystem: Host-associated > Plants > Roots > Rhizosphere > Soil...
GTAGTGCAAACCGGTTTCTTGCCCTGGCGCTGGCCGCGATGATCTTATGGATGATCCGAATCCTGGCTATTGACCTAAGACTTGAAACTTACCTGCCCCATTGGGATCGGCTGCCAATGCAATTTTTGCTGGCGCTGGGCCCCCTGATGTATTTCTATGTGCTGAAAGTAACATGCCCTCAGCATAAATTCAGTTGGAATGACTTAATGCATTTCAGCCCCCTGCTGCTGGAACAAGGAGCCCTGGCACTTGAAATAGGAGAAAGTACCAGGACGGGTGTAACTACCTATAGCACAAAGGCCTTTCAGCAACTGAACCCCGTATTACAACTGCTCATCTTTATTTCGATCATAACCTACCTGCACAAATCTCATAAGCTCATACAAAACTTTTACCGGCGATTGCAACCCGTTCTCATGGACCGGTCCCTTCTTGAATTCCGATGGCTGCGCCGCCTGTTGGCCGCCACCGCCTTATTATGGTTTTTATGGATCTTTTGTGCCGCTGCCGATTATCTTGGTTACCGCAATCAATTAAGCGCACACATTTATTACCCCTTTTATATATTCTTTGCGGTAATCATAATATGGACCGCAGCAGCAGCCTTCTTAAAACCTCAAGCCGCCGTGATGACCCAAACGGCCGCACCGGCAAAGCCGTCCCCTGCCCTGGCTGAACTAAGAGCAAAAGGCGCCTGGCTCAAGAGGTCCATGGAAGCCAACCAGTATTACCAGGACCCGGAATTAAGCCTGAGCTCCCTGGCGGAAAAACTCAACCTCCCTCCCCACGAATTATCAAGGGTCATCAATACCGTATTCAAAAAAGGCTTTAATGACTTCATTAATGAATACCGCGTGATCGACGCCGCCCGGAAAATCCAGGATCCTGCTTATGAACATATCACCCTCCTGGGCATTGCCTTTGAATCCGGGTTCAATTCTAAAACTACTTTTAACCGGATCTTCAAACAAATGACCGGGAAAAGCCCGACAGAATATAAAAATCACCTGAAAAATGAGCGCCCATCTTATAATTTGGGGCGCTATCCCCGGCCAGAGCTGTTAATATTGACCCGCGAACCCCTACAAAGATGGGTTCCTGAAAAATTAAACAGCCATTATATGTTTAGGAATTATGTAAAGATTGCCTGGAGAAATCTTATTACAAATAAAGTGTATTCGATCATAAATGTGCTGGGGCTTGCAGCAGGCATGGCAGTGGCCATCCTGATTGGTTTATGGATTTGGGATGAGGTAACGTACGACAAGTCTTTTACCAACCACAAACAGCTCGCACAGGTAATGATCAACTCTGTTGGCGATGATAAAACAATAAGCACAGCGCCCAATGTGTGCAGGCCTATTGCTGAGGAATTGCGTAGCAAATACGGCAGCGATTTTAAAAATGTGGCCATGGCCACCTGGCCCTGGAAGCATGCGTTAACGGTGGGCGATAAGATAATTTCAGCCAATGGCCCGTGGGTAGAAGAAAACTTTCCAACCATGTTTTCGCTTGATATGCTGAAGGGAAACATAAATGCATTGAGCGACCCGTCTTCCATAATTATTAGTGCCTCTATGGCGAAAACATTGTTTGGCGATGCTGACCCCATGGGCCAAATGATCAGGCTTGATAACAAAGACAATTATAAAGTAGCCGGGCTGTTCCAGGATTTTCCTGATAACAGTACCTACAGTTCCTTATACGATATAAAATATTTCCTGCCCTGGAAAAAATACGTCACCATGGAACAATGGGTAAAAGATGCTGCCACGGATTGGTACAGCCGTTCATGGCTGTGCTATGCACAGTTGGCTGACAAAATTGATATGGATAAGGAGACAGAGAAGATAAAGAACATGGTGATGATGCATAGAAATAAGACAGATCTTCCTGATATTGCTTACCTGTATCCAATGGATAAATGGCATTTGTACAGCGATTTTAAAGATGGCAAACCCACTGGGGGACCTATACAATTTGTGTGGCTGTTTTCCATCGTCGGCGTATTTGTGCTGCTGCTTGCATGCATTAATTTTATGAACCTTAGTACCGCCCGCAGCGAAAAGCGTGCAAAGGAAGTGGGGATCAGGAAAGCTGTTGGCTCGTTGCGCACCCAGCTAATACGCCAGTTTTTAAGCGAAAGTGTGCTGGTTGCTTTCGTGTCATTTATATTTTCTATTATCCTGGTTATTGTGTTGCTGCCCTTGTTCAATTCGCTTGCGGCTAAAAACATACAGCTGCCATGGCGTAGCCCTGTATTCTGGCTTTGCACATTGATATTTACCTGCGTCACCGGCTTGCTTTCCGGCAGCTACCCTGCACTCTATTTGTCAAGATTTGAACCTATAAAAGTATTGAAAGGCACCTTTCGTGTAGGCAGATACGCATCCCTGCCGCGCAAGATTTTAGTGGTGGCTCAATTCACATTTTCTATTGCATTGATCATAGGAACCATTATTGTGTTTAAACAAATTCAGTTTGCAAAGAACAGGCCCATTAATTACAGGAAGGAAGGGTTGATAACGGTTAACGGGAGCACCCCGGATTTGCCTGACTACTACAATGCTATGAGAGATGATCTGCTGGCCACCGGTGTGGTAGATAATATGGCCGGAGCATCGGACGCAACAACATATCTGGGTGCATGGCGTAGCGGCTTTAACTGGGAAGGCAAAGCCCCCAACACATCGCCAAGCTTTGGTTTTATGTTGATGACGGAAGATTTTGGTAAAACCATTGGCTGGCAGCTGAAAGAAGGGCGGGATTTCTCCAAAGATTTTGCCACAGATAGTCTTGCGATGATATTGAATGAAGCAGCCGTGAAACAAATAGGCATGAAGAAAGATATTGTGGGACAAAATATACAGTACGATGGTAAAAATTATCGTGTAGTTGGTGTGGTGAAGGATATAGTACAGGAATCGCCTTACAAGCCCATAACGCCTACCGTTTATGTGGCCAACCACAACTGGATAGGCATCGTAACTGTTGCTTTAAAAACAGGTGTACCTGTAAAAGAGGCATTGGCCAAAATAGAAATGGTATTTAAAAAATATAATCCCAACCTGCCTTTCAACTATATTTTCAATGATGAAGATTATGCAAAGAAGTTTGCTGGTGAACAGCGTGTCGGAAAGCTGGCAACCTTCTTTACAATATTAGCCATCTTCATTTCCTGCCTCGGCCTGTTTGGCCTTGCATCATTTGTTGCAGAGCAGCGCAAAAAAGAGATTGGTGTCCGCAAAGTGTTAGGCGCATCAACTTACAGGTTATGGCAAATGCTTTCAAAAGAGTTTGCATTACTGGTAATTATCTCCTGCTTTATTGCCATACCGTTAGCATGGTATTATTCAAATAATTGGCTGCAGCAATACGATTACAGATCACCCATATCAGCATGGATATTTGTTGCATCAGGTGTTGGCGCATTGGTTATAACACTGATCACTGTAAGCTTCCAGGCAATAAAAGCAGCTCTTGCAAACCCGGTGAAGAGTTTGAGAACAGACTGACCTCGTTATCCACAGTCCGGCAGATATAAGCATATACCAAACTTCATCTTATAATTCCTTTTGATAATTTGTGCAGCAGTTTCCGGGAATCTAATGCGAGATTGGTTTTGCCTCTATTATAGTTGCGAAGCAGAATTGCCGCGTAAACGTTGTGGTGTTCTATAGAAAATTGCGCAAGGTACCCCCGAACGTTGCCGCCATGACCTATAAAATCCAACTTTCCATAGCGCGCCAACATAAGGCCCAACCCATAATAACTTGCACCCGGAGCATTAACTTGCATTTCCCGAAGGCTTTCAGGCGAAAGCAACGGTGTTTTTCCCATGAGCGCCAATACAAATTTTGCCAGATCCAGGGGAGTCGAGTATAGGCCGCCACAGGGTACTGTGTAACCACCGAGTGTGCTGTCTACCCCGCCGTACAACGAAGGGCTTTTGTCTATTTGGTCTTCTAAATTCTCGCTGAAATTGACGATGCCCGTTGCAAGCCTGGCTCGCTTATTTTCGGGCATCAAAAAAAAGGTGTTATCCATATGCAGCGGTGTAAATATCCTTTGTTGCACCATTTGAATATATGGGATGCCGGAAGCCCGTTCGAGGGTTAACCCAAGCAGGGCATACCCTATGTTAGAATACTGAAAACGGATTCCTGGGATACTATTGAACGAAGTATGGGGGATACAAGATAATAATTTACTTTCCCATTGGTCCACCGGCCCTCTGTTCGCACCGGGCATATCCGGCTCACGTTCCAGCCCTGAAGTATGCGACGCCAATTGACGTAAGGTGATGATGGTCTTGTCTGAATAGCCCTTCAGCGTTTTAATTTCCGGTATATATTTTTCAACTGGGTCATCCAGTTTTACCTTTCCTTCTTCTATAATGGGTAGACAAAAAAGGAGAAAAACTCAAACCCCTAATCCCCTGGATCCACCCCTTTTTATGGAGCTTTTCATTTATTTCTCCCCTTTCCCGCAAATCGAACCCTTTTCCTTCCGATATTGCCGGAAAAAATAAAATCATGAGAACAATTAATCCCTGGATCAACTTCAATGGCAACGCCGAAGAAGCATTCACTTTTTACAAATCAGTTTTTGGCGGAGAGTTTGCCAAAATTATTCGTTTCAAGGACTTGGCAAACACCGAATTTCCCATAGCAGAAAATGATGCAAACAAGATCATGCACATTGCATTACCCATTGGCAAACACAATGTATTAAGGGCCAATGATGTTCCCGAATTTATGGGAAGAGTAAACGAAAACGAAAACAGGTCGAAAATATCAGTCAGTGCAGAAAGTCGTGAGGAAGCAGATAAAATATTCAACGGGTTATCGGCAGGCGGAGACATTGAAGGGCCCATGGGTGACAGTCCCTGGGGTACATACGCTGGTATGTTCAGAGACAAGTATGGCATCGAATGGATTGTGGAATTTGACCCCATTTACAACGGCTGATTTTATCAGAATACGAACGCCTGACTTCAAGACCATGAAACCGCCGAGTCCGGCGGCTACGAACATCCACCAGCTGCGCTATTTTGATCGCATTCATAATGGTGAGCTTCCAGTCGGTCACCCCCTGGCCAATCCGGTCAGGAGCCTCCGGTCGGAGTAACTATATTCTGTACTTTTAAGGAAAATAAACCTGCTATGAATTTGGAATTTCCTGGTGCCGTGCCGGAGATACCGGTAAGCGATTTAAAAAAGGCCACCGTATATTACAAAAGCAATCTTGGTTTCAACATAGATTGGGGTGCCGGGGGTGGCGGGATTGCGGGGATCTCAAAAGGAAACTGCAGAATGTTTCTTACTGACGACGCCTTTCGGGAGCATTACCGCAATGTCGGACCGGTGATGGTGTGGATCAATCTCGACAGCAAAGAACAGGTCGACGAGTTGTATGGACTTTGGGTCGCCAGCCAGGCGAAGATCGTTTCGACGCCGGAGTCAAAGCCATGGGGATTGCATGAGTTCACAGTCGCCGACCTTGACGGCAATCTGTTCCGGATCTTTTATGATTTTGCTACTCCCGAACGCGAAAGGAATGCATGATCGAAAAGATCATTAAAAATCAACTTGTTGCATTTAATCTATCATTACTTTTATCACCACACCGTACACCGGCTGTATCACTGGACTACAAACAAGAAATCCAATTATACCTGTAATTTTTTTACTATATCTCATACCCGATATACTATATTTGACTATTCAATCATCCTTGTAGCCAGCACTGTTACCACACCCAAAAAAACAAGCCCGACCCCCACCACCGAAAGCTTTCTTTTCTCTTTTAGCTGACCTGCTATGATCAGACCGGTTCCTGTAATATCCATAATAAAGCAAAGAATGGCAACACTGACATAAACACGCTGAGACGCATAGACCCAGGAATTTTCGCGGGTATTTCCAAACGGATAAGAATAAGGGTCCGTTGATACATCATAGATCAAATGCGTCAGCAAAAAGCCCCATGCTATTCCAATGATGATAAAGCCGCCTGCAAGCATTTTCCAATGGTGGGGTCTAAATGCAAATGGGCCATGTGTATCGAGAGGGCGGAGTTCTTTCATATTGGGGTTAATTATCGGAACGAATATAATAAGAATTTACCCCCAATCTAATTCGTCTCATCTGAGATCTCTTTTTTATTTTCAATCCATCGGCTAACTTCATAACCGCGTACATTACCAGGACAATGTCAACAATTCTCGCCTATTCCTTATGACAACCGCATGCCCCTATCTCGTATGTTTGCTATCGCTTATGCCTGGCCTGATATCCATAGGCTATACCCAGAAAAAACATGATCCCGCCAGGGCAGCCACCAAATTTTCCAAAAGAAATAAGACCTACGACATCCATTACGATGGTCACACTGGAAAGCATGGCCACAACGCCCTCGACCTCTTTAAATTTATGAGCCGGGAAGGCAGCGACGGTGGCTCCGGAGGCCAGGGCCCTTGTCTGCAGGCCAGGATCTCCGCTATTCCCACCGGCGACTCCATTATCCTCGCCATAGACATTACTCCTGACGGAGCCGTTCAAACAGATCACTACTATGTAAACCCCAGACACGGAAAGATCTTCATTTTCGCCAACGGAGGCGAGGGCGGCTGGGGCGGCGACGGTAGCGACGTCATCTTTACCAGAGGATACAGCGGAGGTAACGGCGGTCAGGGCGGTATTATAGATATGATGTATGATTCTTCCGCCCTCGCATTCGTCGACTGCCCTTGCATCATCGCAAGAAACCTGGGAGGTAAGGGCGGCGATGGAGGGTCCGGAGGACGAAAAGACAATCAGGATGCCGGTCCCGGTCAGGAAGGGTTATGGGGAGACGCCGGCCCGCCGATATGCAAAAAGGACATGAATGGGAATATTCTACGCATACTACCTTCAGCGAACCGGTAACTCCCGCCGAATTCCCCAGAATTCATATCTTCAGTACCTATTTCTATGACCTCCTTATGTAGACCCCTTTTTTGTCACAAAGCCTGTCTCCTCCTCATATTCTTGTTATGCCAAAGGACTCAGGGCCAGAATCTTGTGCCCAACCCTTCCTTCGAAGATATAAATACCTGCATCGAATTCAACCAGCCTTGCAGCCCCTCCGCCTGGTTCTATCTAAGCCGGAAATTTACAACAGGATACTTCCCCCGATTCCCTTCCGCTACGGGTAGCCGGCACCTGCAGATCGTCGCAGTCAGCAGGGAAACCGTCAACCGTCAATATTGGGAGACCATGCTGTTATGTCCGCTTCAAAGTGGGGAGCGATATGCCGTCAGCCTGAAGATCGCCAGTCCAGGCGCCAGGACGCAGCTGAGTACCACCCGCCCCAATCTGCGCGATATAGGGCTGTGGTTTACCACCCGTTTTATTTTTGTGCAGGGAGACTCTATCTTACAACCCCGAAGCTATCTCTCTTTCACCGATGCAACGACAAAGGACCTGAAAAACGGCTGGTTTGAGATCAAAAAAGAGTTTACCCCCACCGCCAATTCCACTATTCTGATCGTTGGCAACTTCGCCCGGGCCGCAAATGCCGACATTATAGAACAACGAAATGCGACCAGCCCGACCATTGATGTCCTGGTAGACGATATTTCCGTCATACGTATGAAGAGGGCTACCTGTACAACCTATCAGAAAACAAAAGACTCATTGTATTCGATCCTTCGGCGACATACCGATAAATACCCCGGAGATCCGTATCCCGGTATCATCGATACATTGCCGGCTACCAGACCTGACAAAGATTCAGATTTCACACCACCACCCATCAAACCTGAACCGCATGGGATGACAGATACACCCAGGTCATCCTCTCCTACGCCGGTGACCGATACCATCATCATCCATAACATCCAGTTTGATTTCGATAAATACCTGATACAAAATCCGGATACGTTGCAACGATACCGGACCCTTCTGACCAGGCCAGGTATAAAGAAGATCCAGGTGGTAGGCTTTACGGATGACGCCGGCTCGGATGCCTACAATCTGGATCTTTCCCAAAAAAGAGCTCGTGAGATCGCTCGCCTGCTGTCGTCAAAATTCGACATCCCCCCTGCGCTCATAGCAGCGGAAGGGAGGGGAATATCCAGGAAATATCCGTCAAAATATCTGAACAGAAGAGTGGAGATCTATATTTTTCATGAATAACAATTCCTTCACATTCACGGTTAGTATCTCATACCGTAAAGATCCTCTACATTACAAATCCCTCCATTAATGGACAACAGACGAGATTTCTTGAAAAAAGCAGCCCTCCTCTCCGGCGCAGCCGGCCTGTCAGGCGCCCTCCCCTCCTCCATCCAGAAAGCCTTCGCCATCGATCCCGATCCCGGCACTACCTGGCTGGATGCAGAGCATGTAGTAGTCCTGATGCAGGAAAACCGCTCCTTCGACCACACATTCGGTACATTGAGGGGCGTAAGGGGTTTCAATGACCCGAGGGCCATCAGCCTGCCGAATAAGAACCGCGTCTGGTTGCAGACGGACGAAAAGAACAATACGTATATACCATTCCGCTATAACCTCAAGGATACAAAGATCACCTGGATGAGCTCCCTGCCCCACCGCTGGGAAGACCAGTCGGATGCACGTAACCATGGACGCTACGACAAATGGCTGGAGATAAAAAAGTCCGGCAATCCCGAATACAGGTCCATGCCCCTTGCGCTGGGGTACTATAACAGGGAGGATATCCCTTTCTACTATGCGCTGGCTGACGCTTTCACCGTTTGTGATCACAATTTCTGTTCGTCACTCACCGGGACCACCCCCAACAGGCTCTACCACTGGACAGGGACGGTCAGAGAGAAGCCGGATATACAGTCTAAGGCCAATGTCAGGAACAGTGATGTGGATTACTGGCGATGGGCGTCCTGGACTACTTTCCCCGAAAGGTTGGAAGACAACGGCATTCCCTGGAAGATATATCAGAATGAGCTTAGCCTGGATAAAGGACTGCCGTTCGATGAACAGGAATGGCTCTGCAATTTTACCGATAACCCCATCGAATGGTTCGAGCAGTTCAATGTTCGTTATTCTCCCGGGTATTACGCCTGGCTACAGGATCAAAAGGAGAAGCTGCCCCCAATAATTGCAGAAATAAAGAAAAAACTGGAAACATTTTCCGGCACCGAAGATAAAAAAAGAGAGCTGATGGAGTCCCTTGCCGATGCCGGGGAGCTGCTGCCCAATGTGATCGCAGATCTGAAAAACTGGCCCCCGGAAGGATATGAGAATTTATCCCCCCGGTCAAAGAGCCTGCATGAAAAGGCGTTTACCATCAACAGTAAGGATCCTCATTTTCATGAGCTGATGACACATACCTATATGGATGGCGCCGACGAAAGATCCGTTCGCATACCCAAGGGGGATATTTTACATCAGTTTCGTGAAGATGTAAACAATGGGCAGCTGCCGGCGGTTTCCTGGATCGTAGCATCCGCAAGGTTTTCCGACCATCCCGGTGGTCCATGGTATGGCGTATGGTATCTGTCGGAAGTGATAGATATTCTTACAAAGAACCCCGAAGTATGGAAGAAAACGGTATTTATCCTCAACTATGATGAGAATGATGGCTACTTCGATCATGTTCCTCCGTTCGTAGCCCCCAATCCTCATTTCCCCAACAGTGGCAAGGCATCTGCCCGCATCGACACCCATGTAGAACATGTAGCAGCCTGGCAGGAGATGGAGCACCAAAAACAGCAGCCCGGCCAGAAAGGAAGAACAGGCCCCATCGGGCTTGGTTATCGTGTGCCGATGATCGTTGCCAGCCCCTGGAGTAGAGGAGGCGCAGTTTGTTCGCAGGTATTCGACCATACAAGCGTGCTGCAGCTCCTCGAGAAGTTTTGCACGCACAAATTCGGCAAAAAGATTGAAGAGACGAATATCAGCGCCTGGAGAAGAGCCGTATGTGGCGATCTGAGCGCTTGTTTCAAGCCCTATCATGGCGAAGCGTTGCCAACCCTGCAGCCGGTGGGGAGAGAAGCCCATATGGAGTTGATCACGAATGCCAGGTTCAGACCGCCTATTCCCACATTTGTGCCCTTGTCGCCCGACGAGATTGCAGCTGTCAACAAAGACCCGCGCGCATTCCCGCTGATGCCGCAACAGGAGAAGGGCATTCGCCCGTCGAGACCCTTGCCGTATCAGCTGTATACAGGTGGTACCCTGAGCAAGGACAAAAAAAGTTTCGCTATCTCTTTCCATGCGTCAAAAGAAGTGTTCCGGGATACCGCTGCCGGCTGTCCCTTTATCGTCTATGCCACCGGCGCCTGGAAGGATGGCCCCTGGCATCCCGGTCTTCCTGGCGAAGCCGAAGCCATGCATTGGTCGCCGGTTCGCGAGATGCGTGTCTGGAATTATACCGTCGCCGCAGGCGACACCCTCACCGACAATTGGAGCCTGGCTGATTTCGATGAGGCAGCGTATCGCCTGGAAGTATATGGCCCCAACGGTTACTACAGGGTGTTCGGCGGCAATGCAGCCGACCCCGGGCTGGAGATAGCCTGCAAATATCAAAGGAGCAGGTTATTAAAAAAACAGTTGACAGGGAATATACAATTGGAGATAGCCAACCACAGCAAGGATCAGCATGCGCTGACCATCACCGACAACGCCTATGGCGGCGCCGCGATCCAAAAAACATTGAATAAATCCGGAACCCCGGGTGCAGAGGGCATCGTCCTCATAGACTGCAGCAAGAGCTTTGGATGGTATGATCTGACCGTCCGCGTGACGGGTAACAGCGTGTTCGAAAGAAGGTTCGCGGGCCATGTAGAGACGGGCAAAGAAAGCTTCAGCGACCCATTGATGGGACAGATGGCATAAAGCCCGCCTGAACCCACATTTAAAGCCGCCCCTTTTTCATTGGCATCCATTCTTTACCTTTGAATTGCCATGGATGACTTTGACATATATTTTCGCGCGCATACCAACATCGACGACCGGGACTTGCACCTGGTCCGGTCGCTGGCAGTCGCAAAGACCCTGCGGCGCAACGAATTCCTGCTTCGGGAGGGCGAAATATGCCGCTACAAGATCTTCATAACCAAAGGGCTGCTGCGGACTTTTGGTACGGCGGCAGACGGCAGCGAGCATATCCTGCAGTTTTCACCTGAACACAGCTGGACGCTGGATGCAGAGAGTTATGACCGTCAGCAGCCTGCCCGGTACAACATTGCAGCAATAGAGAACAGTGAAGTCCTGCTTTGGGCAAAAGCGGATTTTGACAGCTTGCTGGCAGACATCCCCCAGCTAAAATCTTTTGCCGAACGACTTATCTCGCGTAATATCTACAGCAGCAGACAACGTTTGTTGACAGCGCTGAGCGCAACGCCGGAAGAAAAATACCACGAGTTCACCCAATCCTTCCCCGATCTGCTGGCCCGGCTGCCGCTGCACATGATCGCATCTTATCTCGGCATCTCCATAAAGACACTCACTCGCATCCGGCAGGCGCAATTGCGGCGCTGACCGAAATTATGGTCAAATGTCCTTTTCTACTCCCGAACTCCGGCGCAATTTTGATTATTAAAAAATCAAACATGCGCATATTTGTCACAGGAGCCTCAGGGTTCGTAGGCTCCGCCATTGTAAAAGAATTGATTAATGCCGGCCACCAGGTGCTCGGACTGGCCCGCTCGGACAACTCTGCTGAGCAAATAATTAAAGCCGGCGCCCAGGTGCATCGCGGAGACCTTGATGACCTGGCAGGTCTTCAACAAGGCGCAGCCGGTTGCGACGCCGTCATCCATACCGCCTTCAACCATGATTTCTCGCAATTTAAGGTCAACTGCGAAGCTGACCGCCGGGTGATCGAGGCGCTGGGGGCTGTTGTCGCAGGTTCAGACAGACCGCTGATCATCACCTCCGGCACCGGTCTCCTGAATTACGGGCGCGTCATTACGGAAGACGACGTCCCCCCTGCCGGCTCAGACGTCAGTCCCCGCGTTGCTTCGGAGGAAGCGGCAGCAGCCGCCGCCGCCAAAGGCGCGAAAGTATATATAGTACGGCTGCCGCCGACCGTACACGGCAAGGGAGACCACGGGTTTGTACCGGTCCTCATCGACATGGCCAGACAAAACGGCGAATCTGCTTACATCGGGGAAGGAAATAACCGCTGGCCGGCTGTTCACCGCCTGGACGCCGCGGTAGTGTACCGCCTGATCGCCGAGCGCAGACCGTCACAAAAGGTATACCATGCCGTTGCAGAAGAAGAAGGTATCGCATTCAAAAATATTGCAGAAGCCATTGGCGAGGGCCTACATATACCCACAGTAAGCAAGACAGGCAAAGAGGCAGAAGCGCACTTCACATGGTTTACCCATTTCGCTTCCCTCGGCAGCCCCGCATCCAGCGCAAAAACAAAAGAGACATTGAACTGGCAGCCTACACAACCCGGCCTGCTCGAAGACCTCGCAGCGGTTTATTTCTAACGCACGAAAGAGCTACAGTTTTGTAGCTCTTTCATAAAACCTTCGGACGGAAAGCTCAAGGCACATCCTCCAGCCGGTAATATACTTTTAACCCCCGTTCCTTTGCAATCCTTACATCCTCATCCGCCCCTTTGGAAGCGCCCTCTATCCGGAACACAGCATCGCATTTTTCCAGGAGCCGGTGGGAGACAGGGTACAGGATCTCTTCATAAACAGCATCCCCTGGCTTTTTCGAACCCGCCAGCTCCAGCAAAGGCAACGCTACCCATTCCCCGATCATCGGAACATGCCCTTTTCTGAATAAAGGAAGCGCGACAGCTTCCAGCCGGCGAAGATTTTCCCGCATCAACACAGCATCATCATTTGTCCCGCTCCTGTAGGGGCCCGCAATAAGTATCAGCATAATTTCTTTTTTGGAAAAGTACTACTCCCTTCCGACAAAAGAATTAAGGTAGTTTAAGAAAGTGAACGTCTGCTCTTGTTCTTTCTGATAGTACTCAAAAACTCAGGCGTAATCCCCAGGTAGGAGGCAATCTGTTTCTGAGTCACATGTTCCGGTATCCGGGGATATTTGAGCAGAAAATTATCATACCTCTCCTCCGCGGACAGGGAAAGATTTTCCATTACCCGCAGTTGCTCCCTTGTATAAGCATTCTGCATAAGTATCCGGAAAAAACGCTCGAACTTGGGTATCTCGAAAAACAGTTTCTCCCAGTGCTCCCTGTTCAGTTCGAGAATACAGCTGTCCTGTATCGCTTCGATATTCATCATGGCCGGACGTTCATTGATAAAACAAAACATATCGGTTATCCACCAGTCCGTTATAGCAAACATAATCGTGGCTTCCTTTCCTTCCTTATCCAGGCAATAAGCCCTCAGGGCGCCGGAGTGAACATAGTTGATACGCTTACATGACTGCCCCTCCTTTAAAAGACAGGTCTTTTTGGGTACCTCCCTGAATGTCAAAAGCGAGGTAAAATGAGCCGTCTCTTCCTGGGACAGCAGGACGTGCTTTGCAATATTCTGCAGGATCAATGATGTATCATAAATATTCATAAATACTATCTCCCTTACTCCTCCTCCGGGTCCACCACATCCGTCTCAGCCACCCGCCCGATCTGCCCATCTTCCAGCCGTACCTTTATCCCTCTCGAATGATACGCAGCCGATGTCAGGATATCCTTTACAATACCATATGTCAGCTTACCGCTCCGCTGATCCTTCTTGAGTATGATCGCCACCTCCAGCCCCGGATAGATATCTTTTCTGTATTGTCCGTTCATAGATACAATATTAAGCCATCGTTTTGAATAAGCTGCAAACCACTTATCTTTGTAATACCCCACCGATACATTGTCACCCTGCCATCCTTTAAATCCCGAGCAATGAGATACCGCCTGCTTGCAGCTTTTCTGTTGAGCCTGTTCACCTTCGTCTCCAGGGGCCAGACCCCGCAGGACACCGCCCATCTCCATACCTTACTGCGCCTGGCAGAATCATATATGTTCAAGCCCGGTGAGCTCAGGAAAGATCTGGACAGCGCCGCCGGCCTTATCAACCAGGCCAGACAGCTGAATGCCGTCCTGAGATCCAGGGACGACGATGGATATATTCTCCTGGAAGAAGCTTACCTGGCAAACGAATATAAAGACAGGGTAAAAGGACGGCAGCTGGTGGAAGAGGCCATCCGGATACTGGATAAAGGGCAATACAACTATGTCAAAGGAAAAGCATACGCCGCCCTGGCCGATTATTTCGATATCAACGCCCAGACAGAAGTGCCGGACAGGATGCGCGCATTCAAACAGGCGATCGCCGCTTTCAAAGCAGGCGGTTACATCGAACAGGAAGCCTACATATATAAAATGCTGGCAGAAACAGATTCCTCCGATGTGACAACGGAAGAGGAGCTAAACCAATCGCTGGCCCTTTATAATTCCATCCATTATACTCAGCTACAAGGTGTATATGACCTATACACTGCGGTGTATATAGTGCGTTCCAATTTTGCGGAAGCATTAAAATGGGGGCTGAAAGCTTTGAAGACAGCCGCGACGGTCGGCGACTCCACTATGCAATTATGTGCAATAGATAATCATATTGCCATCATTTACCGGCATAACCGTGATTCGGTTAACGCCATCAAATACTATACGGATGCTCTCCACATAGCAGAAAGATATAACGACAAGGCAACTATCTACCTGCTTACCTGTAATATTGCCGACCTGTATTTCATGCGCGGGCAACCCCTTCTTGCCAGGGACCTGCTCCAGCACGTAGAAAAAAAATACGGCCTCCCCGACAAAAAGTCCGCCACAGTCTATTACGATTTCATCGAATACAATTTAAAGACCTACACCTTACTAAAACAATTCCAGCTCGCGGAGCCTTATTTACGTCAGCTCACCGGCATTGAGAACGAAAAGCAATTTCCAAACACCAACCTTAGTGATTACTATGTGACGATCCTGGACTATTTCTTCGCCACCGGCCAATACGATCGCATGCTGCCCTATTTGAAGAAAGATGAGACAGCAGCCAATGCTTACGGGAATCCAAGAAATATCGCCATGCTCCATCTCGAATGGTTCCGTTACGACACCGCACTGCATGACTACAAGTCCGCGGTAACCAGGCTGCTGCAACACAACGATATCAATAATACCTGGAACACGGCAGCCAGGGACCGCATGCTCAAAGAGCTGCAGGTCCGGTTCGAGACAAATAAAAAGGAAGACCAGATCGCCCTGCTCAATAAAGAATCCCAGCTGGAAAAAGCCAATGTAAAACAGGCCAACCTCGTCAAAAATGTCACCTTAGGCGGGATCCTGCTAACCCTGGTCATTGCAGGTCTGCTGTCATGGCAAGTCCGGCTGAAACAAAAGAACAACAGGATCATCACCCATAAGAACGAGTTGCTTCAACAGCTGGTAACAGAAAAGGAATGGCTCCTGAAAGAGGTCCACCACAGGGTCAAGAACAATCTCCACACCGTCATCAGTCTTTTAAGAGCCCAGGCTGCCGGCCTGGGGGACGACGCCCTGAAGGCCGTCGAGAACAGCCAGCATCGCATGTATGCCATGTCGATGATCCATCAGAGATTGTATCAATCCGACGATATCAAGACCATCGATATAGCCCTTTACCTCCGTGAATTCATCCAATACCTGTCCGATAGCTTTGGACCGCCTCCCCATATCCGTATCCAATCGCATATACAACCCTTAAAACTGGACGTATCGCAGGCCGTCCCTGCTGCACTGATCATCAACGAGGCCGTAACCAACGCCTTTAAATACGCCTTCCCATTCGATATACCAGGGACGATCACTATCGAACTTGCACAAACAGGTTCCCTGATACAGTTGACCGTTGCAGACAACGGCATCGGTCTCAACCAGGAAGCAATACCCAAAAACACCGGATCAATGGGTATCCAGCTGATAAAAGGCTTGACCAGAGACCTCAACGGTAAAGTCTTTTTCGAGACAGACCATGGCACCAGGATAATACTCCTGTTCCCGGCTAACCCTCTCGATACAGTATCCTTATCCGGATTGTCCACACTGGAAGCAACACCCGCATAAACATTACCTTTCCCCATTAGACCGCTCCATCAACGCCGTCAATATTTCTGCATTCGCATCCACCCCGCCAAACTGTCCGGCCCGGCCACTTTCAAACGCCGCCTTACACCATCGCAGCACATCCCCGAAAGCTGGAAAGACCGCTATCTGTTCATCAAGCCAGGCAATCGCCTGAGCCCTGCCCTGCTTTCTCTCCATCGCCCAGGCAGTCACCAATGCATTCGAAGGAATAAAATTCCTGACAGTATTATCCACCCGTGGCTTAAATGCAAGTATCCGGTCTAATAGCTCACCGGACTTACTGCTCCCGGCAATATATTCCATCCAGTCTTCCAGGCGGCCGTCGATCTCATCATCATACGGCTTTCCTACACCCAGATTTTCCGGCCATAACCTCGCCGCTGCTATATACTTCGCCGCGCTTTTACGATCCTTCCTGCCAAGGGCTTCCACCGCCTGCATCAGCTTGGCCTCCCGGTACAAGGTCCGTCCCTCTGTCGCACCCTCAAAAGGAATGATATGCAGCTTTGAAAGCATTACATCCACCTCCTTGTATCTTTTATTCAACAAAAGGGTTTTGGCATATAGCATCCCCATGATATATTGATCCGGATGCATTTTATAAAACGGCTCAACGACAGCCAGCGCTTCCGCAGGCCGGTCGCGCCCGATATAATCCTCCGCCAGTAATTTATGGTATCGCCACTGCGCCTTGTCCAACGACAGCGCCCGCTGAAGGTCCCGAAGACATTGCACACTATCCTGCTTAAAGATCGCAGCCCGAACAGCATAAAAAGGAGGAAAATCCGGCGCCTCGCCACACCCCAGCAACAACGCCTTGCATTCATCCAGCCGGTCCCGATCCTTATACACCAACGCCAGCAGATATTTTAATTGCCAGTCATCCTGCCCTTTCAGCAAGTGCTCCAATACAGCCGCCGTTTCACTCCGGAAGGGAAAGGCAAGCATAAGGTCAATGGTGGAAACATCCACTTTCCGCCCTTGTAAAAAAGCCCGCCAGCAGACAGACTCGACAGACCCCGGATCCATGGCAAACAGCTCCTGAGCCTCAGGGGCATATCCCGCATTATAATACCAAATGGCAAGTTCCGCATAAACTTCATGGGGAAGCTCGTTCCTGATCAAAGAAACAAACTGCGTCTTATCCGCCTCCGCCCGTCGTCCAAAATACTTTTCACACCAGGCAAAATGATTCAGCGGATCATACCTAAGCACAATCCTTAACACCTCCGATGCTTTCACCGTATCGGCAAGCTTCCTGTATGCCACCGCCTCCAGCATCAATCCATCCATGTCATAACGATTAAAGTCTATCGCCTTCTCCGCATAATGGATCGATTGGGGAAAGTCCCCTTCCTTACCTGCCAGCCTGGCCAGGCCGGTATAAGCCGCACTCCTGTACGCCTGTGTCACCACAGCAATGCTATACCCGTCTTTTGCATCAGCCGTATTGTTCAGCCGGTCATTGATCACGCCGTAATAATAATTGGCCTCCGCGGAAAATGCATCCACCTGCAAGGCCCGTTTCACCGTCGCCAATGCTTCCTCATATCGCATATTCCGGTATTGAAGCACCGCCATCTCTACCAGGGCAGGTAAAAAATTGCCATCTTTTTCCAACGCTCGCTGCAAATGCCCGCCGGCTTCCATGTACAATTTCTGATCCATCAGCTCCCTTCCCCGTATATATTCTCCATAGGCGCTGTTCCAATCAAAGTCCTTCGGCGCCTCCATCGGCCGGTGCAATACCCCCGCCGCAGTATCCGAATCGTAGACGATCTTGTTCCCTCCCAACGTCACAAAAAAATGCCCTCCGTCCACTCTCACCGAATCTGCAAACGACCGTAACGGCTCCAACTCAACCCTTCTGCTATAAACCTCCTTATTTCCCACCTTAACCGATAACACATCATCGATCTTTTCCACCGCCGACAGATATACTTTCAACCACCCATTTTCCTCCTTTACATTCAACGCCCCATAAGCATTCGCTTCCACCATCCCCTGAATGCCCGACACAGGGTACCAGTATTCCATCCAGGTGTCCGTGGCATAAGGCGCAAGTCCGATGTGTTTGAACGGTGTAAAGGTGCTCCCAGGCGCATTCTGGTTAAACAGCCTGCCCGACTGTATCTCCACATATTGTCCGTTCGTATCTGTAAGCATTTTCTCCCAGATCATCCCCTGTCGCGATAAACCCCATATCCATATCTTTTTCCCCGCCTTGTCGTCATAAGCCCCATATCTCACCATCCCATTGTCACTATCATGATAGTAGGCGCCAAAAAAATGCGTCAGCTTACCCATCACATGATAGGACTTATACCCACCGAAATCGTTCTGCTCATAAAAATTAATATGCTTGCCATTGCTCTTGTTTACAGGCCAGTCGGCATATTCGCCTTCATGTCCTATATAATGCGTTCCCGGGAAAATAAATTCAAGCCCCCCCTTCGACGGCATGCCGAGGTTCATCCAATGATAATAGGGTTGCGATACCGGAGTATGATTATACCAGAATGAGCGGGTAGTAAAAAATGCCTTGTCTTTAGGGAGATTGATCTCGATCCTCCATTCGCTGCGTGTCAGCAGATCCAGCGTACCTATCACACAGCTGACGCTGCCGTCATTATTCTTATTGGCGACATAATCCACCGGCGCAGCACAGCTGGGCGCATGCCCGATGATACCGTAATTTGCTTCGAGCCCGCCGCTTGTCCAGGGCCCCCGCATAGCCACATCCCTGAATTTCACCGCCCCATTGGAATATATAAAGGGCCTGCCCGTCTTATTCTCAAAAGCCGCCCATATCTTTCCCCCAATATCAGGAGTTATCAGCAATGTAATGAAGTCATTCTTCAGCTCTACTACCTTCCACTGCTTTTGAACAGGCTTATCGGTAAAACCATCGTACCTGAAATAAGGATAAACAGGAGAAAGCAGTGCTATCGGATTGGCATCCGAATAAGGGTAAGTAGTGAATGCTTTCAGGTATTCTCTCACGGTTGCATCCTGCTGGGAAAGTGCTAAACCGGTCTGTAATAAAAGCAAGACCAAAGCAATCAGTCCTTTCATTTTTTGCAAAAAGATACAAAAAAATCAGAGATTACTTTCTGCTCCATTCCATGGATCCACCCTACCAGGATACTGGCAAGTATACTCCTCTTCATCACGTCGTCTCCTATCACCTCATTCATCGGGGCAATCTTCATTCGGGTATTCCCTTCCCGGATCACAATATAACCATCCTCCACTGTCGCCGCACATCCCCCACCCTCGCAATGCTCTGCCACATAGGGGTTTGCTCCATCCAAAGATATATAGCAGATCTTACATGCCAGATCCTTGCCCATCTGGTACACTATTTCATCATCAGCATTCAAAATAGCATAACCTGACGATAATACAATACCCGGGATCACCTCCGCCGCTCTCGTCATCCCTCCCCTCACGATCACAATGCCTATATCACAATAATGAAATGCCAACCCGTTCTCAAAGATCCCCCGCGCACTACATTCAAATACTGCCATATCCACAGTCGGGTCTTTTAGCACAAGCTCCGCGTGTATATAATCCCTGGCCTCATCCTGCGTGATCATGACATTTTGAATATAAACCCCTTTCGACGTGGCCCGGCCTACTCTATATCCCTTCCCGCTCATCAGGCCTGCGATGAGATCACCCATATCACCCGGTCCCATAAAAGCAACGATCGGTATCCGCCAGCAATTCTCCGACGGGAACATCATGTCGATAACCGCACCGGCAACATTTCGGGGAGTCCCTTCTGTTGGCTCCAAATGCAATCTGAACCCAGGCGCAGAATTCACCTCGACCACCGCACCGCCATTCTGGGCCAGGGGAACACCGATATCAGGCGAGATTACATCCATACCGCAAATATCCAACCCTACAATACGCGCGATCCTTTCCGCCATAAAGATATTATCCGGATGCACCCATTCCGTCACGTCCGTTGAAGTGCCGCCGGCACTGATATTGGCAATGGATTTAAGTAGCAGGCATCTGCCTTCAGGCAGGACAGAGTCCAAAGAGAGATCGTTGCTTTTTAATATATTACGCGTACTCTCATCTACCTTGATCGTCGTGAGCGGCTTATTATGTCCGGTGCCCCTTCGCGGGTCACGATTGACGATCTCTATCAATTCACTGATGGTTGATACGCCGTCACCAGTGACCATTGCCGGTGTTCGTTTCGCAGCAGCCACAAATTTGTAGCCAATCACCAAAAGACGGTAATCCCACCCTCTCACAAATTTTTCTACGATGACCCTTCCTGTCCCGGAGGTATCCCTGGCTGCGTGGAAAGCCAGGACAGCATCATCATAGTTCCTGATATTAACGCCGACCCCTCTCCCATTGTTCCCATGTATCGGTTTGATAACAACTGGATAGCCAATCGATTTTATAGCCTTCTTCATACTGTCCACCCGGGAGATCAATTTCCCGCCGGGTACCGGCACCCCTAATGATCGAAGCAGCTCTTTCGCTGATTCCTTATTGCCGACGATCTTTACGCCAATGCTGCCCGTCGCATCAGTAACGGATTTTTGGATCCTCTTCTGATTGGCGCCATAGCCCATCTGTATTAAAACTCTTTTATCCAGTCGGAGGCAAGGAATCTTTCTTTTTATCGCCTCCTCTACTATGCTCATGGTCAACTGATGAACCTTTATCGCATCCCATCGTTCCTGCACCATCCGCACATACTCCGCAATATCGTGATCTTCTTTTCGCAATAATGCCCCGGCAATGTTGGCAGCAATTGCCACAGCAAATAAGCCAACCTGCTCATCTACATATTCAACAATTACACGTATTACAAGGGGCTGATCGGTAGTCTCAGCATTTTTATAGGAGCAATCTATGCCCGCCTGCCTTTGCAGCTGCAAAGCGACCATCGCCAACATATCCCCGGCAGCAAGTTCTCCCTCGGCTATCTCCCAATCCTCCATCACAACGTTCATCACGATCAGTTGATGATGACGTAAGCTCCAGCAGTTAGGACCACGCATGATACGTGTTTCAAGGATCTCCATATAGCATAAAATTTATAATCCGGAAAAAAAAGCTAACTTAACAGGAATAAGCCTTATTTTCTGATCATACATGACAGCAATCTCCGGAAAAAACGAAGTTTACCTGCACAAGGCAGTCTCCAAAAATCACCAGGTCATCGACACCCGACGCCTGGTAGCCGTGCTCACGCTGAACTGGCTTTTCGATCCCATCTTTAGCGGCATCCCCCCCGAGCTGGTACAAAAAACACATGACGATCATGAAGGATTACAGATCATATCAAAAAATATCCCAGGCGCACCTCCCAAAAAAATAATTTACATTTCCGTAGATGACCCGGAACAAACAGCTCACCTGCTGCATGTCATTTCCTTCATGAATGCCCTGCCGGATCTCTCATTCACGATTTATTGCCTGGAAGAGCAGCAAAACAGACTAAAACCTTTTGTAAACAACCACATTTCATTTCTTATAAAAAAAACAAAGACCTGGCGACTACATAACAGCCCCCCTCAGGCCACCCTTTATTTCGACGGGGTAATGACCTTTGGTTCAGGAGCGCTGCATTTTCTGCGGCAGGGAATTCCCGTTTGGATCGCAGGCCCTTATGGGTGGGGCGGTTTAGTAGACACTGACAACTTCCCTCACCTGGCGAAAAGAGGCTTTATGGGTCGACCAGGCGCAGCTTATGGAGAAGACATCCCCGTAAGCATCGTCAACGAAGAATTCGCCTTCATCCAAAAGAAGCCCCCCCAGCCGGAAGCGCTCGACCAGATAAAAAAAAACGCGGAAAAAGTCGATAGCGTTCCATTATCTAAAGCAAAAGACTGGATAAAACAAACCAGAAAATCTAAAAGATCAATCTACGACAACGAAGCCAGATGGCAGCTGAGGCCAAGAATAGCCTCCCATATCGCACTGGTTGGTAATAACGGGGTTATCTATTGTCAGCGGCAGGGCATCCACGATACTTTAGCGGTCGTCAATTCCCTGAAAATAAATTTTCTGAACAATATCGATGGAGAAAATGACTGCGCTGCGCTGTATAAGCTTTCCGGCATGACGATTTCCGCATTCTGGACACAGCTTTATACATTGTGGGATAAAAAAATTATCGTTTTCTGATATGTTTCGAAGGATAAAGCAAATCGTCGGTTTTTACAACGTCAGCATCATCGTTCCGCTCTTCGAAGGGGTGGAAGCATTCCGGAAAAACCTGAATTCCAACCAGGCTTATTTTCGGCAGAATGGTATCGAATTGATCATTGTTGCGCATGAGACTTCGCCAGAGACCGTACATTTGGCGGACGACTACCCTTTTATCAACTGGAAAATAATTTTGGTCCCCGGCCAATGCCAAAACAGCCCGCAAATTTCCGCATTATTAAACACCGGCTTACAATATGCCGTCCATAAGTATATCTTATTTATCCGCCCCCATACAATCTTCTCATCGGATGTAATATATCGATCCCGCTATATATTATACCATTACCCGGGATGTTTCACCGCCGTCCATAATGAAGAGGCAGATCGCCACGGGAGGCACGGAGCATCCCCGGGCAATGGAATAGTAATGGTCCAGCGACAGCAGTTGATAGACTGTGGAGGATTTGAACAAGGGAATACGTTTCAGCTCATCAACAGACTAACACAGGAAAAATTGGAGCGGGCCCATCTGAAAAAGATGATCATTGCAGAAGAAGATTTCCTGCTGACAGAAGCAGGTATACCCGAAAATCAGGTCACCGACAAAGCACTTCCGGGAAAAAAAGGTATAATATATGACTGGACGAGGGAAAAAAGCTCCGCATTATTGGAACTTGTACTTGGTAAATTCCAGCGGTCCTCCCTTCGGGCGCCCGAAGACCTGAGCCGGCAGCACCAACTGATCTGCCTCATACAAATAAGGAATGAAAGCGCCCACCTTCCGGAAGTTCTCACCCATATCAGCGGAATTTGCGATGGCATTATTCTGTTGGACGACGGCAGCACAGATGGCTCCTATGAGTTGGCGGTTGCAGACAAATTACTGTTGAAAGTACAAAAGACATACACCGGGCATTTCAATGACCTGGAGAACCGGAATTTACTGCTGGAGCTGGCCTATTTGTTCCAGTCGGAATGGTTCCTTTTCCTGGACGCTGATGAACGCTTTGCGTTCCAACGTCCGGCCCTTGACAAAATTCTGCAAATAAAAGAAATTGATACCGTCAGCTTCCGTCTGGTGCATATCTGGGATAAAAAGCACCAATACCGGAAAGACCTTCCCGAAGGGCGCGGAGGCATTCTTCGACGCTATCGTCTGTTTCGCAATAAAGGTTTCATGCAGATCTCGGCCAACCGGGAACTCCATTTCTGTGTAACCCCATTCCGGCAGGAGAGCTACCACTCGTCATTACTACTACTGCATTATGGCCTGATGGAGGCTGCCATACGGAAAACCAAAAAAAATCTTTATCTCTCGCAGGACCCTGATGGTAAAAAACAAACCTATACCTATGACTACCTCACAGATGAGAACCCACAGCTGGCCGACATCGACGATCTTATCTCCGAAGATCGATCACTGCGGGATGACAGGCAAAGCGGATCTGTTCTTCCCTGGTCTCGAACTCTTCCTCTGTGATCGCTCCATGCTTTCTTAACAACCTGGCAAAGCGCCGCGTATGTTTGCGCAAACCTTCAGTCAATCTGGGCGACCCCGAAGCCAGGGCATCGAGAAAATATTTCGGTCGGGGTACGATATAGGACAATACCAGACTCTCGGTCACAGTCAGGTCAGCAGGAGTTTTCGCAAAATAGAATGAGGACGCCGCTTTTATTCCATAGACCTCCGGACCCAGCTCAATGATATTAAGATAGATCTCCAGCAATCGGTTTTTCGGTATGACATATATCTCTTCCATCAACCAGGCAATTACCATTTCCTCCATTTTTCTGAAAATGTCCTTTCGATGATGCAGAAAGAGGTTCCTTGCCAATTGCATTGTGATGGTGCTGGCTCCTCTGCCTATTTTTCTATCGCGGATATTATCCCGGACAGCATAGCCAAAAAGTTTCTCATCAAAACCTTTATGTGAATAAAAACGGCTGTCCTCTGTCCTTAGAATAGTCTGGATAAAAATGCCGGCAACATCACCCAGGGGGACGAAGTCTTCGTGCCCCTCCATGAGCGAAATACACTTTATTTTTTGGCCGCCTTCCCGTACTGTATGAACAAAAGGCCGGTTGAGATAGGAAAGATCCAACTGCCCCATCTCTTTGATAACAAAATCCTGCCGGAAAAGATTCGCTTCAAAAGTATGGCCCCACACCTCGCCAGGTTCCAGCGTGAATACCGTCTCAAAAGACAGGCGGCCTTCAGACCGCATATCCGCCAGCGCCGGGCTGATAGAAAAGGGGAATGAGCGGATAAAATGCAGGGCCTCGAATGGCAGCAATCGAAAAGAAGTTTGGATACCATCTCCTCCCTTCCACACCGCTCCCCCTGAAAAATTCAATGCGCGCACCCGGCCTTCGAACGAGACCTCTATGACAGGCATAGCATGCTCCCGCTTACAGACCATCGTCCAATGCAAGTCAGAGATCTCCAGGGGGATCGGGATAAGCACAGGATGATGGAGACATACTGACGGAACATCGATCGTCAACTTCATCGGTCCCCATCCTCTCACCCACCATCCGTATAAAAAGCGCAGGAGGTTGCATCGACACCTGCATCCAGCCATGACAATCTCTATTTTCACTCCATAAACATTTACCAGTACCCGCTCTAGCTGTATACCATTAAACGGTCGGCAATTAACTCTTCCTATCTGTAATAGGATACCATAACCATTCTGCAACCTCCTGAATGCGTTCGCCCCAAGCTTCGATGTACCACGGGCTGCAGGTAGCAGTCCCGCTACGATCACCAGGGCAATATCCTTCAATATATTTTTTACTACTGCGATCACTCCTGTCTGGTTTTCAATTTTGTTAGTATAAGCGTTTATTTTATATGTTATTGATATGCTATAGTATTGTTAATTCGTAAAAAATTTGTTGTTTTAATTATCCACTCTATAGACAGTCCCTACCGCCATTCTAAGTTATTAAACCTTTTATTTTATGAATAAAATTTACATTTTATCTGCAATCATATTGCTTTTTCTCAAAGGATTCGGGCAGCAGGTCAGGCCAGACCCAGGCAGGCTGTTGGCGGTAACTCAGGGAGATTCATTTTCTATCCGTGCTAATGGCATCCATTTTGAAAAACGTACCGGACTGAAAAATACGTTGCGGATCATCGGCATTGGCGGCATGTCCTATCAGACCGGAAAAATGATCTCCCCCGGTTTCAAGGGACAGCGACAAGATCTAATAAAAAATAACTGGCCCGCCCCCGTCGGGGCAGGGCTCTTCCTGTCTTCTGATGCGCTGGCCGGTCATAAAAAAAACACTTCGGGCTTCATCACATTCACCTTTTACAATAAAGACCGGGTAGCCATACAGACCAATATCATACGCCCCAACCGGAAACTACTTTTACGCAACGGAGGCATCCTGCTGGCAGGAAAAATTCCGGAGGACGGCTATATTGGCTTCGACGACGGTGGCGATCCGAAAAGCCGGGACATCGCTGCCAGTTTGGTCCTGGACCTGTTGCCTGCGGAACGGGACTTAAAACCAGCAACAACACAGTTGCATCCCGAAAAAATAAAGGGCCCGGATATTGATATTGCAATAACGCTCTCCAATAGCAGGACGCTAAAAGAACCAACGTTCAACTCATTTCCTTCACTAGGGTCAATCCCAAAAACGCCCCATCGGTCTACGCTCCCGCTTGTCAGGAGAAAAGAAACGCATCCTACCCCCTCAGTTCCCCTACCCAAAAATACCGTGCCCCTCTCCCCGGTAAGCAAACAGACCATACCCCCCCGGCTCAGGACACCTCTCTCCAAACAGCAACCGGTTCAACCACCATTCTTTACACGGCTCGTTTGGATCAGAGATAAAGACGACAAAGAGATTGTTCCGGAAGAAGAAGACGACCCCGACAACGACATAACTTTCATTTTCACCAAGCTGGCCTTCAGCGTACCCACGCCCTCCACCTCCGAAATGGAAGAGGACGATGGATACGGCGATGATGATGACGATGACGATGACTCAGGAGACGATGACGATGACTCAGGAGACGATGATGACGATGACGACGACGATGATGACGACGACGATGATGACGACGACGATGACGACGATGATGATGATGATGACGATGACGATGATGATGACCCCTTTGAAGACCCGGACTGCACGGATCTTCTTGTAGCAGGCCTCATTACTCCCGATGAATACAATGCTTGCATATGCGAACGACATCCCGAACTGGCAATGTGTCACACGGCGCCGCCGCCGAATAACACACTTAAATGCGCGCTGTGTGCTGCGGCTTACGGGATCGCAGTTTCAAACCATCTTGCTACATACACCAACGTAACCATCCCGGCTTGCGAGGCAGGTGCCCCAGCGGCTGTCGACGGGTGTAAAGATCGGGCTAAAAAGAATCTCAACATCCAGTTGGCTGTAGACGCGGCAACTTTAACAACTTGCCTTATTACAAATGGTTGCTTCTGATAAAAAATAACTAAGCCCGATTGCGCCAATGGACCTTAAAAGTCTGTTGGCGCTTTGTTCGCCAATAAAATAGGATTAAATGGACATTTTAATGCTGATACTGCTGCTGGCCCTTTCGATAGCCGGTATTTATACCTGCAGTTTGATCATACTGCACCTGCAAAACAGGGACAGCCCCGTCGGCGCGAAACTATGCAGTACCGACGGAAAATTTAATTGCGACAAAGTCCTGAGATCAGACCTGGGAAAAATATCCAAAAACATTCACCTGGCAGACATCGGGCTGGCGTATTTCATTTTCCAGTCCTTATTCATCATTTTCGAAAGCATTAATGGCAGGATGGCTAACTGCATCAATGTGATAACATTTCCTTGCCTGTTCGCTTTTGCATTAACCTTCTTTTCATTTGGATATCAGGCCTTTCTGATAAGATCATGGTGTAAATTGTGCCTGATAATAGCAGGCATTATCTGGATGCAGCAGCTTGTGTTGATCCTGGGCTATGCCTTCAGGACAGATACTCATAAGGATTATTTTTCCCAAAACGCCTTCCGACCAGACCATCTGTCATCCTTTTTGATGTTGGCGGCAACAATGGCCATAGCAAGCATTTGGTTCTTTATTAAAGGGCTCATGGCCACCGCAGGTGAAGCCGTAACACTAAAAAGAAAATTATACCTTTTTAAAAAGAACGCCAACATCTTCAGAGCGGCCCTCAAAACACAAAGGACCATCGACACAACGATCTGGGAAGACGACTTTTTATTAGGCAGCAGAAATGCTTCCACTCAGTTGATGGTAGCCCTTGATCCATACTGTCCGCCCTGCGCAAGGGAATACAAGGAGATCTTGCAGCTGCTTCAACTATTCCCCGACACTATCCTCGTCGTAATAAGATTTCATGTATCCCCCAATATGGATAAAACAACAAATGCAGTGCGGCATCTGTTGCAGGAATATCATTCCACCCCTATAACCAGGCAGCCCCAGATCCTGGAGAGATGGTTCAGTACATTGTCACCGGATAAGCCCGAAACATCAAATCCCGTGCTTCTTCTGCAAAAATACCAGCAATGGTTCGAAGAAAGTAAAATATTACATACGCCCACTTTTTTCATCAATGGACATGAATTTCCAAAACTTTATGAACTATCCGATCTGAAAATGCTGATGGCTAAATTCCTCAAACGTCCTTTGAAATTTTCCCATATCCGTGAAAGTCAGTAGAAACGATCCGAAAAGTAACCTAAATCAAAAAGAATATGCTTTGTCAACACGAGCTGGAGTCTGCAGGCCAAAGATGTGCAGATTATTTGATCCAAAACATCAGGGAGGATGGTTCCTTCGTGTATGAGCAGAATTCCCGCACTGGATTTATCTCCCATAACTACAATATGCTCCGGCATTCCGGCGCCATTTATGCATTGTGCGGATGGTTACAGATGTATAAGAATGTACGGTCGCTAAAGCAGGTTGAAAAAGCCCTGGATTATCTTAAAACGCATATCGTCCCCCTCCAAGACCGTCTCTTATGTGTACGCGAAGACAACGAGATAAAACTAGGTGGAGCTTCCTTATCGCTGCTGGCCTTAATGGAGTATCACAAGCTACGCCCGCTTCCCGGCAATATACCCACCATGCATGGACTGGCAAGGTTCATTTGCTGGATGCAGGATGGCACCGGCCGGTTCAAAAGCAAATTCAACCTGGCGGGCAAGGCCGTCGGAGATTGGGAATCAACTTATTATCCTGGGCAGGCAATTCTCGCCTTAACACGCCTGTACCTGGTGGACGGCGACCTCACCTGGCTCGTAGCTGCAGAACACGGTGCTTCTTTTTTGATTAATAAGTACAACCAAAAGGATCCTTTGCGCAGACCCTACAACCATTGGCTGTGCATTGCCATCGCGGAACTGCATCTTGCACTATCCTCCAATTCCTTTTACAAACAGTATTGGCTCCTGGCTAATAATATTCTTGACTCCGTTCGCCCATTCAACAAAGCACCCCGGGCTTATTCCTCTGCACAGATGGCAACAAGAGGGGAGGCGCTGCTGGCAGGGCTCTTACTGGAATTGGAGCTAGGCAACCATAGCTTAACCGACAGCCTGGCGACCGTGGTAGACGACATACTTCAGTATTGCCTGAATTTTCAGATAAAGGACACAGGATATAAGCGATATCTCGGAGGGGTCATACAAGGAAACAATAACTATAATATACGGATCGATTATGTACAGCACACCCTGTCTCTTATACATGGACTGATCCATCGGTACAAATTCTCCCCAAACACGAAGACAATGGCATTAACCTCATAACTATTGGCCGCTACACCAAAGAAAAAAAGCGCTGTCGCCAGTTGCCATCCCGTAGCCACAGTAGCCAATGGCAATAACAGCAAAGCAAACCCTATCGCCGAAACGATGAGCAGCCGCCTGCTGCCATACCTCGACATGATCCACCCGGACCCACGCCGAGCCCGCAAAACCCGCGATAAAAAAGAATACTCCCACTGCTGTCCTTACCCTCACATCATCAACAGATTCTTTCCCGATTTTATTGCATCCCCTACAAAACCCAGGTCGCCGGCAGTCGCACCCGATATGACGATCACATCGATCGAGCTGTCATGGATGATACTATGGGTATCCTCTACGATCTCAGCTTCCGGATAATGAAACCTGACATTCCCCGGGCTGCCGGCAGTAAATATCTTTTTTAATGAATGACGCTCGAGCTCCATGATCTCCCCGTTTTGAAGCTTTTTCCCGCTGGGATCAAGCTCGATCAATCCGACATTCTTCTTCACTGTTGTCATAACACTTCTTTTTAATGAACAAAATCACATGCAAAGGTACGATTTTTTGGTTAATCGATTAACCAACATCCCGCTATATCCTAACCACCTCACATACAATTCTCTGCATGAAATATTCATGGTATATTGCCGTACAAACAGGCCTCATGTCGCCACAGCGAAAGAAAAAGAAAGTGTCTTTAAAAGATATAGCCCGGCAAGTAGGCGTTTCCACTGCGCTCGTATCCTACGTGCTGAACAACAAAAGAGAGGATCGCATCAGCAAGGAAGTCGCGGGAAAGATAAGAAGCACCGCAAAAAAACTGAACTACCGGACGAATCAGATAGCCCGCAGTCTGAAAACTAACAAGACCGCTACGCTGGGATTGATCGTCGCCGATATCTCCAATCCATTCTTTTCACAATTAGCCCGGTTTATCGAAGACCAGGCTGCCATTAACCACTACACCGTCATCTTCGGAAGCTCAGATGAGAATGGACAGAAATCCAAAAATCTTGTCGACATATTCATCGATCGCCAGGTCGACGGACTGATCATAGCACCCGCCGAAAACACAGAACCCCAACTCCGCGCACTACGGAAGACAGGCACTCCCTTTGTACTGGTCGACAGGTACTTCCCCGGTCTGAAATGCAGCTACGTAGCCCTGGATAACTTCCAGGCCGCCAGGGAAGCCGTAAAACATTTGATCCATGAAGGAAACAGGCGCATCGGCCTCGTGACCTTTAAAACGAATTTCTTTCATATCGCCGAACGCAAAAACGGATACGCGGCAGCTCTCAAAGAAGCTGACATCCCCATCAACAAAAAATGGATCAGAGAGGTCGACATGGCAAACCCCGCACCGGAAGTAGAAAAAGCCATCGCAGATATGCTGAATTTATCCTCACCCCCCGATGCCTTGTTTTTTGCCACCAATGCGCTTTTCATCCAGGCCATGAAGTACATTACAAGACACGGGATAAAAGTCCCGGACCAAATAGCCATCGTTAGTTTTGATGAGACAGAAGCATCCGAGCTGTTCTACGCCCCTCCTACTTATGTAAGACAGCCCATCAAGGAAATGGGACAGCTGGCTACCCGTATATTAATTGAAAATATGGACACACGGCATATCGAACAGATTCATCTGCCCGGAGAGCTGGTAATCAATGCATCCTCGAAACGCTCACTTCTCTGAACCCTTCTCCTTCAACCCGTCATAGAACTTCCGCGCCTGGTCATAAGCCGCCTCAGCAACCTGCCGCTCATCAGACCGTATATTCCCCTGCTTCATCTGCCAGCATTGGTCAACCGCCGCCCTGCACCACTCCACACTCTTCTCCTCGAGAATAGGCTTCCCATCCACATGGATAAAGATAGGATTGGTATGCGAGCTGGGATATATCCTCAAAGCTACCCAGGATGACCGGCTGATCCAATGCTCAAAATGCACCTCCTTCCAGACCGCATCGGCCATGACCTCGGTTGTATCCACAGCTTCCCCGTTGATCACCAGCTCAACCCGCACCTTTTGCGTACCGGGTATACGGGCCCTTTCGATATGCCAGTAAGGTGGTTCGGTCAGCGGGCGCTGCGCAATCTTCAATCCCGCCTCATCTTGTTTTACAGGTAGATTGGCCACTACTTTCGCACTGATCCGGACCGTTTGCGACCCCTTCAGCAACAGTTTGCTCTCATTGGTTCCCGCTTCCAGTCCATTGACGGAAAAATCAATGATATGCGAGTTGCCTTCGGAAACATACGACCTTCCCTTGCTGATCGCTGCGACATAACTATCATAGCTGAGAGAGCCTTCCGGTTTGAAATAGCTCCGCGCCATGCCCACACGCTCATCAAAAATGCAGGGGAAATCCGTTTCACCGCTTAACCTCGTAGCAAACCCGCAGTTCAGGGAATGATACCACATGTTCAGCTCCCAGGGAGCAGGCGTGTCACCCGCGCTGAAAAAATCCACCACATGCTGCGTCACCGTCACAACGTACTCATTAGCGCCAATGCCATCCATCTTCGGCATAACGTAATTGGGTAAGTCGCTGGTGGCTTTCACAGGCTCCAGTCCCCACCCTGAATGGGCATAACCCGTTATTGCATTTTGTGACTTGGCCCATTTCAACACCGGGAGCGTCCAGCTTGGCCATTGTTCAATCAAAGTCGTGCCCGGGTAGTCATCCTCCCGTAATCTTAATAGCACGACATGCCCCGCATGGGAAGAGGGAAAGCCCGATACTTCAACATCCTGGCGCATGATATTTTCCTTTGTCGAGAACGTATCATCCTTTCCCGTAAAAAAAGTTTTCTGGTGATACCAGCTGGGACCCCACGCCAGCACAGCAGCCACCTGCAGATGCTCACCCAACGCCTGCCGCCACATATCCTCCGGCCTGACACCTTCTTCCGGGCTATCGTAATGGCTGCAGCCCGCCGCATGCACATGATGATCCGCACTATACCATCCGAACTTCGTCATATCTACCCAACGTTTCAGGAAAAAAGAGACAGCAGACTCTTTTACACCGGCCGGCACTACCAACTGTGTCGTTTGCACCACATACTCCGGACCATGTTTGACGGTCACGTTGTATTTGCCCGGCGGCAGCTGCACATGCTCGCCGTCGAACCGGTATATCTGCGGCTGAAAGAAAAAGTCCGGGTATTCGTCATAGGCAGCCACCCGCCTGGATGGCAAGGGATATATTCCCACAAGATAGGGACGCGCCTTATACCGTTCGACACCATCGCTGATCAACAGGCTGGCCATGGACGGCAACCCGTTCTCATCTTTGATATGTATCGTTACCTTGACAGACGGGGTGCTCGCAAAAAGGATATTCACCGTGTTCCGGAATCCGATGTCCTGGGTACCCTCTCCGACATTGAACCCGATCTCCGCCTCCCGCTGCCCCGAATCCTTGCTATATACCTGCACGATGGCATATTCCAGTTTCAAGCCCGAAAGATTCGGCAACATCGGCCGGTTCCTGTACATCTGTATCTCAAGAAATCGATTGGCCACCTGGCCGGCCGTTAGTTTCTTATCTTCCGGTACCCGGGGTTCATAGGAAGGGGCATGCAATGGCGCTACCGCATTGGGGCTTTCCACCTGGAGTTGCGCCGTTATGCCAGCCTCATTGTTCACTTTCACCAGGTAGCTCACCCATCCATACTGCAAAAGCCTCGCTTTAGCAGGTCCTCTTACTACTTTCACCCTGGTTTCAGGGTTGATCTCCACAGTCGCCAGGCAATATGGATCAAGTATTTGCTGAATACGTTTCACCTGCTCCGCAGAAGGAGGCTCATGCTGCAGCATGTTCAGCTGATCTTCATCTTCCTTCGTCAGGGCGCTGCCTAAAAATGACAACGCTTCTTTCAGCCGGAGCGCTTGGGCAAGCAGCGGCTGAGATGCAACACCGCTGACCATACCCGCACTGGTATCTGCATGGACATGCTGCCCGGATAATCCTACGGGAATAAGTGCGGTCAGCAGGATCCAGATCGCTTGTATTCTGATAAACATGCAGATAAATTTACAACATTAAGGGGAACGATTTTTGAATACATTCCTACAAACTTAATGCATGGCCGGCCGGCACCCTTTCATCGAAATAATAAAAGAGTTGATCCAGGTTCAGGGCGATCGCATTACGCTATATTATAATGCACTTGCAACCGTGTTACGGCCGGATCGAAAGGACCTTAAGTCGATCTTCGGAGAAATGATCCGTCAGTCCATGCACTTCCAGCAGGAATTAAAAGACAGTATCTCCGGGTTCAACGGTAAAATGAACGGACAGGAAAAAGAATATAAAGGAGCCATTTATGAGGTCTGGGAAAGTGCAAAGGTTGACATCCGGGGGGATAACAGCAAGTCGATCCTGGAAGCCTGCGAAGAAGAATGCGAAGCCGTCCAGCAAGCCTATCAGGCCGCTCTCTCATTTTCCGACCCCATCGATCCCGTTATCCAGCGCCTCCTGCAAACCCAGCAGATTACACTAAAAAATATTCAGGACCAGATCCGCGAATATCACGACGCATTATAAACATTCTCCGCCGGTCTCAAATACCCCGCAGGAAGTATCGGGAAATGCCGGTCAAACCAATTGGCGGAAAGATAAGCGATCTGGCGCGCCTTACGGTCCTCTTCAAACATATTCGGGTCACCTTCGATGGTAACGAGTTGCTTCTCACAGGTCAACAACGCATAAGCCTGCCAATTCAATTCGGTCAGGTATACATTTTCAGAACCCGTGATCAATAAAGTCGGTGACTTTACCAGGGCAAGTCTGGGACCGGCCAGATCAGGACGGCCGCAACGGCATACGATCGCCCGGAGCTTCCTGCCCGCCGGGATGGAAGCCTCCAGGATAGAGGCGGCAGCAGTATTTACCGCAAAATATCCCAAAGGTAAACCTTTCATCGAAGGCTGGTCAGAGATCCAGTTCGTCAGTTGCTCGATATGTTCACGCATGACTCCGATATCAAACGGAATATCAAGATCCTGGCTTTCTGGTGGATCCAAAAGATAAGTAAACAGGGAGGCGATATTCTTCTTACAAAGGGCCTTGAACAGGTATTCATTCTCTATCCTCAGCAATTCGCAATCCTCTTTTGTTGCAACAATTACAAGCCCTTTTGGCCGCTCGGGACTATGGATCTTTCCCGACAAGGTAATATCTTTTAAAACGATATGGATAGTATCCGATTCCATAAAGATAACCCTACAATTTACATGCCCGCTTCCGGTAAGCACAGCAACGGGGTCGGGGAATTGTAAGCCAGTCTTTTACTTACACTTTTGTGGAATATGGAAGAGAGGAAGTTGTGCGTTTTAGTGATGGTGATGATCAGGGATGCATGATGCTGCCCCGAAAAGGTAAGTATGCTGTCGACAATATTATCCCCATCGACATAAAAAAAAGAGGGCGAATATTTATCCATTATCTTATGCAAACCATCGACAGCTTTTTTCCTGGCTCCTGATGCATACGCTTCCTCCACCGCGGGCCCTGCATTTACCACCTTGACCTCCGCCTTAAACGCATCCAGGAAGGAATGCAGCATCGTCACAGGTATCGAAGAAGTATCTTTAAGATCCGTCGTAAAAACAATGGTCTTTATTTCCTTCCCTATCATCGTATCTTCCGGTACCATCAGCAAAGGATACCGGCTTTTTTCCAGCATCCGGGCCGTAACGCTGCCGGCGATCAATCTGTCGACACCGGATTTTCCGGTTTTCCCCATTACGAGAAGGTCGATCTTCTGCTCTTTACAGCGCTGATTGATCGTTTCAGGCAAAAAGGTATTCTCCGCCAGCATATCGATCGCTACCATATCCGGCAAATTCAGCCTTAGCCGGTCTCTCAGCATGTTCAGCGCTTCCATACTTTCAAGATATAGTTCCTCATTGGTTTTCACAGGCGGCATCGGCGTATCCGTCGAAGCGATGACAACTTCATATGCATGATATAACACAACCCGTTTGATTTGCAGAACATCAGCCAGCCAACAGGCATATTCAGCAGCACGAAATGCAGCCTCAGAAAAATCCGTTAAAATAAGTACCGACCTCATCTGACTCATTTCTATTAAAATACACGCATAAATAACTGTGCCAGCGCAGAATAACTTTATTTTATCACAGAACATGTCCCATTTCCCGCAGGAGGAAAGATTTTACCTGAATTGTGGAATTTTATCCCTTGGAGGGTGGCATAAGTTTTGGTCACCATGCATTATGCGGCAGAAAGAAATGCAAATAGACATGAACGACGATCATTTTTTGGCAAACCTCAACCTGCCGGAAAATGCACGAGGGCTTGTCATTTTTGCACATGGCAGCCGCAGCAGCCGCAAAAGCCCTCACAACAATTTTGTGGCTGACATGCTGAATAAAGAGAATATAGCCACGCTTCTTGCCGACCTGCTTACCATCCCGGAGGATGAAGTATATGAGAACCGGTTTAATATACCGCTCCTAAGCCGCCGGCTGGTGACGATCACCGAGTGGGCGCTTCAACAGCCCGAGCTGGAACTTCTGCCCACCGGCTATTTTGGTGCAAGCACAGGCGCCGCTGCCGCTTTACAGGCCGCAGCATTATTGGATGACAACATATATGCAGTGGTGAGCAGGGGCGGTATGCCCGACCTTGCGGGGCATACGCTGCAAGAAGTAAAAGCCCCCACTTTGCTGATCATAGGATCCCTGGACAGCCAGGTCATTGATTTGAACAAACAGGCATATAGAGAGCTGATCTGTGAAAAAGAAATGGTGATTGTCAACGGCGCTTCTCATTTGTTCGAGGAACCGGGCACCTTGCACAAAGTAGCCCACCTGGCCATAGACTGGTTCCACCAGTACCTGCGCTATCCCTTCCCGAAGTAAGGCACTTCGTCATTCGACTCCTTTTCCTTCTGCTGCCAGTACGCCAGTGTCACCACATGACCTTCCGGCGTCCTTAACAGCCGGCCAAAAATGGCATTCACCGGGTTGAACATCACATCCGTCACACCCACCGTAAAGGTTTCCGGCGCCGGCGGTGCCGCCGCTGCCCCCACCGCATCACTCCCACCAGCCGGCACACTCCCCGCCCCCGCCGGCGCCTTCGGCGGCGCACTGATCGCCACAACCACCGTATACTTATTGTACTCAAGGACCCCGCGCAAAAACTCTACCCGCGCCGCCGTCACATTCTTCTCCACGATAGCGCACTTCACCCCATTCAGCTCCTCGAATAAATGATTTTGATTGATAGCCATAGACTTTTTAAAACCCAATGCTCAATGAATAAATATAATCATAGATCCACCCTATCAGTCCCGTCGCAATGATCCCACCCAGGCAAACCACAAAGGCGATATTCGGCAGTAGCGGTACATGCAGCCTCCCGATAGGTTGCGGCTGGCTATCCATAAAGATAGCTTTTATCACCCGCAGATAGTAATACAGCGAAATGACCATATTCAACGCCGCTATTGTGATAAATACATAATTGCCCTTTTCCGCTCCCGCCATCAGCAAAAAGAATTTACCAAAAAAGCCCGCGGTAGGTGGGATACCAGCCAGTGAGAACAAAGAGAACGCCATGATCCAGGACAGCAAAGGATTCGTAGTATATAACCCCTTGTAATCATCGATACTCTCCCTCCCCGTCTGCGTGCTGATAAAGGACACCACGCCAAAAGCGCCCAGGTTGGAAAATATATAGACGAGTATAAAATAGATCACGGATGCGTCGCCCGCGTGAGAGCTGCCGGTAATGCCCGCAAGGATGAACCCCGACTGTGCAATGGATGAAAAAGCCAGCAGCCGTTTGAGGTTGCGCTGACGCAGGGCGAACAGGTTGCCCGTCACCATGGTCAGCACCGACAGAAGCACCAGGATCCCGTACCAGTTGCCGGCCATCGGCTTAAACACAGTATACAATGCCTGGACGAATATAAAGAACACTGCCCCCTTGGAGATGACGGATAAATAAGCCGTGACCGTAACAGGCGATCCCTCATAAACATCCGCCGTCCATAAATGAAAAGGAACAACAGATATCTTAAAGGCAAACCCTGATAGAATGAGGATAAAAGCAAACAGCTGAAATGCGCTCCCATCAAGATGCCGGGCGATGGTGTCAAAACCCAGGGTCCCCGTAGCGCCATACAGCAGGGAAATACCAAAAAGAAGCAGCGCGGAAGAAAAAGCCGAGGATATGATAAACTTCATGGCCGCCTCCGAAGATTGTCTTTTCTCCAGGTCGAAGCTGGAGAGGGCCGTCAGCGGAATGGTAGATAGCTCGAGCCCCAGATAGAACATCAACAAATTACCGGACGAGATCATAAAGAAAAAACCCGTCAGGGTGGATAATAACAGGATATAAAATTCCGTCGCCTGCCGGTGATCCTTCAGCCAGCTGTATGCCTGCAGCGAAACGATCAGCGTCCCCAGGTTGAGGATATTCTTCTCTAAAACGATAAGCTTATTGGTATGAAACATACCATTGAACAGAGTGGAATCCGGGAAGCTCCAAAAGCCCAGGATAAAATTCACGAAAAGCAATACATTGACAAGACGAAGAATAACCTCCGTCTTATATTCTGCCACTCCCACCTTCATAAACAAAAGAAGGAAGATAATACCCGTGACGATCAGCTCCTGCCGTAATGAAAGAAAAATTTCCATAAACCAGCCTATTAAAAACGCAATAGATCACGCAACCAATTAAAAAGACAATAGATCACGCAACCAATTAAAAACGCAATAGATCACTTAGCCAAAAAGGTGCAACGCCGATGGCAATAATGCCAATACCCAATAAGACCGCCGCCAGCTTCTCATTCCATGTCGCATCCGCAAGCCCGTTATAATAAGGGTCCTTCACAGGTCCCATGATCGTTTGTCCCGTCGCCCGCAGGATATACACCGCCGTGATCACGATGGAAGCGCAGGCAAGTATCGTCGCCAGACGATATGCTTCACCCGTCCGCTGCCAGGATCCCATAAATACCGTGATCTCCGCCACAAAACCGCTGAGACCGGGCAGCCCTAACGAACACAGACCCGCGATCACAAATACCGTCGAGATAAAAGGCATTACTTTCAGCAGACCGCCCAGCCGCTCCACCAGTCTCGTATGGGCCCTGTCATATATCATCCCGATGGCCGCAAAAAAGAGGGCCGTCATCAGCCCGTGAGAGATCATCTGCATCACCGCACCCACGACAGCCGTCCTGGTCAGCATCCCGATACCCAGCAGGATAAACCCGCAATGGCTGATGGACGAATACGCATTGATATACTTCAGGTCCTTCTGCATCATCGTGGCAAAAGCGCCATACACGATCGCTATTGTCGCCAGCACGATAATCACGAGCGAATATTCACGCGCCGCAACAGGCATAAGAAAGACCGCCACCCGCAAACAGCCATAACCGCCCAGTTTCATCGAGATCCCCGCCAGGAACATCGATGCCGCCGTCGGCGCGGCAGAGTGGCCGTCCGGCACCCAGGTATGAAAAGGGAACAGCGCCGTAAAAATGCCAAAACCCACAAATAAGAAAGGGAAAAATATTCGTTGTACGTCCACTGGCAGCTGCATGTGCGCGATGGCCGGCCAGTCAAAAGTGTGCGGCCCGCCAGCCCCGCCGGTGCTGTAATACACACCCAGTAAACCTACAAATACCAATGCCGATCCACCCATAAGCATCAATGCCAGTTTCATGGCGCTATATTCCTTGGACGCCCGGGGCGTCCTGGCCGAAGGCCCATCATTAGAGGCGCCACTCCCCCATATCCCGATCAGTAAAAACTTCGGGATCACCGAAACCTCCAAAAAGAAGAACAACGTAAACAGGTCGAGCGAAAGAAAGAACCCATAGGCCCCCCCACTAAGAAAAAGCAGCAGGACAAAAAACTCCTTACTCCACGACTGAACCGACCAGGACACCAATACAGCAGCCACCATCACAAAGGCCGTCAGCAGGATCATGGCCACCGAGATCCCGTCCACACCGACATGATACCAAATATTGAGCGGCTTAAACCATACATGCCGGGACTCGAATAACATACCCATACCGCCGGCTGCACGCTCCCGCCAGTACAATACCAGCAATCCGAAGGACAGCAGCAATTGCACCGTAACCCCCGCCAGGGATACCCAACGCACGCCGTTGAGTCCCCTGCAGAACAGCACGGCTATCGCCGTGATCAATGGCACCAGCACCAGCAATGACAGATTCATGTGTATATATAAATAAATAAAACTGCTAATACCGCTATCCCCGCAAAGAAATACAAGGCATAATCCTGTACCCTCCCCGATTGAATACCCTTTATCCCCGCAGAGATCCTTGCCGTAAGCGCTCCCAGAGCATTCATCAGTCCATCCACGATATTCCTGTCGATCCATGCCGCCGGTCTGCCGATGAGATTAAAAATGATCTTTTTCGTAATAAAGAAATATACTTCGTCGATATAAAATTTATGACAGGCCAGCCGGTATAACCCACTAAGGGCCGCAGCCGCCCGCCCAGGTCTGTCACTCTCCCGCAAATACAGGTAACCTGCCAGCAGGACCCCCAGGAGCGCCAGCGTCACAGGAGCAATAACAGACAAGCCCATTGCATGCGGCGCCATCGGCTTACCGTCATAGGTCACCAGCCGCGAAAAAGGAATAAACCCCGCCAACGCAGCACCCACCGCCAGCACGACCAGCGGTATCTTCATGGAAGCCGGCGCCTCCCCATGGCCGCCCCCCGCTTCCGCACCCTCAAAATGGCCCGCCCCCGCCGGCAGCCCCCCCGGCAACCGCCAAAAAACAGAAAAATATAACCGGAACATATAAAAAGCCGTCAGACCGGATGTAAACAACCCCACCGCATACACCAGCTTATTCGCATTGTACGCCGCCAGCAGGATCTCCTCCTTGCTAAAAAAACCGGAGAAAGGAGGAATGCCGGCAATAGCCAGACAGGCGATCAAAAAGCAGCCATGCGTCAGCGGCATCGACTTCCGAAGCCCTCCCATATCACGCATCTCATTGCTATGTACCTGGTGAATGATCACACCCGCGCAGAGGAAGAGCAATGCCTTAAAAAAAGCATGAGTAAAAAGATGGAACATCGCAGCAGTAAAACCCAACGCACCCTCAGCCCCAACAGGACGGAATGTCCCCAGGGCAAACATCATATATCCTATCTGCGACATCGTCGAGTAGGCCAATATCCGTTTGATATCCGTCTGCGTACAGGCAATGATTGCCGCCAGCAGCGCCGATAAGGCCCCTGCATAAAGGATCACCTGTAACACCGCAGGATCAGCCACCGTATACACCGGGTACAACCTCGCCACTAAGTACACACCCGCCACCACCATCGTCGCCGCATGGATAAGGGCGGACACAGGCGTAGGCCCTTCCATCGCATCCGGTAGCCAGATATGCAACGGGAAAAGGGCCGATTTCCCCGCGCCTCCGATAAACACAAGTATCAGCCCCCAGGACAGCAGCGAAATACCCAGGAAGGACCCCATAACATCCCCCGCCAGTTGCGGCGAAGGCTCGGTAAGCCGCTGGATCAACGTGCGGAAATCCAACGTCTCCGCCTGAAAGGATAATATCAAAATACCTATCAGGAATCCCAGATCGGCAAAACGCGTAACGATAAATGCCTTCTTGGCCGCAGCGACAGCCGTTGGCCGGTCATAATAATACCCGATAAGCAGAAAGGATGAGCAACCTACCAGCTCCCAGAAAATATAGATCTCAAAAATATTCCCAGACAGCACCAGTCCCAGCATGGAGAAGGTAAAAAGACCGAGAAAAGCATAGTAGGTGCCAAAACGCTCCTCACCCTTCATATACCCCAGGCTGAAAAGATGCACCATCAGCGAAACAAAGCTGACCACCACGATCATCATCACCGAAATAGGATCGAGGATAATGCTCATGTCGATGGAAAGCCCCGGAGAAAAAGAGAGCCAGGCCACCTTCAGCGCAATCACCGGCTGATAGACCCCGTCCACCTTACCCGCGACAAAGAAATATTCGTAAGCCGCCCATAACGACAACACAGCAGAGGTCAGCACCACGGCAGTTCCGATGACGCCCGAAAAACTCCGTAAATATTTCCTGCCGAACAACCCCAGCACCACAAAGGCAGCCAGCGGCAATAAAGGTATCCAGGCTATGTACGCATAATTCGACATATTGAGAACATTCAAAATTTCATTTCATCGGCAGCCTCCACATCGATGGATCGAAGGTTCCTGTAAAGATTGATAATGATCGCAATAGCCACCGCCGCTTCCGCAGCAGCAATGGCCACGATAAATAGGGTAAAAAAGACCCCCTCCAGCTTGTCCGGGTACAGGTATTTATTAAAAGCGACAAAGTTGATATTCACACTATTCAGTATAAGCTCCACCGACATCAGCATCGTGATCATATTCCGTCTGGTAAAAAGACCATACATCCCTATAAAAAAGAGAGCAGTGCTTACAAACAATATATGGCTCAACGGTACCTGACTCATTTATTCTCCGGTTTTTGTTTCATTGCAATAACGATACAGCCGCCAGCAAAAGGATACTGATCACCTCGAATGGCAATACATACCCATGCTCCGAAGTGCTGAGCAGCTGCCTGCCGATATTCCCCACACTCATATCACCTGTCCCGTTCCCCACACGTATATCACCTACAGCATTCCCCACACTCACGCCACCCGCAACATTCCCCGGCGCCGCAGGGCGCCCTGCCGCCCCAAAAGTATATTGCCCCACCAACATACAGGTAAACAGGAATCCTGCACACACCGCCAATACAGAAAATATAGCCCTGCTGCGCACCGGCGCCGGCAGGTCCTTCCCCGATTGCTGGGTGAGAAAAATGGAAAAGATGATCAGCACCACGATCCCGCCTACATAAACCACGATCTGGACCGCCGCGATAAATTCCATCTGCAGCCAGAAATACAAACCCGCAATACCGGTGAGCGAGAACAACAGCCAGATAGCCGAACGGAATATTTTCCTGGAAGTCACCGCCAGCACGCCGGTCACCAGGATAAAAAAGGAAAGTATATAAAAAACGACAGCAGACGCGCTCATCATTCAACGCCCTCTCTGATTTTAGAACCCGGTTTATTTAATTTTTTTGTCAGCTCGCTGCGGTCATACACACTGTGTTCAAAATTCTGCGCCATTTTGATGGCATCCGTGGGACAGGCCTCGATACATAAATTACACATCGTGCAAAGCTCCAGGTGGTAGATAAAGGTATCCAGCGCTTTTTTCTTCTTGCCCTCCGGCGTTATATCGAATTTGGTTATGATCTTGATGGTCCCGTTGGGACAGGCCAGCTCGCACGCCGTACAACCCGTACAGGCATGCTCATTGTTCTCGTCATGCAGCATGACCACCTCCCCGCGAAACCGCTCAGGAAGCTTCATTTCCTCCTTGTTGTCCGGGTACTGCTGGGTGATGATCTCCTTACGATGGGTAAAATAATACCCCGTCAGCCGCATTCCCTTCAATAAGGATCGTACTGCACCAAATACATCCGATATATATTTCTTCAAGAACATATTAAAAATACCATCCCTTAATAGCGACCAGCGTCATCAACAAAAGATTAACCATACTGATCGGCAATAGATACTTCCACTCCAGGTTCAGCAGCTGGTCGATACGCAGCCGCGGAAAGGTCCAGCGAAACCACATGATCAGAAAGATCAGGAAAAAGGTCTTGCCCGTAAACCACAGGGAAGACGGGATATAATCCATCATCCGGTTGAACCCCTCCCAACGACCGATGTGCAGCGGCATCCAGCCCCCCAGGAATAAAGTAGCCGCGATAGCACAAACGATAAAAATATTGACATACTCCGCCAGGAAGAAGAGCGCGAATTTCATCCCCGAATATTCCGTATGGAATCCCGCCGTAAGCTCCGACTCTGCTTCAGCCAGATCGAAAGGCGCCCGGTTGGTCTCCGCCGTAACGGCAATGATAAAGATGATAAAAGAAATGATGGCCGGGATATGCCCCTTGAACAGCCACCAGCCATCCTGCTGGGAAGCGATAATATCCGATATCCGCAGACTGCCCGTAAGTACCACGATGGAAATGACCGAGAGACCCGCGGACAGCTCATAGCTGACGATCTGCGCACCGCTGCGCATGGCGCCCAACAGGGAATATTTATTATTGCTGGCCCACCCCGCCATCAGGATACCGATGACGGAAAGAGAAGATACAGCAGAGATATATAATACGCCGATATTGATATCCCAGATTTGCGTCCCTTTGGCAAAGGCCACCGGGGCAAGTATCATCATCGCCACAACGATCACAAGAAAAGGCGCCAGGTTGAACAGGAACTTATCCGCGCCGTCAGGGGTCAACCCTTCCTTCATCGCCAGCTTCAGCGTATCCGCCACCGTTTGTAACGTCCCCCCCGGCCCTACCCGGTTGGGCCCCAGCCGGATCTGCATATAGGCGGAAACCTTCCTTTCCATCAGCACCAGGACCAGCCCCAGCAAGGCAAACAGACTGATGACGCACAGCCCCACGATCAGGGACTCCAACAGCAAGGCAACTGTCGGATTGAACGTGCCATTCAGCCACGCATCGATGGAATGGGTTATATTTTCTATGCTAAGCATCGTTATTTTTTTCACCATCACCGATCAATATCCGGTATCACCAGGTCCAACGTCCCCATGATTGCCACCAGGTCCCCGAGCTTATGTCCCCTCGCCATATGGTCCAACGCAGAAAGATTGGAGAACCCCGGGCTCCGGAACTTGATCCTGTAGGGCGTCGTCCCGCCTTCACTTATAATATACACGCCAAATTCACCCCGCGCCGTCTCCACCCTTGAATAAAACTCTCCCTTGGGTAACTTTAACACCGCCTTTGTCTTTGCCTGAAATTCTCCTTCCGGTATATTATCGATCAATTGCTCTATAATTGATAAGGATTGTCGCATCTCCTGCATGCGAACCATGTAGCGTGCAAAACAATCCCCACCCGTAGCCGTTACCTCCTCGAATTGAAGCTGTCCATAAACTTCATACGGGTACAGCTTCCTGATATCACAGCTTACACCACTGCCCCTGGCAGTAGGTCCTGTGCAGCCATAGGAGACAGCGCTCTCCGGGGAAAGATAACCAACGCCTTTCATCCGGCTCTTAAAGATAACATTTCCCGTCACCAGCTCGTCATATTCACCCAACTTCCCACGGAAAAAATTTATAAACTCCTTTACTCTTTTTTGAAAGTTAGGGTGCAGGTCCGCCATTACACCGCCAGGCACCATATAGTTCATGGTCAGCCTCGCCCCGCAGGTCTCCTCCATAATATCATTGATCGTCTCCCTTTCCCGGAAGGCATGAAAAAAGGGCGTGAGGGCCCCTACATCCATCGCCATCGCCCCCCACCACAGCTGATGGGAAGCCAGCCGCGTCAATTCATCCATCAACACACGGATCACTTTGGCCCGGGGCGGTATTTCTATCTGCAAGCCCTTTTCCACACAAAGCGCACAGCCATGGTTGTTGATATGGGAAGAAAGATAGTCCATACGGCTGGTGACATAAATAAACTGGCGGTAAGACAGGCTTTCACACATCTTCTCGATGCTGCGATGGATATACCCAAGATGGGGCTCGACCTTTTTGATCGTTTCTCCATTCAGCGTAATGACAAGATGCAGCACCCCATGCGTAGATGGATGCTGTGGGCCCAGGTTGACCACCAGATCCCCTTGTTCAGTTATGCCTGCTTCCTGGATCATTTTATAATTTTATCATGTTGACCGGGTCTTCGTAATCCTTGCGCAACGGCCATCCCTTCCACTCATCCGTCATGAACAACCTGCGCAGATCCGGATGCCCCGTAAATACCACGCCAAAAAGATCATACGCCTCCCGCTCATGGAACTCTGCCGTCCGCCAGATATCAGACACCGTCTGTATCTCAGGCCGCTCACGATCCAGCTTGATCTTCACTACCAGCATATGACGATGCACGGTAGACGTCAGATGGTACACCATGGTAAAATGCGTCCGCCAGTCAACGGCCGTCACGCAAAACAAATAGTCGAAATCGAGTCCTTCACCAGACCGCAGCTGCCGTGCAACACCTTCCCATTCCGCCGGACCGATGATCACCGTAGTCCATTCCGCCCCCTCTTCAAAAGAGGGCGAAGACAGCAACGTTTCCAGCCGTATTTTTAATTCTTCTTTGTTCATGAAGCTCCCTTCCTGATTTTTTCCTGTAAAGTGATCAACGCATGCAACAAGGCTTCCGGACGGGGCGGGCATCCGGCGACATAAACATCCACAGGGATCACATGATCGGCGCCTTTCACCACCGAATAAGTATTATAAAAGAATGGCCCTCCGCTCGTAGCGCAGGCGCCCATGGCGATCACATACTTGGGGTCAGCCATCTGATCATATAGCCTTTTCAGCACAGGAGCCATTTTATTGACAATAGTTCCCGCAATGATGATCACATCCGCTTGTCTCGGCGTAGCCCTCGCCACCTCAAATCCAAAACGGGACCAGTCGTATTTCGCAGCCGCCGTGGACATCATTTCAATAGCGCAACAGCTGGTGCCGAACACCAGCGGCCAGAGTGAATTGCTTCGGGCCCAGTTGATCACTTCATCCAGCTTCGTCACCAGTATCCCCCCTCCCGCTGTTGGATGCACTTCTCCGGGAAAAGGCTTACCTGTCGTATTTTGTGGGCTTACATCCATTTCAATGCCCCCTTTTTATGTGCGTACAAAAAACCCATAAACAGAATGAAAAGAAATATCACGATCTCACCCAACGCCGCCATTCCAATGTTCCTGACAGCCACCGCCCAGGGGTACATAAAGACGAGCTCTACATCAAAAATGAGGAAGATCAGGGCATATAAATAATACCCCACATTGAATTGGTTCCAGGGAGTGCCCGTAGAGGGTATACCGCACTCATAAGTTTGTCCTTTCTGTAGATTTTTTGTCCCTTTTACAAAGATCCGGGCGACAGCAATTCCTCCGGCAGCAAAAGCGATCCCGGCGAAAAAAAGAACGATTAAAGAAGAGCTTCCCATGGGTATAGGTTTATTTGCCCTATACTAAATATACCGAAATTAACTGGTTTTCAAATATCCCTGCCGCAACAATTTGCTAAATTCCGTAATCTCTTTCCTGCACTCCGCCGGGTCTTCTGCAATGCAGTTCTTTATTTTTTGCAGTGAATCCATCATCCCGGCCATGTCCGTCCCTGGCTCCCTGAAACTTGCTTCCAATGCTTTTACCCGCATTTCCAGCCTTCTGTTCTTCGAAGCATCCTGCTGAACCCTTCCCGCATAATGATATAGGTAATATATCATTGTCCAGGGGCCGATCATAAACAAAAGGTCGGCCACGCCGGCAGCAAAAAATTTCGGGAAGAACCCTTCATACACATCCCCGGCAAAAAGATAACCATACGCTCTTTGAAGAAGCCCCATAACTATACTCGCTACCATCGCTCCGGCCAGCAACCTGGCCCATACCTTCTTCACCGGCAGCGACAGCCACCCATACCTGATAATGATATACCTTAATAAATGCGAGGACAGCAAACCCGAAACAGCCACGGCAGAACAGCTTCCTATGCCTCCAATCCCTGCCACCCATGACACCGCCAGCAATAACCCCCACCCCACGATTTGGTATAAATAGTATTTCGGAATCCTTTTTATCATGACCTAATTTATGACAATTTTCCCCCTGGTCCGCATTTTTTTGGACCGCTGGCCCCAAAATTGGCCGAACGGCGCCCTCGTTTGTCCGGATTGCCACCCTTCCGGGACCAAAAGTTTCTTTACTTTGCCCAAAACTTACCAAACACTTACCCAAAACTTACCAAACGATGAAACGCCAAAACCTGATCCCCCTGCTGACCACCCTCTTCCTGCTTCAATCCATCATAGCCGGCGCACAAACCCCTATCGTACGCAAACAATTGATGCTCGCACAATTCAATAGCCGGCCCGTCTCCAGGGTCGATATACGGGAGATCAATCTCGCGCCGGGACAAAAAGGCCCCCTGCATAAACATCCCTGCCCCGTTGTCGGTTACATCGTATCCGGCACGATACGTTTTCAAGTAAAAGGAGCACCGGAAAAAACGTTGAAAGCAGGCGATCCCTTCTATGAACCCGCCGAAACAGTGATCACCCATTTTGACAACGCATCCGGTACAGCGCCCGCAAAATTTATCCTGAATTATCTGATGGATAAAGAAAAGGAGTTCATTATCCTGCTGGACGACAAGGAACAACCAATAAAAAAACCTGATTGAGGCGCTTCGCTCATTTGAAAAAGATTAACGGACCTTCACACCCACCTCTGCCACCGTCACCCCATTGCCGGCCACCACATGCAGGATCGATAACCTGAAATAACGGGCAGACACGGGATGATCCGGCGACACCACCTGCTCCAGGGGATTGGCCCTGATATTTGCAAATTCCCCCTCCACAACCTTCACCCAATTTATCCCATCATTGCTCGTATAAAAAACATAACGATCCGCGATGCCATCCATCTTTTTATCCTGACGGGGTAAATAGGTAAACGCCCTGATCGCCTGCACCTTCCCCATATCGATGCTGATATCCTGCGGAAATTGCGCCGCAGCTGAACTATCCCTCCGCAACGTGCTCCATAACGTCCGCTCATCGTCATCGATGGCATACGCTGCACTGCCGCCGTCATTCCCCGTCAAAGTCCCGTCCATCACCTTCCATCCCAACTTCGACAAACCCAATTGCCGCACACTGACCTCACTGGACGTACCATCTCTTTCAAAGCTGCGCGCTTTGATCACACCTCCCTCCGCCAGCAAAAAAGCTCCTTCATACACAGTTGATGCCGGACCCGGCTCCGTACCATCCAGCGTATAACGCAAAAAAGCCACGGGCGCCTCTGTCTGAAGACTCACGGCACCCTCCTTATCCCGTAGAATGGAAGGCGCCACCAGGTGCGCCGGTTCCCTGAACAGGCCAAGATCGCTCAGGGCGATACAGGCCCCCGAACCCGTGATCCGCAGCCGTACCTTGCTCGCCACCACATGCTGCGGCAGCCGGATAAGACGGTTGGCCCCGATGCTCGTGCCCTCGCCTATCTTCTTCCACACCCCATCCGTAAAAGCTTCTATCGTAAAAGCGCTGATCCTTTGCCCTAATTTAACATTCTCGCGCAGGCGGATAACGTTAAAGACCGCAGGTTTTCTCATATCCACCACCAGCTCCGGCGTAAGCACCGCATCATCTGTCGCCCAGTAGCTATTCCGGTCGCCATCGATCAAAAAAGCCGGGCCAAACTTTGCCGGATTCTTACCGCGTACATTGCTGGCCGTAAAAGTCGCTCCCATGGCCAGGTTGACGGCAAAAGTGCGTCGCAGCAGGTCGCCAAACGTCCGCAGCGACTCCACATCCCGCGCATACAACATCCCTTCTCTGTTGGGCGAGATACCCAGATCGAGACTGGCGCCCCTGCCCACACTCTGATAATAAAGATCCAGCAGCTGGTAAGGCGTCTTCACCTGCTCATCCTGCGAAGTATGATAAAACCATCCCGGACGCAAAGGCACATCGCATTCCGCAGGCATCCAGTAAGCGCCATTCCGCGTACCTTCCGTCCCAAGCCAGGATTTGACATAACCATTGGCAGGCTTTCTCCCCTCATCAGGGGCCTCCGGCGTATAGGTAGCCCAACAGGTGGCCCCCGCATGCCCCTCTTCATTGCCTACCCATCGTACATCCGGCCCTACATCTCCAAAGATCGCCGCCATAGGCTGCAACCGCCGCACGATCCCCCAGGTAGTGTCCCATCCATAATAGGTCGTACGATCGATCTTCCTCACCTCCCGGGCGCCTCCATAATAACCATCCCCTCCATTGGCCCCATCATGCCAGGACATGAACAATGGGCCATATTGTGTACACAGCTCTTTCAGTTGCGAACGGTAAATTTGTACATAAGCAGGCGTCCCATATTGAGGATTGTTCCGGTCCCAGGGCGAACAATAAAGCCCCAGCCGCATACCCAGCTTGCTGCACGCCAGCTGATACTCCCTCACCATATCGCCTTTCCCATTCTTCCAGGGACTTTTGCTGATATTATGCTCCGTCGTCTTTGTAGGCCAGATACAAAGCCCATCGTGATGCTTCGCAACGACCACCACCCCCTTGAATCCTCCCGCCTTGGCCGCACCGACGATCTGCATGGCATCGAAATGAGCCGGGTTCACTATGGCAGGATCCTCATCCCCAAAACCCCATTCCTTATCCGTATACGTGTCCACCCCAAAATGAATGATACAATACATTTCCGTCTCATGCCACATCAGCTGCCCCTTCGTCGGCAGCACACCATACGGCTTGGGAGGTTCCTGGGCATAAACAACGCTACTGATCAACGCCGATAAAAAGAATATTTTCTTCATAAGGGTTCAAATTTATATATTTAGTAATGAACCGCCACACATCAAAACTCCTGCTTTTCATCTGCCTGCCAGCCTTCCTCCTGGCCCTCTCCTGCCAGACAGCCACCACCAAAGAAGATCCCCTGGCCAAAGCATCCCGGCAGGACACCAACGGATGGATATACGTCCACCTCGAAGGCAGCCCTTCCACCATCGGCTATCAACACGGCTACCTGCTGGCCGCAGAGATCGACACCAATATCCGGACCATTGCCGCCTACCTCGAACACGAGACAAAAAAAGATTGGAAATTTTACAGACAATGTGCCGCCAGTTTCCTGTGGGACAAGGCCGATCGGGAATATAAGGATGAGATCAACGGCATCGTGGCAGGACTGAAAGCCAAACAAAAGAGCTATGACAGCCTGGATATCACCGCCCTCAACGCAATGGAAGAGCTGGCCTACTATTACGTCCCTCAATTGATGGATAAACAAAAGCCCGGCAGCGGAGACAACAAAGCCCCCGGGAATTGCAGCGCATTCATCGCCACAGGCAGCTATACAAAAGACGGTAAAATAGTGATCGGCCACAACAACTGGACAGCCTACATGGTCGGCCAGCACTGGAATGTGATCGCCGACATCATCCCCGAAAAGGGCAGTCGCCTGCTGATGGATTGCATGCCCGGTTTTATCCACAGCGGAGATGATTTCGTCATCACAGGCAACGGCATCGTGATCACCGAAACCACCATCACCCAGTTCAAAGGTTTCGATACCACCCGGATCCCCGAATTCGTCCGCGCACGAAAGTCCGCTCAATACGCCAACAGCATCGACGACGTCATCAAAATATTCACTACAGGGAACAACGGCGGATATGCCAACGACTGGCTCATCGGCGACATAAAGACCAACGAGGTAGCCAGACTGGAGCTCGGCCTGAAGGACTCCAGGGTCTGGCGGTCAAAAGACACCGCGATCATGGGGGCGAACTTTGCCAGCGACCCAAAACTGATCGCCGAAGAGACGACCTTTAAGACCGGCGACACCACCACCTCCCCCAACGCCCGCAAAAGAAGAATGGAACAGCTGGCGCAAGACCTCAAAGGAAAGATCGACATAGAACAAGGGCAAAAGATAGAGTCGGATCACTACGATGCCATTCACCGCACCACCGCCAACAACAAATGCGTAGTCTGCGGCCACGTCGACGAAGACAGGCTCGGCTGCATGGAATGGGACTGGCCCGCATATTATCCCGGCGGCGCCGTGCAAAGCAAGGTGACGACAGCCGACCTGGCAAAAGACCTCAAACTATGGGCGCATATGGGCCACCCCTGTGGACAGGACTTTGTCGCCGCCCCCTTCTATCAAAAACATCCCGAATACGCCTGGCAGGCAAAATATCTCACCGGTCTGAAAGCCTGGCCCTGGACATTATTCGAAGCAAAAAAATAATTACCCGGGCACGATCTCCTTCACCATACCGAATGACGGAAGAAAACCAAACTGCTGGTAAAAAGGTTCCAGCGCCTCACGGGCAAACAACCCCACCAGCGAAGGCATACTGACATTTTTTTCCAGCCACTGCATCAGCGTCCTCATAAGGGCCGACCCTACTCCCCGTCCCTGCCGGTCCCCACGCACCATGACATTCTTTACATAATAAAACCCCGCATGATCCGTAAGTAAGAACGCATGCCCGATCACCTCACCGCTGACAACATCCTCCGCCACCACCCCGAATGCCGCTGTCGATATAATATTCGCCACCACCTCCGAACCCTCCGTCATTCCCCCCAAAGAACCTTGTACCTGCATATATTCCGCCACAACAGGCTTCCGCTCCACAACCCTGAAAGAGAAAGCACCAGGCCGGCCATCGCTCTGCCCAAGGCCGCCGCTCTGCACGAGCCTGCCACTCCGCCCAGGTCCCCCATTCGCCTCACGCCCCTCACTACGCTCCATAGGTTCCCCCGCAAAATGCACATAATAACCATTGATCTCCCTCACCGTATATTGAGCCATCCCATACGCATGCACCTCCAGGGGAGCGACGACCTCCGCACGCCTGCGCTGATGAAAAACATATAACTCCTCTACATGCCGCAGCCTGATCCAGATAGCATTCCCTTTCGAGGCATCGGCAAGAACAGGATCACGCATAAACTGCACAAAAGCCTTCTGCCATGAAACACCCCCCACACCCGGCGGATCGCCCCAGGTCCATTGATGCGTGAACCCAAGCACTTCCTGCCAGTATCGAATGGTTTCCGGGATATCCCGCACAGGGAATATCGGTTCGACATGAGAAAAGACGGGCTGATGATTGCCTTCCATGATCAGTTGGTTTATATCAACTTGCTCAACTTTGCATATTGCAGCAGCATGATCGTCTTGGCATCCCGTATCTCCCCACTGTCGACCATCTGCATAGCCTTATCCGCATCCAGCTCCAGCACCTCTATATCCTCTCCCTCATCGACACCCCCGCCTTCATGCACCTTCATGCTCCGTTCATATTCCGCCACAAAAAAATAGAGTATCTCCGTAACAGACCCCGGCGACATATAGGCCTCGAATATCTTGCGGACATGCGCCACCTTATATCCCGTCTCCTCTTCCGTCTCCCGCCGGATGGCATCCTCCGGATTGTCCTTATCCAGCAGCCCCGCACAGGCCTCGATCAACATACCCGAAGGATTCCCATTCACAAACGTAGGCAGCCGGAACTGTCGCGTAAGGATCACCTTCCGCTCCTTTACATGATACAGCAGGATCGCAGCGCCATTGCCACGGTCATACGCTTCCCGGCTCCGTGTCTCCCAAACACCGTCTTTCTGGATCTCATAGGTCACTTTCCGCAACGTGTACCAATTATCCGAAAGAACATCCGTCTTAATGATGCGAACATTTGCATTTTTCATGGTTCAAATGTAGGTTTTTCCCCTTCCATTTTCCCTCCGGCAGGAAGTTCCCCCACAATCTTCGTAAATTGTATCCATGGAAAAGATCGTCAAAATACTGTCCATTCAGGAAGTTACACATAACGTCAGATCTTATAGGGTCGAAAAACCCGAAGGATACACATTCATTCCCGGCCAGGCCACCGAAGTATCCATTCATAAGGACAAATGGAAGGAAGAACGAAGACCATTCACCTTCACCAGCCTCAACGAATGGCCCTACCTCGAATTCACCATCAAATCCTACCACGACCACGATGGCGTCACCCACGAACTGAGCAAATTGATCCCCGGCGACCAGCTGATCCTCCGGGACGTATGGGGAGCTATTTCATACAAAGGCGAAGGCTATTTCATCGCCGGTGGCGCAGGCATCACCCCCTTTATCGCCATCTTCCGCCAGTTACACAAAGAAGGTAAAATAAAAACCAACCAGCTTTATTTCTCCAATAAGACCAGCAGGGACATCATTCTAAAAGAAGAATTCGACAGTATGCTCGGCCCCAACGTACATTATATCCTCACCCGGGAAGACAACCCCACGTACCGCAAAGGCCCCATCAACAAAGAATTCCTTCTTCAAAATATAAACGACTTTAGCAAACCGTTTTATGTTTGCGGACCGGACAAAATGATTGCCGATATCAACAGCCAGCTCGCTGAGCTAGGTGTAAATCCGGAAACCATCGTCTTCGAGAAATGACTAAATTGCGCCTCCTAATTCATCACTCCATCCATGTCATCCGATCATTCCAATCCGGACTTTCAGCTGGCTGCCCGGTTTGTCAACCAGACAGGCAGATCCGTATTCCTCACTGGTAAAGCAGGTACAGGCAAAACAACCTTCCTTCAATTCATCAGGGAAAATACCTTTAAAAAACTGGCCGTCGTAGCCCCCACCGGCGTGGCCGCCATCAACGCAGGCGGCACCACCATGCACTCCTTCTTTCAGCTGCCTTTCGGTCCTTACGTACCCACTCCCCAATACGGATGGAACGCCGGCCACTCCGGAACCACCGACCCCAACAGTCTTTTCGCCAACATCCGCTTTTCCGCCAACAAACGGGAATTGCTGCAGGAGCTCGAGCTGCTGATCATCGATGAGATCAGCATGGTCCGGGCAGATATGCTGGATGCCGTAGACGCGATCCTCCGTCACTTCCGCCAGCAGCCCCTGGCGCCCTTCGGAGGTGTACAGGTAATCTACATCGGCGATCTGTTCCAGCTGCCACCCGTCATATCCCAGGAAGAATGGCAGCTGCTAAAGGAATATTACAACAGCCCCTTCTTCTTCGACGCGAAAGTGATCCGCGAACAGCCTCCCATCTATATCGAGCTTAAAAAGATCTATCGCCAGCAGGATGCCGTCTTCATCGACATCCTGCATAACATCCGTAATAATCGCGCAACATCCCGCGACCTGGAGAAATTGCACGATCACTATCAGCCCGATTTCATGCCCCCCAAAGACAGCAGCTATATTACCCTCACTTCCCATAACGCCCGGGCCGAATACATCAACCAGGCCGAACTGGGCCGGCTGCACGGCAAACTGCACGCATTCGAAGCCACCGTCACAGGAGACTTTAATGACAAAGCCTATCCCGCTGAAAAGACATTGCAGCTCAAGGAAGGCGCGCAGATCATGCTCATTAAAAATGACAAGGGAGAGTCCCGGCGATATTTCAACGGCAAGATCGGCACGATCAAAAAAGTAGGAGAAAAGATCACCATCCAGTTCCCCAACGAACCGGACGATCTCGTCCTCGAAAAAGAGACCTGGAAAAATATCCGCTATCAATATAACAGGGAAACAGACAAGATAGAGGAAGAAGAGCTGGGTACCTTTTCTCAATACCCCATCCGCCTGGCCTGGGCCATCACCATTCATAAAAGCCAGGGACTCACCTTCGACAAAGCCGTCATCGATGCAGGTCAGTCCTTTGCCCCCGGACAGGTATACGTAGCCCTCAGCAGACTGCGGTCCATCGACGGATTGGTATTACAATCCCGCATCATCCCCTCTTCCATCAGCACAGACCCCAGGGTCATCGGGTATACGGAGAGCAGGATGTCCGACCGTGAAGTGCTTACCCACCTGCAGGAAGAACAGCACACTTATATACACCAGACGCTGCAGAGAACCTTCGATTGGAGCCGTCTCACCGCATCCCTGCAGGATCATCATGCCGCCTACGACCACCGGCAGATCCCCGTCAAAATAAAAGCCATCACGCTTTCAGTTGCATGGCTGGAAAAGATCGTCCAACAACAGGAGACCGCTCAAAAATTCTCCCGTCAGCTCGACCTGCTGCTCTATTCCGCACAGGAAGACGGCTACCGGCAACTGCAACAACGCATGCAGGCAGCAGCCGCCTATTTTATCCAGTCACTGGAAGAACATCATCTTCAGCCCTTACAACAACATATCGAAGAAGTAAGGATCCAGAAGAAAACAAAGAAATACCTCGCCGAATTATTGGAATTAAAAGCCATGCTCACCCGCAAAAAACAGCAGTTGGAAGAGGCCCTGCAAATGGTGGATGGACTGCAAAAAGGTCTCGATACCACCCAGCTCCTGTCCGGCTTACAGGAAGCCCGGAAGAACAGGGAGGCGCCTCCCCCCACAGAGACAGCCACGACACCCCCGCAAGCAGCAACTACTGCCGCAGCCACACCTGCCACACCCACGTCCGGCAAGTCCGCCAAAACACCCAAGGGAGAGACCCACCGCATCAGCCTTCACCTCTACAAAGCAGGCATCCCTGTTACCGAGATCGCCGCCCGCCGCAATCTCGCCGTCACCACCGTGGAAGGACACCTCGCCTCCTTTATCCCCACCGGCGAGATCGATATAAAGGAACTCGTACCCGAAGACAAGATGGAAACCATCCGCACCACCTTTTCAGAATTGGGCAACACCACCCTGAATGCCCTCAAGGCAAAACTCGGAGATCAATACAGCTTTGGAGAGATACGCGCCGTCCTGACGTTTATTCGGACAGAAAGCGCCTCACCCGCCCCTGCCCCGGCTGCAAATACCTCATCCCCCACTACTCCGCCCGCAAGCTCTTCACTGGATTAGCAACGGCCACCTTCAACGCCTGGAAGCTCACCGTTATCAGCGCAATGAACAGGGCCGTCACCCCCGCAAGAAGGAACACCCACCACTGTACATTGATGTGATAGGCGAAGTTCTTCAGCCATTCATGCATGGCCCACCAGGCGAGGGGAGAAGCCACCACAAAAGCGACGAGCACCAGCAAAAGGAATTCGCGGGACAACAACCCAAACAGCGTGCTGACCCTGGCTCCCAATACTTTCCGGATACCGAACTCCTTCGTCCGCTGCTCCGCCGTAAACATAGCCAGACCCAGCAATCCCAAACAGGAGATAAAGATTGCCAGACCCGCAAAACAATTGGAAAGACGATGCACGATCGATTCGCTCGTGTATAGCTTTTGATATTCTTCATCCGCGAACTTGTAAGTGAACGGGAATCGGGGGTTCAGCTGCTTGCACAATTGTTCCAGCCCCGCCAGGGCCTGCCTCGTCTGTCCCGCCTTCGTCCGCACCATCACATTACCCCAGTTGTCCTCTTCACCCAGCCGCATGATCAACGGAAGAATAGGATCATGCAGTGAGGTATAATGAAAATCCTTGAGCACACCCACGATCTTCCCCTTTTTCCCCCAGAACGTCAGCCGCTGACCGATGGGGTTTTTGTACCCAATCTTCTTTAATGCCGCCTGATTAAGGATATAACCCGCCGAATCCGTGGGAAAATCCCGGGAAAAATCCCGGCCGGCTATCAATTGCAGACGTAATGTCCTGACCATATCATATCCAACAGCGGTCTGCGTGAACATCGGCAGAACATTGGGGTCCTTACCATCCCAATCCACCCCACCCGTATTACTCTCAAGATTGGTTGGCACATCGCTCATACGGGATACATCGCTTATCCCTGGTAAGCGCAGCGCCTCTTCCTTAAAAGTCTTATACTTTCCCGAAAGGTCCCCCTCCAGGGGTATATAAACAAGGTTCTCCCTGTCGAACCCCAGGTTGATCGTCTGGATATAGTTCACCTGGCTGGCGACTACTATCGTACCGATGATCAGCACGATGGACAACACGAACTGAAAGACCACCAACCCCTTCCGGAACCAGGCCGCCCCCGCGCTGAACTTCAACGTCCCCTTAAGTACTCTTATCGGTTTGAAGGCAGAAAGGAACAGGGCCGGGTAAGAGCCCGCAAACGCCCCCGTGAGCAACGTCAACCCAGCCATCCACAACCAAAAGGAAGAAGACCCGTAAGGGAAGTGAATATGCTTCCCCGTCAGCTGGTTGAAAGCCGGCAGCAACAGGATGACCATCGCCATCGCCACTATCATTGAAAAGAAAGCGAGCAAAACAGCCTCACTGATAAATTGCCGTACCAACGCAGGACGTACGGCGCCGACGACTTTGCGGATACCGATCTCCTTTGCCCTGTTTACGCTGCGCGCCGTGGTCAGGTTCATAAAATTGATACAGGCGATCAGCAGGATAAACACCGCCACAATGCTGAACAGCCGGACATATTCAATACGTCCCCCCACAATCTTCCCATTCTTGAAACTGCCATGTAAATAAACATCCGCCGCACGCTGCATCCCCAGCTCGATCCGGAAACTCTTGCTCTGCTCTTTATTGTAATTGTCCAGGAACTTCGTGATCTTCTTGTTCACCAGCGCAGGATTGGCATCTTTCCGCAGCAGCAGGTAAGTGGAAGGCCCATTATTTCCCCAGTCCTTGGCCCAGCTGTTCTCCTCCAGGAAAATATCCCAGTGCAATAAATAGTCGAATTTATCCGATGTATTCTCCGGAAGGTCCTCGAACACCGCCGTTACCGTAAAATACTTGCGGTTCTGATAGCGGACGGTCTTCCCCATCGCCCCCTGAACACTACCAAACAAGTCCACCGCCATCTTACGGGAGATGGCAATGTCCGATAAGGAAGGCAGGGCCGTCGCCGGGTTACCCTGCAATAAAGGATAGCTGAAGATCCGGAAAAAGTCGCTGCTGGCGGCGCTTCCCTTCTCTTTCAATATCTTATCCCCTACCTGGAAAGTACTTTCGGCCTCCCACTTAAACCCCGTGGCCAGTTCCACCTCCGGCAGCACCTTCTTCATTTCAGCCGCCAACACCCCCGGTGTAAAATAACCCGCCTCGATCTTTCCGTCATAATACTGCCGCTCATACACCCGGTAGATCCTGTCCTTCCTGGCATGAAAACCATCCACACTCTGTTCATCCCTGATCCACAGCAGGATCAGCAGACTACAGGTCATCCCCATCGCCAGCCCGAAAATATTCAGAAAACTATACCCCTTGTGCTTCCACAGATTGCGGACAGCGACTTTGAAGAAGTTCTTTATCATATGATATTTTTTCCTATTAAGAACAACCCTTCCGCCGTAGACGGCATTCCTCCAGCTCATTAAAGTCATTCAACCCCGCCATTTGTTGCACCCCATTCTAAAAAAAACTCCTCACCCAACTAAACCATTACCCCAAATCCGGGTCTAATCCCCCATAAAACTATATTATGAGACGAAGCAATGGCCTAACAGTTACATTGGCATCCGTACTGACATTCTTAGCGCTATCCATGACAGGCTGCAGCAGCTCCAAAGTATCCAGGGCCAATCTCGTACCCTTTACAAAAGATTTGAGACAAAAGCTGGAAAGAGAGAACATCGATTTGAAACAGGTACAATTCTACATCGATCAGAAACTTGTCCTTGACCGTAACCTGGGAGACCAGAAAGTGGCAGTGACCTCCGGTGTCGTCAAGATGGAGAATGGAAGATATATCAACCAGGTCGTCATCCCCGCCTTTACCCCCGGGGTCTGCGAAAATGCAGAAGGAGACAAACTAATGATCAGTTTTGAAAAAGGTAATAATAACCTCCCCTTCGGCCCTGGCAGTGGATACACCTTTAATGAATATTCACTATACGGTACGGAATGGAGAAATGGCACTACCGCGGTAACCTACGATTCCAATAAGTTCAGGGCCCGTTGCGGCACATGCCAGGACGTAGCTTCCATCACCCTCCTGGTCCGGAAAAGCGTCATGGACAAAATAGAACGTAAGTCCCGCACCGTAAAAGGCCGCACCGTAGGTAAATAGTCAATCAGACCCGGCATTCAATCCCGGCGGGGATCGCCATTGATCAATTCTTCATAGACCTCCACCTTCTCCTCGATGACGGAAATGGTCCTGATAAAAGACGCGTTCTTTATATGGACAAAATAGAGGACCCTGTCCGGATTGGACACCTGGGTTACAGCATCGATCTGGAAATCAGGATACTTTTTTTGTATCATGCCGGTTACATCAGGTGAAAGATCCCATCCAGGCACATTGCGCCGATTTTTCCCGATCTTTGTACGGCCGATCAAAAGCATCCATGTCTAAGAAGAAGAGAAAATCTAAATTACAGGCAGGCTATACACATCACAACAAGGTCAGGCTGGTCCACGGCGGCAGCGACTATTTCACCACCCTTGTGCAAATGATCGACCAGGCGCAGTCCATGATCCATCTGCAAACCTACATTTACGAAGACGACGAGACAGGACGCATGGTGAGCGAAGCCCTGCTACGTGCCGCCCGCCGTAAAGTACAGGTGTACATCCTGCTGGATGGATACGCTTCCCAGGACCTCTCCAAAGAGATCATAAAAGAATGGAAAACAGCCGGCATCCGCTTCCGCTGGTTCTGGCCCCTTTTCAAAAGCCGCAAATTCTACTTCGGCCGGCGCTTGCATCATAAAGTAGCCGTCGTGGATGCCTCCTACGGCCTGGCAGGAGGGGTCAACATCAGTGATAGATACAACGACATCGGAGGACAGAAAGCCTGGCTTGACCGCGCCCTTTTTGTCGAAGGCGAGGCAGCCCTTAAGCTTCACATCATCTGCAGGGACATGTGGACCAAAGCCTACTGGAAAAAAGATGGAGGCCGCAGGGAAAACTTCCCATGGCTGCCGGGGACCATTCCCACCGAAGAATGCATGGTAAGAGTAAGACGCAACGACTGGGTACAGGGCAAGAACCAGATCTCGAAAAGCTATCTGGAAATGTTCCGGAATGCCCAACACCGCATCACCATTCTATCAAGTTATTTTCTGCCCGGCTCGATCTTCCGGCGGCAAATGTCCCTGGCCGCCCGCAGAGGAGTAAAGACCCGGGTGATCGTAGGCAGTATTTCAGATGTAAAGACCTCACGCCTGGCCGAACAATACATGTACCGCTGGCTTTTTCGCAATAATATCGAAGTATACGAATACCAGGACACCATCCTTCACGGGAAAATGGCCGTCTATGACGGGGAATGGATGACCGATGGCTCCTATAATGTAAATAAGATCAGCGCCTATGCCAGCGTGGAATTGAACATGGATGTCCGCAATACCGGTTTTGCAACAAAAGTGGAACAGGAACTGGATGAGATCATCGATCGCCACTGCATCCGTATAACCCCGGAAAATTTTCACCATCCACTATACAGACAGTTCCTGCAATGGCTGGCTTTCCAGACGATACGGCTCATCTTCTTCCTGTTTACATTCTACTTCCGGCAGGAAAGAGGTACCTCTTCCGGAACACGCACCCCCTCTTAACACCCCCTCGATCTTTTTAATTCCCCTCGATCTTTCGCACAAAGATTCGGAACGTTTGCCAATTCCATCCCGCAAAACGCCCCCGTTGCAGGATCACCTCATTATCACCCGGCCGGCGCAGATAATAGTGGAACACAAACCGGGGTCGTCCCCCCTCCCAGCCTCGTATCTGCCCAAACCGCAGATCATTGAACACCAACGTATCCCCCCATTGCTCGGCAGTATAGTATCCCTGGCAGAATCGCATCAGCTCCCGCACATCCGCCCTGGACCTCAACGCATTCAACAACGAGTCATTACGGGGGAAATAATCATATTGTACCTTCCTGACCCGGCTTAACAGGGACAGATAACCGGTGTGATAACCCGCCGAATCCTCCGCAACAATGTACCATAACCAGTTAT